>Ga0074193_1003221_pt1 | contig 12465 bp, 15 predicted proteins | sample EPASupsiteHSE605_FD_64523 | JGI IMG/M metagenome (GOLD analysis project Ga0074193, IMG submission 64523) | Bioremediated contaminated groundwater from EPA Superfund site, New Mexico - Sample HSE6-05 | ecosystem: Environmental > Aquatic > Deep subsurface > Groundwater > Contaminated ... | reverse complement strand
GGTAGGATCATATCGGAATGGGGATAACTGCAGTATATTGGTGGTGTGTAAAAAATGAAATCATTCGCATTAGTCCGGGCAGACGACTCGGATAAAGTAAAAATAGCCTTACATGATCTGGAAAGATACGGACATATTCAATTTTCAGCTACTCCAAAATGCATAGAACCAAACTATGCTGATGAGCTTCTTGTTAGTGTAATGGGCGTATCCCTTAAGTCAAAATGTAACTCTGCGGCACTGGTAGAATTGAATAATCACGCAGGAGCGGCAATTAGCAGACTGAAGAAAATTCATCCTCCTGCTCACATAATAATTATCAGTCCAAGGCACAAAATGTTTGAAGAACTGGCTGGGAAATTTCTAAAGTATCCGGAATTTGATCGGACCTTTAACCATCAAAAGAGCCCACAAAGCATGGAAATGATTCAGGAGAAAGGAGAGCCTTCCAATCCCATGCATAAAGAATGAAACAGCCCGTCAATTGCCAATAATCAACTTTACTATTAACTTTTAAACCTGCCCTTTAGATTTAACCTTATTTTTTTAATACAGATTACTGGAAGTCCTGATTTGAGCAGGAACCGGTCTTCAGTCTCAGTCTGGAAACGTAGGTATGCAGGCTTTCTATATCTTTAATTTCTTTTTGAGAAATCAGCTTCAGTTTATTTCGTATTTCAAGCTCGGGCTTCAGGCCAAAGCTCTCGAAATATCCTGATAGCTTTATGGCAAGCATATCACCTCGTCGGTCCCAGTCAGTTAATATAACTACTTCGCCCCCAAGTTGAGCAATTCTCTCTGAAAAATTGAAAAGAGAATGTCGGGTTGCAAGTTCGAAATTACCTTCAATCCCCAGCCTTTTCAGTGAGAGTACATCTCTTTTTCCTTCTACGATGATAATCGCTCCCCTTCCTGAGTATTCGGAGAGTTCGGAGAGCAGTTCTTCAACTCTTTCAAGCCTTTTTCTGTAAATCTCAAGATCAGTCACGTTGTCTGCAACCTTTATATCAATCGGAAATTTAAGAAAACTCAGATATCTATTAAAATCTGGGAAAGTACTTCCTGAATCCGGTTCTCCCTGAAATCTGCTTTTCTTAAAATTCGGTTTTATTTCTTTAAATGAACTCCAAAAATCGAAATCGCATGTTGATATGAAATCCCCTTTAGCAATACAGACTTCTTACTGTTTGTTGCCCCGCTATTTATAATGATATCCGCACTGCTTATTCCGAAGAGTTTGGCAAGACATTCCACAAGCTGTTCATTTGCTTTTCCTTTCTGGGCATTTTTGGTTAGCTTCACTTCAATTCGCTTGCGCCACTCGTTATAACCGCTCGGAACCGAAACTGATCTGGAGCCTGGAGTAACCTCGATATCAACAATTATACCGGAGCCCAGATCTGTGATTGCCTCTTCGAAGGACATATCTCTTACCTTTCTGGAGGTATTATATAAATCAATAACGAATCAACCTGTCAAAGTAAAGAAATAATTGGAAGCGGTGAGTACGATTTGAAATAAGGTTTAAATTCGTTACTCAAAGAATACAAAAAATATCCAGATGAAAATTTTTAAAATCAGGAGAAAATAGTGCTGTAGCCCGAGCGCACTAACTCCGAAAGCTCATCCTCTGGTTTTCCGCAGTCACTTTCAGTTACCCTCGTGCCGGGCAGTGTCACACTACCGATGTACCGCATTGGGGTTGTCTGTACACTCACAGTTAGGATTTTCCATTATCTCGTGCAAGGACCTATACAATGCGACGAAGTCATATTATATACATACTAATATATAAAAATATCGTAGAACGAGGAACTCATTGCGTTGCGTATATATTTACCGGAGGTATTTATATCAAAGACTCATTTCTCTTGAGAAAAAAACTGATTTTACCTGGATTCTTGAAGGTTAAATCCTGAAAAGGCTTACATTCTTAAAAAAATTGATTGAATATAAAAAATCTGAAGGAAAACTTATATATTATGTATATGTTTGCTCTTCCGCAAATTAAGCGCAGATGCTTGGTGATTAGCAGAGGTGCGTATATATGTACGGCACTGAACAGATAATTCCCGGAACAATTATTGCAGGCCCTGAGCTGGAACCTATTGAGGGGTATATCTGCGTAAGTAAAGGAATAATTACTGAGATTGGAGAGGAACGTACATACTCTACCAACATAATAGCTCCCTGCTTTGTCAATGCTCATACTCACCTCGGTGACTCGGTATTTAAAGATCCTCCTCTGGGAAACGTCTCCGGGTTCAGGGTTCAAAGAAACCTGGACGCACTTGTAAAGCCTCCTGACGGATTAAAGCATAAGGTTCTAAGGGAAACACCATACAGAACCCTGATCGAGTGCATGAGAAGGTCATTACTGGATATGATCGAAACCGGAACCTGTGCTTTTGCGGATTTCAGGGAAGGGGGTGTTGTAGGGGTGGCAGCCCTGAATAAAGCTCTTGAAGGGCTCAAACTTCATTCAATGGTACTGGGTAGACCTGCAGAGCCAGAACTGCCCCTTCAGGTAGTACTTGCTGAAGTGAAGAGGATTTTTCTGCGTTCCACCGGACTTGGAATGAGTGGGGCAAATGACCTTGATCTCGAATTACTGGAGGAAATTGTCAGCTGTACACGGCAGTACAAAAAATTCTTTGCAATCCACGCAGGGGAAAAAGACACGAGCGATATAGAAAAGGCATTATCGCTTGAACCGGATCTTCTGATTCATCTGACAAATGCCACGAAAAAAGAGCTTGAGTACGTGGCTGATGAGGAGATTCCTGTTGTTGTCTGCCCCAGGTCTAACCTTGTTACAGGAGCTGGAAGGCCGCCTGTCGCCGAGATGCTTGAAGCTGGGATAAAGGTAGCTGCAGGAACGGATAATGTAATGTTAAATTCCGTAAATATGTTTGCTGAAATGGAATTTATGTCTAAGGCTTTTTCGATTGATGATAGGCAAGTATTTAAAATTTGCACACTTAATGGTTCTTTTGTAATGGGGCCTGATTCTACGGGTTCGATACAAAAGGGGAATAAAGCTAATCTCATGATCCTGAATGGAAGTTCCAATAATCTTGCAGGAATAAAGAACCCCATAAGTGGAATCACAAGGCGGGCAAGACCCGATGACATACTATCGGTACTTCATTCGTAAAGCAAATGGAGAACAAACATGATGAGCGAATTTTACCGGAATATAGTGATTGCAACAGACGGATCCCAGAATAGTCAGAGAGCTATTTCTTACGGTATTGAGATCGCAAAACTTAGCGGGGCCACGGTTCACGCTCTTTACGTGGTTGATACAACTTCTTTTTCCTCGATACCAATGGATGCGGGCTGGGAAGCAATGTACGAAACCCTGAGAAAGGAGGGGGAAAAAGCGATCTTTGAAGTCAAAGAGCGCGGAGATACCTCAGGGGTTGAGGTAAGAGAAGTTCTGATAGAAGGTCACCCGAGTAATGAGATTATAGATTTTGCAGAGAACAATAATGCTGACCTGATAGTTGTGGGCACCCTTGGTAAAACCGGGCTCGACAGATTCCTGATGGGAAGCGTTGCAGAAAAAGTAGTAAGAGGCTCAAAAGTCCCGGTCCTGGTTGTCCGGAGTGAAAAACAAAGTTAAGACTTTCTGTCAACTGGAAGCCTTTTGAGAATATAGTATAAGAGAAAGAAAACCAGGATTCAGAGTATAAAAAGGTGTAGATTACATGCCAAAAAACATCTTCATTGAAGATATCATGGTAAGGGACGTAGCAAGCGCAACCCTTCCAGGTTCAAGGGACGAAGTTCTTAAGATTCTTAAGAACAAACACATTTCAGGAGTTCCAGTACTTAAAGATTCCAGAGTTGTGGGAATTGTAACCAGGACAAATCTTTTACAGAACCCTGAAGAAGAACAGCTGGCCCTTCTTATGACACGCGACCCGATAGCCATATCCCCGGGATCGGATCTGCAGACTGCAGCACGCCTGCTTCTGGAACACGGCATAAGAAGGCTTCCGGTAGTGGATGAAGGGAAACTTGTAGGACTTGTTACCGTAGCAGATGTTGTCGGCACAATTGCAGACATGAACATCGATATTCCAATTAAGGACTATGTAGAAAAGGAAGTTGTTGCGATATACAGTGAAACTCCCCTGCCTGTTGTTGCCAGGATTATGGAGCTCGCAGGTGTCAAGGCTGTCCCCGTACTTGATGCAAGCCTGGAGCTCGTAGGAATAATCTCGGACCGGGATGTTATTTCTGCCAGCATAATTGAAGATAGTGTGGAGATGTCAGACATGTCCTCAGGCTCGGACGACGATGCCTGGACCTGGGAATCGATGCGCGACACGATGAGCATCTATTACAGTGTGTCAAGGATTAAAGTTCCCAACCTGATTGGAAGCGATATAATGATCAGGGAACCGATAACAGCCACATACATTGCATCTGTCAGTGACTGTGCACGGAAAATGAAGCGGAACAGGATTGACCAGGTTCCGATCATCAATTCAAACCGCAAACTTCAGGGACTTTTGAGAGATCACGATCTCCTGAAGCCTCTGGTTGAAATGGAATAAGCTCAAATAAAGCTCGCTTTTAGAAACCGTTAAACCTCTTAACAAGAGGCGGAAAGGTTAAGAGATTAAAAGTACTCAAGAATTTTTCCAGTCAGGAAGCGTTCTCCAGAAGGATGCCTCCGACAAATACTTTTTTCAGGAGCCAGAAAAATGGACAGGCCTTTTGTTTTCATTAATTCTGCCATGTCAGCCGACGGCAAACTTTCAACAAAGGAAAGAAAACAGGTAAAAATCTCAGGAAAGCTTGATTTTGAAAGGGTGGACGAACTTCGAGCCCGAGCAGATGCAATTATGGTAGGGATAGGAACTGTTCTTTCGGACGATCCAAGCTTAACCGTAAAGTCTCCGGAAAGAAGGGCAGCCAGGAAAGCCGGCGGAAAAAGCGAAAACCCTGCAAGGATTATTGTGGACAGTTCAGCAAGGATTCCACTGGATGCCGACATTTTCAAAAAAGGGGAAGGAGTAAGGATTATTGCAGTTTCTAATCCGGCACCTGCCGAAAAGATAAAAAAGCTGGAAGAAAAGGCTGTCATTATAAAGACCGGGACTGAAAAGGTTGATCTTCACAAGCTTCTGGAGAAATTAAAAGGTATGGGCATAAATACACTTATGGTAGAGGGAGGGGCAACCCTGAATTGGGGAATGCTTTCAGCCGGCCTTGTTGATGAAATCTACACCTTCGTAGGAAACCTTATCATAGGTGGCGCCACGTCCCCGACTTTTACTGACGGGGAAGGATTTTCAGAAGCCGAAATCCTTAGACTTGAACTGATATCGGCCGAAAAAATCGAAGATGGTGCACTCCTTAAATGGAAGGTAGAAAACAGACAAGCAAAATAAAAGAAGTAAGAGATCATTTCTAACTCTTTTTTCTAATTTCGTAACTTTATTCTTATGATTCTTACTTTTTATAATTCTTACTTTTTATAATTCTTACTTTTTACAATTTTATTACTATAAGATACGAGTCAAATTTCACCACCCTATTAACCGATATAGGGCTTAAGATTATGTTTTTCAAACCCGCCGTTATGATATACGAATATTTCGATCTCACACTTGCCTTTAAGGAATTCCCGCATTCTGCGGTCATATATACTCTGGACGTGTTTCAGGCCGTTTTTCCTGAAGTGAATCTCTACAGCTTCAAAAAAACCGATCATCTGTGTCAGGTATGCCTCTTCATAAGCCCGGGTTTCCCGCGCAATTTCTTCGCATTCGGAAGCCTCAAGTTCGGAATCGTAACTCCCATGCTCGTTTAAACCACTTATCTGCCGCCAGTCTACCTTGCCTGAGTCATCAGCTTCCCTGTGGAGCATATAAGGATATACCCTGCAGATTGAAGGGCGGCTGTCATATATTTTGCAGCGTTTATTCTCAAGGAAGATACAGGAGCCGTCAGGTTTCGTCTTCAGGGCATAACCTGAGACATAAAACCTGCCCTTCTGATCACAAAACTCGTAATAAGGAGCAGGAATAATGGAATCCGGATCCATTTGCCTTATAACCGCCAGGTCTGCATCAAGCAGGAAAACGTGGTCGTTAAACTCTTTAGTACAGCAGCGTGCACATAGTTCACACCTGAACCCCAGATCTTGGATAATTCCGACAAATTCGGGATCAGAAAAACTCTTTACTCCCGCAAGCTCTTCTCGTGCTTCTGCAAGCCTTGTTTCGATGTTATTATTTTTTACGTTAATCACCTTATTTTTACGCTAATCGCCGTTTTAAAAACAAGCATTTTCACAAACTTTTTCAAAAAAAGTTTGATCAAAAACTTAGTAACGGCGTGATAAACCGGCGCAACGGTTTCAGCGCAATGGTTTTGTAATAAATTGTCGCAACGGTTTCGTACTTATTCTAAGCTATGTTATTCTGACTATGTCCGTAACATTTAATTACTAGCATTCCTCTTTATGATAAACCCAAGGCTTGATAACATTTATAATTTCACACTTTCAGGCTTCAAGGAATATCAGATATTCGTCAAGTATCATTGAGAATTATCGATTTAATATTATCGAATCAGGAAATACCTGTTTTGAATACCTGTTTATTGAAACGCTGTCGGGGAGAAGAAAAAATCCGCGGCAACCGGCAGTGTCCAGCAATAAGCGAATACTTGGATATATTACGTGATAAATTACAAATAAATTCAAAGAAAAATTAAGATTAAACTTTAAAGAGGAATGATAATGGGCAAAACCGGCAGCATTGATTGGGTAAAAGTAAAAGGCAGAAAAGGCAAAGTAATTAAGGTCCAGAAATCACAGGCCCAAAAGGCACATCCAGGACCTGCACAGCGCTTCACTTCTTCAGGTCATAAGAGGCGTTTTATCAGAAGATCTGCAAAAGCCCTTGTAAAGTGATTTTAAGGGCTTTTTAATTTAACTTTTTTGTATATTCTATTTAAGTGTTCGGAAAACTTTTCTATATAAGATGCTTCACAAGAAAGTACTCTTGGGATAGCGCTTCCGAATCGATTTTTATGTAACATAAGCATTTCTAGACGGTTTCTGGACAATTATTTAGACAATTCTTTAAATCTGGCTTCTGTTTTCAGAGAGACTTTTTCTAAAGATGGTCTTCCGTTATCGAATCTTTTTAGAGATGTCATTACTGTGCTTAGTGAGGGACTCGGTCATGGGTCAGGGCAGTTTCAAATACATAAATCCAGAGCCATGTACGCAATGCTTACCCCTGCCAGGCAGAGTGCAACATTAAGGAAGATATTCAGGAAAAAAGAAAGATTTTGCCCTTCTTCAAGCAGTTTGAAGGTTTCGTACGCAAAAGTAGAAAATGTTGTAAAAGAACCCAGAATCCCTATATTTACAAGATAAACCATGGACTCGGGCTCTGAAGAAAAAGTAAGAAGCGCGAGCACAATAGTCCCCAGAAGGTTCACGGTAAGCGTGCCTGCAGGAATATTCCTGATCCTGGGAACCCGGTTTGAAACCGTATGCCTAAGGCATGCCCCAATAAAACCGCCCGTACCTATCAAAAAAAGCTTTTCCATGCCTTGAAAGGAAAACATCTTTTTATTCCCCCCTGCCTGAAAAGGCCCTTATTACGCTTCTGCCCATAAACACGCCGACAAGGGTAAGAAACAGGTTGGCGCTGATATTTCCCAGAGCGGGGAAAAAGGGCATGATGAAAGACTGGACCGCAAACGTTGAAAATGTTGTGAATGCCCCCATAAACCCGGTTCCGAACGCAATCTTTCCCTTTGGACCTATAAACCCGATATACTCCGTGTCGTACATTATCAGGCCGAGCATAAAACTCCCTAGTACATTCACAGATAGGGTACCGAGATGTGCTTCCATGAGTTCACAGAGAAGAAACCGGCAGATTGCTCCCAGGAACCCTCCGGCTCCTATGAGAAAGATCTTTTCCAGGTCTTCAGATGTAGAAGGCATTATTTTCACTTTTGAGGGTTATTTAAAAATTTAGATTCGAGTCTGGGAAATATAGTCCTGAAGCTTTTAGTTCTCAAGGTTTCAACTTCAAAGATCTTAGGCCCTTATTTTCTCCGCTTGATTAGTCTTTTGAAGTATAAAATTATATCCCATAAGGTGGGAAAATTCCTTCCTTGGCTTTGAAATGGGACAGGCAGAAGTAATCTACTTGTTATTTTTCTTGAAAAAGCAAAATAAGATATCTGTAATATGTTTCCCACTAAAATGAGATTGAAAAAGGGCATTTTAAGAGAAAGCAGGATTATTACTCAATTAAGAAAACATCCACTTCTTCCCCTTCATCATACCCTTCAATATCTTCGGGCACAAGCACATACCCGTCAGCCTTTGCAACTGAACTCAGGACTCCGGCTCCGGCCCCTGTCAGAGGACGTACTTTATCTCCTTCGAATACAACGCGGATAAAATTGACATATCCTATTTTTGAACTGATTTTTGCAGCCAGAGGCCTTTTAAGGATAAGTTCGGGAATCTCCGGAATTGCTGCCAGCTTCCGGATTCCGGGACGGGCAAAGAAATATAGGGCTACAAGTCCTGCAACTGGATAACCTGGCAGGCAAACGACAGGGATATGCTTTATAACCCCAAGGGCTGCAGGCTTTCCTGGACTGACCCCTATACCGTGTACTAGCAGTTCTCCGAGATCTGCCACAACCTCAGGCGCATGATCCCTTTTCCCTACCGAGGTTCCGCCTGAAAGGAGGATCATATCAGCATCCAGGTTTGCCTCTATAGCTTTTCTTATCCTGTCCGGATTATCAGGCACTATCTCGATGCATCTTGAAATTCCGCCCCATTGCTTCACATAAAGGGCTGACATTAGCCCATTGGTTTCAAGCACCATGCCCGGAGGAGGCAAGTCCCCACTTTTTTTACGGCTTAAAAGCTCGTCTCCTGTAGGAATAACTGCAACAACAGGCTTTTTGAAGACTTTCACCCTGTCAAACCCAAGCGATGCCAGTACGGCTGCGTCACACGGGCGAAGAAAGTGCCCTTCTTCGAAAACCTTATCTCCTTTTTTTATATCCTCTCCGACCTGTCCCACGTTCCTGTTAGGGTAAACCTGGGCTCGGATCTCGACAAGGTTTCCTGCAGCAGCCGTATCCTCAACCATCACGACAGCATCAGCTCCATCAGGCACTGCAGCCCCTGTATGCACCCAGATCGAGCCTCCCTCTTCTACCCTGTCAGAAAGCTGCAGCATTACCGGGTTTGTGGGGGAAGCTCCAAGAGTATCGGAAGCCCTTACTGCATACCCATCCATGGCAGCACGTCGGTAGTGGGGTACGTCCCTTTCCGAAGTTATGGCTTCTGCCAGCACCCGGCCTGCGCAGGCTTCGAGTGAAATCTCCTCGGTTTTTCTCAGACTGGAAATATTCTCAAGAAAAAGTCTCAAAGCTTCATCAAACGAGGTTCGCTCTTTGAATATCCTGCCCATAGTCTACCTTCCTGAAAAAAGTTAGCCTCCTGAGACCGGAGGAAGAACTGCAAGCTCATCTGCATCCGAAAGAAGAGTATCAAGCCCTTCAAGGTGCCTGACATTGTTTCCGTTAATAAGGACATTAATTGAGCCGCACATAACCGGAACTTCACTCTCTGCTTCGGGCTTCTCAAAAATAAGATACTTTAACTCGGGGTATTTTTCAGTAAGGGTTAAAAGGATATCAATAACTCTTTCTCCAGATAGCTGCAGTTCCGATGTGCCTGCTTTTTCACGCAGATTTGCAAATAATTTGATTTTTACCTCAGCCATGAGAGAGACTATTTCATACTATCCCTTAAATATACCTATGCCTTATAAAGAGACAGCTATGCTGGAAGGTTTGGGGAATAATGCAGCAAGGTCAGGCTTACAGTATCGAAAACTCACAAGGGCTTTCTGAAAGAAAATATAAAATATATGGAGTTCTGATTGTACTTTTTGCCCTGTTAATAAGATTACTTGATCTGGGAGAGCGGGTCTTCCACCATGACGAAAGCGTGCATGCCAGCTTCACCCTTAGACTTCTCGAAACCGGGCAATACAGGTACGATCCGGCTTACCATGGCCCTTTTCTTTTCCACTCTACCGCTGCTGTCTTTCACTTTATGGGAATAAATGACACAACAGCACGCCTGGTCCCCGTCTTCTTCGGGGTAGCAGCCATCCTTCTGCTATTTTTGCTTAAGAAAGAACTTGGAGAAAAGGGTGTACTCTGGTCGGCTTTCTTGCTTTCTTTTTCCCCTAGCATAATGTACTTCTCCAGATTCTTTAGGAATGACCTGATCATTGTTTTCTGTACCCTGGCTACTGTTATAGGGGGGATTCGCTACCTTGAGAACCTTCACAGTTCAAAGAGATACTCCTATCTTACCCTTGCCGCCTCTGCCCTTGCCATTGCCGTATCCTCAAAAGAAAATGCCTATCTCGTTATTCTCATGTTCGGAGCCTATGCAGGGATTTATTCTTCATACAGGTTATATTCAGATTGGAAAAAAGAAAGATTAACTTTTAGAAAGGCTCTATTCCTCAAAATATCAGTTATTTCTCGTTTTCTTCCCGAAATTTTGCTTTCGGGTACTCTCTTCGTTTTCATAGTAATGCTGTTTTATACAAGCCTTTTCAGAACTCCTGAAACCCTTTTCTCAATTGTCGAGAAGGCTTTTTCCCACTGGATGGAAATGCACAGGATTGAGCGCATAGGAGGTCCTTTTTATTTTTATATTCCCATCCTTCTTGTATATGAGAGCCCGATTCTGATCTTCGGGACTGCAGGTATTATCCATTTCCTGAAAAAGAAAGACAAAAATTTCCCTTTTTTCCTGTTTCATTCTTACTGGGCAGTTGTCAGTCTGCTGCTCTATTCCTATCTTCAGGAAAAAGTCCCCTGGCTTGTCGTCCACATTCTCCTGCCCTTTGGAATTCTGGCAGGAGCTTATCTTGGAGATATATTTTCCAGTTGGTCTGGCATAAAACAGGAGAATTTGCCAGAAACAGGGGAGGCAAGTTCCGGAACAGATAAAAACTTCACCTCCGGAATAAAGCGTTCCAGAAGCTATACCCTTGTAGCAGGTATTCTGGCACTTACTCTGATAATATCCCTTACTCAGTGCATCTCGGTAAACTTTTACAGAAGTATGGAGCCTGATGAACTGATGACATATTCACAGGCGTCCCCGGATATCCGGGAACTTATGGAGAAAATCGAAGGGTTTACCAGTGGGCCTGAAACTCTAAGGATAGCCATTGTAGACCCTGAGAGTCTTTACTGGCCCCTTCCCTGGTATTTCAGGGACCATGAAAAAGCGGAGTATTATACAAAACCTCCGGCAAGTGAAGAGTATGATGTAATAATCGTGCCTGCAACATACCGGATGAACAGGGAAATCCCTGAAGAAAAGTTTACTGCATATAGTTTTTCCCTGCGCCCTGGAAAAGATTTTACACTCTATTACAACAAAGAACTTGAAAAAAGCAGATAATGAGTCGGGAAAGAGAATTCGCGTTCTAATAGCAGGGTAACATAGTATGTAAGGGAAGTTATTTTTAAGTGAGGGTAAAATGGACAGATCTTTCGGTCTGAAAAATAACTTTTCAGGAAGAGGTTTCTCTCAGGGAAAGAGAAAAGAAGTAACTGGAAAACGGGAGAAAACGGGAAAAAACCTGACAGATATCAGGACTATCCTGATTTTTCCTGTCTGCATGAAAATGGGCTATCCAAGTAAGAAGACGAAAGAATGAGCGACATTAACTTACCTGGATAGAAAACCTGCATAAGACCTTAAATTCAATCAAAATCTGTTTTTCGGTGGTTTTTCTCCTGAGAACTTTTTCCTGAGAAATATTTTACAAGTTCCATGGAGATAAGCGTGGTAGAAGCAAGTGCAAGTACTATGCCCCATTCAGAAAGCGAAAGCGGTACGGTCCTGAAAGCTGTCTGAAAAAGAGGGATATAAATTACCACCAGTTGCAGGATTATTGTTGTCAGGACTGCATAAACCAGAGGTTTGTTTGTAAAAAACCCCAGGGAAAGAATAGAGTATCGGTCAGAACGCCAGTTGAAGGCATTAAACATCTCTGAGAAAACAACAAGTGTAAAAATAAGAGTCTGCAGTTTTTCAACCGGGAAATCTCTGTTGAGAGCCCAGATTAAAATTATGAGGGCTTGGAGAGCAATCAACCCTCCAATCCCAAGTCCGGCTGCAATTTCCCGGCGGGTTATGAGCCCTTCCTCAACGTTTCTTGGTTTCTGTCTCATAATACCGCTATCCGGAGGCTCAACCGATAGGGCCATTGGAGGAAGCCCGTCCGTAATCAGGTTAATCCAGAGGATCTGAACTGCCAGAAGAGGCAGGATTCGCCACCCCAGGATTGAGATAAGAACAATGAGAACCTCGCCGATATGAGCTGAAAGCCCGTAAGTGATAAAGTTCCGGAT
>Ga0074193_1003218_pt1 | contig 12479 bp, 11 predicted proteins | sample EPASupsiteHSE605_FD_64523 | JGI IMG/M metagenome (GOLD analysis project Ga0074193, IMG submission 64523) | Bioremediated contaminated groundwater from EPA Superfund site, New Mexico - Sample HSE6-05 | ecosystem: Environmental > Aquatic > Deep subsurface > Groundwater > Contaminated ... | reverse complement strand
CAAGATACTTCAGCAGGTTCAGCGCTACCGCGACAACTTAGCAATCGCAGTTGCCGAGGAGCCGCAGGACAGGATAGTCGCGGCTCAGGCGGCGGACGAAATGCTTAACATAGTCGGCATCCAGGCTTCCATCGTGATTTATCCAACAGAAAACGGCGGGGTCAGCATCTCCGCACGCTCCATAGGGGAAATCAACGTTCAGCTGCTTCTCGAGGAGCTGGGCGGCGGAGGAAACAGGTCTTCGGCGGGCGTCCAGCTGGAGGATATTTCGATTCGGGACGGAGTTGAAAAGCTCTTTGCGGCGATAGATAAGTATTTCAAGGAATGATACGTACTCGATATCAAAAAAGGAAAGCGAGGACAAACATATGAAAGTAATTTTTCTCACGGATGTCAAAGGACAGGGCAAAAAGGACGAGATCAAGGAGGTTTCCGACGGTTACGCCAGAAACTATCTTATTCCCAGAAAGCTCGTTTCGGAGGCGACCTCGGACGCTCTTAATGCAATCAAGCTCAAGGAAAAAGCAAAGGCTGCTCATGCCGAGAAGGAAAAAAATATGGCAGGCGAAAACGCGAAGAAGCTTGAGAGCATAGTCGTGAAAATTCCGGCAAAGGCGGGAGCGGGCGGCAGGCTTTTCGGCTCCGTTACGTCCAAGGAAATTTCGGACGCTCTGCAGAAGCAGTTCGACATTGTTATTGATAAAAAGGACATAGTTTCGAGCGAGCCCATCAAGAATTTCGGTTCGTATTCCGTGAAATGCAAGCTCGGACATGAGATAAGCGGCACTATCAACATAGTGGTAACAGAAGAAAAATAATGTTCTGATAAGGAATTTTCTATGGACGAACTTTTCGAACTAAGGGTGCCTCACTCAGCGGAGGCCGAACAGGCAGTCATCGGCTCGATGCTGATTGACCCCGCCTGCATCCCCGACGTCCTGCAAAAAGTCAGAGCGGACGACTTTTATCTGGAACTGAACCGCAATGTTTTCGACACCGTCAGCTATATGTACATCTACGGACGCACGGTAGACCCCGTTACGGTGCTTGACCAGATGCGCGTGCGGGGAGTGCTTAGGGACAGTTCCCAGAACTATCTGCTGGAGCTTATGCAGGTTACGCCGACTGCCGCCAACGTAATGAAATATGTTGAGATACTGCGAGAGCAGTCACTGCTCCGCGCCCTTCTGAAGGTCGGAAATGAGATTACGGAGATGGTGCGCAACGGCTCGGGCGAGGCGGACACGATGCTCGAGGCGGCGGAGCGAAAGATATATTCCCTCAGGCAGGGAAGGACAATCGGCGGACTTATCAAGATATCGAACATTATCCAGGATGTGTATAATCAGATTTCCGTTATGGCGGCGACGGGCAGCAGAATGCCTGGGCTCCCGACAGGACTGACTGATCTGGACAGCGCCATTCTGGGACTCAATAAGGGCGACCTTATTCTGATCGCCTCAAGACCCGGCATGGGCAAAACAAGTATCGCGCTGAATATCGCGCTCCATGTCGCGAAAACCTCTAATAAAACCGTCGCTGTTTTCTCACTGGAAATGTCGCGCGAACAGCTTGCGATACGCCTTCTGGCGGGCGAGGGGCTTATCGACGGGCAGAAGCTGCTGACAGGACGCCTGAGCACGACCGACTGGCAGAGAATAGGCACGGCCGCCTCCACAATAAGCGAGACGGAAATGCTCATCGACGACAACCCGTCCCTCTCCGTGGCGGAGATGAATTCGCAGTGCCGCAGGCTCGACAATCTGGGTCTCGTAGTCATCGACTACCTGCAGCTGATGCAGTCGGCGGGAAGCGGACACTCCTACTCGGGCGAAAGCCGGACGCAGGCGGTTTCGGACATGAGCCGTATGCTGAAGATAATGGCAAAGGAACTGAACGTTCCGGTTATCTGCCTGTCCCAGCTGTCGCGCGCAAACGAATCAAGAACGAACAAACGTCCCGTCCTCTCCGACCTGCGTGAATCTGGCGCTATCGAGCAGGACGCCGATATAGTCATCGGTCTTTACAGGGAGGGCTACTACGACAGAGAATGCCCGACGCCTAACGAGGCGGAGGCTATAATCCTTAAAAACCGCCACGGCGAAATTAAAACAGTACCGCTTATGTGGCTGCCCGAATACACCAGCTATGCTTCGGCCGAAAGGCACCGCGACGAAGAAAATGGATATTGATTTCTGCGAAAAATATGATATGTTCCCGAAGGGCGGTATCGTGCTGTGCGCCGTTTCCGGCGGCAAAGACTCAATGTACCTTCTTGCGAAGCTGCGCGAGCTTGCGCCGCAGCGCGGATTCGAGCTTCGCTGTGCGCATTTTGATCACCGCCTGCGTGGAGCGGAATCCGACCGCGACAGACTTTTTGTCGAGCAATTCTGCAAAGAAAATGGAATCCCCTGCTATATCGGTGCGGGCGACGTTTCCGCCTATGCCGCCGAAAAAGGTCTGGGAGTGGAGGAAGCTGCGCGGCTCCTGCGCTATGAGTTTCTGGAAAAGACAGCCGACGAGATCGGCGCTTCACGTATCGCTACGGCGCATACTGCGGACGACAACGCGGAAACGCTCATAATGAACCTTGTCCGCGGAAGCGGACTGAAGGGCCTTTGCGGCATACCCCCCGTGCGCGGAAGGATAATAAGGCCCCTGCTTCAGGTTACGACGGAGGAAATACTGAATTATCTCGAGGAAAAGGCTATACCCCATGTCGAGGACTCAACGAATGACGAGGACGATTACACGCGAAACAAAATAAGGCACAGGATCGTTCCGGAGCTTAAAAGCCTGAACGCGGGTTTCGACGAGAACCTTATCCGCTGTCTTGAGCTTCTGCGCAGGGACGAGGAATACCTGTCTATTCTGGCTCGCGATTTCGTTGCCGCGAATTATTCCGAAGGCCGGGTATCAGCTTCGAAGCTCGCCGCGCTGCCTGAGCCGGTTTCGGCAAGGGTCATGCAGCTCATTGTTACCGGCGGACTGTCCGAAAAGCACATCGACGCCGTGCGCTCTCTTGCCGGCGGAGCGGAACAGCACGCCTGTGCCGATGTTCCCGGAAAGCGCGTTGTGCGGGATTATGACGCGCTGATTTTCGGAACAAAGGAGCTGCGGCAGATAGACAAGCGGGTTCTCGTTCCGGACACCGTTACGCAGCTGCCCGAGGCGGGACTCGAAATCGCCTGCGAATTCATAAATAACTGCAGGGAAATTCATAATTCATTTAACATTTTCTTCTTTAAAAGTGATAGCATCTATGGTAAGATATTTGTCAAGTCCCGTTCAGAGGGCGACAGGATACGCCTTTCCGGCAGGAATTGCACAAAAACCCTGAAGAAGCTTTTCTCCGAAGCGAAGCAGAACGGCGAAGGAAAAATGCTTGTCCCCGTCATATATGACGAAACGGGCGTGATAGCCGTAAGCGGCTTCGGGATTGCGGGGCGCTGCAAACCGGAAACGGGCGACAGTGTGATCAAAGTCACGGTAAAAAGCACCGGCAGCATGATAGAATGATATAACTGCCGGCGCCCTATATTTTTATATTTTTTTCCGGGGAGAATTATTGGGATGACAAATGAGATAATGAAGGTCCTGCTGACGGAAGAACAGCTTGAAAAGCGCGTTGCCGAGATGGGCAGAGAGCTTTCCAAAAAGTTCGAGGGCACACAGCCGCTCTTCATCGGGGTTCTGAAAGGCAGCTTCATTTTTATGGCGGATTTGCTCCGCAACGTTGACCTTAAGTGCTCCATGGACTTCATGGCGGTCTCGTCCTACGGGAGCGGGACCACAACCTCCGGAGCGGTGAAGATCAATAAGGACCTAAACGAGGACATAGAGGGACGCCACGTTGTCATAGTCGAGGATATCCTTGACAGCGGCGTGACGCTGAACTACCTCTGCGGCTACCTCAAAAACCGCAAGCCTGCCTCCATTACGCTTGTCACCCTTCTCGATAAGCCGGCGCGGCGTAAAGCGCCAATAAAGGCGGACCTCGTGGGCTTTGAGATCCCCGACGAATTTGTGGTCGGCTACGGGCTTGACTACGCGGAGAATTTCCGCAACCTTCCCTTCGTGGGAATTCTGAAGCCCGAGGTCTATTCGGACTAAACGAGATAAACGTCCGTCTGACGGACGGAAACGCAAACGCATTTAACGCAAAGGAAGTGATTTTCGCTTGAAGAAAAACCGAAACCAAGCCAGGGACATCGGCTTTTATGTCCTTATCCTAGTTATTCTCCTGGCAACGGTTTTTACAATGACCTCTCAGCCGGACACCCTGGTTGAAGTTAAGGATTCCGATATAGACAGCCTGTTAAAAAACGAGCAGGTCGAAGAAGTCAGTATGGTCGGCAATGAGCTGACGCTGAAGCTCTACGAGCCGTTCAACGGAAGCGATACGATTACGAAAGAGCTGAGCTCGACCGAGCTTTTCCATACGAGATATGATGATCTCATTGAAAAGCAGAAAGAGGAAGGAATAATCAAGGTATACAACTTTGATCCCGCCCTTACTACGCCGTGGTGGATCCAGTTTGTTCCCTACCTCGTTCTTCTTCTGATTTTCGGTGTACTCTGGTATGTAATGATGAAGACCGCCGCCAAGAACGGCGGAGCGGGCGGAGCAATAAAGTTCGGCAGAGCGAGAACAAAGCTCGGTCAGGACGAAAAGAAAAAAGTGACCTTTGACGACGTCGCGGGCGCAGACGAAGAAAAGGAAGAGCTTCAGGAAATCGTCGGTTTTCTGAGAAGTCCTGCCTCGTTTACCGCGATGGGCGCGAGAATACCCAAGGGCGTCCTGCTCGTGGGACCTCCGGGAACCGGTAAAACCCTTATCGCCAAGGCGGTGGCGGGAGAAGCCGGAGTCCAGTTCCTCTCGATTTCGGGCTCCGATTTCGTCGAGCTATATGTCGGCGTCGGCGCCTCCCGTGTGAGAGACCTTTTTGAACAGGCAAAGAAGATTGCTCCCGCAATCATATTCATAGACGAAATTGACGCTGTCGGACGTCAGAGAGGCTCCGGTCTCGGCGGCGGTCACGATGAGCGCGAGCAGACCCTTAACCAGCTCCTCGTCGAGATGGACGGTTTCGGCAACAACGACGGCGTAATCGTCATGGCGGCGACCAACAGATCGGACATTCTGGACAGCGCGCTTCTGCGCCCGGGCCGTTTTGACCGTACCGTCTATGTGGGGCTTCCTGACAAACGCGGACGCGAGGCAATTCTCAAGGTCCACGCAAGGGGCAAGCCTCTCGGAGACAACGTTGATCTCAACAGCATTGCCAGAGGAACGCCCGGCTTCTCGGGCGCCGACCTCGAAAACCTCCTCAACGAAGCTGCAATTCTGGCTGTCCGGCGCGGCAAACGCTTCATTTCTCAGGCCGAAATCGACGAATCAATCCTCAAAGTTATGGCGGGTCCCGAAAAGAGGAGCAAGGTCATGTCTGAAAAGGCAAAGAAACTGACGGCCTATCACGAGGCGGGACACGCAGTTGCCTCTCACTTTTTGGAGCACAAAAACCCCGTTCAGTTTATTACGATCATCCCGCGCGGTCCTACAGGAGGCATGACGGTCTACCGTCCCGAGGAAGACACGGAGACCTATCAGTCCCGCAGCGAGATGTTCTCCAACATTGTTACAAGCCTCGGCGGGCGTATTGCCGAAAAGCTGATGCTGGACGATGTTTCCACGGGCGCTTCCTCGGATATCCAGAGCGCGACGAGGATTGCCAGAGCCATGGTCACAGTCTATGGTTTCTCCGAAAAACTAGGCCCTATATCCTTTGAGGACGCGGGTCACAGCATCTTTATCGGGCGTGATTTCGGAACGACCAAGAGTTATTCGGAGGAGACCGCGGCGCTCATCGACGAAGAAGTCAAGCGTATCTTCGACGAGGCCGGCAAGAAGTGCGAAGGGATACTCACCGAGCACCGCGACCTGCTCATTGCCGTTGCCGAATATCTGCTCGTCAACGAGTCTATGGAGGGAAGCGACTTCATATTCCTCTGCGAGAACGGCTTTGTCCCCGTTAAAGAGGCAAAGCCTGCAGAAGAACTTAGAATAGAGGAAGTCAAATCCGACGAAGTTTCCGAGAGCGGTTCACAGTCTTCCGGAAACACGGAAAAAAGGGACGATAATAAATAATTAAGAAGGGCGGAAGCGATTCCGCCCTTTTCGAGAGGAAGCGGAGAACCTTGAAACTGGGCATAGTCGGGCTCCCGAATGTCGGGAAAAGCACGCTTTTCAACGCGATTACCAATGCGGGCGCGGAAAGCGCCAACTACCCTTTCTGCACTATAGACCCCAACGTGGGTACGGTCGCCGTTCCTGACGAGCGGCTGGATTTTCTTGCGGAGCTGTACAATCCAAAGAAATATACCCCCGCCGTCATCGAATTTGTCGACATCGCGGGACTTGTCAAGGGCGCGTCGAAGGGCGAGGGCTTGGGCAACAAGTTTTTGAGCCATATCCGCATGACGGACGCGATAATCCATGTCGTCCGCTGCTTTGACGACGAGAACGTAATCCATGTCGAGGGGAATACCGATCCGCTGCGCGATATAGAGATTATAAACCTTGAGCTAATAATGGCTGACATGGAAATGGTCGAGCGCCGCATCGACAGGGCGAAAAAGGCGGCTAAGGGCGGCGACAGAAAGTTCCTGCACGAGGCGGAGGTCATGGAAGGTCTGCTTGCGCATCTTAACGACGGAAAATGCGCGAGAATTTATGTCTGCCCGCCTGAGGACAGGGAGATAATCGAAGGCAGCGAGCTTCTGACACTGAAGCCCGTTATCTATGCCGCAAACATGGACGAAAAGGGCTTCGCGGCAGGCGCCGGGAATAACGCATATTATAAGCTTGTCGAAAAATACGCCGCTGATGAGGGCTCGCAGGTGCTGCCTATCTGCGCCAAGGTCGAGCAGGAGATTGGCGAGCTCGACGATGAGGACAAGGCGCTCTTCATGGAGGAGCTGGGTATGACCGAGAGCGGGCTTCACCGCCTCATCAAATGCTCTTATACACTTCTGGGGCTCATTTCCTTCCTTACCTCGGGAAGCGACGAGGTGCGCGCGTGGACTATCAAAAAGGGAACAAGGGCTCCGCAGGCGGCGGGGAAAATACATACGGATTTCGAGCGCGGCTTCATAAGAGCCGAAATCATCGCCTTCGACGACCTAAAGGCCTGCGGCTCAATGGCTGCCGCCCGCGACAAGGGACTCATACGCTCCGAGGGCAAGGAGTACGTCATGCACGACGGCGACGTTACGCTATTCAGGTTCAACGTTTGATATTCCGTAAAGAAACAGCTTTCGGTAAGCCGGAAGCTGTTTCTTTATATGTATAGGTTTTATTCCGGTAATCGCAGGGTCATACAGTTCACAATGTGCGTTTTTTCATCCATGGTCATATTGACCTCCTTGACTTTTTCGTAACCCATTGCGTTCCAGAAAGCGCGTCCATTCTTGTTTTCTTCAATTACGCCGAGGCGGAAGGACACGGCACCGAGACCTTTTGCCCAGACAATCAGAGCGTCGTGGATGCTTTTTCCGAGACCTTTTCCCCTTTCTTTCGGTTCAAGAAGCATTAGGCCGATTATCCATTCTCCTTTTACGACATAATCGCGGACGACATCAAGCACTCCGACAAGGCCCTCGTCTGTATCAAAAACGCCCAAAACGAATTTGTCGTTATATTCCTTGTTTGGAGGCAAATCCTCGAAAATTTCAGCCACTTCTTTTTGCGCGGGCAATATTCCGCAGTGCAGAAGGTAATAATCCGCACATCTTACGCAAAGGTCCAAAACCGACGCTCGCTCATCTTCGCCGAGCCGCCCAATCCTGTATCCGTTTTCCATTATAATGTTACACATGATTGTTTCCTTGTAATTTATTCATAATACTTGCATATCATCATATCATATCAGTTGATGCGTTTCAAACAAAAATGGGAACGCATTTTCAGCAGTTCAACAAATTCTTGACAAAACACTCGAAAGGGGATAAAATCGCCCTATTATATAGATAAAGGCAATGACGGAGATTGACTGTCCCGCGCGGTGCAGAGAGAAAGGCAAAAGCTGAAAGCCGTTCCGAAACGCAGACAGGTCTGACCGCTCCCGAGCCGAAGCGCCGAAGATGCCGCTTTTTATGCTGTGGCTAAGTAGGTTCTTTCGTCCGCGCACGTTACAGCGCACCTAAGCGGCAGAGCTTCTCTGCAAGCAGGGTGGAACCGTGTGAATTTCGCACCCCTGATTTTATCAGGGGTGTTTTGTTTTTTTCACGGAAATGACGTATTATAATGAATACAATTTAAGGAGATATAAAAATGGACGAGAATAAATACACCTTTGAAAACCCCGATTTCAAGCACGCCTACAGGCACACGACCTCGCATATACTTGCGCAGGCCATCAAGCGCCTTTATCCCGAAACGAAGTTTGCCATCGGTCCCGCAATTGACGACGGCTTTTATTACGACGTCGATTCCGAAACCGTATTTACGCCCGAGGTCCTCGAAAAGCTCGAAGCCGAAATGGGCAAAATCTGCAAGGAGAAAATCCCCCTTGAGCGCTTTGAACTGCCCCGCTCCGAAGCGCTTGAGCTGATGAAGGACGAGCCCTACAAGGTCGAGCTTATAAACGACCTGCCCGAGGACGCTGTCATCAGCTTCTATAAGCAGGGCGACTTCACCGACCTCTGCGCGGGTCCGCACATGGACAGTACCGGACGCGTCAAGGGCAACGCCATAAAGCTCACGAGCTGCACGGGCGCATACTGGCGCGGAGATTCCAAGCGCAAGATGCTCCAGCGCATCTACGGCACCTGCTTCCCGAAGAAAGAGGAGCTTGACGCTTACCTGGCGCGCATTGAAGAAGCAAAAAAGCGCGATCACCGTAAGCTGGGAAAAGAACTCGACCTGTTTATGATTGCGGACGAGGGTCCCGGATTCCCCTTCTTCCTGCCGAAGGGCATGGTTCTGCGCAATGAGCTTGAGAGCTTCTGGCGCGAGCTCCACAGACAGTGCGGGTATCAGGAAATCAAGACCCCGATGATCCTGAACGAGGAGCTCTGGCACAGGAGCGGTCACTGGGATAAATACAAGGAGAATATGTATTTCACCAAGATAGACGGCGAGGACTATGCCATAAAGCCCATGAACTGCCCCGGCGGAATGCTTGCCTATAAACGCCGTCCGTGGTCGTATAAGGATCTTCCCATGCGCGTGGGCGAACTTGGCGTTGTTCACCGCCATGAGCTTTCCGGAGCTCTGCACGGGCTTATGCGCGTGCGCTGCTTCACGCAGGACGATGCGCACATATTTATGACCGAGGATCAGATGCACTCCGAGATACTCGGAGTTATGAACAAGATTGACAGCATTTATAAAATGTTCGGGTTCAAGTACCACATCGAGCTTTCCACTTGCCCCGATAATTTCATCGGAAGCCAGGAGATACGTGAATACAGCGAAAGGGTGCTCAAGGAAGTCCTTGAGACCAACGGCAAGGAATATGTGGTCAACCCCGGCGACGGAGCGTTTTACGGACCGAAAATTGACTTCCACCTTGAGGACGCCATCGGCAGGACCTGGCAGTGCGGCACGATACAGCTCGACTTCCAGATGCCCGAGCGCTTTGAGCTCGAGTATATGGGAGCGGACGGCGAGAAGCATCGCCCGATAATGATCCACACGGTCGCGCTCGGCTCCATAGAGCGCTTTATCGGCATACTCACGGAACATTTTGCGGGAGCCTTCCCGCTGTGGCTTGCTCCGGTCCAGGTCATGGTAATGCCTATAACCGACCGCAGTCACGATTATGCCGAGGGTATCTACAAGACCCTGTTCGACGCCGGAATCCGCGTCGAGACCGACTACAGAAGCGAGAAAATCGGTTATAAGATACGCGAAGCCCAGCTTCAGAAAATTCCCTATATGCTCGTTCTGGGCGATAAGGAAGAAGAGGCAAAGCTCGTCGCGATTCGCACGCGCGCGGGCGGCGACGAGGGCACGATGACGCTCGACAATTTCATGGCGAAAATAAAAGAAGAAATAAAAAGCAAGAAAAATTAGCTTCTATAATTTTCAAACAAGTAAAAAAGAATAATGAAACAAGCTCCTTCGTAGACTATTTCTGAGGTCTGCGAAGGAGCTTCTTGTTTTGACGTGCGCGGCAAAATACGTTTTGGACCTCGATGCAAACGCATAGGAGGGTTTTACATCATGGACAGAAGGAAAATGTGTATCGTGCTGGTAGTTGTGTTTGCTTTGAATATCGCCGCCATACTGCTTATCGAAAGAGCGGACGCGACCTCATATAAAAAGGGCTCGACGGGCAGCGTCGTCAGCCAGATACAGCAAGTGCTCAAGCAGCAGGGCTTCTACGGCGGAAATGTCGACGGGGTCTTCGGAAACGGCACCGAAACCGCGCTGAAGGGCTTCCAGAAGGAATACGGACTGACAGTCGACGGCAAGGCGGGGACGGCGACGCTGAAGGCGTTGGGCATAACTCAGAGCACGACACAGAGCTCAGACTCGGGGGACGTCAATCTGCTGGCGCGGCTCATTTCGGGTGAAGCGCGTGGCGAACCCTATTCGGGACAGGTCGCTGTCGGCGCGGTCGTATTAAACAGAGTGGACAGCCCTATTTTTCCGAATTCGATATCGGGCGTTGTCTACCAGCAGGGCGCTTTTACCTGTATCACGGACGGGGAATTCGATAAGCCCGTCGAGGAAAGCTGTTACCGCGCCGCGCGCGACGCGCTCAACGGCGTCGACCCCTCGGGCGGAGCGATTTATTATTTCAATCCCGCGACAGCTACAAACAAGTGGATATGGTCAAGACCGCTGATTGTGGTCATAGGGAAGCACAGATTCTGCGCGTGAAGTAACGTTGCCCTTGAACATGTTTCGTTTTTGTATTATAATATATATTTAGTATAATGCAGTTCAAGGGAGATATATTATGGCTTTTTGCAGACAATGCGGCACACAGATGCCCGAAGGCTCGGTTTTCTGCCCGTCTTGCGGGACAAAGAACGACGGCGGGCAAGAAACTGCCGGACAATATCAATACAATGCCGATGCGAATCGAAATCAGGATTACGGGCGTCCGGCAAACGATGTTGAGGACAACAAGCTGATTTCAATCCTCTGCTATTTCGGCATACTGTTTCTCATACCATATTTGACAAGGCCCGAATCGCCTTTTGTCAAATTCCATTCCAATCAGGGACTTGTTCTCTTCATTTTCAGCCTCATAGTCGGCGTGGCGTCAAGAATACCGTTTTTTGGCTGGATAATCGGCGCGGTATGCGGAGTTTTTATCTTTGTGTGCTTCGTTCTGGGAATTGTGAATGTAGTTAACGGCCACATGAAGGAGCTGCCCGTAATCGGGAAAATTGAAGTTCTGAAATGACGCTCATATAAAACCGCCGCCCATTAAAAAGGGCGGCGTTTTTTTATATATTATTGTATCGAGAAATTTCCGGATCTTCGCCCTCCATATCGGGGTTGATGGAACTGATAACATAGGGCGTAGTCTGGTAGACATAGAAGTTAAGCCAGTTCGTGTACAGTAACTGTGCGTGTGCCCGCCATGAAACGACAGGCTCTTTTGCGGGGTCGTCGTCACGGAAATAATTCGCCGGTACGGGGACGTTCAGCCCTTTCCCAATGTCGCGCCTGTATTCCATTGCGAGCGTATCCCTGTCGTATTCCGGATGCCCGAATACAAAGAACTGACGGCTTCGCTGGTTCTTGACGGCAAATACGCCGGCCTCGTCGGAAACGGCAAGTAGCTCCAGCTCCGGCACCTTCTCAATGTCCTCGCGCAGAACCTCGGTATAGCGCGAGTGTGGCGCGTTGAAGCAGTCGTCGAAACCGCGGAAAAAGGGAGAGTTGGGCTTGAGTATACGGTGGCTGTAAATGCCCGAGAGCTTTTTGGGAAGCGTGTGCTTCTGTATGCCGTAGTGATAATAAAGTCCCGCCTGTGCGCCCCAGCAGATATGAAAGGTACTGTGAACGTGGGATTTTGACCATTCCATTATCTCGCAAAGCTCAGGCCAGTAGTCCACATCCTTGAAGTCAAGGTTTTCGACAGGCGCGCCTGTAATTATCATTCCGTCGTAATACCTGTCCTTGATTTCGCTGTGACTGACATAAAACGATTCGAGATGGTCGGAGTCTACATTTTTGGAATCGTGGCTGATAGTGCGCAGCAGTTCGATTTCTACTTGCAGAGGAGTATTCGAAAGCTTGCGCAGAAGCTGGGTCTCGGTCACGATCTTCGTGGGCATTAAATTCAAAATCAGCAGCTTTAGCGGTCGAATATCCTGATGCAGCGCGCGGTACTGCGTCATAACGAATATGTTCTCTTTCTCGAGCGTCGTTTTTGCAGGCAGTGAATCCGGAATTCTGATAGGCATAATTACTCTCCTTTCGGGCGATACTATAATAATAAATGCGAGTATAT
>Ga0074193_1003216_pt1 | contig 12483 bp, 11 predicted proteins | sample EPASupsiteHSE605_FD_64523 | JGI IMG/M metagenome (GOLD analysis project Ga0074193, IMG submission 64523) | Bioremediated contaminated groundwater from EPA Superfund site, New Mexico - Sample HSE6-05 | ecosystem: Environmental > Aquatic > Deep subsurface > Groundwater > Contaminated ... | reverse complement strand
GCTTGACACCAAGCTTAAGGCCATTGAAATGGTCGACCAAATGCTAGGCCGCTTGCTGCACGAGCTTGACACCTATGATAACTATAAGCTTATGGTCCTGCCAGACCACCCTACACCGGTGGAGACCATGACTCATTCAAGCAACCCAATACCCTTCGCCATCTACAGCAAGGGACAGAACAAAAAAACAAACCGTGCTTTCAACGAACTGACCGCCTCCAGGGGTTTGGTCATAAAAGCCGGTCACGAGTTAATGGACTATTTCCTGCAATTCTAACATAGTCTTTATGACAATATAGCCGCTGATATTTGATTTCTGAAAAACTGATGTGGGTGCGAAGTTGTTCGCACCTTTTCCATTAAACTGAAAATAAAAACCACTGCTTGCATCCCGGCTAAACGTAGGCGCGAATTTATTCGCATAAAAGTTACATTAGATGCGCAAATGCGGCGCTAACGCGCCGTTGTGCGATTGAAATCGCACCTACATTTTAACCAGCTCGGGGAATACCATATGTATGTGTTGCCAAATCAACAGTATGTTAACCTATCTGCTTTTTCATTATCTAAATGTAGCCTGACATAAACTCATCACTATAGGGAGCTGCCGTTATGAACCAGCAGGAAAACGTTCAAAAAGATACTTTTTGGTTACCGCTGTTGGTTGTGGTTATGGGCGCGTTCGCTGCTATCCTCAACAACAGCTCCATCAATGTTGCTTTGCCCAAATTGATGTCAATATTCGGGGTGGGAGCGGACGAAATCCAGTGGGTGTTAACCGCTTATATGTTAGTAGGCGGAGTGGTTATACCGATTACCGGGTACATCAGCGACTACCTTGGGGTTAAAAAGGTTTACCTCCTTTCTATGGCTATTTTCTCTTTTGGATCGGTCCTCTGCAGCCTGGCCTGGAGCAACGAAACGATGATTGCGGCCAGGATCATCCAGGGTATTGGCGGGGGAGCCGTTATGCCGGTCAGTATGGCCATTGTGTACAATATCGTACCCAGGCAGAAAATTGGCATGGCCCTGGGTGTTTGGGGTATGGCGGCAATTTTTGCCCCAGCCATAGGGCCTTCCCTGGGCGGCTATATCATCGACCACTTTAATTGGCGCTTTTTATTCACCATGAATATACCGGTGGGAATGGCTGGCATCGTGCTGGGCTACCTCCTGCTGCCGGAAAGCCCCCGCCTCAAGGTTTCCAAACTGGATATCTGGGGATTCCTTCTTTCGACTACCGGCTGTTTTGCCTTGCTCCTGGCGCTCAGCCAGGGACATAAAGAGGGTTGGACCTCCTATTATATCGTCACGCTTTTCACCGTGTCCTTCTTTACCCTGCTGCTTTTTGTAATTGTTGAACTCGGCCAGGAACAACCCCTGCTTGACTTAAGGTTGTTTAAAGGTAAAGTATTTTCAATCAGCGTTTTCGCTAGTAGTATGATCAATATGGGCCTTTTCGGCGGTGTCTTTCTAATCCCTCTTTTTACCCAGAACCTGCTGTCAATGACACCGCTGGAGACCGGTCTGCTAATGATGCCTGCCGCTCTGGTAAGTGCCGTGATGATGCCCATCAGTGGAATTCTCTTTGACCGTTTCGGGGCAAAGCTGTTGTGTCTGGTGGGTATGAGCATTACTGCCTGGGGAACCTGGTTACTGCACACGATCAACCTCGATACCAGTAACAGCACTATTATCTTTGACACCGTATTTAGATCTGTGGGTATGGGCTTAGCCATGATGCCGATAACCACCGCCGGTATGAATACTGTACCCATTCAACAAATAGCCCGCGCGTCAGCTCTCAGTACCGTGGTACGTCAGGTTGCAGCTTCCTTTGGTATCGCAATATTAACTTCAACCATGCAGAACAGGCAGGTTTTTCACTACGCCCACCTCTCGGAAGCAGTCTCAGTTGGCTCAGCTTCATCTTCATTTTTAAGCCAACTGCAGAATTATTTCTCCGGCTTGGGAGCAGGCTCTTCCGCCACTAGCGCCGCAGTCAGCGTAGTGGGCGGGATTGTTACTAGGGAATCGTTAGTCAGAGCCATCGATGACACCTTCCTGGTAGCTGCAATCTTCATCGTCATAGCCATACCCTTTGTATTTTTCATCAGCAAACCAGGGCAAAAGCAAGCTAAGTCCCCGATGCCGGAACCCGACCCCGAACGGGAAAACCCAGCAGGGCCAGGCCAACTCGTTGAAAGCCCCTCAGCTACTTAAACTTTTGTACAAATGAACCAACTATGCTTTTTCAAGCACAAACTACCAATGAAAATATGCAACCACATTGTTTGCCTTGAGCTTGTTTTGATGTAGGTGCGATTTCAATCGCACAAAAACTGCGAAGCAGTTTAAGGGATTTCTACTGCATTCCTCGCTGGTCTGTGTGAATGAATTCGCACCTACATTGGGACAGGCTTGCTATTTTTCACATTAAAAAGTACTAAAGGGATGCCCGCATTATGCGGCATCCCTTATTTTTTAATTAGTTGTTCTATATGCAATCAAACTTGTCCAGCCAGATTGAATCTTTGATGCAGGGCGCGGACGGCTTGTTCGGCTTGTCCGGCCTTGATGATACAGGACACCTTGATTTCGGAAGTGCTAATCATCTCGAGGTTAATCCCTTCCCGGTAAAGGGCTTCGAACATCTCGGCAGCAACACCAGGGTTGCTGACCATCCCTGCGCCGACAATAGACACCTTGGCCACCCCATCATCACTGGTAAAACCCTCCAATCCAACTTCAGGCTGCAGCCTTTCCACAACTTCCAGGGCTTTTTTCAAATCACTCTGCGGACAGGTGAAGGCAATATCATTCCTATCATCACGCATGGCACTCTGGATAATCATATCAACATTTATCTTTTCATCAGCCAGTGCTTTAAAAAGAATAAAAGCAATGCCCGGCCTGTCAAATACGTCAAAAAGTCCAATTTTAGCTACATTGTAGTCGCATGCAATACCCGTTACCACATGCTTTTTTTCCATGTTATCTACCTCCTTAACCAACGTACCGGGATTATTGTTAAAACTGGAACGCACATGCAACGGCAGACCGTACTGCATGGCTAGTTCTACCGCGCGCGGATGCAGGACAGCCGCCCCCAGGTTGGCCAGTTCGAGCATTTCATCATAGCAAACCACATCCAACTTGCTGGCTTCAGGAACCACGCGGGGATCAGTGGTATAAACCCCGTCAACGTCGGTAAATATTTCACAAATATCGGCCTTTAAAGCAGCAGCCAGCGCAACAGCCGTAGTATCCGACCCCCCTCTTCCGAGGGTTGTTATATCATTGAACTGGTCAATTCCCTGAAAGCCTGCTACGACCACAATATGGCCCTGCTTGAGCTCTTCCTGCAGGCGGTCGGTATTGATCTTCAGTATTTTAGCCTTGGTGTGGGCAGCATCTGTTAAAACTCCCACCTGTCCTCCGGTCAGGGATATGGCAGGCCTCCCCATCTCGTTGATAGCCATCGCCAGCAACGCTATGGAAATCTGCTCTCCGGTAGACAGGAGCATATCCATCTCCCTATCCGGTGGGTTGCCGGTAATCCCGCCAACCAAGTTGATTAAGTCATCAGTTGTATCCCCCATAGCTGATACAACCACCACCACACTGTGGCCTTTGTCCCTCTCCTGCACTACCCGGCCGGCCACCCGGCGGATCCGTTCAGCATTGGCCACTGAACTCCCGCCATATTTCTGAACTACCAGCATTAAAAAAACCCGCCTTCCTATGTCAAACAACCGTTGTCAGACATCTAAGTATTGATTGAATACGAACGCTCTACTTTATCTCCAAAGCCCTGGCGCCAACAGGGCTGGGTTTCAAAACCAGCACGCTGCATTTCACTCCGTTTTGGCGAAAGGTATCGCCCATAACCCGGGCGATCAAATCCAGGTTGGAGTCGGCAAAGGCAATCACTGTGGGACCTGCCCCGCTCAAGGTAACCCCCCTGGCCCCGGCCAGCTTTGCCGCAGCCACAACTTTCTTAAAGCCGGGAATCATTGAGGAGCGCATAGACTGGTGGAGCCGGTCTTCCATAGCCACGCCTAAAAGGCTCAGGTCACCCTGCTGCAGCGCCGCCACTAAAAGAGCCACACGCCCAACATTAAAGGCGGCGTCCTGAAAGACCACCTGCGAAGGAAGCATTTCCCTGGAAGTCGCCGTGACCATGGGGAAATCAGGAATTGCCACAACACCTTTTACGCCTTGCGGGGGAGGTATTTTAAGATATTTCACTTCTCCGTCGGCCTGGACCGAGACCACGATGCCCCCGAGTACTGCCGGAGCCACATTATCCGGGTGACCTTCCAGCAGACTGGCCAGGTTGATAATATCTTTTATTGATAGTTTTCCTCCAGAGAAAAGGTTGGCGGCAATCATTCCCCCGACGATAGCTGCGGTACTGCTGCCCAACCCCCTGGCAACCGGAATTTGGTTGGACAGGCGCAACTTTAAGCCAGACGGAGAGTAACCCACCTGACGAAAAACCCGTTGAGCAGCCTGGTAAACCAGATTTTGCTCATCCTTTGGAATTTCGTTAGCTCCCTCTCCGGCTACCTCAATAACCGTTCCCAGGGGAATGGGAATTATCTCAACCACGTTATAAAGTTCCAGCGCCATACCCAGACAGTCGAAGCCCGGACCAAGGTTAGCCGTGGTGGCCGGCACCTGCACGCGAATCATCAGGCTGCAGCCCTCCTGTCCATGCTATTCCTCTACCCTGATTACGTTTGCTATTTCGTTGACCGTAGACAATTCTTTGATAATTTTAAGGGCGTCCTGCAGGTTTTGTTCCAATACCTTGTGGGTAACCAGGACTATTTCCGCAGCCTGCCCGGTGGTATGTTTTTGAATAACTGAAGCCAAGCTTACCTCGTTATTACCCAGGACGAAGGCGATACTGGCCAGCACTCCGGGACGGTCGTCAACATTGAGGCGGATATAATACTTGGTTGAGGTCAACCCCATTGGTTTAATCGGCTTCTCATCGAAGCAGGTGCAGTTGTACAAACCCGGCACATTTCTCAGTTTGCTGCGGGCCGCACTCATGATATCGGCGACAACGGCGCTGGCTGTGGGAAGTTCACCAGCCCCCCGGCCAAAAAACATCACATCACCAACTGCATCCCCGCTGACAAAAACAGCATTATACACATCGTTAACGGAAGCAAGCGGGTGCGTTTTGGGCAGCATGGCCGGGTGCACATGCACCTCAACACCTGCTTCACTTTCCCTGGCAATACCTAAAAGCTTCACCACGTAATTCAGATCAGCTGCATAGCTAATATCTTCGGCGGTTATCCGGGTAATTCCTTCAATGTAAACCTGGCTCAAGGAAACCCTGGTATTGAAAGCAATGGAAGCTATAATTGCCAGCTTGCGCGCTGCGTCATAGCCCTCAACATCTGAGCTGGGGTCCGCCTCGGCATAACCCAGGGACTGCGCTTCAGCTAGCGCTTCCTGGAAATCAAGGCCCTCCTTGCTCATTCTGGTCAGCATATAGTTGGTGGTACCATTGATGATGCCAATAACCTGTTGAATCCGGTTGGCCGCGAGACACTCCTTAAGCGGCCTGATAATAGGTATGCCGCCGGCTACGCTGGCTTCAAACAAGAGGTCGCAGTTGTTCGCCTCGGCTGCCTCAAACAGTTCTTTGCCGTGCTCAGCAACCATGTCCTTGTTGGCGGTGACCAGGCTTTTGCCCTTTTGCAAGGCTTTCAGAGCATATGACAGGGCAGGTTTTATCCCTCCCATAACCTCCACAATTATGTCAACGTCCGGGTTGTTAAGGACTTCGTCAACATCTGCCGTTAAAACCCCTTCTGCCAATTGAACGCCCCGTGTTTTGGCGGTGTCACGAACCAGTATCTTTTTAATCTCAATGGGCACGCCCACTTTTTTCTCAATGCCGGACCGGTTTTCGGTGAGAATGCGGTATACCCCCCGGCCTACAGTACCCAAACCCAAAAGGCCCACACCAATCACATTCTTGGACAACTGGCTCTCCCCCTTTATCTAGAACTTTGAATATATAAATGCGACAGTCCGATTAGAAAATCTGCAGAAGTCGGCTTACTAACCAAGTGTTAGAGCCAAATAATAACCTGCTTTTTAATATTATGCCAAAATATACCCATCATAATATTTTCAACTTGCCCTCCCGTGCCAACGGTCTCAAGAGTTGGTAACACTGGTCGAAACCGCACATGGGTATGGCGACATTATAGCACCAGGCGCGGCGGCAGGCAACACCAAGGAACCACGGTTGATAATATTCTCCACTGTTTTTTACTTATGGCATCAAAGCTCATTTACTAATAAATTAAATTCATAAAATGAACTATTAATGTAAAAAATAATCATGAAATTATTCACATCTGTTTTACTTTTAAGTAAAATTCCCGGCCTTAACGAAAAAAGCTGACCGGATTTTGTAGAGGTGAAGCTAGTTGGGCAACAATCCTATAAATTGGAAAGCCCGCTATCAGAGAGGCTTTATTTCATCTTATAATATCAACCTGGTATACCAGAAAAATCCCTGGGTGGTAGCCTGGTGGTCAATAGCTTTTCCCGGCCTGGGGTATATACTGTTAGGGAAATCATTAAAAGGCATTATTTTTTTGGTCTGGGAATTGATCATTAACATGAAGTCCAGTATCAACACCGCCATCTTGTATTCCTTCACCGGTAATTTTGATCTAGCCAAGCAGGTTGTAGATAGCAGATGGCTGCTTCTTTATGTCAGTGTTCTCATATTTATGATGTGGGACAGCTACCATATCACAGTGGAATTAAACAAGATTTCAATTCTGGCCGAACGGGAAAAGCCTAATATTGAGTTTATGGCATTAAACTCCCTAGGGTTAAACTTCTTGAAACATGTCAATCCCTGGCTGATCGCAGGATGGTCTGCTTTTATGCCTGGGTTAGGATATCTCTACCTGCAAAGATTGAACATAGGCGTTGTGAGCCTGATTTTATGGATCTCAATTTCCGTCTTATCGCGATTGTATGAAGCCATACAGCTTACTGCCGTAGGTTCTTTTAATGAGGTTGCGGCCGTCCTTAACCCCCAATGGTTCCTTTTTTTGCCTTCAATTTTAGGCTTCGTTGTATACGGTTCTTATGTTGACGCTGTTGAGATTAATAAGCTTTTTAAAGCAGAACAGGGATCTTACCTGGAAGATAATTATCAGGATCCGGCTTTTGCCCTCCCTGTCTAAACAAAAATTAGTGGTGATAAAATGTATCTGGTAGCAGCTTTTGAACATTCCCTATACCTGGAAGTGGCAATTTCCGACCTGCTGCAAAACGGCGTCGCAAAGGAAAAAATACTTGCCGTCCCGCTGCGACAGAAGGCTCTTGATAGTATTTTTTCAAACAACATCAACTGCCCGGCAGGGACCAGCTTGATTGATAGCGCGGCCGTGACAGGGACAGCCCTGATGGTTCTGGGTGTCATATACGGTTTTGTCTGGAAGTGGGGTCCGATTATCTGGGGCTTAATCGGCCTCCTGGCGGGGGCGGCGCTGGGAGCCTTCCTGGCCCTCGTAATGAGCAGGACACGGCGCGGCATTAAAAGGCCTAAAGGTGTGGGCGCAGAAGTGTTTCTGATGATCAACTGCAATGCTAACCAGCTTGAAGCGTCCGAGCAGATCCTATGGAACAACCAGGCATTGGGCGTGGGCAGGTTGGACAGGTGAAGCATATTGGCAGGGACTGGTACAAAAAACATTAACCAACACCGCGCAAGTAGAGTTAGTTTAAGGAGGTAAGACACAAAGCTATGGGGGATACGATCCCATCCTTCGATGAAATCATGGAAGCACAGAACATCGCCATAGCAATGCAGCACCAGCACTGGCTCCACAAGGAGTTATTTACCTTTCAATTCTGGTTAATACTTTTTATGCTGCTCGTGCCCTGGATCCTCTGGTGGAAGCTAGTTGACAAAAGGAGGCTCGTAGAAATCCTGCTATACGGCTCGCTGGTCCAAACAGTAGTGACAGTAATTGATGAAGTAGGCTGCCAGTTAAACTTATGGGAATACCCATTTGATATTGAGCCGTTATTCCCGAGATTTATACCGGCAAACTTAACGGTACTGCCTATTGTTTTTATGCTGCTTTATCAATTTATCCCTCGCTGGAAACCATATGTGATTATGAGTACCCTGCTGGCATCCGTATTTTCTTTCCTAATGGAACCTTTACTCAGCTGGCTTGGTATATACAAGCTGTTTCAATGGAAATATATTTATTCTTTTCCCATCTATATTTTTTTATTTATTCTTTTTAAGTGGCTGATGGAACTCATTAAAGCCAAACAACTTCAGGTCAGAACCAGAAAGGAACCATAACGCAATGGGGAAACCTGTACAACCATAGGCCATTGACTATTGAAAGTTTAGACGTCTCTAGAGAGGAAATAATGGTGTGTTCAGCGCGGAATTAATTATTAGCGTAACAGCGGCCCTGCTTGGTTTGCTGCTGCTGGTTTTCGCCGTAGACTGGCGCTATTTTAGGGACTGGGTTGTGGTATTCCTTTACAATTGCGTCATTGACAGCCTGTGGGGAACAGCTGTAGTAGGCATGAACTTGATGGAATTCCCTTTCCGTCAGTTACCCCAAAGCTTTAAAATGTGCTTGTTATTTGATTTCTGGATTTTTCCAATTCTATGTGTATTATACAACCAGGTTACCAGAAAACTTGGCTTCAAGTCCATTCTGGCTTACGCTATATTCTTCAGCGCCGCTATGACCGCGATAGAATACCCCCTGGAACTATACACGGACCTAATCAAATACATCAAGTGGAGCTGGTTTACTACCTTTTACACATTGACAATAACATTCTTATCCTCCAGGGCTTTTATTGCCTTCTACCGCTGGGGCTGCGCTTATTTTGGGGGCGATAAGTTTTGACAGATTCTTTTTATCTATTTAAAAATACTTTCCACATCCCTGCGCCAGTTATTTAACCATATGTGAAAACCGTACCAAATAAACCAACTGACAAACCACAGGACATACGAGAAATACCAATCATAACCTGAGCTGTATTTTAGCACCTGTGTATGCCTTTCTAAAATAAATTCGAACCCTGTCAGGATACTGGTCGCTGCAAAAGCCCACATGATTTTTTCTCTAAATGTAAGCGGGGCATATCTAACCCAAAACATCGCCATAACAGGAACCACTATAAAATTAGCCGCTAAGGATACGTCATCTGGCTTATCAATAATTCTTTCAGGAAAGTCCCACCATTTAAGGTTCATTGCGATAAAACACCAGATGTTGGCATAAAAGCTTGCGAATAAGCCAACCGGTATGAATTTTTTCATTCCCTTCCATTTAATTAGCAGCAGCAATATTGCAAAAGCCATTGACCCATACTGAATCCAATACTCTAAGCTCATCTATAGTGCTCCACCCTTTTATGAGATTGCGGCGCGTTCTCATATATCCTTAGATTTCGGGATAATAATTATACAAGTTTAAACAAAAATAAAAACCGGCCAGGCGACCGGTTTTTATTTTTATATTATGATGCAGATGAGACCGCCCGAACCTTCGTTAACGATTCGCTGGAGCGTTTCCTGGAGCTTAAGCTGGGCGCTTTCCGGCATACGCTGGAGTTTATTCTGGATTCCCTCACGAACCAGGTCGTGGACTGATTTCCCAAATATCTCAGACTTCCATATTTTTTGCGGGTTGTCTTCAAATTCTTTAAGCATATATTGAACCAGTTCTTCGCACTGCCTCTCGGTCCCAATGAGCGGAGTTAATTCGGTGGTAATATCGGCTTTAATCAAGTGGAGGGACGGCGCCGTCGCCTTCAACTTTACCCCGAAGCGGCTACCCTGGCGGATTAGTTCCGGCTCTTCCAGGACTAGTTCGTCAATAGTCGGGATTACCACCCCATAGCCGATCTCCCTGACCTCACTTAAGGCCTGTTCCACCTTGTCATACTCCCGCTTGGCTACGCTAAGTTCTTTAACCAGGCGGAAAAGCTCCTTTTCACCATCGATTACAAAGCCGGATTCCTCACTCAGCACTTTGTAAAACAGGGTGGGATCGGAGGTTAGGCTGATGGAGGCCGAGCCCGAGCCCATATCCAAGCTGCGCAGGCTGACCTGGTCCACAAATTCGTAATCCCCCAGGGACTCCACGGCCAGGTTGACATCCCTGAGACGGCGGACGTTTTTAACTGTCTCACGAACTGATTCCTCAAACTTCTGGCGCAGCCAGTGCTTGAATTCCAATTCTTCGACCCAGGGCGGCAGGCTGATATTAACCTCATTGACCGGAAATTCATAAAGCAGTTTTTCCAGTATATTTAAGATTTCGGACTGAGTTATCTGTACACAATCAACCGGAATGACCGGAACATCATATTTTTCGCTGAGTTCCGCGGCAAGCTGCAGAACTTCCTCGCTGGTTGAGTTAGTGCTGTTGAGGAGAACCAGGAAAGGACGGTTAATGTCCTTCATCTCCTCGATAACCCGTTCCTCGGCCTCAACATAATTTTCCCTGGGGATATCCGTAATCGAGCCATCGGTGGTCATAACTAGTCCCATGGTCGAATGCTCGGATATTACCTTTCTGGTGCCCACCTCTGCTGCATCCTGGAAGGGAATTGGTTCCTCGAACCAGGGAGTGGAAACCATCCTGGGACCGTCTTCCTCCTCGTAGCCAAGGGCTCCCTCAACCCGGTAGCCAACACAATCAACCATGCGCATCTTTACAGCCAAGTTAGGGGTTATCTGAATTTCCACGGATTCATTTGGCACAAACTTCGGCTCCGTGGTCATTACCGTTCGTCCTGCTGCGCCCTGAGGTAATTCGTCCTTGGCCCGCTCCCGCTCATGAACATCTGTCATATTTGGGAGCACCATTTGTTCCATAAAACGTTTAATAAACGTGGATTTTCCGGTGCGAACGCCCCCAACCACGCCAAGGTATAAATCTCCCCCGGTGCGTTCCGCAATATCGCGGAAAATATCGGTCCTTTCCAATGAACACACTCCCTCCCTTTAAAAAGTAATAAAAATTATATATAAAAAAAGGTTGCATCCCTCCCCCGCTCACGCGAAAAAAGCTAATGGTATTAATCTGCCGTGAACCCTAGTCCACGTCTATTTTTTTCCAGTTGCATACAATAACAGTATATATATATGAGCCTATTGGACGAATATGACCTGTAAATATTAAAACGGATAAAAAAATATCCATTATTTACCTGAAGACAGTCAAAAAGAAAAGCCACCCTCCATGGGGCAGCTCCTGTCTACAGAATTTTTTTGGTAGAATTAATGTGAACTGATTATCGAAAAGCCTCTGGGGTAGTTGGCTTGGGGTTAATCTCAGTTTAATCAAAGCAGCATAATACCAGCCGCGCGTTACAGACAGCTATCCGCGCTATTCAAGTTTTCTGCATGCCTGCACGCGCTAAAGAACGGTTCTTTGTCCCATAATATGTGGGTGCGAATTCATTCGCACAGCCCCAAAAGGAATGCAGCATAAACCCCTTAAACTGCTGCGCAGTTTTGTGCGATTGAAATCGCACCCACATTTAAAAAAACCAGCTCAGGGAATGCACCACATACCTACGTCTCACGTCCCTTACACCTGACAGGTCCCACCAAACCCGATTTTTATGTTGCCATGCTCGACAATCACCGGGACTAAACGAGCTCCGCCGGTTATTTCAAGCATCCTCTGCAGGGCTTCCTGCTCTTTGCTAACATTATGGTATTCGTAAGGCGCCCTGCGCCTGGCCAGGTCCTCTTTTGCAGCTACAGTGTAAATACACCCATCTGCCCCGTACACAATGATCCTGTTTGACATTTAGGTCACAACCTTATTTCCCAATATAATATGTTCATTTATAGCAGCTGTCTTTTAGAACATAAACTGACTTTTACCCAGGGTGGCGGCAGCCAGTGCAACCTCTTCCATTTCGTGTTTTTTACCCCTGGTCATAAGCTTGTTAACAGCTGTCTCAGGCGAAAAGCCCTCGAACAAAACCTTGTACATCTGCTCAGTTATTGGCATATTAACCCCGTAAAGCTCAGACAGCCTGCGAGCCGCACGGGTAGTGCGGACTCCTTCCACTACCATGCCCACCTCCGCCAGCGCCTCCTCCAGTGATTTGCCCCGGCCTATGGCCATACCGGTGCGCCGGTTGCGGCTATGCATGCTGGTGCAGGTTACGATCAGATCACCAACCCCGGCGAGGCCGGCAAAGGTCAGTGGGTTGGCGCCCAGGACGATGCCCAATCGGGAGATTTCAGCCAGGCCTCTTGTCATCAAAGCCGCCTTGGTGTTGTCACCGAAGTCCAGCCCGTCGGCAATGCCTGTGCCAAGTGCGATGACATTCTTAAGCGCCCCCCCCAGTTCAACTCCGGCAACGTCGGGATTGGTATAGACTCTGAAATTGTTACACATGAACAGATCCTGCGCGTAT
>Ga0074193_1003215_pt1 | contig 12484 bp, 6 predicted proteins | sample EPASupsiteHSE605_FD_64523 | JGI IMG/M metagenome (GOLD analysis project Ga0074193, IMG submission 64523) | Bioremediated contaminated groundwater from EPA Superfund site, New Mexico - Sample HSE6-05 | ecosystem: Environmental > Aquatic > Deep subsurface > Groundwater > Contaminated ... | reverse complement strand
AATATCATCAATAACAATTTCATTTCCGTCTCCAAAAAGAAATTTCTCAAATAAGATCTTCTCTTCCATCTGGTATAAAATGACTTTATTGAGGGTTTACTGATACTTTACAAAGTCTGTTTTTTTCTCTACTAAAAGAATATCAAAAACCACAATAAGTACATTGGACCATTATTAGACAAAGTAGCAAGAAATGGATTCAATCTTCAAGTATTAAACAACAACAATAGTATCAATGCAGCTGTGAAGAAAATTAGTCTAATTTATTTGAGGCTCAAGTAAAGTTGCTTCTATTCTGAGCATTTTGACGAAAAAAACTCAAACAACAATGTTCGACCCATAAGTTGCTCTGAAAAAGTAACAAATTTTTTGAATTGTTTTCCTGACTCTAGCTCAATAACAGACCGAATGATAGAAATCGTAACGGCATTCGAAAAAGAACTGCACAATCGAGAAAAAACAATAATTCTACTTATCTTTTTTTTCATTTTTTTCAGTTGAATATGATTTTCTCAAGATTGATCAAAGAGCTAAAGTGGGGATTTTCTAAAAAATGGAGAATATTATTGTTTTCCCATAGTACAATCCACATAAATGCACAAAAAGTATCATCAAAAATACTGTGAGACAGTTAGTACGATACCTTAAAAATGAATGAAGTTTTCCATAAAAAAGAGCTAAAGGGTTTTTTTGCAGATACAATGGTTGATAAATGCGCGATGTGCGAAGACTTTTTTTTGTATTTAGATTATTCTCAAAGGGTGGGATTTTTTGATTCAATATTTGGAACCCAGGGATTTTTTTCGATTAAGAAGAGCGGAAATGCATCTCCATGCGATATATCACTCTGCTTTAATAAATTATTTTGTGCCATTTCGTATTCTGATGGGTCATTAATCATTTTTGATATTAAAAAGGGTAAGCTAGCCAAGGAATTAAAAAGAAACAGCAATTCAATGATTACAATACTGAGATATATTGATGATAGCACAATAATTGGTATTGATGATTCGAAAAAGTTAGTTTTATTTAAAATTAGTTCAGGGTTATTCGGTATATCTGTCAATGAGGTTTCTCTTAGACAATTTGAAGGAATGCCCCTTTATTTATCTACCCCACCTATTTACAAGTCTAATTCCCAATCAACAATTACTGATTGCATAGCACCAAATTTTAGAGGGTTCTTTGTTATATCACTTTCAAATGAGTTTTTAATTTGTAGTTATATTGATTCTTTCAAAATAATTGCTCAATTACCATTTCATGCAGCGGTTCCATCAATTAGACTGGTTGATTACCAATCTATCCACATTACCTTAGCAATGAATAATGAAATTTTGGTTTATTCAGTAGAATCATCTGGAAAGACAAATTTATTACATAACCATCAGATCTCTATTGTTCCAACCTTTTTGTCCATGATAAGCAATGATATTGTTATATTATTTGATTCAAAAGATAATGCTCAGGTTTTAATGATAGATGAAGGGAAAAAAATCGAAACACAAATTACCTCCTCGGGTGTTTTTGTGTCAGGCAATTCATCAGTTTATATTATTTCGTCAAACAAATTTTGGTGTTTGACTCTTTTTTCATTTTCTGAAAGAATTGATTTATTAAAAGGACTGAATGACATAGAGAAAGTCTACGAATTGTGCCGAGAAGCAATAATTGGATCTACTTATGTAGCTTATGATCTTCCAAAAAGTATTGAATTTCGAAAAATATTTGTCGAAAAGGAGATAACACCAATATTAGATACATATATAATTAATAAGTCTCGGAATTTATCTCAAATCGAGTCAATTATCCACCAAGTTGTTTCGTATTCATATGAACTTGGTCTCTATTATTGGGTATCTAATAATGGACTACAGATATTTGCCCAAGCAAAAAGTCTTCCACTGTATTTCAAGAAGATTATTGAAACTGATCCAAATGCGAAGCTATTTTATTATAGCAAAATATTTGTAGATTTACTAATCAGATATCATGATGTTATCAATGTTGATGATTTTTTGCTTTCACTTCAGTTAGAATCTGCTGATCCTATTGAATTATTAAAATACGGACAAACATACCAAAAGCCTTGTTTTATTGCTCTCATTTTTAAGAAGAAACTCCATGATTTTTACTCTTCAATACTGACTCATAGTTCAGTATCTAACTGGAATCAAGTCTTTGATGAAATTTGTGAGTTGTTATCAATGAAAAATGAGAATGTTTCTAAGCAAAAAGTAATAAAGTGGATACTTTCATTCGATGGTACAGGATTTCCAATTCTGAAGCAATTGCTAAATAAGTTTTCCGATAAAATGTTACCCATTCTTCAAAATATTTATGATATGATACAAAATAATGACATTGAATGTAATCTTGATTCATTTATTAATGCATTGTTATCTGTTTTTTCGGTTATAAGAATAACCCCAAAACAGGATTTATTTCGACTTATTGAATCTATCCTTATCAATAATGTGGTTTCATTAGGTAAGATTTCTTTCCAATATGTTTTAACACAGGTGTTCATTCCTCAGTATGCAAATAACGATCAAAGAGAAGCCACATTATTGTCTATTCTCACATCTGATTCACCAAAACAGTTTCTGGAAGGACTTCTTCCTCTTTTTGATATTTATAAGTTTCCTCAAGCGAGAAGATTTGTCCTTATGCAAATTCGTGACTATTCAAATGTCATAAAAGATATAATATTCGATAAGGAGGAACCATATGCTTTCATAAGAAAGTTATTACGTTTAGGTGGACCTTCACATGATAAAGTCATTCAATCTATAAAAAATAATTCTGATTCTCTGATTCAGTACAATCTCCAAAAAACTTTAAACTTTTTGAAAAAACACATTCCAGAATTGATTAACTCAATTATTTCAACTTTTTCTAATAATGATAATCGAAATGAGTATTTATTAGAATTAGTTTTTAAAGAGAATATGGTAGTACCATTAGATATTGATTATCAATTGTCATTATATAAATATATTTTCGTGAATTATCCCAAATTATCCAGAAAACTCTATGATTTATACCCATGTATTAATGATGAACTGATGCACTATGCTAACGAGGCAAAGTTATTTGATATGTGTTTTCTTTTAACTTCCAAGAGAAGTAATAAATTAGTGTTTTTCATTCAATATTTAAGGAAATCATTTTCATGCTCAGAATTGATAACTGCATTTTCATGTGATTTTCAGAATTTTCTTGACCAATTAAAAGATATGATCACGGATCCTAATGAAATGAAAGGGTTTGCCATATCATTCTTCAGGTCTTATTCCATTGTTTTCTTTTTTATTTCAAATGGGAATGTTTTATATGATCTTTCTATACTACACAGATTTTTAGATGTTTTTGTGAAGGCAATGCCTATGAATCCCTTGTTTATTTCTACATGTTCAGTTATTAAAGAGGGACTAGATTATAGAGCAAATTCTGCATTTACATCAGCTTTTTCGTTAACATTGTCAAAATTTGAAACCGAAGATTGCTTGATCCAATCTTTCCGAGAACTTCAATCATCATATGGTGAATCTACAGAACTTTTGAAAAATAAACAAGATACTATGAATACTTTCAAAGAAGGATATTTTGCCGAATTTTCCACCAATAAAGCAATAGATCAAGTTATTGAAGAAGAAGTCGACAAATCTGAAGTGAAAGTATCTGAAATGGAATCAAATCTTGTTATTGAAGGAGAAAATAAATCTGAAGTGAAAGTATCCGAAATGGAATCAAATCTTGTTATTCAAGGAGAAGATAAATCTGAAGTGAAAGTATCCGAAATGGAATCAAATCTTGTTATTGAAGAAGAATATAAATCTGAAGTGAAAGTATCCGAAATGGAATCAAATCTTGTTATTCAAGGAGAAGATAAATCTGAAGTGAAAGTATCCGAAATGGAATCAAATCCTGTTATTGAAGAAGAAGATAAATCTGAAGTGAAAGTATCCGAAATGGAATCAAATCCTGTTATTGAAGAAGAAGAAGATAAATCTGATTCTAGAAGAGCGGGAATTTCTCCTTCATATCAATAATTTTTAATAGATTATGAATGTTTTATTCCTTTATATTTTCGATGAGGAATAATATATAACAAACCATTTTTATCTTAGTGAAATTACATAACTGGATTTGAATAAGTTTGTAATCATATTTTTTTCTTATCTGGTAGAAAACCCTTGGTAAATTGATATACTTTTGTATCCATTGAAAATTCCCCTTTCATTGGAGATAAATGTTAAAAATACTCTATTTATTTCTGTTTTAATTCATTTTAAGTATTGATCATTATTAATAACTCATAATTATCTTGAGTGAACCACATTTTTGCTGATCAGTTATTGATTAATGATAAAAAGGTGACTTTATATGACTGGTTTTTGTTCATATTTAACTCATGATATTCCTCAAATCAATCAAGCTAAGTATATAGAAAAGCAAAAGAAATTTTTGAAATCCTTATTTAATATCAAGGAAGATGACTTGGCATTTCCTTTGCCGATTGGATCGTTAGGAATCAATTGGGATCAAATTTTTGAGGAATTTTCTTCATCAAGTATTACTAAGTCTAAATTGAATGCTGAAAAAATTGTAAAATTCATATTTTCATGTTCTGAAGATTTGATATCATATAATGATATTCAGATTTTTTCTCATTCATCGATTTTAAATTATATAGAATATATAATTAAGAATTACCATAGTTCAAACCCAGGATTATCACTCGATATGCTTCGAAATGTATACCCATTGTTTTTAAGATGTCCATTTACACAGCTTAATTCCCAGTTCTTCATTGAGATAAATAATAAAATTAAAAGTAAAATAGGACCTAATCCATTCCTAACAGCAATATCAACTCGTTGTTTGATATTTCAAATGTCCCAACAAAATGATTCTTTTTCAGTCTCCAATTTGATAATGCAAATCAATACCCACCTGAAGCGCATATATGGTTCTTGTTATTCCACAATTATCATTCCTTTTCTTGCAAATGATTATATAACCAGTTTGTATTCTGCAACAGAATTGTACATATCAAAATCTAATGAGAGAATAGTTGAGACATTAGCCTGTTATACTTATATCGCCCAAGGATTTGTTTTATTATCTTCAATTTATCCTATATGTTTAGAGAAAGTTAATTGGAGAAAGATTGTTTCATTCTTTGCTAGAATGAAAGAAGAGTCAATGAACGTCTTACCATCACATCCATTTTTTATTCAATTCCCTGAATTAAATCTTCATTCAACGGCCTCAGAAAATATCATTGCATTGTATTTATCTCATTTATACTTGAGTAATTTGTCTCAAGACTCAACAGATAATCACATATATATACATTTATTACACACTGTAATAATCAAATCAACAATTGGGAAAATGGCACTTGCCCAAGCCCTTGTGAATACATATAAGTTAATTGAGTTTGAAGATGCATTTTTATATATTATATCCGAATTGAAGCTCACAAATTGTTTAATTATCAATATTTTATGCGAAATTTTCTATGATAATTATTCTGAACTAACATATGAGATTTCCAAGTTTTTCGATTTTACAAATATGATTAATGTTGAAGCCATTCCTCCTCAAATGAAAACCGCAATTAATGACATTTTATTGATTTCCAATCCCAGTTGTATTGTTGATGGAAGTTTATCAAAAATTATTCGCTCTTTAGATGGATTTTTATTGCTTCCATCTGTAGATTTTTACGAGAAAACCAAAAGAGAAAAATATTTCGAGAATCTCTCACATTATCTGCTTAAATTTTTGAAAAATTCACCACCAGTTATTGAAATTAGATCCTCATATGAATTTTCTCATTTGAGTTCATCATTTATTGAGCTTGTTACCAAGTATAGAACTTTTTCTACTACTTATAGATCCAATGACACTATTTTATCCATACTCCCATCATTAGTTTTAATGTTGTATGATTCGATTCTAGTTTCATGTCATCCAATTTTAAATCGCCAAGATGTTATTTTCTCCCCCCAGGCCGAGATTTTTATGGAAAGAATGAGATTTGCTCGACACATTTCCAAGATTTCTCCCAGATTTTTTCAAATTAGTTTTTTATATGTCGAACAGGAGGCTCCTTCATTAGCTTTTTCTAATCTCATGTTACTTGCTGATGTTATTAGAATTGTCGGCGTTGACCAGTCCTATTTCCAATCCATTAACTCCCACATTATTAAATGGATTAGAGTGTTTATTTTGTCTGAATCCTTAATTATTCATCATTTAATTATGTATTTTATTGAGGAGTATTCTGTCTATGCACCAAAGAGTTCATTACAAGTTTTGGTCGATGATATAATTCATGAACTCGATTTACTAAGAAAATCATATCAATCAATTGGACAATTTGTGAGAGCAATGGGCATTTTTATGAGGCTTTCATCTATTCCAAAAGCCAAATGTTGTATTTTAGATCATCAGAGCATTATAATTCCTATATTATTGCTGTGCATTGATAAAGATGAATCACTATCTAAACCAGTCCTGGCATGCATTGCTTGTGATACTTTATTGTCATTATGTTCTCATAGCATCACTCAGGATTATCACATTGAAGAAAATGTTCGATATTCTACAGAATCTATTGATCATAAGTATATGAAAGAAATTATTAAGCATCTTTCTGAATTATTGCATTGTTTCTCATTAATTCATATGGATGTTGCTAACAAGGCAATTCGATTAATGCGATTTTTATCTGAGAACCCTTTTTTTATTTTTGAAATGAAAAAAGCCAATTTCAATTTGCCATTGATTAGTGTTTTTCATACTCCAGTATGGCAAGATGATGATTTCCCTGCCACATTATTGGAAATGGCTTGCTCTGTTTCCAAATTCGATTCGAAATATGCAGCATTTATGATCGGATGGGAGAATATTGATGAAGTGATCAAAGACAAAAGATTTTCGACTATGCAAGAAATTTCAATTATTTCAACTAATATTGGAGAAAACATTCAAATTGACTTACCACCAATATATGAGAAGCCTCTCAATAACTTCAGAGCAAAAAACAAGAATTTGGAGAATTTTTACAGCCTCTTCCCTTCTTGTGTTGGATATAAACACTTATACGAGATTCCAATTGATTTCTTCAATCAATCAGTTGTACTAAGCGGGACACCTTAAAGGCTTATTCCTTTATTACAATTCTTATTAATCCTCCAGTTTTTTTTATTCTTTAAATCAATATAATTTTGATGTTTAAAATAATTCCAGATATTGAAAGAAAATTTCTATGTTTTGATTATTTATGGTAGATTATGTCATCATACATCATGTTTTACCTGGGTTTTACATGTTTGGTCGATTGTTTCACTTTTCTCTTGAAAAGGCTAAAATTTTTACCACATATTCTTCATGTCAACAATGAATGAAGATCAACTTAATGAAGAACATAAAATGCTTCATGAATTCTGGGATAAGCAACCAGTTGTAAAAACCGACCAAGAAGATTTTATGGTTGGGTATATTGACCCAACTATTCCAGAATCGTGTCCCCCAAATGAACCAACTCCTCTCCCTGCTAAGTTTTATTGGAGCTGCATAGACATTAATGATGAAAAACAACTTGAGGATGTGTACAATTTCCTATCAATGAATTACGTTGAGGATTCGCAACACCGTTTCCGATTCAGATTAAGGGCATCTGTTCTAAAATGGGCTTTAACTATACCAGGTTACATTCCAGATTGGATTTTTGGAGTAAGAACAAATAATGGCTCTTTAGTTGGGTTTATTTCTGGCATCCCACATAAGATTCGGCTTCACAATGACACACAAGTTTGGTGCTGTGTTAATTTCTTATGTGTTCATTCTCGCTTGCGTGCTAAGAAAATGGCTCCAATATTGATTTTTGAGTTGGCCAGAAGGGTGAGGGTATCACATGTTTATAGGGCAATTTTTTCTGGTTCTCAAATCCCTAGTAAGCCATTTAGTGGAGCTTATTATTCTCATCGACCAATTAATATCAAGAAACTTTCTTCTTCAGGGTTTTACCCAGTGGCACCTAATAAAATTGCTTCATGTAATAAAAGATTCGCTGTTCCTGCACTTGTTCATGGTAATCTTCGAATTATGACAGCTGATGATGTTCCTAAAGTGACTGAATTGTTGAATGCTACTGATTCAGAGTATAAATTTGGTACTCAGTTTGATAATGATCTAGTTGCTCACATGTTTTTACCAAGGGACGATTCAGTGTTTTCTTATGTCATACCTTCACCAAATGGAATCAAGGGGTTTTTCTCTTTTTATATAATGGATTGGTCAATTTTGGAAGAGAACCAAATGCAGTTGACTGAACTCAAAGCAGCATATGTTCATTATTTTGCTCATATGGGAGTTGATTTGAAAAATATGTTCGCTGATCTTGTTCACTGTGCTTCCAGGGATGCTCGGGTAGATATCCTTAATGCTCTTAATATGGGGGGGAATAGTGAGGCTTTAATCGTAAATAAATTTGAACAAGGATCTAGGACTCTTGATTACTATTCATACAATTTTGCTGTTAATCAAATTGATCCAAATGATGTCAGATTCATTTTTATATAAACTGAAAATTCAAAATTATATTTTTAATTTTAATAACAAATGGTCATTCGTTATTAGATATACCTGATCTTGTTTCATAATTGTGAGAGTCCTATTAAAGAAAAATACCCTCTTTTGAAAACCCATGACAAATCCACCAAATAACACAGAATACAACGAATTAGTTATACATGAATTGTGAATATAAGAAATTCTGGGATTAAATCCACAAGGAAATAGTTCCGATATGTGGTACTTAATCTTATCAGATCCAATTGTTTGATTGAATTTTTTGTCAACAATACTACAATGATATGAATCAAAAGAAGATAACAGTTTATGACAATTCTCATGAAAAGTTACAGAGAAAACAGAATCAATAATATAAAACTCTGTAACTTTTTTGATATTATTCTTCGAAGTCCTTAGAAACGAACAAACAAAATTATTCGTCGGGAAAGCTTTGGTATCAATGTGAATGGATCTTAATTGGGAAAAAAAAAACGAATCATCAACATCAATACAAACTAAATCTGGTTTGATTGGAGGCAGAGCATACTCAGGGTCCAAATTATCATTTTTTTCAGTAAATATAGAAGATACATCCTCGGGATTGGAAAACTCTTTAGTTTTAACTTGCAGGCTTGTTTTCAAAAAGGTCAAACCCTGAGATACTTCTTTTATTGAAGTAAGATCCTGTTTACTATCGACATGAACAACTTCCAGCCCTGACATGAGCTTAGTTATTAAATCCATCAGAGAAGGTTTAAAATTCTTAACAACAGAAATATCCAATGTTTTAATAATCTGGTTCATGTACTTTGCTTTGATTGCCATTGATCCTATGACCAATGTTGCAGAAGGAATATAATTCATATTAATTTTAAAATCGTTTTCATACATCGGGCAAACACATACCCCACCTTCAATATTGCAAAAAAAAAAATGCTTAAATATATCAATATAATTATCTTGCGATGCCTGAAAAACAATCAAATCTGGTTTATGTTCCAGGATAAATTTATTAATAGAATTATAATTCCTTCCTATTGATTCAACAAAAATTACAGGAAGGTCTGGGTATATTCTAATTTGATCATCATTGGAAAAATTTTTATCGAGAATAGCAGATTTCAAAGTTATGGCTTCTGTCGGGGATAATGGTCCACAACACAAAACACTCTTCTTCATATTATCCGACAAGTGAATTAAAACAATAAATGAGCGTCAATTGTGTTTCCCAATTGGAGTCTCTATTAATCACACGAAAGAGGAAGAGTAAGTTTTCGGAATTTCTTCCTGATCTTTTTTTAGAATCAGTTCAGTTATTTATAGAAAGAATTTTATGGGAGTTCAATGACAATGATACTCTTAATACTGGTGAAATTATTAGCCATATAAAAAACACCGAGGAATATCGTTTTTTATTACCATTATTTGAGAATAAATAATAAATTTTTAAATTTTATGATATATCAATTGAGAAACCAGAATTGGTTTCGGAATCGTTTATTGCAATATTGCTAATTTTAAGAGGCTTTGGAATATGGGATTCTTCATATGAATCCCAGCCAAGATTTTTTATGGATTTGGTGGTTTTAGGAGAGAAATTACTGTTTTTCGTTGAAGAATGTTCTTCAAAAGGATCTTCTTTTGATTTAGAATGAATATCAATAATCGCAGATGGAATTGAATTTATATCTTTTGGATTATTTGTGAACGAAGAGCTTTTATATTTCTCAGTAATCATAATATCTTGTATGATGTTATCTTCATGTAAATCAATTTTTTCAATCTTTGCTATCCCATTATTTAACGATCCAAAATTATTATCAATCTTGTTTAATTCCGAATTGACTTCGTTCTTTTCATAATTATTCTCAATAAACTTTTCATTGTTTTTCATGGTGTCATGCTCGTTTTCAATGTTCAAATCATCCCCAGAAAAAACTGATTCATATCGATCATTGCTTAAACTCTCATCTGAAACAACATTTTTTACCTTAAAAAGCATATTCTCGGTCATTTTAATCATATCATTGCCTCCTTGTTTTATAAAATTACTCTTAAATGGTTTAAATTGTTCAGAATTCAAATTTTTTGGGGTAAAATACGTCTTTTGAGAAATAATTTGCTCCTCTAAATATTTAATTCTTACTGTAAACGAATCAACTACCGATTGATATTTCCTTTGTTCTTCAAGAATTGCTTCCCTAATAATTTGATTCTCCTTAATAATTCTATGTTTCTCCTTTTTGTAACAGTTCTTTTGTTCTATGATCTTGTGCTTAATATAATTGTTTTGATGAAATAGGTTGAGTAATTCATTTGTTTCCATAAATATAATCGTTTAATAGTGATCAATCGTAAAAGTGACCAGGGGTGAGAACAAAGTGGGATCAATAGCATTAAGGTCCTTAATGTTGGCCAAAAAGTACCAAGGTACAGAAAATTACCCAAATTTTTTAGTACCAGTAATTACCAGTACTTTTTATAAAATTACCGGTATATTCCGGGACTTTTTCTATCGTTTCTCGGTACTTACCAGTACTTTTTTGTAAAATTACTGGTACTTACAGGTACTTTTTCGGTACTCTTAAACGAAAGCCCCCTTATTGCGAAGGGGTCTCAAAAAAACCACTTTTTCTGATAAAACAATACAAAAATATTCGAAAAATGATTTTCCCTTGATGCTCTGATTTGGTTTATAAGAGGATCTGTTTATTGAAAAATGATATAAATTTGGATTTTGGTGCAAATGAAAGATCTTAAGGTAATAACATTCCCATTTCATATTGATAATTATTTGACAAGACCAAAAATATAGCAAATAAACCCACATGAATCACCATTTTTATGTTTCAGAAAAATTGAGACCCCTTCACAATAAGGGGGCTTTCGTTTAAGAGTACCACTTTTTCTATCGTTTCTCGGTAATTACAAGTACCGGTACAATTTTTTCTCGGTACTGAAAGAATAACCGCTAAATACCTACAAGTACCTACATGCACCTTCTTGTACCCTGATAAAAAAAATAGTATTTAAACAGTATTATTTTATTAAATCCTTGGAAATGTCATAATTACCAACAACCATTACTGAATCCCCAACTCTTTCTCCAGACATTAGGGTTGCGAATTGGTGTTAATATTTCCAATTTGGTGTTTAAGTTTTTTTTATTTGGTGTATATGAGGTTATTTCACATTGATGAATAAACCATTCTTGATTCCTCGAGCTTTTTTTTAGTGCGGTATCTGTACTTTGATATTGCAAAACGTTGTTTCGAAAACATCCTTTCAGCAGATGCCTCAGACGAAGGAATTGACAGATTCCTGAGTGCAATTGATGATAACTCCTTCCATTCTTTTTTCAAAGACAGAACATTCCAAATATCTTGGGGATTGGGAATTTTATTTGTCCATTGTACAATTTTTGAAAAAGGTTGGATCAACCATTGCATATATGTTTCATTGATTATCATCAATGATTGTTCGGGAAACTCATTTGATATGGCAAACCTACAAAAGAAATCTAGACTATATTCAATGGGAGAATACTCGGCGAAAATGTCTTGATATTTCTCAATAGAAACTGAAGAATCGGTATCTGAATTTTCGTCAGAAGAATCACTAAAACATTTCATAGCGGACATGGTATTCTTGATAACAATATCTTCACTTTCATCATCATCATCAAATTCGCTATAATCCAAATTATCCTCATAAAACAAATCGATGAGATATAAGGTTTTTTGATTGTTTTCATAGTTTTCTTTTTCAGCCATAATGTTGGGAAAATCTTCACTAATAAACTTATTCAAATGAGCAGATTCTTCATTTGAAAACTCCAAGTATTGTTTGTGTTGGGAACAAAATGTATCATCATATTCATTAAGTTTTAGAC
>Ga0074193_1003214_pt1 | contig 12508 bp, 10 predicted proteins | sample EPASupsiteHSE605_FD_64523 | JGI IMG/M metagenome (GOLD analysis project Ga0074193, IMG submission 64523) | Bioremediated contaminated groundwater from EPA Superfund site, New Mexico - Sample HSE6-05 | ecosystem: Environmental > Aquatic > Deep subsurface > Groundwater > Contaminated ... | reverse complement strand
CAACTCCACATCTATAGAAGCACCTGTATCTTCAGAGACACCTGTAGAGACTTCTGCACCTATAGTAACACCTGGAGAAACAAAAGAAAATGTAACTGAGAATCTAACTGAAAATATAAATGAAAATATAAATGAAAATGTAACTGGAAATGCTACAGCTCAAGCAGGTACTCATATGAGTAGTAAGCAGCGAAAACTAGCTATAGCAATGAACCATACACAGAGTTCCGATACAGTCACAATGAATGACAGCCAGTAAGGAACATAAACGGTTTAAGTTATAACAATAACCCCAAAGAAATATTAAAGTAGATTTTTTAAAAGGATATAACCCTTTTTAAAGGCTACAATTTTTCTATTAGGGACAATTCTATTGATCTTGAGGTTGTCTTCAGTTTACAGCCTTATCCAACAAGTCGAGTCTCTGAGTAAAAACATCAAGTTGTACCTTTTTTCAATTTTTTCCATTCCTTCCCATACTTTTCACTATTAGCAGATTTTTTCACACCTATCAATACTTCTCACCATCTGTATTCGGGCGATTGTTTCAAGATAGAAAAAAGAAACAGACTTATAACCGTGTAAAAATTCAGTAATTTTCCCTCAAAATTACTCGAAAGCTGTCTTGCTATCTGATCCTGCTATTTTCTTAAATATTTTTGTCCATGTTGTTGAACTTTTTCTCTCTATTCTTAGATATTGTAAACATTGAGAATCACCTGATCTTGTACGCTAAGCCTTTAAGCAAACTCGGAGAAGCCAGGTCAAATTATTGAGTTCAAATTAATGAAAATCCTTTATTACAGAGGATTTTTACAAAACCAAAACTTTCATTATTGTTGTAAAGAAAATGAGTATATAATTGGGATTTATAAAAAAATTGCAATGACTCCTATTACTTTCACTTTTATCTGTGTTAATCCACACACTTACTATCGAAGTAATTAAGCCTAATATAGCTACAATTACACTATATTAAGAAGTATCCGTCTGGCATTATTTGCTAGATTTAGTTGACTAGATTCATCGTTGAGTCCAAAATTTGAGTAGAAAGAAAACAGAAATACTAAAGCAAAGATAAACAAAAACATATAAATTCAAGTAAATAATTGCCGTCATTATTATATATATTTACATCAGGCCCCAATTAGATATATTATCATTAATATCCAACAATTGATCATTTAAAACTGGAAATCCCAATTAATATTATGATCATTATTATTAATGCACCCATTATATCCCAGAAATATTCCCAGAAATTAGTATGTGACATATTTCACCCCCTTATTGAAGAAGGTGAAAATAATTTAAAAAGTTATGTATTCTCGTCTATTTTTGGAAAACAGTTTTGAATCTTTATTTCCGTGCTAATTAACTGCATTAAAAGTAAAGTCATCAGGCGGGATTTTCTAGATTAGAAAAGCTTCCCTCTAACAACCATTAACTCCTCAAAAGAAACCTTTTTTCTTGCCACGACATTAACCGCAAAACCCATCTTCTCCATTTTCTCCTTTACGGCGTCTAACCCTGTAATGGAGGAAATAAGCACAAGAATTTCTCCTCCTGGCTTGAGATAGTCCCTTACTTCGTCCAGAAATCTATTTAGAGTCTCTCTTCCACTTGTTCCACCGTCAAAAGCGTAGTTCAGCCAGCCTGGAACCTTTTCTTCCTCAGAAGTCGGAAGGTAGGGCGGATTAAAGAGAATAAGGTCAAAACGGGTCTCCGGACAGCGGGTTGTAAGGCCTTTGAAAAGGTCGGTACGGATAACCTCAACAGCATTTGTTTTCGCACAGCGGGCAGCATAGGGGTTAATTTCCGTAGCAACCAGACAAATCTCTTTCAGGTTTGCAAGAAGCACAGCTGATACAAAACCCGACCCTGTTCCGATTTCAAGAATGTGCATGCCTGGTTTCGCTTCTTTAAGGGCGGCATCGGCAAGTAAAAAAGAATCTTCAGCAGGCTCATAGACAAGATCCGTATTCCCGAGCCTGATCCGAGCTTTTTTGTATTCAATTTCAACCATAATTTTCGAGTTACTTGTTTTTTAATCGTATTGTCCCTGGTTTATAGTTCTATTTGATTTATAGTTCTATTTGATTTATAGTTCTATTATACTTGGTTTATTATTTGTTTAATCGTTTTCAAGAGGTAACTTCTTTAAATCAATTATCTGATTTGCAACCTTTGCAAGCTCTTCAGGAGTCAGGTTTTCAGCGCGCTTACTCATCATATCCTCAGGTAACCGAGTTATTATCTCTTTGATGTTGGAAATTTTAAGTACATGGTTCATGTTCAGAATCGCATTTTTCAGTTTTTTCCGGCGCTGGCTGAAGACTGCAGCCACAAAGTCCATGAAAAAAGCCTGGTCTTTGACTTCGAAAGGTACAGGGCGAGGAACAAGTTTGACAACTGCAGAATCAACCTCAGGTGCAGGCTGGAAAGCACTTTTTGGGACTTTCATCAAAATGGATGCATCGGCAAAATAGCATGTATCTACTGTAAGACGTGAATAGTCCTTACAGTTAGGCGAAGAAACCATCCTGGCTGCAAACTCGTACTGGTACATGAGAATGCCCAGTTTGAACTTATAGCGAAGGAGCTTGAAAGTGATCTCAGATGAGATGGAATAGGGAAGGTTTGAGACAACCTTATCGAATTCCGGAAACTCGATTTTCAGGGCATCCCCTGGAATAATCTCAATATTTTCAACCTTATCGAAACGATCATGGAGGACTCTGACAAGAACAGGATCAAGTTCAACTGCAATTACTTTTTTTGCTTTTTTTGCAAGTCTTTCAGTCAGGTTTCCGATACCTGCACCGATTTCAAGAACTACATCCTCTGGCCCAAGCTCAGCAGCAGTCACTATTCTGTCCAGATAGCCTGCATCGACCAGAAAATGCTGATCAAAAGTGCCTCCTTTTATATTATATTTCTTAAGAAGAAAACGAACCAGACTGAAGCCTCCTCGATAAGTTGAGTATGTTACTGCATTTGAGTATGTTACTGTGTAAGTTAAGTATATTACTGAATAAATTGAGAGTATTTCGGAGTAAACCGAGTACTTTGACCTAATATAGAATAAATATAATTTAGAGGATAATGATCAAAAACTGAAAAATGAACCTTGAGAGCCCTACTGGAAAAATAGAACCGAGAGAATTCATCTCACTCGGCTTACTGTCGGCGTGGCGGAGTTGTGAACAGCCTATACTTGATGAAATCATCCTTAAGTTCTTCTTCAATCCTGTGGGCAAGGACTTTAGCCGGATCGTGAAGGCTTGGAATTCTTTCTCGAATATCCTGAAAACTCTTAAAGTCTCCTTTTTTACGCTCATCGATTATAGACCACATAAGTTTTTTACCTATTCCGGGAAGGAGATCAAGCATATGCAAGCGGGTAGTGATAGAATGAGCCTCGTTGAAAAACTTTACAAAGCGTTCCTCCTGATACCTGACACATGCCTCAAGGATAAAAGGCAGTTCGAGATTCGCTCCTGTTGTAAGATCCGGGTAGCCTATTCTCTGTTTTACATGGTCAATTTCATCCCGGTCTCCCGATCCTATATAAACTCTTGACTGAATCTGAGGAACCACACCGTTTTTGGGAACGAGTTCCATAAGAGTAAATTTTTTATCTCCTATAGCCTGGACAAGAGGTTTTTTCTGATATGTGGCAGCGCCATCAACTGATTTCCCATAGGGAAGGTAGTCGAGAACCCATGCATATTCCTCTCTTTCCTGTGAGCTTTCCTGGGACTTTCTGGATGAGCGCGGAGCTCTTTCTGATTGTCTCTCGGATTGCGGTTTGCCTGTCGGACGCTTGCCGCCATAAGAAGGTTTTTCAGCAGCTGATCTGCCAGCGTACGGTCTACCTGATTGCGACTTCTCTACTCTCATCAGCACCCATCCTATCAATTATCTGAAATTCCATGGAAATCTGTTTTCAGGATACGTCTTATCCTGATATGCCCAACTCGCATCCATCCGGTTTGGAATCTATTCACTAATCGGAACTGTCAACACTTCACAAATTTCTAATGTTCGGTGTGCCCTGTGAAACTTTAGACTACCCTGTAACCGGCATCCCCGGACTATATATTTCAATAACCCAAAGAGTCCCCTGTGTCTGAATTAATATCAGGTAATCCCTGACACTTCAACATACTCAAAGTTTCGGATACTACCCTTATAAATAAGAAGATGAAAACTTCTATATAGGTTATTCCCTTTACATCTCAGTTTTATTCAATAGCTTCCATTACATAATCGAGAACTTGATCAAGCTCCTCATTGCTCAGGGTATATTTTTCTTTAGCGTAGATTGATCGGATCTCATCCCTGGATTGAGGCAAAATATCTGCGATCCTGATCGCGATTGAAGGTTTCATTTTTTCTAGTTCTAACAGCTTGTTAACCAGTTCCCTTGATTTATCTCCACTGATCTTTGAGAACTGTTCAGCATGGTGCAGAGCTTTTCTGAATCCATATCCGACTTCAAGCCCCTTCTCTCTGCGCTCTTCGGTGATCCTGGTAAGTAGTTCTCTGACTTCGGCCAAGGTCAATAATTCTTCACTGAGGACTTCCTTAACTATCATTGGAATACACTCTTTTTGACTTAAAAGTTGTAATGATCTGCCATTCTCTGCTGAGTAATCTCTTCAGATCACTCTTCACTTCTCCAGGAGTTCCTGGCAAGTAAATTTCTGCCTGTCAGTATCCGGAAATCTGAACTGGACTCGAGATTGCGGACCTTTTTCACGGATAGGCCTTCTTCAGATTGCCGTTATTCACGAAACTCGATCGTATTCAATAATGATATGAAATTTTTCCGAATAATCTTTTCCTGATCTGGATCAGGTATATGTCTGACAAACGATATATAATTATAGATATTCCCTTATCGGGATAAGAGATCACTATGGAATAGAGATCACCATACCGGATAAAGAACCAATTTTTTAAAATCAGTTTTCTTTAAGTTCCCCTCTCCCCTTTAAGCAGTTCTCCAGGGGGCACTGAGTTTCTTAACTTTAAATACAGACTCCTATTCTTACAAGTCACCGAAAACCCCTGGCAGGAGCCCGAGCCTACGGCAAAAGCCTGCATAGTATAAAACTCAGGTAAAATGGGTTAGGTTTTACAACCTAACTGCCTGGAATGGAAATTAATACTTCTGCGGTTTAAGGTGCTGAGGGAGAGAGATAACTTCCTTCATCGCATTTCCGTTGCGGACTTCAAGAATGTACGAACGACCGCGCTGTCTGAGAATCTTTCCGGTAGAACCCTGGAATTTTGGATTGGGCATACCTTTCTGAACGCTCGGATCAATGTCAATATGAACCATCTGCCCTTCTTCGAATTCTTGAATTGCCTTGCTTACAGGGGAAATCCCTCTTTCACGAACTGTCTTCTGTAATTTATACCTTGTGCAGCGTTTTTCACCGTGGGAGTTTGTCATCGCATGTTCCTCCTTAGAATGCTCGATTAATTTGTCTATAGTATATACAGTTTTTCTCTAAATAAGATGGATATTATTTAAATAAGACGTTCAGTCAGGCAGTATTTTCCTGACCCACGTATTAAATAAAGCTGATTCAGATTGAGTTTTAAATATCGACGTTGACCACATCAAGATCTTCCACAAGCGCAGGAACCCCTAAAAGTCCGCTCAGGCTCGGGTTTGTTCTTCCTTCATCTCCGGAAATAAGCTCTTTTACATATAGCCCGCCTTCGCAGTTTACTGTTATGTAAGCGTAGCCTTCGTCTGTCAGTTCGTCAAGCCTGATGCTGTGCACATGTCTTTTTCTGACAAGGTCAGCCCGCCTGTGAACTACCCGTTTTGGAGTCTGCTGGGAGATCTCTATGTCATTCAAAGCCTCCAGGCTGGATTTAAGCTTTTCCTCCGAAACAGGCTCTTTAAATGTAACTTTAAGCTTATAAGTTTTATCCGCCTTTGAGCTTTTTAAGGTCTCAATCATATCCTTTCCAGTGAAAGATAATTCTCTTACCTCAACTTTTCCGGCAGCTTTCTCGTTAATGTTCTGCATAAGTTTTTCAAGGTCTGTGCTTCGCTTTACAGGGGACTTTGCTTCAACTACAAAAGGCCTACCGCTTCCCAGCATAAGGGCATCGATATCTTCCCTGCCCGAACCATGAAAAGCCGTATCAGCGGCCTGGAAAGCTTCAATTACAGGTCCTTTTATAAGCTCGTCTACGGATTCCTGATATTGTTTCCCTGTAAAATTGCAGCGTTCACATCCTTTACCCTTGCATTTCCTGCAAGGCCAGCGTGTCTGGGGAATTCCCCTTAGAAGTTTGCGGTAGCGCCCCAGAATATATACTGAACGAAGCTGGAGATCAAGCCTGTTTTTTGCCAGGTCAAGAGTAATTGTAATATCAGGGTTTTCGAAATCCACGTCCTTCTGGACCTTTTCAGCGATCCGCTTACCAACTTCCCTATTAAGTTCGGTCTTAAGCTGCTCAGCGTATGCAGTTCCTGCCTCAGCCCAGAGCATTTCCTCGTTTTCACTCAGAAGTCCGCTGACCTTCGTGCCCACAAGAAAGGTAGAATATTCAAGCCCTTCAAGAGCTTTTACAGCTTCATCGGCCCATTCATCCAGCTTTTTAAACTGGTCAAGGCAGACCCAGCACTGTTCGTCTTCCCCCTCTGTTCCGAGAGCCTTTCTCGCAAATGCACTGCAAGGAGCAAGCTCTTTAAGCAGGGAATCATCTTTTTCAGCTTTATAGATCCGGTCCCCTTCCAGGACAAGGGCAAGTTTCAAGGACTGCCCGCGTTCTCTATTGCTCAGACCTGTGGATAATTTTGCAAATTGCCTGCCCAGACAGTTGTCACATATCGGGCCTTCATGGAGAATTTTTTTTGAAATATCGAGTACATCCATTTTCTTTCACTTTCTTTCACTTTCTTTAACTCTTTGTTCTGGAACTTGACCGCAAGCCTTTTCAAAAAACTGCTTGACCGCAAGCCTTTTCAAAAAAGGCTTGAGCGAAAACCACTGCTAAATCTAAAACGTCATGACGGCGTGATCACAAGCCTTTTCAAAAAAGGCTTGACCGAAAACTGTAACCTTTGGATTTGAAAAACTTATCCCAAACCCTATAGGCGTGATCAACCGGCGCAACGGTTGCGGCACAGCGGTTGCGGTACAACGGTTGCGGATCAATGGTTACGCCACTCAATCTTCAATCCTACTGTCAGCTTCTCCGGGTAACTCTCCCCTTTCAGCTTCAGCCCTGTCCAGTTCATTGTGGATAAGGGTTATGCAGTGATTAGAATGTAGAGAAAGAGGACCTACTGAGATAATTTTCGCCCCTGCCTTAAGGAGCTGTGCTTCCTCTTCTTCGGTAACTCCTACATGGTCTCCCAGGATGAAGACCGGGTCGTGGATTTCATTTGCAATTGCCCTGATGTCCTCTCCGTCTTCTCTCAGGTAGAGCAGGGTGCGGCCTTCAAATCCCGAGAGCAGAGAATCAAGGTTTCCTCTGCGAATCCAGACGCCTGGAGTGGAACGGATGTCCTGTTCGGTTGCGTTCTTTTGAAGGGCTTTCTGGATAAGCGAACCGCTGCTCCGCTCGTCCGGGTTAAGGTATCTGAGATGGAGTCCTTCAAACCTGAGGATTTTTCCTGGATCAGGTTCTCCCAGAAGGAGCAGGTGTACATTTACGTCCCTGCGCATTCCGAAAGAAAGAAAAAGGGCAGAACTCACGCAGCGGCAAAGGATATCCATTCTTCCTGCAGAACCTGGAAGATCATTTAATGTAAAGTCGCCGCTTGTGTTTGCTTTGTGCCCTATAACAACAATATCGCGCATGGGCACTATATTTACACAAGGGATATAAAAGATGTACGTAAAACTTTTTAGAAAAAAGTTTATTAAAAATTTTTGGGAAAAAGGTTTATTAAAAAATGTTTTGGGAAAAAGGTTATCTAAAAAAGTTTTAGGAAAAAGATTTATTAAAAATATATGGTAAAATCTTTTTGAACAATTACGAATAATAAGACTTCTACGAACAAACATGAGTAATAATACTCCTACTGACAGTTATGAATAACAGGACCTGATAAGGATGAAAATACTCGCTATTACTGACCCCCATGGGGATTATTCGAAGATAAAGGAAATGATTGAAAAGGCAGGGGATTTTGACCTTGTAGTCGTTGTCGGGGACATTACCAATTTCGGGCCCGATGAAAAGGTTGAAGAATTGATGGAAATATTTGACAAACCCGTATTTGCGATCCCTGGTAATTGCGATCAGAGGAGTATTTTAAAAGCCCTTGACGTTTCTAAGGCTACTAACCTGCACGGAAAAACCGAACAGATCGGAAATATCAGGTTTATAGGGCTAGGCGGCTCAAATCCTACTCCTTTTAACACTCCTTTTGAGCTATCCGAAGAAGAAATTGAAAAGGCCCTTGAAGGAATGGTCTGCTCTGCCGAAAATGACAAAGATTGCGGCACCATAGTGCTTCTGACGCATGCCCCCCCTTACGGTGCAAGAGATGAACTTCCTTTCGGGCATGTAGGCAGTAAGGCTATCCAGAAATTCCTTGACAGGGTTGACCTGATCGTCTGCGGGCATATCCATGAGGCAAAAGGCCTGGAGCAGGTCGGAAAGACCGTAATAGTAAACCCTGGAGAAGCATGTAAAGGTTCCTGTACCTTAATAACTCTCGGAGAAAAGGAAGAAAACAAACCTATTGAGGTTGAATTTATAGAAGTGTGAAATAGCAAATTAATAACAGCCTAATCTCAACTTCTAATCAGCTTCAGTCAGGCTTGTGATTTTCCCAGGTATATGAAGGTATAGAATATTTAAATAAAATTAAAAAGGCTCTAAATACACTCTGAGTCTTTTTCTTTTTTCAGGGGCTAAATTCATTACCTGGAAAATTCGTACTATCTAATTATATTTTATACGCTCACTTTACTCACTTTCTCTATTTCACCTTAAAGAAAAACTCATTCTACTATCCACAATTGTGCGTAAGTCCTATGAATAAAAGGAGAAACAAGGAGAAAAATGACAGATATCGAAGCAAATGGGAAGACAGATAATTAAATAAGTTTAGTAGAAATATTGAGTAGAGATGATAGAGACATTAAACAGGGATTTTTTGGAACTTGACTCTTACTTCATAGACCTAAAAATCATAGAGGTTAAGCTACGGACATCGTTAAAGACTTTGGCTTCGATCCGGTTTTTCTGGATTTCATGACAAAACTTGCCATAGCCTTTTTGATAGGGATAATGGTAGGTATAGAAAGGGAGCATAGAGGCATTGAACATGAAATTTTTGCCGGGGTGAGAACCTACAGCATAACCTGTATAACAGGCATGTTAACTGCTTTTGTAAGCGAGGCAACAGGACCGGGTTTTGTTTACGTAGCTGCGCTCTTTTTCGGAGCAATCTGTTGCATAGTCACCTATGCCAAGATATTTCTATTTAAACGGATAGGAGTTACCAGCCCTATTAGTCTCTTCTTCATTTTTGTTATGGGGATCCTCGTTGGTTATGACTACGGCATATTTGCTATTATCTCTTCAATAGTTGTAGCTTTTCTTCTGATACAGAAAAAACCTCTTCACCAGTTTGCAGGAAACCTGACAAAAGAAGAACTCTACAATGCCATACAGTTTATGGCCGTGGCTTTCATACTTTATCCGGTGATGCCTGATAAAGAATTTTATGGGGTTCTAAATTTCAGGTCTGCCATCCTTATTGTAATTCTTGTTTCGCTTATCAGTTTTTTAAGTTATGTGCTCCTGAGGAAGTTCGGCACAAAGCGCGGGATCTGCTATTCCGGCTTTGTAGGAGGCTTTGTGAACAGTGAAGCTACAACAGCCGCACTTGCAGGTCTCTCGAAACGAGCAGAAGAAATGGCCGACCCTGTTCTTACTGGAATTCTTCTCTGTAATATTTCCATGCTCATCCGAAATCTTGTGTTAGCCCTGATTGTTGACCCTACTGGTCAGACAACTCTGCGTATGCTTCCTCCCCAGGCAGTGCTCATTCTTGCTTCTGTAGCAATAGCTCTCAGGTATGATAAGAAATTCTGCCCTATAGATGGAGGAGAACTTAAAATTGAATCTCCTTTTTCGCTTGGACAAGCATTTAAATTCGGTTTTGCATTTACCGTAATTCTTATAGTAGGAAGCTTTGCCTATAAAATTGCAGGGACTGCCGGAATTTACGTCACTGCCCTCGGTGCTCTTGTTAGCAGTTCGGGAGTGATTGTTTCGGTAACCTTACTTGCAGTAAGTGGAAATATTTCCTATGCAACTGCAGCGAATACTGCGGTGCTTGCAAGTCTGATCAGCACGATTAACAAGATCCTGCTTTCGAAAATATCCGGTTCTCCCAGCCTTTACGCTCTTACAAAGAAGACTTTTGGGATAATTACAATTTTCGGAATCCTTGCTTTACTTTTGTGGAACTTCGTGTGGAAAGGAGTCTGATACGAATTTTTGCTTATATAACGGGACACGTTATTGTCTCATAGGTTTAGTAATAACAGTCATAGGTTTAGTAATAACAGTCGATAAGGACTCGGCTCATATTATTCCACACATGAACTGAGAAACGAAAAAAATTGTCGAAAAGTATTAAAGTTAGAAAAGTCAATTATTTGGAATAGTTCTATAATATTAATATATCCTCCTCATATATTTCAACTTTTGTTCATTAACCATAAATTTATATGCTTATTGTGATATTTTTGCAACATAAAGTCTCAAACTACATTAAAAAATAATAGAAATGTTGATGGTGTATTAAAAAATAAAATAAATATTAAAAAAGTGAAAAATATCGGAAAATGTATTAAAATATAGGGAAATAAAATATTTTACTAAGTAAGAAATACATTTATAAGTGCGGACTACCTTAAAAAGAATAACAAGATTCGAAATTCCCTTAAGATAAAACTGTAATAAGAAGTACTGAACTCTCAAAAGGTCAATAAAGGTAAATTAAGATTAAGTAAAAACTAATAAAGGTTAATATAGGTCAATAAAATCTAAATGGTTAAGCTTCAAATTGAATACTTGCTTACTTATCTAAAATTTTTATTTAATTTGATGATTTCCTAAATTTCACAATCGCAAGATGTGAGGAATAAGATGAAAACAAAAATAATTGTGCTGCTTCTTATATTTGGCGCCGTTTTACTTTCAGGATGCACAGGGAATGAACAGCCCTCAACAGAGAAAAATGCAACCCCTGAAGAAACCGTAACTCCTGTGGAAAATACAACTGTTGTAGGAACACCGGAAGAAAATGTAACCTCGGAAGAAAATGTAACTCCGGAAGAAAATGTAACCTCGGAAGAAAATGTAACTCCGGAAGTAAATGTAACCTCGGAAGAAAATGTAACTCCTGGAGAGAATGGAAGACTCAATATCTCAACTTCCGAAATTAAGCAAACCCCCTATCTGTTAAGACTGATCAACAACAGAGTAAGTTCCTCAAGTCTTGAAATAAAAAAGGGAGAATCAGTCTCCTGGATAAATATGGAAGATAACCCAAAAAGGGTCCTTATCCTGGTGAGTGAAGAAAAGCTCTTTGAGAACACAAATCTTGCGTACAGACATGCTTTTACATATACCTTCAACGAGACCGGAGACTATCACTTCAGTATTGTCGGTCAGCCAAGGATGAATGTCACTGTTGGTGTAGCTGAACCTTGATAAATAGCTTCTGAAGGTTAAAGAGTCAAAAGTTCAGGTAAATCGGGTTTGAAAAATATTCTAACTGTTTGCAGGAAAACCAATACATTTTTGCCGATAAAATTTCCTGGCAATCTATTTTTTAAATATTTAAACCAGGATTTCTCTGGACAGTACAGCTTAACTTGCTTCTCCTTAAGTACGTATAGTCTTTTCTAAGGCCTTTAGAGATATGTCCTAAACAGCATGCGAAGTAACACTAAAATTAGTTCCTTACTGCATGATCCGTATCAATGCTTATCATCCGAATTAACGCCTTTGCTTCAAAAATAACTCTAGCTTACTGACTGTTCTAAGAAAGCATTATTATTTATAAAAGGCTTATATTAAAATGGGAATACAAATGATAGAGTAACAACAAGGTGGAGGGGATTGGAAACAAAAAAAATAATTTTAATCCTGATAGCCCTGTCAGTAATAATTTCAGGCTGCCTGAGCTCGGAAGACGAGGGGGAGAATGGGAAAGAAGAACGGGAGGCAGGTGGCAGTTCTGGAGGCTCGCAAAGGCAAAGAGAAGTGAGAACACCCGAGGGAATGCAGGAAGAAATGTGGACATCGGAAAAGACGGAAACTGAAGAGGAAATGTGGACACCGAAAGAAACAGAAGCAATGGAAGAAACGATAGCACAGGAAGAGCTTAAAACATCTGTAGAAACGGGAACACAGGTAGAACTGGATACGCCGGAAGAAACGGAAACTTCTAAAGTGTCGGATGAGTCTGAGATGGAGCAAACAGAAGTCCGGACCGGAG
>Ga0074193_1003213_pt1 | contig 12509 bp, 10 predicted proteins | sample EPASupsiteHSE605_FD_64523 | JGI IMG/M metagenome (GOLD analysis project Ga0074193, IMG submission 64523) | Bioremediated contaminated groundwater from EPA Superfund site, New Mexico - Sample HSE6-05 | ecosystem: Environmental > Aquatic > Deep subsurface > Groundwater > Contaminated ... | reverse complement strand
ATTACAAGCCACTCAATTTACGCCGCCGACAACAGTCTCGACCTGACTGCAGGCTCCGCTCTGGGCGGGCTGACGCAAAACGGCGCGGCACTTGCTCCTCCTGTCGGACTTGCACAGGCGGCAGTCGCAACAGCCGGTCTGGATACCGAGGCAAATTACGCCGCAAAGCTTTCGGCTACGCTCGAAAGTGTGACTCAGAACAACGGTACAACGCTTGTGTATAACATCAAACCGCAAATCTCCGAAAACGGCGGCGGCTGGACAGACATCACGGCGCTTGAAGGCGACAGTTTAAACAATACGGCGGTCGTTTTTCGTCTGCCCGTCCCCGCTGACACAGCGGAGAGCTACGTGCGCATTGTCCATAAAAACGGCGACACCGTCAAGTCCATCGAGTTCTATGCGGTTTTGACCGACGTCGCCGGAAACAAGTATGCAGAAATCACCACGAAGAGCTTCTCTACATTCCAAATGAGCTTTTCCAATTCCAATTCCGATTCCGTTGCGCCGGTCGGCGGCAGCTCGTCCGACTATTTCACTCCGGTTCCCGTTACCGCGGGCGGAGTTACAAGCGTCAGCATGAATATTAGCTCCATTTTAACAGGCACATCCGCCGCCGCCACGGTGACCGATGAAAACATGAGCAAAGCGATAACTGCCGCGGCGGAAGATGCGGTCAAAAGCGGCAGTTCGGCAAATATAAATCTCGTTGTGGGCGCGCCAGAGACTGCAGACGAGGTCAAAGCCACGATTCCGACTGCCTCGATAGGTAGGCTTACGTCGGCGAACTCTTCCGCCTCGCTGACAGTTTCAACTCCGGTCGGCGCTGTGCGCTTTGACAACGCTGCGCTTGCGGGCATCGAAAAAGCGGCTACGGGTACAGACGTCACAATTTCCGTAGCCGAAATTTCAAAGCAAGAACTCACTTCGGAGCAGCGGACGCTTGTGGGCGAGCGCCCTGTGATTGACCTGTCCGTGATGTCGGGCGGCAAGTCAATCTCCGACTTCGGAGGCGGCAGCGCTGTGGTAAGCATCCCATATGCCCTTGCCGCAGGCGAAAGTGCGGACGGTATCGTGGTGTGGTATCTTGCAGACGACGGCACACTGACGCCTGTTGAATGCAGCTATCAGAACGGAGAACTTACGTTTAAAATCAATCACTTTTCAAAATATGTCCTTGCCTATTTCCCGTTCAATGACCTAAACGGCGAAGACTGGTATTATGAGAATGTGGCTTACGCCTACACAAATGGTCTGATGGACGGCGTCGGGAACGGCCTGTTTAGTCCCTCCAGCACGACGACGCGGGGCATGCTTGTGACGATTTTGTGGCGGCTTGAGGGTTCGCCGGTTTCGTTGGTAAACAGCTTCACCGATGTTGCTGAAGGCAAGTGGTATGCCAATGCTGTGAGCTGGGCCTCGGCAAAGGGCATCGTCGAAGGCTATGGCGGGAAATTTAATCCCGAGACCGCCGTCACCCGTGAGCAAATGGCCGCAATCTTATACCGTTACGCGACGTACAAAGGATACGACTTAAGTGGACTTAGCGAATTAAATTCCTACACCGACGCGGGCGATATATCCGAATGGGCGGGAACAGCCATGAAGTGGGCTGTTAAAAAGGGCTTAATAAGCGGAATGGGCAACAGTAAGCTCGACCCGTCGGGTAATGCCCAGCGCGCCCAGGTTGCGGCCGTTCTCCAAAGATTTATTGAAAACACCGCCAATTAACCGTTTTTCAGGTCTAAGTGAGCTCAGCGTTTTCCGCATTACTTTTCCTGGGAAAAAGTATAGTTCAGATAAATATCAATAGGCAAAACGGGAATGCGCACCCGATGCTTCGGCAGAGCGTCTGACCGGCAGTCAGAAGTGGAGCGGTTCGCTCCCGCCTGTATCCGCCAAGAAAAAGCCCTGTAACCACAAGGTTACAGGGCTTTTTCTTCTTGTAGTGTCTCATCGTTTTTCGGATTTTTTCTAACGCCTGTATGGCTTTCTCCGAGAGGCGGCCAGGATTTTTTTATTTGAAATTCGGAGACGGCAATATGCCTGTTCGTTTTTCTTTGCCTTTTTCCCTCGCTCTCAGGCAGCTTAAATGAAAACGTGGCAGTCACATCCACAGACCCGCCGTCTTCTCCGGTATCATCGAATGCCGCTTTGCCTGTAAGGCAATAAGTTCCCCCCATATACGGTGAAAAACAAACATTGCCGGAATCGTCGGCACTGAGCGCTTTTTGAAGGTATCCGTTTCTGTTTTGCAGAGTCAGCGTAACCGGCGCGAAGGGAAGCGGTTTCCCATCCATTTTGAGGTAAACGCTTATCAGCTTATAAAAATGCGGATCCTCCCATATTTCCGGAACGAATAAAAGCCTTGCCTCAGGGACTTTTGGAATTGCGGCCTCACAGTCACCGACAAAAAATGAAGTCGAACATATGTACAGCCGTTTAATGTCTTTCCCTCCGCTCTTGGACACATTGGACGCCGTACCTAAACGGCTGGCTGCTTCGTATATTTCTTCTATAATGCAAACCAGAGTATAAGCACCCTCCAAATCCGCTTCAACAGGCAAGCAATAACCGCCGCTTTCATTTTCAGCAGGTACCGTCATCTCAGTGTTTCCTCTGGGATCCGTTAGAATAGCCTTGACTTTTCTCTCTGTGAATAGCCCTTCCGTGTTTAGCGCCGCAATTATTGTTTCTCCGCGCCGATAGCGGTTTTTATCAACGGTAATCCATACTTTGTTACCCGATGCGACCCAGTCAGTCGCTTTGTGTCCTGTCATTTTTGCTCCTTCAGCAGCCTTGCTCATCAATCTTCTCCGTATTTTTCCTATTTCGGACCCTAAACTTTTTCCATAATACTATATTTTTATTCTGACGATAAGCCGCCCCGGGGGATGATCGATCCGCAGCCGAGGTAAAGGTATAAGGTGCTTTCCGTATGCTTCTCCGCCAAGAAACACAGCCGGGTCCGCCTGCTGATATTGTATCCCTCTCCCGGGCTTGCAATATCGGATTCTGAACGGTAAATTGGTATATAGGGGTTTATGCCCTGCCCGCGGACGGTCTTCGGCCGAACCGAATGCCGCGCTGCTGGGCTTATATACAGAAAGGGGAAAAGTTATGCTTGTACCAGACTCTTCCGAGGCGTCAGAGTACGGGATTCGGCTCGTCTCCGTGGTGACGCACGCACACGAGGGCGACAGTCTGGATGTGTTTTTCTATTTAGGCAATAGTCTAAACCCGTGCGGAGAACCGCAAAACAATGACATTGCCGTATATACGGTCACACCGGAAGGAAAAAGGCAGAATCTTGATATGGTCTGCCGCAAAGAAGACTGCTGTACTTACCGTATTACGGTCGGGAAAGAGGGAATATACCATTTATTCGGGGAGTGTCCCGGGTATTTCAGCGTAGACGGGGAAGGCAAGCGTTTTAAGGGATCTTTCGAAGATAATCCAGAGGCGGTCTCCGCGACCCGCTGTTTTCAATATGCCCACACGGTACTGCAGGTGGGGCGCAATCCCTTCTCGGCTGGAAGCGCTGACGCGATGCTGCCGCCTTTATGTATCGTTCCCGACAGCTGGGACAGCTTACGGGTCGGTGAGGTATTTGCTTTCACACTTTACTTTCGGGACTTCCCTTTGCCTTTACACGAAATCGGTATTTCTTATTCCGTAGAAAACGGCAGGACAATGAGTGAGGAATATATTACCGACGGAAAAGGCAGGATGTTATATCCCATCAATACGCCCGGTAAGTACTTTATAGTCATACGCTACAATTCCAAGGAAAACGACGAAAGGCTCTATTATGATACGAGGTACACATATTCCTTCTGGTTCAAAGCAAGAGCCTGACCCTTTGCCTATGAGCCACACCTGAAAGCCGGTCGGGTTTTGGGCGCTTTCCCGTACCCTCCGGAGTCTTGCGGCACCTTTCTCGGCATAAAAACACACGGCTGATACAGCCCCTGAAACAGATAAACAAAAGCGGCTCCCGCCTTCGTGGCTGGAGCCGCAATCTGTAAATATACTTACTGCTTCTTCAGAAGAGCAGCCTTGACCTTGCCTTTGGGGTCTTTGATGAGAAGAATGAGGAGCCATACGATGAGTCCGAGGGCAACAACGGAAAACCCTAGATAGGAGTCGTTGACCATATCTTCAATTGCCGGGGTAAAGAATTCTGCTTTCAGTTCGGCATATTCGAAGATGGCGTCCACAAGCCACATAATTGAAGCGCCCCAATACATAATGCACAGGATGCCGACCTTCATTTCGTCATTCGGGGCCTTTTTGTACCAGATAATCGTGCAGATTATCGCAGCAGTTACAGAAATAAGTAACGTCATATGTTTATTCTCCCGTTATGCAGCCGCTGATGCATGCTTCGGCGTCCTCTTTGTTATTGCGTTTGCGGCAAGCACCATGCAAATCCAAACCGCTGTTACAAGAATTGCCATCGACACGCCGATAGTGGACATTTCGTGCAGCATTACCGCAGCGTCCGCCGGATCTCCTGCCGCGGTCAGGAACGGGAACCACGGAACAACCTCGCCGTGCCATACGTGCTCAAACGCGAGAAGCAGGGCTCCGCCCCAGAGCATACGGGCAAGCCACATCAGCTTTCTGGAAAGCGTAACCTTGGTTTCGTCTACCGCGTCGGCTACTGCGCCTGCAACGCTGTCGTTAAGAGTCGGCGCCTTTTTTTCATTGGATTTAATGATCTGTGCAGCAACAGTTACAATAACTGCCTCAGCCGTGGGTACAAGAAAACATGCCATTTGTAAATCCTCCCTTATAATTTGTCTGTGAAAGCGGCCAAGCCTTCTTTCTAAGGGGAAGTATAGTATTGAATAGCACGACGCACAAGCCTCCCCAGGGGTTGGAACCTCTTACTTTTTTGCTTTTTTCCGCATTATTCGTCATTCGGTTAAGACCAAACAACGATATGGGTACTTCTTCAGCCTTTTTCATAAAGCTGCATCTGCAGAAAAATTGCCGCACAAATGCAAGCCTTATTTCTGACTGACGCGCAAAGGACGGTCCGCGGCTTGTAATCAAAAAACGCAGGAGCAATTCCGTATCGGAAATTGCTCCTGTTTTCAGCCAAAAAGCACTTTTGGCTACGTTTATATTATGGGGGTTCATTTGCGGTGTTTCTTACGTTAGGGGGCCTGAATCTGCTATACTGGCCGGCACATCCTTGAATTTGCTGAAATTCGCCCTGAATTTTTCCGCCAACATGCGCGCTGTTTTGTCATATTCTTCAGGATCCTCCCACGTGTTTCTCGGGCTCAGTATCTCTGACGGAACACCAGGGCAGCTTTCCGGCACATAGATGTTAAAAACAGGGTGCGGCGTAAATTTGACATTCTTAAAACCGTTTGTCAGAGCGGCGGTGACCATTGCCCTCGTATAGGGCAGCTTCATTCTCTTTCCGGCTCCGTAAGAGCCGCCCGACCAGCCTGTGTTGACCAGATATACGTCCGAGCGGTTCTGTTCAATCCGCTCTCCGAGCAGTTTTGCGTATACCGCCGGATTAAACGGCATAAAAGGTGCTCCGAAGCACGCGGAGAAGGTTGCCTGAGGCTCTGTAATCCCTCTTTCGGTTCCGGCGAGCTTGCTGGTATAGCCCGACATGAAATAGTACATGGCCTGCTCTTTTGTCAGCTTCGCAATAGGCGGCATCACTCCGAAAGCATCCGCCGTGAGAAATATGACAGTTTTAGGCTGCCCTCCGACTCCGGACAAAACCGCATTCGGGATATAGTCTACGGGATAACCTGCGCGGGTGTTCTCCGTGAGCGAGCCGTCCGAATAATCAGGTTCCCCGTTTTCGTTATAAATGACATTTTCGACAAGAGTTCCGAACTTTATGGCATTCCATATCTGGGGCTCGTGTTCTTTCGAAAGGTCAATACATTTTGCGTAGCATCCGCCTTCAAAATTGAATACGCCGTTATCGGACCAGCCGTGTTCGTCGTCCCCAATGAGTTTTCTGTTAGGATCGGCCGAAAGAGTGGTCTTGCCCGTGCCGGAAAGCCCGAAGAAGAGGGCGACGTCGCCGCCTTCGCCGACGTTGGCCGAGCAGTGCATCGGCAGGACGTTCTTCTTCGGCAGAAAATAGTTCATCGTTGTGAATATAGCCTTTTTGATTTCACCCGCGTACTGTGAACCGCCTATTAAAACAATTTTCTTTTCCCAGTCAAGAATTATAAACGCTTCGGAATTGGTGCCGTCAATCTCGGGAACGGCCTTAAAGCCGGGCGCGGCGATTACCGTGAGTTCAGGAACAAAGCTGTTCAGTTCCCCGGCGTCAGGTCTCCTCAGAAGCTGGTGGATAAACAGGTTTTGCGAGGCAAGCTCATTGACAACCCTTACCGGAAGCCTGTAGTCAATATCGGCACCCGCAAATCCGTCAAAAACAAAAATTTCGCGGTTTTGAAGGTATGCAATTACCTTCCCGTAAAGCTTGTCGAAGCTTTCCGGGCTTATGGGTTTATTGATTTTTCCCCAGTTGACGTCGTTATGTACGGAAGGACCATCCACAATAAATCTGTCGTCAGGAGACCTACCGGTATATTTTCCCGTCGTCACACACAGCGCGCCGGTATCTGAGAACTTGCCTTCGCCGCGCATAAGCGCTTTTTCCACAAGCTTTGTTGGAGAAAGATTTCTGTATACCGTGGCGTTAATAATTCCCAATGCTTCAAGATTCTCTAGGCTCGCGCTCATATAATTCACTCCTTTTTTTTGGCAACTGCCGGATAATTATTTTTGAATACTACTTAAACAAGGTAAGCAATACGCCTGCGGCAACGGCCGTGCCTATTACTCCTGCAACATTCGGGCCCATTGCGTGCATAAGAAGGAAGTTCGAGGGATTAGCTTTCTGTCCTTCCACCTGGCTGACGCGCGCCGCCATCGGAACAGCTGATACGCCGGCCGAGCCGATCAGCGGGTTTACCTTGCCCTTTGTGGCCCAGCACATGAGTTTTCCAAGCAGCAGACCGCCGAAGGTACTGAATGAGAAAGCGACAAGTCCAAGTAAAATCAGCTTAAGCGTGCTCAGCTGCAGGAACAGCTCCGCGTTGGCCGTAGCGCCTACGGTGAGTCCGAGGAAAATCGTAACGATATTGATAAGCGAGTTCTGCGCCGTATCGGAAAGGCGTTCAACCACGCCGCTTTCTCTGAAAATATTGCCCAGCATCAGCATACCGACCAGCGACGCGATTGACGGAAGCAGCAGAGCGATCACTCCGGCAACGATGAGCGGAAATACGATTTTTTCAAGTTTCGAAACCGGTCTGAGCTGATCCATTTTTATTTCGCGTTCTTTCTTTGTCGTCATCATCCTCATGATAGGCGGCTGAATCAGCGGCACCAGAGCCATATAGGAATATGCCGCCACCGCAATCGGTCCGAGCAGATGCGGCGCAAGCTTTGACGCAAGAAAAATGGAGGTAGGGCCGTCGGCGCCTCCGATAATGCCGATGGAAGCGGCTTCCTGCGGCGTAAATCCCAGCAGCAGAGCGACGACGAAGGCAAAATAAACTCCGAACTGCGCTCCCGCGCCGAGCAGCAGGCTGGAGGGCCTTGCAATCAGGGGACCGAAGTCGGTCATAGCGCCGACGCCGAGAAAAATCAGCGGCGGGAATATTTCAAGCGTTACGCCCTTGTACAAATAGTACAGCATTCCGCCGACACTCGAGTCGGTCGGTTCAGCCATCAGTCCGGCCAGCGGCAGATTCGCCAAAAACATACCAAACGCAATCGGCAGCAGAAGAAGCGGTTCAAACCCTTTTTTAATGGCCAGATACATCAGCACAAAAGATACGGCAATCATTATTATCTGGCCGATTGTAATCGCCGTAAAGCCGGAGGTCTGCCAGATATCCAAAAGTGCCTTAAAAAAGCTCTGCATAGAATAGTATCATTCCCTTCTAAAGCGTAGTCCGAATTATTTAAGCGTCAAAAGCATATCTCCGGTGTTCACAGATGCTCCTTTAGAAACAGAAATGCCCCGCACGACCGCGTCACGTGCGGCCAATACTTCATTTTCCATTTTCATTGCTTCCAGAATTATAAGCGTCTGGCCCTTTTTGACCTGTTGCCCGACGCTAACTTTAATTTCGAAAACCGTACCGGGAATCGGCGCGGCCACGATATCCTCATTCGCGGCGTATGTCTCTTTCTGCGCGGCGTTCACAGGCGCCTCCTGTTTCGGAGCGTCCGCCCTTTCAATCTCGACATCGTATTTGCTGCCGTTTAATGTAACAGTATATTTCATAATCCATCCCCCATATATTTTTAAGCGATTACTAAATAACAGCCCTGTTCAGTCTATTTTCCGGATTGACTTAATGCTGATTTCATTCATCGGAATATCAGTCTCCTCGGCAACCGCAGCAATTATAACTGAAGCCGATTCGTTATCGATACCTGTAAATTCAGCCGAGCCCTCTGCCTGCCCGCTCTTTTCCGTATACCTTCTGCCGGGCGCAGACTGCACCGCCCCGTCAGGAGGAGCCGTCAGGGGCTTTAGTGCTCCAATTCCCGAAAACTCAATAATCTTATGCTCAAGCACGATAATACCCCACAAGGCAATCAGGACGAAAAACACAATCCCCATACCGATTAGCGTTGTGCTTAAGCCGAGAGACAACTTGTCAATGATTGACATGACAGACGCGCTCCTTTCATCAATAAAATCATCTGACCGCCGCAACGGAATAGCTAACGGTCCGCTTTTCAGGTTCACCGGTTTTTCCGGCTTTCAAAAAGGCTTCAGCAATCTGCGGAAACATAATATAAGACATTACATCTTCATCCGTTTTGGCAAAATCGCCGATCTGCGCTTTTGTCTTTTCGAAAAGAGGTTCCAGCGTGTCGGCATATCTGCCGATAAGCGGCTTTTCGCCGTTCAGCACTCTCTCGCTCAGAGCCTTGTCTATCACACCGGGAGCCCTGCCGTATTCGCCGCGGACATAAGCCTTCAGCTCATTGATTATGACCTTATAGCGTTCACCTGAGAGCACGTTCATGGCAGCCTGTGTTCCGACCATCTGGCTCATGGGCGTTACAAGCGGCGGATAACCGAGATCCTTGCGGACACGCGGTGTTTCGGCGAGAACCTCATCAAGCTTATCCAGAGAATTCTGCTTCTTCAGCTGCGAAATCAGGTTGGAAAGCATACCGCCCGGGATTTGATACACCAGCGCGTCGGCCTCCGTACCGAGTACATAGGGGTCGAGTATCCCGGCTTTGAGATATTTTTCTTTTATCGGCTTAAAATAGTCGTTGATTATCTTCAGCTTTTTCATATCAAGACCCGTTTGTATACCCTGCTGTGTAAATACATAGCTCATCGATTCCGTCGCCGGCTGGGAGGTTCCGCCCGAAAAGGAAGATATCGCTGTATCAATTCCGTCACAGCCGGCTTCAACGGCTTTCACATATGTGAGCGGACCAAGACCCGTCGTACAGTGCGTATGGAGATACACCGGCAGCTTAATGGTTGATTTGAGCGCAGAAACAAGCTTAAATGCGTCCGAGGGGCTCATTATTCCGGCCATATCCTTGATACAGACGGAGTTCGCTCCCATTTCCTCAAGTTGCTTGCCAAGTTTCGCATACATCTCCAGATTGTGAATTGGGCTCGTGGTGTAAACGATAGTACCCTGTGCGTGACCGCCTTTTTTAAGGGTCTCGTCGACGGCGGTTTCGATGTTGCGAAAATCGTTCAGAGCGTCAAAAATCCGGATTATATCAATCCCGTTTTCAATCGACAAATCGATAAACTTACGAACAGCATCGTCAGGATAGTGTTTATAACCAAGAAGGTTCTGCCCCCTGAGCAGCATCTGCAGCTTTGTATTTTTCACTTTTGACCTTATGCTGCGAAGCCTCTGCCATGGATTTTCATTCAGATATCTCAGGCAGGAGTCAAAGGTCGCTCCCCCCCAGCATTCCAAAGAATAATAGCCCGCGTTGTCCAGCTCTTCAAGGATTTCTTCAAAGTCACCGTACGGCATTCTGGTTGCAATAAGCGACTGGTTGGCATCTCGTAAAACTGTTTCGGTAAAATTCAGCGTCATTTCATCACCCCTTAGATAAATTAAAAAAGTGCAAAGACCCACCGCAATGATGAGCTTCCCACTCTGAAATAGGTTCTTGAGAAGTAGCATTTACGGACAAGCTTTTATGTGCATGCGCTGCATGGCAGGTCCTGGATTTTCCAACTACCGTGATTTGAAAGGGTCAAAGCCGGCTCGGTCACCCAAGCGCCCTGTGTTGGTCATTAAACATCTCAAACTATGTAATTCAAGCGGCTTGTGTGAACCGCAAGCTCACCGAATTCCCTGTGCGGCTTCTTCGGTATGCATACAACTTGACAAGTTGATTTCTGCTGGAAACGTATTATTCTGTCCCTTTTTGAGGCATTTACCCCCCATTTTTACCCGATAAATGTACAATGCGACTGGAATTCCGCTTTCCGCAGCCCTCAATATGTGCAAATTGCACACCCCTGACAGTTCACATTATAGCAGTCTATATTTTGCTTGTCAATAACAATCGTAATGTTATTTATGTTAGTAACGTTTAGCACCACTACCATACAAGTTAACGGACCGCGGGAAGGTTTTTTCCTTTTCGCGGTCCGCTATTTTTATTGAGTTTTCCTTGTTTCATTCGAAATTTCTCAGCGCGCCGACACGGATATTCTCCGGCAAAAGCGCTTCCGTTCAAAATTTAATAGTTTCATTTTTTCTGCCATGCATGATATAATCACTTTTATAAAATCCATGTCTGCGTCTGCGATATAATATTAAGAGATTTTAACAGAGTAAATTCATAGTAAAAACAGAAATCTCTTGAAACTGTCCCGCACAATGGTATTATTTCATTTGTATTAAATTGATTTTATTGTTGCGGTTCACCTGAACTGCAACCAAAACAGACAAAACTATTCTGAAAATGGGGCTGCATTTTGTACAAGGTATTTTTAGTTGAAGATGAGGTCGTCGTACGCGAGGGCCTGCGCACAAATATCGATTGGGAGCAGTACGGCTTCACCTACATAGGGGACGCCGCCGACGGCGAAATGGCGCTGCCCCTGATTCGGGAAATCAAACCCGATCTCCTGATTACGGACATACGTATGCCTTTTATGGACGGGCTTGCCCTAAGTGCGCTTGTACGCAAGGAGCTTCCAAACACAAAGATTGCCATTATCAGCGGTTACGATGACTTTTCATACGCCCAGCAGGCAATCCACATCGGAGTGGAACAGTATCTTCTAAAGCCCATAACAAAGGCAAAGATGATTGAAGTGCTCAATGAGCTGCGGGAAAGATTGGAGATTGACAACGGTCAGAACAACTATCTTCAGCAGTTTCAGCAGGAGACGCAGGAGTACGAGCAGTACTCAAGACGCCGCTTTTTTGAACAGCTTACTTCCGGCAGCCTGTCCGTGGCGGAAATATATAAAACTGCGGAGCAGCTCAATCTGGACATCAACGCTCAGAGCTACAACATCGTTGTTTTGTTCCTCAACAGCATCAGCCGCAGCGGGGAGAATCCGGACCGCTATACCGACGCTCTGGCGGCCCTGCAGGATAAACTTGTACGGTTATTTACGGTTTTCTCGGAATATATACTGTTCCGCTGGAGCATGACGACTTTTGTCATCATGGTAAAGGGAAATCCCGACCAGATCGACGCCCGTACGGCCAACTGTGTGGAAAACATCTGCCGACGCTGCGGCGAATATGAAGGCGAGGTCGACTGGCACGTGGCGACGGGGAGCCCCGTCAAGCGGCTGAGCGCCATTCCCGATTGCTTTGACGTGGCCAACCAGATTATTTCCTTCCGCCATATGTGGCCGAATGAGCACGTTTTAACTGCCGACAGCCTTGAAAACTGGAAGCAGAACAGCTCCGCCAACGGAGGGCTGAACACCATAAATCCGGAGCTGGTGAAGAATTTTCTGACAGACGGCACCTCTGACGAGGTCGATGTGTTTTTAGTACAGCTGCTGGGCAGCAACGGCAGCGAGGCGCTTAAATCCATGATGTTCTGCCTTTACTTCTCGATGACTGTATATCTCAAAACCGTGGAATTCGTTGAAGCGCTCGGCTGCTGCTCCGATGAATTCCTGACGCCTGAAATCCGCACCCGTCTGAAGGACACCGACCCGCTCGTTGTGACCGGCAATGTACGGCATATTCTGAAAATGGCTCTAGAGATCAGGGAACGCGAATCCAAAAAGCACTACCGCGATCTTCTGGCTCAGGCTCTGGACTTCATCGACACCCACTATTGCGAAAACAGTCTGTCTTTGAACAGAGTCGCCAAGGAGGTCAACATCAGTCCCTGCTATTTCAGCGCCGTGTTCAGTCAGGAGGTCGGCCAGACCTTCGTGGAATATCTGACCCAGAAACGTATGGAAACAGCCCGCCGGCTGCTGCAGCAGTCCGACCAGCGAAGCAGCGACATCGCCAACACAG
>Ga0074193_1003212_pt1 | contig 12510 bp, 8 predicted proteins | sample EPASupsiteHSE605_FD_64523 | JGI IMG/M metagenome (GOLD analysis project Ga0074193, IMG submission 64523) | Bioremediated contaminated groundwater from EPA Superfund site, New Mexico - Sample HSE6-05 | ecosystem: Environmental > Aquatic > Deep subsurface > Groundwater > Contaminated ... | reverse complement strand
GCGATCCTCTCGTACGGTGCGACCCCGGCGGCGTCCTTGTCGGTCTTGAGCGCGGCGAGCGTGCGGTTGAAGGTGTTGACCATGAGCGGCGAGACGTTCCGGTTGAAGGCGAAGTACAGCTCGTGCTCGCCCAACGTCTCGATCACCGCGAAACGGTTCGGGTCGATGCCGTGCTGCGAGAGCAGGCTCCGCGCCGGCAGCAGGGAATAGGCGAGGGCATCGGCGCTTCCGTTGCTGACCGCCTCGATCATGGCGCCGGGCCCGCTCTCGTAGCGGACCTTCGCATCGGGCACTCCCCGTTCGCGAAGGTATGCCACCGAGGCGCTGTCGCGAATGGTTGCGATCCTGAGGTCCGCGAGCCCGCCCGCGTCCATCATGCGGTTGCCGTCGGCGAGCACCACGTAGTGGAGCCGCGCGATCGGTCCCGCCCAACGGAAGAGCGCCTCCCGCTCGGGCGTCCTCGCCGTCGAGAAGATCACGGTGTTGTCGGTCTCGAGGGCCGAGCGATACGCGTCGGCCCAGGTCCCGATCACGATCTGGTCGGATCGGAGCGTCGCGTTCAGGCGACCGGCGGTCGCCCGGAGGAGGTCGGGAGCCACCCCCTCGACCGTTCCGTTCGCGGCGGAGCTGTAGGGGGGGTACTCCTCGGTCCGGAAGGTCATCTGCCCGAGGGCCACCTCGGGGACGTACCGGGCCAGGATCCTGTCGCGGACCGAGATGTTGTCCGCGTCCCGCTCGGTCGAGAGCCGGTCGAGTGCGGCCTGGAAGCGCGCGACGGTCGCAGTCGAGGTATTCCTGTTGAACGCAAACCAGGTCTGCACCTCGGCGAGCGTGTACACGGGGACGAAGCGGTAGACGCTCCCGTTCCCCTGCTGGGCGAGCATCCGGCCGGCCCCCTCGCCGTAGGCGAAGAGGTCGACCTCGCCCTCATCGAGCCATGCCGGGAGTTCCTCCTGACGGTCTGCCTGACGGATGCTGGCCGCCGGTACGCCGAGGTCGACGAGTTTCTGGATCGCCGCATCGTTCCGGACCACTCCGATCTTGAGACGGGCCAGGTCCGCGGGAGCGCCGATCGAGATGTTGTGTTCGCGGAGCGCGAAGAGGACCGAGCGCTCGGGTGTGAGCGGCCCGGCCCAGAGGAAGTCGTGCTCGCGCGAGGCCAGGCGGGAGGTCGCGAAGAGAACCGTGTTCGGCTCGACGAGGGTGCGGTTGTAGGCGACATCCCAGGGAAGGATCTGGATCTCGTCCGTTGTCTGGCCGGTCTCGAGCCGCTGCAGGGTCTCGTTCAGCAGGTCGATCGAGATCCCGGTCAGCCGTCCCCCGTCGTGGTAGTTGAAGGGCGGGTACTCCTCGGTGAGGAATACCAGCCGGTCGCCCGCCGGTGCGGCGGGTGCGGTCGTGTTCGCGGACGTGTTGTTCGTTGTCGCGGTCGTGCAGCCCGCGACCAGTGCCGCGGCGATGAGGAGCAGGGTGATCAGGCACCAGGATATCGAACGCATTGCGGTCTCCCGATCATGAGATGGTAATGCAGTCGATTTATGCGTGGCGACCCTCACGGCGCCGGGGAGCGGGCCACTCGCGCCGGAGGCCGCAGATGGTGCAGCCGGCCGGTCCCTTTCCCCGTCGATTCGGCAGCGCGCTGCCTGCGGCATCGTTGAAGAGAGGGGAAGGTCATCGGGCAAAGCCGATCCAGTCCAAGTTCTGGGCGTCGCCAACGAACTGGAGGCGGAGCCGATGCGTCCCCTTCGGCAGCGCGACGGGGACGGTCACGGTCTGCCAGCGGCCGAATCCACCGGTCCCCGGCACGCTCACGACCGCCTTCCGTGTCCCGTCGACCCAGATCCAGACCTGCCGGCCCAACCAGGGGGAGGCGACCCGGAGAGACATGCGGTAGGTGCCGGCCTGCCCGACGCTCAGGGTGTACTCGAGCCACTCGGAGGACTTGACCCAGCCGACGTCGTAGTTCGAACCCCCTCTCTCGATATCGACGTCGTCCTGACGGTACCGGCCTCCCGCGTTGCCAGGCGTGGTATCGCGGTATCCATTCCGGTCATAGTCCTCGGCCTCGACCCGTCCCGGCACGAGGTGGGGTACGTCAGGGCCCGGGGTCGCGGTCACGGTCGGGGCGATGGTGGTCGGAGTCGGAGCAGCACCGATGCTGAACGGCACGGTCTCGGCGGTGCCGATCACCGGCGCGCCGAACTCGTCGTGTCCCTCGAGGCGGAGCGTGTACCGGCCGGCCGGCACCCCGGCGCCGACCGGGCCGCCGAACTCGTACGACGAGGTGACGATCTCCGTGGGCTTTGCCGGGTTGGTACGCCGCCCGAGCTCGACGGGGATGGTCGAGCCGGAGACTGCGGTTCCCGTTCCGTCCAGGAGGGTCCAGGCGACTGAGGCGATCCGGTTCGTCGGCTTTCCGTCCTTTCCGGACGGGCCTGGTACCACCGGCGCCGGGATCGGCGCGACCACGCCGTAGAGGAGGCACGTCTCGCCGGCCTCGACCGAGATCCCGTCGCCCGGGACGGTATCGAGCCGCTTCGGCGTCGCGTCCGCGAGGTCCACGATTGGGTCGGGCGCGCTCTCCGATCGGAGCTCGGCCCGGGTCAGGGCGAGACGGTCGGCGTGCGCAAGTTCCGAGAGGGCCGAGTCGAACGAGACACGGGTCCCGTTCTCGCGTGCGACATAGGTGTAGACCGGTTCGCCCGCCGCATAGTAGTGATAGACGGTCCGGGGCGAATCGGCCATGCCCGTCCGGATGATCGTCGAGACCTCGACCGTATAGGTGGCCGAATAGTTGCGGATATCGTAGAGGAAGAGGTCGTTCTCGGCCGCGCCGACCGTGTCGACGACCGTGCCCGGGCAGTCGTTGACGACCTCGATCGCGTTGTTCACCACCCAGCGGCCCGGGATCACGTAGCCGGAGCTGTTCCAGTAGAAGTACCCGGGAAAGGAGTCGAGATAGGTCCGGTACCCGTGCTCCTCTGCAAATGCGATCAGCCGGTTCATCTGCACCGGGGGCGAGAACCGACCGAGGGCCGCGTGCGTCCTGCCGAGCGTGATCCGTCTCTCGGCCGTGAGGCCTTCGAGCCCGCCAGAGAGCCCGGTCACGCGTATCGTGTACTCGCCAGCAACCAGGTCCTCGAGCGGCCGGCCCTCGCGGTCCGTGTAGTTCGTATCGAAGTGCTTCGACGCGCCTCCGAGGACGAGCCCCGAATAGTACTCGGGGGTTACGACGACCTTGTTCCAGGTCTCGTAGAGGCCGCCGGGCTCGCAGACCAGGTCCGGGACCATGACGGTCCCTTTCGCCGTCCCGTTGGGGTAGCCGTCCGCGATCGCCGAGAGCGGCGTGGTCCCGGTCGCGGGATCGACGCGGCTCTCGATCGTACGGACCGGAGTGCCGGCGGCACTCGTGCCGGAGAAGACCTCGATCCGGACGTCGCCGGGTGTGGTGATACCCGCCGGTACGGCGCCGGTCACGTAGAAGTCACGCATCTCCCCCATCGATGTCTCGTTCGGCGACGGATAGTCGATCGTCAGGGATGAGGCCCCGGCGGCACCGACGAACAGGCAGGCTCCCAGGACCAGCAGGACCGGGAACAACCGCGCACTCGCCATGACTCTTCTCTCCATGTGGAGACTGGTCCGCTCGAGCGGATAAACTATTGGAACTGCTTTTCTCCCCTCTCGCGGCCTCGTCTCAATCGCCTTAACATCCATCCGGGCGCACGTACCTCCATGACATGGTCCTGTGGATGGATCGCGCTGGTCCTGATCGGCGCGGTGCTGATGGCCGGCTGCACGGCGCAATCCGGCGGGGGCGCGACGACGCCGACGGCGACGACGCCCGCCTCCGGCGCGGCGAACGTCTCGCTCGATGAGCAGCGGCTCGTCGCGTTCGTCGGGGAGGCGGCGGCCTACGCCAGGACGAACGGCCGGGAAGTATCCCTCGCTCAGTTCAACGATCCGAACGGCTCATGGGTCCGGGGCGAGCTCTACGTCTTTGCGTACGACCTGAACGGGACCGTGCTGGCCCTCCCCTTCCAGGCCGACGCCGTGGGCACGAGCCGGTACGGGATCGTGGACGTCAACGGCGTGCCCTTCGTCCAGAACGCGATCGCCGCGGCCCGGAACGGCTCGGGCTTCTTCCGCTACCACTATCCCAACCCGGCCCGGAACTACTCGGTCGAGCAGAAGACGAGTTATGCGATCGGCCTCGGCGACTGGTTCGTCGGCGCAGGCTTCTATGCTCCCGGCGGGGAAGAGGGCGTCTCGGCCCGGAGCCGGCCCGGTCTGGTCGCCTATGTCGAGCAGGCCGCCGCGTATGCGAGGTCCAACGGGCAGGCCCGGGCCATCGCCGCCTTCAACGACCCGAACGGATCCTTCGTGAAGGACGACCTCTACGTCTTCGCGTACGGCATGAACGGGACCACGCTCGCGCTGCCCTTCCAGCCCGAACTGATCGGGACCGATCGCTCGGACGCGGCCGACATCCGCGGGACGAAGTACATACAGGCGGCTGTCGCTGCAGCCCGGAACGGCTCGGGCTTCTACGAACTCTGGTATCCGAACCCGGCCGACGGCTACGCCGTCGAACCCAAGACCTGCTATGTGGTCGGAATGGGCGACTGGTTCCTCGGCTCGGGATACTATACGGCCCGGGTGAGCCCGAACGCCACGAACCTCTCGACCAAGGAGGGGCTCGCGACCTTTGTCGAGAAGGCGGCGGCTCATGCCCGGGCGAACGGGCGCGAGACCGCCCTCCGCGACTTCAACAACCGGACGGGGCCGTTTGCATCGGGCGAGGCCTACATCTACGCGCTCGACTACAACGGGACCGCCCTCGCCCTGCCCTTCCAGCCCGAGAAGGTCGGGACGAGCTTCCTCGACCTCACGGACTCGACCGGCCAGCGCTATACCGGTGTCGAGGTCGACCTCGCCCGGAAGGGCGGCGGCTTCGTCTACTACGACTTTCCCAACCCGGCGCACGGCATGGCCCTCGAGCCGAAGATGAGCTACGTCCGGGACGTGGACGGGACGTACTGGATCGGGGCCGGCACCTATCTCGCGGTTGCGAACGAGAGCAGGCAGAGCTGACGGGCGAAGACCGGGGGTCACGCCCCCCGGCGCCCTGCGTCGTCTATAACTCCTGCGCGGTCCACCGGATCTCATGCACCGACCTGGCGGAGACCGGATCGCCCGACTGGTGGGGGAGGTAAAAGCCCATCTCGACGCGGGCCCCGACCTCGCCTCGACCGTGCGGGTGCTCGACCTGCTCTCGCTCGCCGTCGACCCCGACCTCATCGAGGGCGGCCAGCTCTACTGCGAGTACCTGCCCGTCCCGACGGGCCCGCCGCTCTCGGACCGGGAGCGGTATCTCTCTCTCCTCTGGGAGGCAGTCGATCGGTCGCCCATCTCTCTCTTCGTGAACGTCGCGTTCCCGCTCCGCCGCATGCTCGCCGAACGGCTCTTCGGCGGATGCGGCAAGGGTTTCATCGCGTGCGAGAACATCCGGTTCAACTTCGGGAGGGGCATCGAGGTCGGTGACGAGGTCTTCATGAATATGGGTGCCTTTCTGGACGCAAAGGGCGGGCTCCGGATCGGGGACCGGTGCGGTCTGGCCGAACATGTCCGGATCTTCACCCACGGTCATGGCGAGGCGGACCATGCGGAGCGGAGCTATGCTCCGGTCGTGATCGGGGACGACGTCAAGATCGGCGCCGGTGCCACGATCCTCCCCGGCGTGACGATCGGTGACGAGGCCATGGTCGCGGCCGGGGCCGTGGTCTCGCACGACGTGCCGGCGGGCACGGTCGCGGCCGGCATACCCGCGCGCGCCGTGCGTGAGCGACGGAGCGGGGGCCGGCACGGGCGGGACCTGCACCACGTCTGGCTGGTCGACGGCGCGTTCCAGGAGTGAGGAGCGGACACCGGGGGCCGGCGGCCCGCGGCGCCGCCCGTGACCCGGCACCCATTCGCGCTCCACCATCGACGACAGGAACGGCGTTCCGCGGCGGGTGGAGGTGGTGTCCGGACAGGAGGTTCGGTTAAAAAAGAGGAGCGGAGCCTAGACGATCGGGTCCACGTCGATGGCGAGAATACCGACGACCTGCCCGGTCTGGTTCCGGATCGGCGCGTATCCCGTATTCTGCGTGCCCCACTCATCCGTGTAGACCCCGGTCATGCCCGGTGCCGTGATCGGGGTCAGGAACTCCTTCGGCGGGTCCAGGTAGACTTCGCCCGAGTTGACCTGCGGCTCGGTCTCGGTGCCGGGTTCGATCTGTGTCCGGACCGTGCCGTTCACCTGCTCGAAGGTGAAGAGCCAGCGGATCCGGCTGTCCTTCGTATACAGTCCCCGGAGTTCGGTCACCATCGCGGCATACTCCGTCGAGCCCGGCCCCCGAGCAACGGCCGTCGCGAACCGGTCTCCATTCACCTGCGCCGCCAGGTCGGCGGTGAGCCGGACCAGTCCGTCCGGGGTCAGGTTCGCACCGGCCGAGGTGCCGTTCGACGCGGTCGACGTCGTCACGGGCGTCGTGTTCGTCGGGGGAGCCGCGCTGGTGCACCCGGCGACGATCAGAAGGCCGGCCAGGAGTCCCGCGGCCAGGAGCGAGAGGAGAAGAGTGCGTTTCATGCGTATCTTCACATCGTCCCGGCGGGAGTAATAGGCTTTGAATCTGCTTTGTCCATACCGTGAAACCCGGCAGTATGGGCGGCCCGAGTCGACCGGCCCGGGGCGCATGCCGCGCGGTCACCCCCGGGCTCGCAGGCGATAGGCGCCCGGCGGGACGCGGATCTCGAAACGGGCACCATGGCCCACTCGCCCCGTCTCCTCGATCGCCAGGCCGGTGATCGCGAGGCATTCGCGCGAGAGAAAGAGGCCGAACCCCGTGTTCCGGCCATGTCCGCGTTCGAAGATCTGCTCCTTCTCATCCGGGGGCACACCGGGCCCGTCGTCCTCGACCGCGATCAGGAGCCCGTCGGCGTCCTCGTCCGCCGTGCACCGGATCCCCGGCATAGGGCCGGCGTACCGGCATGCATTCTCGAAGAGGTTGACGAAGACCCGGTCGATCATGGGGTCGGCATAGACCTCGCAGGTCTCGAGGAGGGGAGAGACATGGAGGTCCAGCGAGTCGAACCCGTCGGCGGACGATCGGACGGCGTCGGCCATCATCCGCCAGCCGGGCTCGAGACATCCGATGGCCTCGTACTCGGCCATGAACTCGAGGGTACGTCCGATCGCCTCGCAGCTCCTCATCAGGCCGTCGACGGTACTGCGTCTCGTCCCCTCGTCGCCTTCGGCGAGGAGCATGAGGCGACCGCGTGCGGCGGTCAACTGGTTCGCGATCTCATGGTGGGTGATCCGCGAGAGGAGCGAGAGCTTCCTGTTCGCGAGGACCAGGCCCTCTGCCGCCTGGCGGGAGAGCGTGACGTCGCGGACAAAGATTGCTATCTTGTGTACCCGACCATCGCTCCCGGGGACCGGTTCGAACGCGTAATCGTAAAACCTCCCCGCGAACCCCTGTTCGAACCGCACCGCCTGCCCGGTCTCGAGGACGCGGGCGAGATACTCCTCCCGTTCTTCCCGGAGCCCGGGCTGGGCGAAGTCGCCGAGGTACATGCCGCGCAGGTCCTCACCCGGGCGGCCGAGCGCCGCGGCGGCACGGCCGTTCATGTCGAGGATCCTTCCGGCGGCGTCGATCAGGATGATGTAATCGGGAGAGACTTCGAAGAGGGCCCGGACCCGGGCCGAGTTCTCGCGGAGGGCCGCTTCACCCGCCTGCACCTCGGTGATGTCCCGGGAGAAGATGGCGACCTGTTCCACGGCGCCCCCGGGCCCGATAAGGGGTGTGATCAGCGCGTCCTGGGAGCGTCCGTTGCGCACGTCCCGGTAGCGGACGGGCCGGCCGGTCCGGACGGCCTCTCCCACCGCCTGCCGCCGCCCCGCCTCGACCGTAGGCCCCATCAGCTCGAAGATGGACCGGCCGAAGAGCTCCTTCTCGGAAGCGCCCCAGGAGCGGAGGGCGGCCCCGTTGGCCACAAGGAGCCCGCCGTCTGGGCGTGCGAGGAGCGCGACGCCAGGCGCGGCGTCGAGCAGGGCGCGGACGAACTCCTCTGCCTGCTGCTCTTCGGCCAGGGACCGGGCGAGGCCCATGGTCGCCGGTCGTCCCCGATAGGTGATCCGGGCGGCGCTGATCGATACGGGAGACCGGCTCGCCCCGTCGCCGTGCAGGAGCCGGAGCGTGAACCTCCCGGGCACCACCTCTCCCTCCTGCCGCACTCGGTCGTAATCGGGGATCCGTCCCCGATCCTCGGGCGCGATCACCCTCTCGAACGGCATGGCGAGCATCCCCTCGACCGTGGTACCGATCATTTCGGCGATCGCCTGGTTGGCATAGACGAACAGCCCGTCCTGCACGATGAAGACCCCCTCGCTCGCGTGCTCCACCAGGACACGGTACATCTCCTCGGACTGCCGGAGGGCCTCGGCATTGCGGTGGCGCTCGGTGACGTCCCGGACGACGGCCTGGACGGCCGGTTCGCCGCTGATGGTGATCCGGTCCAGCGAGACCTCTGCGTAGATCTCCTTTCCGCTCCGGTCGAGGTGAAGCCAGTCGAACGACTGGGGCCGACCGTCGAGGGCCGCCTGGATGCGCCGGGCCGCGGACTCGGGCGACGGCGTTCCGTCGGGCTGCCGGGGGGGTGCGAACTCGGCAGGGCTCCGGCCGATCATCTCCTCTGCGGTCCGGTCGAAGAGAGCGAGGGCCCGGCGGTTCACCTGCGCGATCGCCATGTCGCGGAGCACCATGATGGCGTCGCTCGCGGACTCATAGAGGGCCCGGTACTGTTCCTCGCTCTCGCGCAGCGCTGTCTCGGCCGAGTACCGGGCCACGGCCTGCCGGCACTTGTGCGCCAGCTCGGCGAACTGGACGCGCGGATTGCCCCCCTTCTGGATATAGAAGTCGACGCCCGAATTGAGCGCCTCGATCACGACCTCCTCGCGACCCCGGCCCGTGAAGAGGATGAATGGCAGCCTCGAGTTCTCGCGAATGCGGGAGAGCAGCTCGATCCCGTTCATCTCGGGCATCTGGTAGTCGGTCACGACCACGTCCACGGGCGAAGATCCGGCTGCGAGCCGCTCCAGCGCCTCCGCGCCGGAGTTCACGGTCTCGACCTGGAACTCCCCCGTACGCTCGAGGTACTTCCGGCTGAGGTCGAGCAGCGCGGGGTCGTCGTCGACACAGAGGACGCGGATCATCGTCGGATAGATAGGTGTCGAGCCGCAAAAGGAAAAAACCATGTGACCCCGGAAAGGGTCACTCCCGGGCCAGCCAGTCGTAGAGGAAGGCCGCGGCCACGGCTCCCACGATCGGCCCGACAAGATAGATGGGGAGGTGTACCCAGAGGTTCGGGCCGCCGAGAAGCGAGTCGGCGAGGTACGGCCCGAAGGTCCGGGCGGGATTGAGCGAAGCGCCGGCGATGTTGCCCGTCGTGGTGATGACTCCGCCCACGGTGAGGCCGATCACGAGCCCCGCAAAGCCCGCCGGCGCACGGCTGTCGACGGCGACCCCCATGATCACGAGCATCAGGACGAAGGTCCCGATCGCCTCGGCCAGGATTGCCTGGCCCATGCCGATACCGGGGAAGGGTGCGGTCGCGCCGAGCCCGCCGATAAGGACTGAGTCAGGGCCGGCCGAGAAGGCGAAGAGGAGCGAGCCGAGTGCGGCTCCGACGCACTGCGCGACGATGTAAACGGCCGAGTCCGACCAGGGGAAGCGACGGGTCGCCGCGAGCGCGATCGTGACCGCCGGGTTCAGGTGGGCCCCTGAGATCCGGCCGAGCGCGTAGATCGCGGCCGCGATCACGATCGCGAACGCCATTCCGATCGCGAACCAGTCGCCAAGCCCGCCCAGGGCCCCGATCCCGATGCTGAACGGGGTCGCCGGGGTCGTGCCGTTCGCGAGCATCAGCGTGATCGCGGCCGCACCGGCGCCGAAGTAGACGAGGAGAAGGGTGCCGAGGCCTTCGGCCACAGCGCGCTTTCCGAGCGTGGGGGCGCTCATCTACTGGCTCCGGTAGGCCTCGAAGCACGGCGGGCAGAGCATGCGCGGCAGGGTCTTCGAGAGTTTGCGTGAGGGGAACGGATATCCGCCCTCGACGAGCTCGACCTCCTCGCGCCGGACGTGGGTCATGCAGACACCCATGCCGCAGGCGATGCAGGCGGCCATCGCGTCCGAGTCCCGCCCTTCCTGGGCGCAGATGTAGCACTTCACGCTTACACCGCCTCCCGCCACTGGCAGTACTGGTGGTGGAGCTCGACAAGCGAGGCCGCAGCGCAGTCCTTGCAGGACCGGACCGGGGCGGCCGGCTCCTGCGGCTTGAGGGCGATGATGTTCGTCATCATCGTGGCCGTGACCGGCTCCGAGGTCAGCAGGCACGGGTAGTCCGAGAGGCGCATCATGGCCGAGAACCGGACCGTGATCGCGCAGGCCGGGTAGGCGTAGCGCTGGGGGTTCATCAGCACCTCGTTCTCGTGCACCGGCGCGAGATCGACGGGGAACCCGGCGATCTTCGGGACGATCGGGCCGCCGGCGCCGTTTTTCATGCGGCGTGCCTTGTCCATGAGCTTCCAGCCCCGGTAGGCCATGTCCATGAAGTCGCAGTTGTGCAGCTCGGCCGCCGCGCTCCGGTTCGGCTTGAGCTGGACGAAGTTGTGGTACCGGCGGGTGAGCAGGTCCACGACCATCGGCGCATTGAATCCGTCGAGCTCGAGAATGTACTCGGTCGTCGCCGCGCTCGCGCCCGTCGCGAGCGCGAGAGGCTGGTACACGTCCGTGAATCTGTCGAGCGAGGCCTTGAGCGACCGCTCCATCACGGCGGTCGCGGCCTCGATCGCGGCCATGACCACATCGTCCTTGCACATGTTGTAGGTCGACTGCGAGATGTGGTGGGCGATGTCGCCGACGCAGTAGGCCGGCACGGTCACGATGTTCGCATAGTGGACCCCCTCGTCGAGCGACGCCTTGACCGCGCCCTCGATGCCGGTGCGGTACTGCGCCATGTACGCGCGATGGTCGAAGGAGGACTGCCCGGCTCCGTCCATCAGAGCGGCCTGCGCCTCTACCGGGTCGCGGTAGATCGCCTGGAGCTGGGCCACCTCGGCCGCACTCGCCTCGGCAGCGGTCATGCCGGCCTCGAGCGCGTTCGCGAAGACCTCGCCGATCCCGTACGAGGTGTTCATGCCCCAGGACTTCGCGGCCAGGATCGCCTGCTTGTGCACGACCGGGATCGGGGTCTCCTTCAGGATCCGGTTCACGACGTTCGAGGTCGAGCCGGGGATGAGGGCGAAGTCGACCACGCAGGTCGGTCCGTAGAGGCCGCCGTATCGGCGGATCGACTCGCGTCCGATCAGGGCCTCGGACTTGGCGATCTGCTCGACGAAGATCTCCATGCTTCGCCGGAAACTCTCGTCCTGCTCGGTCAGGAGCGCCAGGACGACCGGTGTCTGGTAGTGCTCGACGAACGGGTCGTCCTCGGGCCGAACGGTGGTCGTCAGGCCCGAGAGGACCTTGAAATGCGTCTCGATCGAGTCCTTGTGCAGCCGGAAGACGGCATCGGACTGGTCTCCGATCGCCTGCATACCTCTGGATGCCTCGAGATAGGCCCCGGCATCGGCGAGCTTGAACTCGGTGCCCCGCTTCTGCTTCACGGTGTCGACATCGGCATGCTGGGCGGCGAGCGCCTCATCGATCATCTTTGCACAGATCTCATGTACCATGCTATCCCTCCGCGGAGCGAGTTTCCGCTCCGTGCTCGGAACTCGGCGCGGATCAAGATAAGTATTTGCCTCCTTCGACTTTCGTTGAAGCCCCTCCGGTCAGCATCCGTCGCCATAGCCGACGTGCTCCGCAGATCCCCTCTTCTCGCCGACGAGCCCCGTCGGCTCCCGCACGGCAGAGAGGGTCCCGGGGGGCTGCGTCCCTCCCCCGAACGGTTCGTCCACGGGCGAAGGCCGGCCTCGCAAGAGGCCTCTCAGCCGGTCTCGCCCTGTTCTGCCGGACAGTAATTGCAGATCGAGTGGGGGAGGTCCTCCTCGCGGTCGCGGATCGGGCAGAGGTAGCGACCACGCCGTTCCTCGACGCGAAAGCCGCCGGGAAACGGTGTCCCGACCGGGTGACCGGGCCGATCGAGGACGAACATCAAGAAACCGGCCATGAGGTAGTAGAAGAGGCGGTGCCGGGGCTCGTAGAGGTGGGCGTGACGCCCCGTCTCCTCGTCCCAGGCGTAACAGCCCGCGGGCACCATGGCCCAGTAGTCGCGGCAGCGATCGGGGTGCGTGATCGGCGCCGTCATCCCGACCAGGGACCCGTTGCGGTGCATCAGGAGCAGGCGGTGGTGGGCACCGAAGACCTGCTCGGCGAAGTATGGCCGGATCGCCTCGCGGTACGGGGAGGGGAGCCGGTCGACCTCGTTCTTGAGACGCCCCCCTATCACCTGGAGGTCGAAGGGAGG
>Ga0074193_1003210_pt1 | contig 12523 bp, 10 predicted proteins | sample EPASupsiteHSE605_FD_64523 | JGI IMG/M metagenome (GOLD analysis project Ga0074193, IMG submission 64523) | Bioremediated contaminated groundwater from EPA Superfund site, New Mexico - Sample HSE6-05 | ecosystem: Environmental > Aquatic > Deep subsurface > Groundwater > Contaminated ... | reverse complement strand
ACTCTCTTACGATTGAAATTTCTGTTGTGGCTGTTGAGTCTATTGGAGATGCCGATGCGCGGATGTTTGCAACAGATTTGTTTAAGCACTGGGGGATTGGAAAGAAAGGTGAAGATAATGGGCTGTTGATTCTACTAGTTACAGACCCTGCGCAACGTGCAGTTGTTTTCGAAACAGGATATGGTATCGAAGGAATTCTTCCAGATGCAATCTGCTATCGTTTACAACAAAAATATATGATTCAAGATCTTAAGGCGGGCAACTTTAGTTTAGGTATGGTAAACGGAGTAGCTGCGGTTGGAAACTATCTGTTGAATGCCGATTATCAGCGTTCCACCAACTCGTCTAACGATGTTGCGCCTGGCAATTTGGTAATTGCTTTTGTTGTGATATTCCTTTTCATTATTTTTATAATGATTGTAAGCTACATCATTAAAAGGCGTCCTCGTATTTGTCCTAATTGCGGCAAGAAAACGCTTGTTTATCAAGGTACAAGGACAGTACAGGCAGCTACTTATCAATCTTCCGGACTGGCACAAGAGATTTTTGTTTGCAAGAATTGTAATCACACCCATAAAGATGATAAAACATTAAGCCGTTTAACCCGCACACGTGGTCCGTTTATTGGCGGAGGAATGGGTGGTCTGGGTGGAGGCTTAGGCGGTGGATTTGGAGGCTTTAGTGGTGGTGGTGGAGGCTCATGGGGCGGAGGAAGTTCTGGCGGTGGGGGCTCTATCAGCCGATTTTAACTAAATTCAAAAACATAAAAAGTTAATCCATTATAAAGGGTACTTATTACATTTTTTAAATGCAATAAGTGCCCTTTATAATTTTTGAATCTACTATTTTCACTAATGAATTTTATGGCCGCATCATATACAACCTCAATCAACTTATATTTAGCTTTCATTAAACGATAAAGTATTAGCATTCATTAAGGAAACTAATGCAAAGACTACGAGCAAGTATTCGTTTGCCATATCGCAAACGCAAAGTCAACATATGGATACCTTGCGTTTGACAATTGACAAACGCAAGGTACTCATATGACAAACGAATACTTGTTCGTACACAAAATAATAAAAGACTATAGTAATCGCGCTACTACACAGGGAAGTAGCAGCTAAAGATACCCTTAATTTTGTATATTCCCTGTTTCATCGATTCCCCTTTAAATAAACACTTGAAAAAATAATTACAAATTAATTAGATGACTTATGCTTCAATTTAAAAATAAACATTATATTTGAGACAATTTAATTGATAAAAAGATCAATGTTTGAATAATCGAAAATACCACCTTGAGCACTATTTGTTAACCATGAATAAAAGGAAAACCACGTCATTCCACTCGGTTAAGAACTTTGCCTCATTTTAGTATAAAATCATAAACAAACATTCACCTATTCGCCAGCAAAGAAAATACAAGATTTAGAAATAGATTTTGCACGCTAAAGATAGTTAGACAACAAAGAAAAAGCCCCCATAAAGAAAGGCTTTGCTTTGGGACTGACGGGGATTTGTTGTGGTTAAAGCTTAATGAATAGAATAGATAAATCAATAAAAATACATATTGCATTAAATAATTAAATTAACATATTAATCTTTTGTAATTATGGCATACAAACCAAGATCACTTTTTGGGATTATAAATTCTCTAAACAGTGAAATTTTCCTACCACATATTCAAAGACCTTTTGTGTGGGACAAGGAACAAATGAGTAGACTCTTTGATAGCTTAATGCGAGGTTATCCAATTCAGACAATGTTATTCTGGAAAACGAGAGAAGAAATTAAAGCAAGAAAGTTTATGGATATAATTAATCCAGACATTGATCTTCATACTCTTTATGAACCAAATAAATCTGAATCAGGCATTGAGAAAGTGTTTGTTTTAGATGGTCAACAACGTATTCAAACTTTGTTTTGTCTGTATAGTGGTAAAATCAAAGATACAAGTAGTTCCGATAGTTTAGAAGCTTATATTGACATTACAAGCGATAAAATAGATGAACAAACCAACCAAGTATATAACGTCAGATTTCTAAAAGAAAATACTGTGCAAAAGCTACCTCTTTTTAGACTAAAAGACTTGATTTATAAATATGAAAGAAAGTCCGCTGAAGATGTAAGTGATTCCATTAATGAAGAGTTAGATGAGATTTTTAGTGATGAAGATGATTTGCAGAAGCGGCTGAGAGAGAAAATAGTCAGGAAGAATATCAGCAGAATGAGAGCTATACTAACAGAAGAAAATTACTTTTGGATAGAAGAACTTGACGGTGTTGCTAATGATTACCCATATAATACAGTTTTGGAAATTTTCGTTAGAGTTAATTCTGGAGGAACAAAGTTAGATGGATCTGATTTAATGTTTGCTGCGATGAAGGAGTTATCTTCAAATATTGAAGAAAACCTTGAAAATATTGCAGAACAATTAAGTAATGGTAGTTTAAGTTTCGAAATAGAAGTTATACTTAAGTGTATTTTATTGATAAATAATAAAGGGGCTACGGTAAATCCAAAGAAATTTTCAGGACAAGAAGGAAAGGATCTTGTAATGAGAATAGACACGGAATGGGATAATAAATACAATCCTGCATTTCAAGCATTGAGAGATTTTATAGTAAACGATTTAAAGATTGACAATCCGAAAACAATCCGAAGTTACAATAGCTTTGTGCCTATTTTTGAATACTTCTATCATAATATATCGCCTTCACAGCCAAATATTTTGAGATTAAAGTCATTTTACTATAAAGCGCAATTGTTTAATTGGTTCAGTTCTCAGACGGACGGTGTTCTTGACTATTTACATAATAATTTCATGAAAGGCTGTGCTAATCAGGATTTTCCGTTGCAAAGTATGTTAGATTACTTTACAAACAGTAGAAAATATAGAACTGAGTTTAATAAGGAAGTCCTTTTAGAACATAGTTTACGATATTTTATTCTACATTTCTTATATGTAGAAATGAATAATACAAGTGCATTTAATGTTGCTTTAAAAAATAATTCACCTCAAGTTGACCACATTTACCCTAAGAGTAAATTGTATAAACCTCCTTTTAATCTTACGAAAATAGATATTAATCATATAGGTAATTATCGTTTTGTTGGAGCTACGGATAATCTTAGAAAACGAGCTGAAGATGCGGATTTGTATTTTTCGAGATTAAAAGTTAATAATATAGATATTAAGAGGCATTTACTCGTAGATTCCTTCTCTCAGGACCCCAAAAAATTGACAATGGACTTGCAATCATATTTAGAATTTAGAGATTCCAGGACTACGGAAATTTACAATATTATTGAACCCAAATTGAATTTTATTTGATAACATTCATATAAACAAATAGATTCATTATCATTGTTATCCAGTAAAACAGGTTGTTAAATTTTTGTTTCTTATTTCAGGGACTTTCAGCCGTAAGCGTTCAATACTCGGCTCTTGTATCAAAAATTAATTCCGCTTAGCTTTGTGGCATACCAAATTAAAAATACTCTTATGTCAAAAATGACAGATTATGTAGCTTTGTGGGAAAAATACAAAAGAGAGGGTGTTTCTCAAAAAAATACCTATTGAACGCTTTTGTGTAATGAATGGTTATACTTACAAACAATTTGAGCAGTGGTCCAAAACAGATCGGAATGATAGTTTCACTCCCCTTGAACTATGTGACTCGACCGTTTCAGCAGAAACTCCGGTTACAAGTGTGATTCAATCCACCAGATTTCAAATCAAGTGCCTTCGCCTGGTTTTGTGTGATGGAGTTGAGACTCGTCAAAGAAATATCAACCTAAATTCAGCCATTTCGTGGCTCCGTAAATTATCTGTTTGATATTTTTGGACATACCGGAACACTCAATTACTATCTGTGTGATGGTTTTACCGATATGCGTTGCTTAATTGATGGCTTCTTAGTTAGGAATAAGATTATTTAATTAAGTGATAAAATTGCAAAATTGGGTACTATCCTTGGAGATCTTTATAGCCAGATAGAAAGTCCTTACCATGATAAACTGACAAGGTATAGTGATCTGCTACGAAAAGCAATAAACTATGCTTATCACGAATGGAAGGCTGTTGTCCAGTATATTGAAAATGTGAATTAGAGTATAGACAACAATGAAGGTGAGACGTATGAAGCCTGCCGTTTTGGGTAGAAAGAATTATATTAATTCCGGCTCTCATCAAGGAGCCAGAAATGGTGAATACATGTATACGCCGTTGGAAAGCTGCAAGATGAATGGCGCATCACATGTCGCTTATATGAAGGACGTGTTATGGTCTTTAATCAAGATAGGAACCGATTATCTACAGCTAATCCCCGTAAAAGAGTTAATAAGAATTAAATCAAGAGCTAACTAATATTATTATAAATAAACATGAAACTAAAAACTATTAAAATCAAGAATTTTAGAAGCTACAAAGAGGAGGTCGTTATTGAATTTGGTGATCTAACAGCATTTGTAGGTAGAAATGATATTGGAAAATCAACTATTTTAGAAGCGTTAGATGTATTTTTTAACGAAGGTAAAGGAGTTGTAAAAATAGATAAAGACGATATTAATAAAACCGCATTAAGTTCTGACGAAAAAGATATTTTCATTACCGCAATTTTTTCAGATTTACCTCATCAAATTGTAATTGATGCATCCAACACTACTTCATTTCAATCTGAGTATTTATTAAATATTGATGGGAATTTTGAAGTTATTAAAAAATATCCAAATGCTGGTACCGCAAAAATTTTCATTAAAGCTAATCACCCAACTAATCCAAAGTGTTCGGACTTGCTGCTTAAAAAAAATACTGACTACAGAAAAATCATTCAGCAAAATAGTATTGTATGCGAAAACCAGATACTAAATGCAGTAATGAGAGCTTCTATATGGAATCATTTTTCTGGAGAATTGCAGTTAGAAGAAGTAGAAATAGATACTTCTAAAGAAGATGCTAAAAATATTTGGGAGAAAATTCAAAATTATTTACCTCTATATTCATTATTTCAATCTGATAGAAAAAATAGTGATAATGATAGCGAAGTACAAGACCCTTTAAAAGAAGCTGTAAAACAAATTATCGCAGATGAAGAAATTATTTCAAAGCTTGAAGAAGTTGCAAAGAAGGTTGCTGAGAAATTAACAGAAGTGTCAAACAGTACGTTAGAAAAACTTAGGGAAATGAATCCCGATATTGCATCAACCTTGAATCCTGTAATACCATCTTCTAGCAGTTTAAAATGGAATGATGTTTTTAAAAGTGTATCGATATCTGGTGATGAAAATATACCTATAAACAAAAGAGGAAGTGGTGTTAAACGGTTGATTCTTCTAAATTTTTTCAGAGCAGAAGCAGAGAGACGGTTACAAAATGGGAGTAATAATTCTATTATTTATGCAATAGAAGAACCCGAAACTTCTCAACATTCCGAGCATCAAAAGATTTTAATCAAGGCTTTCAGAATGTTAGCAGAATCCCAAAACACGCAGCTTTTATTAACGACACATAGCTCAATTGTTGTAAAAGGACTGCAATTTAGTCATTTAAGACTTGTTACAAAGGACGTCGAAGGCAATAAAATAATTGAAGCTGTTGCTCCAAACGAATTGCCTTATCCATCATTAAATGAAATTAATTTTATTGCTTTTAGGGATCTAACAGAAGAATATCATAACGAATTGTATGGATTTATTGAAGCTGAAGAATTATTATCTGGTTATAAGACAGGTAAAGAAACAAGGAGTTACAATAAAGTATTAAGAAACGGAACAATTCAGCCAAATCAAGTTATTTTGACAGAATACATTAGGCATCAAATCCACCACCCTGAAAATATTCATAATCCTAGATTTACATTCGATGAATTAGAGGATTCAGTAAATCAAATGAGATCGTTTATTTTGGATAATAGATAAATCGAGTAATCCGATACACTTAGAATCATGTAAATCATTCATACTCACTATTACTTAATTATTATGAAATTATATCGCCTGATAATTCACGAGATAATAAAAAATGAGCTAAAATTAAATTCAGCAATAGTTGAATTGTCTCAGAGTTTATTGACAGTAACTCAAAATGAAGTAGATTTTGTTGACCACTTAAACAAAAGATATATAGACTCTCGACAGTCTCACGGTAGTTTTAAAACTGAAGAAGTCGATTATTTTTCGGCTGAATTTTTAAAATACAAAAAGAGTCCGAATGAACTTGAATTTATCAATTTTTCCAAAAGGACAACTGAGGGATTAATGAATATTCTAAATCTTACAGCTCCTGCAAAAGGGGGATTTCTTGTTTACGTAGAATATGAAGATTATGATCCTTTTGCAGCTGTTTTTCTTATACGAAACAGAAAAGGAAGTAAATTGATTAAATCTGATAATGTGTACACTATTGCAGAGCAAATTCATGTTGATGTTGATAATCTTGCAATGGCTTGCAGGATAAATACAAAAAGAATGGATGATAACGAAGATAATTATCTGAGTTTTATAAACAAGAAAAGTGAAGATTCTAAATTCTTTTTAACTTGGATTTGTGCAAATGAAATCATCCGAGATAAAGATGATACAAAAGCTCTTATTACTTTACTTAGAAAAGTTACGCCACCAGAAATTAATGGAGTTGATATGACCCATATTGATCTCTGTGATTCAATTTATGACCATATTCGAAATAGTCCTAGAAGAGAAGTTTCCCTTGAAGACATCGGACTAACCTTTTGGCAAAATAGCGCTTATCTTTTACAAGAGTCCAATAATAATAGAATCGTAATAAGTTCAATCTTTAAGCCGGATAATAATGAATTAAGAAAATTAGTGAATCTAAAAGCTACAGCTGATTCAATAAGTATTAGTTTTCCTCAAGAGCACCTTAATAGTATAATAACGGTTAATGGTGATACAATCGTGATTAAATCCCAAAGCTTAGCAGATAAAATTAATAATGAAAAAATCTATTAAAGAAATTTATGAATATTCTTGAAGATATTAGTAAATTAATTATTTCGAATAGGGGTAATGTTATCTATAAAAATAATTGTATCTCGGTCCATAATACAACTGAAGAACAAAGATATTGTGTGATCAAATATGATATTCATAATATCACTTATTCAGATAATGTGTTAGAAATTGGTCTTGATGGATTGTTAGAAGATACTAATGCCTATTATGATGAAATTGAGTTTATCCGAATTAACAATGAATTGAATTGTAATTTTTTAGATAAAAATATTGCTATTCTTTTTTATAAAAAAAGCCAATTACTTATTTATAATAAAACAAATAAAAAAAGTAAAAATTATTTCATACCGAATCAAATCGCCTACAACAAGTTTTTAGAATTACTAAAATCGAATGTTTTTGCAGATGATTATAATAATGTGTCTCGTCAGTTATTACTATATTCATTAGACAAAGGTGTATATAAAATCAACATACCAATATTAGCTCCTCAGCTAGATGACAGCGAAAACTTTCAAGAACAAGTAAATCTGTTTTCAATTAAGTATAATTCACCAGACTTTATTCTCCATTTTAAAAATCAATTATATAACTTGCCTGTAATTGCAGAGGATAACAGAATGCAATATATTATAAGTGTCTTGTCTGTATTGACACATAATGCTAACATGGAATATCTGCTGTTTAGTAAGAAGTTTTCATTTAAAAAACTTAGAACTGAACTTCGACAAGAAAAAGAATCTTATTTTAAGTCACTAACAGAAGTTCTCTCGAAAATAACGACTCAAATAATAACCGTACCTATTTCGATATCAGCGGCTTTATTAGCTTCATATAAAGGTGAAGGTTGGTTACAAGTATTAATCCTTATAGTCTTTTGGGGGTATACATTTTTTGTTCTAAAAATACATCGATTGTATTTAAATGATGTATGTGATTTAGAAGCTTCATTAGAAAATGACTTTGAAATAATTAATCGCGACTCAGGCTATAATCAAGATGAGGTAAGTAAAGAAAAGCAATCAGTCCAAACAAGAATAAACAGTATTAAAGGCATTATTTATCTATTTAAATTAAGCTTTATCGTAATGGCTATTGCTTTAAGTGTATATACTATTTGGAAGCTTTTTTCTAGTTTTAAATGAAAATAGTTGTCAATCAATTTTATAATGGTAAACAATGATACATCATTATACATCAATCCAATCGCTAGCTCTTATATTAGAAAGCAAAAAAATTAGATTCACACGAATTGACTGTCTCGATGATATAACAGAAATTGATGGATTACCAAACGAATTTAAAACCTTAGCTTTTGTTTCATGTTGGACTGAAGATAATATAGAAAATATTTCTTTGTGGAGTTTATATACTCAAATGAAAGGTGTAAGAATATCACTTCCTCGGAATATGTTTAAGGCGTATAATATAAAGGCTGGAGATAATGGAAATTGGGGATACGTTTTTGATACAATTACTCCATTACCATTAGAAAAAGTTAGAACAGATAATTATCTCATAAGCAATCCTTTTTGGCTTGAAGATGGTTTTTATAAAAAAATCATTTATAGCGATGCTTCTGTTGAAAAAAGGAAAGAATTATATACAGAAAACGCAATTGGAGATGTTAAAATTAATGCAATTCAAAATTTATTTGTACATAAGGATTCAATTTGGAAATTTCAAAATGAAAGCCGATTTTATCTAATTGCGTATCCATTGCCACCTTTAAATATATTCAAAGACAGAGAAACTCAAATGCTTCATATAAATGATTTCTTGACTCCTAAAGAAAATAGCATGACATTTATTGATGTAGATATTAATGAAAATACAATTGACAATATCATTGTTAGATTAAGTCCCAATTCAACAAATGCAGATAAAATAATTGTTGAGTCACTATTAAAAAGATACACTTCAAAAGGTGTAGTTGAAATTAGCAATTTAAAAGACTGTATTAGAAGCAAATAAAAACTAACATGAGGATGTATGGCAACAGAAAATTCAATTAAACCTATTTTTTCAAGGAATGATGTAATTGATAAAATGGCATTCCTTAATTGGAGAATGGAGTCTTGTGAGATTCAAAATATAATTAATTTAGCAGAAGGATATTTTCAATCAACTATACTGCTGACAGAAAGTTGTTTACAAACCAATACAGATAAAAGAGCTGATATTTTCATTTTTCCAATATTGATGTGTTTAAATCATGGAATAGAACTATACCTAAAAGCGAACATATTGATTTTAAATAAACTACTAAATAACAACTTGAAAATTGACGGCACTCATAATTTAAGCCAATTGTTCAGTACTCTGAAAGCAAGAATAAAAGATTTAGATGGACAAAAAAGTTTAAATACATTTGAAAAAGAATTCAATGAACTATCAAATTATATTAACGAACTTATAGTTAAAATAAAAGCTTCTCCACAAAATGACAATATGGATTTTTCCCGTTATCCTTTCGGAAAGAAAGGCGAAAACCATTTTTATGTTGATACATTGTCAAGTGAAATTGATATAGAAAACTTATTATTAAGAATACATATACTATTTGAAAAGTTTAGTTCAAAAACAGAATATTTTTATTATGATAGATTTGAACAACAAGAATAAAGAAATAACTAAAATACTCTATACCTCTCTCCAAAAATAAAGTTTGATAGGAAATATAATGAAAAAATTAATACTTTTAATAGCAATACTTGTTTCTTGTAATCCTTCATATTCTGATAGCATTTGGGTAAAAGAGAAAAATCTTAACGATATTCAAGCACGCAACCTATTAGCATTATCTAAGCTGTATGGATGTGCTCGTTATTTTTATCCAAACATGCTAACAAGTGAATGGACGGATTTGGATTGGTATAAGTACTTAGCTCTTGCTTCAGAAAGGATTATGAATGTTGAAGATAAGGAAGTTCTTAAAAAAGAGTTGTTGAATTTGTATTCTCCCATCATTCCTGAATTAACATTCGAATTAGATAGTTTACCTTTTATTGATCATAAGAACAGTATAAGAAAAATGGGCAACGTACCATTTTATGTATGGAAACATTATGGATTTGGAAAACGACCGATAGATAATATATTCGAAAGCAAAATAGAGCTTATCGATACCTTAACCGATGAACTACCTATTCCTGATTCTTTATATAGAATCGAGTTGACTCCAGATATCTATGTCTATTACCCTATAGCTGTAAGTTATAAACATCAGAAGACAGCTTCGTTCAAAAAACTAAAGAAACAAATCTCACAAAAGAAACTTAGGCTTTTAGACATCAGCGAAGCAAATTATATTCTTAAAGATATTCTCAACATACCAATAAAGAATAAGGAAATTGCTTTTATTAGAGATCCGCATATTAGATTTGCGGATATAATGGTAAAATGGAATATAATCAATCATTTTTATCCTTATTTTGAGGAGGATAATCTTACCAATAAATGGGATGATGTTCTTATAACCGGATTGAACGAGGCTGCATCATGTAATAATCAAGCCGAATATTATAATGTAGTAAGACGACTTTTTTCTAATGTTAATGATTCTCATATTACTGTGCACAGATATGGGGTTTTATCAAAGCTGCTCGGTCTCCAATTGCCTTATTTTGTTTCTGATATAAAATTGGGATGGATTGGAAATAAGATATATCTGGATGAAAATCTTCCTGACACACTAAATACAAGTATCAGAAGAGGAGACGTTATTTCTTTTATCAATGGCTTACCCATTGATTCTGTCATTTATCAGAAACTTCAGTTAATTTCAGCTTCAACTATACCAGCAAAATACGAATCATTAACCGGAGGAGTATTACTTGAAAGCTTTAAATATGCTGATACTCTACATGTCGGGTTTATAAATAAAAACAAAGAAGTAATCACAATCCCTGTCGTAGCTAAAAGCAATCCTTATTCTATTTCTGAAAAGGAACCAAATACTAATTTTATCTCAGAATCGGCTGGTATATATTATATCAATCTCACAAAAAAGGACAGTACAGCCTCTTATCAGCATTTTCGAAAAAAGCTGGATCAGATAAAAAAGGCAAAAGGGATAATCTTAGACATCAGAGGTTATCCTGATTATACAGTGGCAGATAGTATTATTGTACATTTCAAGAAAGATTCGTTAGAATGGGGAGATTTCCGGCGTCCTGAAAGATATTTTCCATTTCAGCAGCATGTTATATATAAAAAAGACATTAGCTACTTGCCTTCGGCTAAAGAAGATTTATCTGACATTCCCGTATGTATTTTAATTAATCATAAAGCTGTAAGTTATGCTGAAACGCTAATAACTCTCATTAAGAAAAATAAAATTGGCACATTGATTGGTCAACCCACGAATGGTACTAATGGAGATGTTGCCATGATTCATAATCCAATATATGGTTTTACAATGACAGTCATTAAGGATTTCTCAGGTTTACATGGGAAAGGAATTATGCCTGACATTAATGTTCAACCAACATTAGATGGAATTATCGCTAATAAAGATGAAATTTTAGAAACTGCAAAAAAATATATATGTGAATTGGACTCTGTTAATTAGGAAAGATCATCCTGAGAATGGTTATACTTACAAGCAATTTGAGCAGTGGCCCTAAACAGATCGGAATGTTAGTTTCACTCCCCTTGAAGTTAGTGATTCGACCGTTTATTCAGAATGCTTACAAAGTACAAACTTGATAATAATTAGAATTTGAATGAAAAAAGTATTGTTGTTATTAGCGAACGGATTTGAAATATTTGAAGCAAGCGTATTTATTGATGTCATTGGGTGGAATCTTGTTGAAGGAGATTGTTCTACCCAATTATTTACATGTGGACTAAACAAGGAAATAAAAAGTTCGTTTAATCAACGACTTGTGGTAGACTACCTGATAGACGAAGTAAATATTGCTGATTTTGATGCGTTAGCAATTCCGGGAGGATTTGAAGTGTATGGTTTTTATGACGATGCTTATGCTGAGAAATTCCTTGAATTAATTCGTGGTTTTAAATCAAAAAACAAGATAATTGCATCTATTTGTGTTGGTGCTTTGCCTTTGGCTAAGAGTGGTATATTGAAAGACAAAAAAGGCACGACTTATAATAGTAATGTTCGACGAGAGGCATTGAAACACTTTGGTGTTCATGTGTTAAATCAACCTATTGTATTGGATGACAATGTTATTACTTCATGGAATCCTGCAACCGCGATTGAGGTTGCTTTACTATTATTGGAGCAACTGACAACAAAAAATAATGCTGATAATATTCGAAAATTAATGGGTTTTTAAATATTAGTCAGGACTAAACAGAAAAAATCATTATTAAAATCAGTTATAAAATTTAAATACAACGAAATGAGAGTTGCAATAGCGCAGATAGAGGCAATAAAAGGAAATGTTGAGGAAAATATTGAAAATCATTTAAAGTGGATAAAACAAGCAATTCAGAATAATGCGGATATGCTGGTTTTTCCTGAGTTGTCAGTAACTGGTTACGAACCTGATTTAGCAGAGAATCTTGCAACCAATCA
>Ga0074193_1003208_pt1 | contig 12524 bp, 11 predicted proteins | sample EPASupsiteHSE605_FD_64523 | JGI IMG/M metagenome (GOLD analysis project Ga0074193, IMG submission 64523) | Bioremediated contaminated groundwater from EPA Superfund site, New Mexico - Sample HSE6-05 | ecosystem: Environmental > Aquatic > Deep subsurface > Groundwater > Contaminated ... | reverse complement strand
GCTGTTTGGGTGGAATTTATTCTCGGCATTATTGTGCATTTTAGGACGCGAAGAATATCAGGGCAATAATCAGGCAGCGTGACATCACTGTCTATTGCCTGCTCGACAGAGCCCTCGTATATTATTTCGTTTATGCACACAGCTTCCTTTGTTATCTTTAAATCCATACCGTCGCATCTCCTTTTGCAAATTGCTGTCTATCAATCTATATTCCCGTCCTGTCCTTTTTATGATTAAAAAGTTTTTACTCTTGATTTTTTAAAAACAATCATAAAAATACACTGCCCCAAACAATTTAACAAAAGCTATTGTATAAGCCTTAAATTGTTTAGGACAGTGCTGTTTTAAGTATCCATCGCTATATTATGTAATATCTAAACTTCTTCCTTTTTTATTCCAAAAATAAATCTTAAAAATCCTCTTATAACCTTGGGACTTCTTACTACTACAATCTTCATATGATATCCTCCCAATTCTATCTTAGCACTCAAAGCTATTACATTATACGCTTTTAAAATAAATGTGTGAAAAAATGAAAAAAGGGAGCTATTAAAGCTCCCAATCTTTTATGTTTTTAACTTCTTCATACATTGCTATATAGCTGTTGTGCCTCGATTGACTTATTTCACCATTTTTAACTGCTTCTATTATTTTACATCCTTTGTCATTAACATGAGCACATGAGGTGAATTTACAAGTACCTATATGCTGTGCAAACTCTGGAAAACAATATTGCAAGTCATCTTTTTTTATTATTTCATTGCGTTCAATTTCAAGAGATGAGAATCCCGGTGTGTCTGCAACATAACCACCCTGAACCTTAAACAGTTGTGATTGTCTTGTTGTGTGCCTACCTCTACCAAGCTTTTCACTAATCTCACCTGTAGAAAGACCCAACCGATCATCAATACAATTTAGCAAAGTAGATTTTCCAACACCTGAGTTGCCAGTAAATGCACTTGTTTTTCCGCACAAAACCTCTTTAAGCTCTTCTATTCCCTCACCCGTTTTACCAGATGCTGCAAAAGTCTTAAAACCTGCCTTTTTATAAATATTAATAAGCTCATCAACATTTTGCAAATCAGTTTTGTTAAGCACTATTATAGGTTCAATATCTCTGTTACATGCAATAGCCGTAAGCTTATCTATAATCAATGTGCTTGGATTAGGTTCACAGGATGATGCAACTATTATGAGCTGATCTAAATTTGCTATCGGAGGACGCTTTAAATAGTTTCTGCGTGGCTCTATTTCATCTATTGTATTCTCTGCATCTGTGTTTATAGAAATTTTTACTAAATCCCCAACAAAAGGTGTTATCTTATCTTTACGAAAGACACCTCTTGCCTTGCATTCATAAACTTTAGAGGCGGTTTCCACATAGTAGAAACCGCCTATTCCTTTAATTATTAGTCCGCTTTGTTGCATAAACACCCAACCCCAATCAAAAAAGAGATTTGCCAATAGTAAGTTCAATTTTATCGGTTGTCTTTGCTTTTGTTGGGTATTTGGGAGATTGAATTATAACCTTACCAACATTTTCATTCAATGTAGCACCTTGAGATACTATAACATTTGTAAATCCTGCATTCTTAAGAATATCTCTTGCTTCTTGCTCTGTTTTCCCCATAACATCAGGAACTTCTTTTGATACAGGATATTTATCAACACTATTTATTACATTTCCTATTGCAGGTGGATTTTTTGTAAAATCTACATTGCATTCGTAAATCACAGTACTATCAATATAAACAACAACTTTGTTTGATGCACCTGAACCTTGAACTCCAAATGAATAATTCGCACCATCGAGAAGTACATTTTTACTGAATAGAAGTTCATTATTAACATAAACTTTGCAAAGTCCATTTTTGCCTGAATCATTAGGCAAATTAATAGTAATTGTTGTCTTTCCAACACTAGGAACACCAGAGCTTACAACAATATCTATTTTGCTACCCTTCGGTACTTTTTGCGGATAATCTATACTCTGTCGGATAACGCTACCCTTTGGAAGATTACTGTCTTCTGTCTTAACTTCACCTAATTGAAGTTCAGCGCTTTCAAAAAATACCTTTGCTTCCGCTTCGCTTATTCCAACAACATTTGGAACTGTAACCTGATTTTCATCTACATCTGTTGAAACATAAATTGTAATAGTTGTAGATACATCAGCTTTTTTGCCCCCTGCTGGTTCACTCTTTATAACAGTGCCTTTATCAAGTTTTGCATCATACTGCTCAATAATCTTAACACTTGTAAATCCTTCTGCACTCAACATTTGTTTTGCTGTTGCAATATCATCACCACTAATGTCTGGGATAGTTTTTTTGGTTCCACCCGAAACAACCTCAAGCTTAATTGTGGTTCCCTTTTTAACCTTTGAGGAAGAATAAGGACTTTGCTTTGAAACTTCACCAGACTTTGAACTTGAGCTGTTTACATATGAAACATCAAACTTAAAGTCTTTATAGTCTGGATTATCTTTAATTTCATCTTCATAATACATTCCAACAAAATTAGGAACTTCTATCTTTTCACTTTTAAAAACATCTGTTGCAAAATATAAAACTAACATTACAATCACAAGAACAACGAGAAGGGCTGACAATACACCGATAAGAATAGGTAATGTCTTTTTACGATCATCATCGTATTCTTCATCATCAATGTCATCATCAATTGCTGAATTAAGTGAGGAAATTTGCTGAATTGGCTTATTTATAAATTTTGTAGGTTCTGTATCTACAAAATATGTGTAGTCAAACTTTATTGCTGGATTACGCTTAAATTCATCCAAATCAAGCAGCATTTCTGCTGCCGACTGATAGCGTTCCTTTGGACTTTTCTGCATTGCACGCATCGTGATTTGCTCAAGACCAAGCGGAATGCTTGAATTTATTTCTCTTGGCTTTTTTGCATCCGCCTGAAGCTGCATAATAGCTACTGAAACAGCACTGTCCGACTGGAACGGAAGTTCTCCGGTTATCATTTCATACAGCACAACTCCAACAGAATAAATATCTGCCTTGTCATCTGTAATTTCTCCCCTTGCTTGCTCAGGGCTAATATAATGAACTGAACCTATTGCACTCTCTGTCATTGTGCGTGTTTCGCTACGGCTAAAACGTGCAATACCAAAATCCGTTACCTTTATGTTCCCATTTTGCAACAACAAAATGTTCTGTGGCTTAACATCTCTATGGACAATGCCCTTGTCATGAGCATGCTGAAGTGCTCGCAAAATTTGTGTGGCAAAATGGACTGATTCTTTCCAGTTAATCACCTTTTGCTGCTCAATATACTCTTTTAAAGTTATTCCTTCAATGTATTCCATTACAATATACTGCAATCTATCTCCAAAGCTAACATCATAAACCTTTACAATGTTTGGATGTGATAGTACTGCAATAGCCTTTGATTCGTTTTTAAAACGACGACGAAATTCCTCATTTGCAAGAAATTCCTCTTTCAAAATCTTTACAGCTACTATTCGATCGTCAATATTATCGTATGCCTTGTAAACAACTGCCATGCCGCCAACGCCTATAATCTCCCTTATTTCATAGCGACCGTCAAGCCTTTTTCCAACATAGCTATCCATAAATTTGCACTCTCCATTCCGTTTCGAAGGATGTTAATATGCAACTACAACAACGGTTATATTATCTCCACCGCCATTGCTGTTTGCAAGTTCAACAAGCTTATCGGCAAATTCATAATATTTACCGCCTCTTGTTATATTATATATGTCATCGGCCTCAACATAATTTGTAAGACCGTCTGTGCACATCAATAAAACTTCGTCGTTGTTAATTGATTCCTCGCAAAAATCCACTTGAATATTTTCATCAACACCAAGTGCTCGAGTAATCAAATTTTTTCTTGGATGAACTTTGGCTTCCGCTGGAGTAAGTTCCCCTGTTTCTACCATAGCCTGAACAACCGAATGATCCTTTGTAAGCTGTGTTATTCCACAGTGTGAAATAAGGTATACTCTACTATCTCCTGCATGTGCAATGCAAACTGTATTGTTCTTTACAATTGCCGCAACAACAGTGGTTCCCATTCCCCTTAATTCTTCATTTGCTTGGGACATATCAAAAATGCTTATATTTGCATTTGTTATCGCTGTTACCAATATGTTTTTGATTGAGGATGTGCTCATTCCATCCCTGTAGCAAGAGGTTATTTGCTCTGAAATCATCTTTACGGCAGTTGAACTTGCGATGTTTCCACCAGCATTGCCACCCATACCATCACAAACAACTGCCCACGCAACACCGTTTGGCAATTCGCCTGCTGCATATGAATCCTGATTTGAACTTCTAACTTTGCCTATATCAGTTTTCGCAACTATTTTCAACGCCGTTCCCTCCCTTTTTGTAACCTCTTCGAAGTTGACCGCAAGATGCGTCAATATCGCCACCCATACTGCGACGGACGGTTACTGTTATTCCTTTGCTTTCAAGAAGCTTTGAAAACGCCACAAGACGCTCGTTAGTGCTTCTAACATAGTCATTTTCTCTTACTTCATTTGCAGGAATAAGATTTACATGGCACAGCATACCTTTTAGTTTCTTCGCAAGCAATTTTGCACAATCGTCCGTATCATTAACTCCACTTATCATCGCATATTCAAAGGATATTCTGCGTGAAGTTGAATTAATATAACTACGACAAGCATCAAGAAGCTCATCAACACCCCATTTGAGATTGACAGGCATTATCTTGGAGCGAATTTCATCGCTCGGTGCATGCAAAGATATAGAAAGAGTAAGCTGCAGCTTTTGATCCTGCAATTTATAAATCTGCGGTACAATACCGCATGTAGAAAGCGAAACGTGCCTTGCACTTATGTTTGCACCTTGCTCATTTGTAATGAGTTCAAAAAAGCGCATAACATTATCATAATTATCAAGCGGCTCTCCCATACCCATCAATACGATATGTGAGATGCGAATATTCATATCTCTTTGTGCTGCATATATTTGTGAAAGCATTTCAGAAGAATTTAGATTTCTGCAAAATCCGTCAAGTGCAGAAGCACAAAAAGAACATTTCATTTTACATCCTACCTGTGTTGAAATACATATGGTATAGCCATACTTATATTCCATTACAACAGACTCAATATATTCGCCATCGTTAAGCTTAAAAAGATATTTGACTGTATTATTATACTCGGATGTAAGCTTTTTTTCAATAGTACAGTTTAAAAGCTCAAATTTTTCATCAAGCAATTGACGCAAATCTTTTGATAAATTTGTCATTTCATCAAAGCTTTGAACGTTTTTTTGATGAAGCCACGAATATATCTGACCAGCACGAAACTTAGGTTGCCCCAAATCTTCAATAGCCTGTTTTAGCTCGTCAATGGTCATTGATTTAATATCCGTTTTACTCAAACTTTCACTCCGTCCTAACAAAGGAAGCTATAAAAAAGCCATCCGAATTATTTATATGCGGCATAAGTGTCAAATAGCTTGACTCATCGTTATAAGATTTAACATTTGGCAATGGTCTTACCGCTTTGAACTGCTTATGTTCTTTTAAAAATTTGTCACAAATCTCGTCATTTTCACTTGGGTTAAGAGAACATGTCGAATAAAGAAGTGTGCCCCCCTGCTTCACATATTTTGAAGCAGTTCGCAGTATATCGTACTGTATGTTGGGCAAATTGTCAATATTTTCAAAAGATTTGTATCTTATTTCTGGTTTTCTTCTGATTATTCCAAGCCCTGAACAAGGCACATCACACAACACTTTGTCTGCCATTTCAATGTTCTCATTTAACACAACTGCATCTGAAACTTCCGCTTTAATAATTGATATTCCAAGCCTTTTTGCCCCGTCTGAAATTAAATTTACTCTTGCAGGATAAAGGTCAAAAGAATAAAGTGTTCCATTGTTATTCATATACTGTGCAATAGTAAAACTCTTGCCACCTGGTGCGGAACACAAGTCAAAAACTGTGTCACCTGGTTTTGCTCCAAGTGCTTTGCAACACAGTTGTGAAGCAGTGTCCTGTACATAAAAAAGCCCATCCTTATATGCCTTTATGCTCTCAACAGCACCAATTTTATCTATTATTATTGCGTTTTCAGCATCATCACAAATTTGTACCTGTATTCCCTGTTCATTAAAAATATTAATTAATTCATCTACTGTGGTTTTGAGAGTGTTTACTCTTATCACTGTAGGTGCAGAACCAATTGATGCCTGCATAATATTCTGGGCATTATCTTCACCATATGAATTAATCCACAAATCTACTAGCTGTGTGGGGCACGAATACTTTATGCTGTAAAACAGCAACTTGTCATCATCATAGTTTGGAGGACAAAATCCGTCCTGCGAAACTTTTCTAAGTACCGCATTCACAAGACCACTTGCAAATGCACAGCCATTCTTTTTTGCAAGATTAACACTCTCATTAATTGCCGCTGAATCCGGTATTTTATCCATAAAAAGCAGTTGATAGGCACCTATTCTTAAAATTGTTAAAACCTCTGGCTTTAATTTTTTTAGTGGCTGTTTAAGGTAAAGAGATGCAATAAAATCAAGCGTTATTTTACGTTCAAGCACGCCATAGACTATTGCTGTTACAAGTGCTTTATCCTTTGTATCTATTTCACATTCATTAAGTTTTGAATCTATTGCAAGATTTGAATAGGCATTATCCCTATGAATTTTCATAAGAATTTCAAGCGCTGCCTGTCGTGCTGATTTCATAAATTAATCCCTTCTGTTTGAAAGCAAAAACAACCTTAAAAGGTTGGCAATCGAAACTGCAAGTGCTGCAACATAGGTCATTGCGGCAGCTTTAAGAACACTTTTTGCACCATCCGCTTCTTCATCTGAAAGTATTCCTGTTTCATCAATAACTTTAATTGCTCTACTACTTGCATTAAACTCAACAGGCAGAGTAATAAATTGAAAAACAGCAACAAGTGCATAAAAAATAATACCTATTGATACAAGTGCTGGAAAGTTAAAAATCAGTCCAATTACCGCAAGAGGAATTCCGATTGTTGACCCAATGTTGCATACGGGCAATATTGCGTTCCTAATTTTTATCGGTACATATCCTTGTGCATGTTGTGCTGCGTGTCCTGCCTCATGGCAAGCGACTCCAATTGCCGCTATTGATGAACTTGAATAAACATTTTCTGAAAGTCTAATCACATTATCTCTTGGGTCATAATGGTCTGTTAGTTTTCCACTTACCATTTCTATAGCAACATCATTTATTCCGTAATGTGAAAGAACCTTTCGTGCCGCCTGCTCTCCTGTAAGTCCTCTTTGGCTTCTTTGCTGAGAGTAAGAAGAAAAAGTTGATTTAACTCTAAACTGTGCTATAAGTGCAAATATAAACGCAGGCACTACAAGTACTAAATAATAATAGTCCATATAAAAAAATGGTTGCATTACATATCACCTCTTATTTTAAAAATGTTCCTTTTTCTATTTTGTGTCCTCTTAAAAAGTCCTGTGCCGACATACGATTTGAGCCCTGTGCTTGAAGCTGTAAAATCTCTATGCATTTTCCGTCTCCACAGGATACTATAAGACTCTTGTTTGATAACATCACTTCACCAGATTTTGAACCCTTTTCATTTGAAAGAACTGATGAGTGAATTTTTACAGTTTTATCTTGTAACACTGCTGTTGCAACAGGCCATGGAGAAAGTCCTCTTATCTTATTATGAGTTGTTTGTGCACTTTCATTCCAATCTATTGAACAAAGTGATTTGTCAAGCATTGGGGAATATGTTGAAAGGTTGTCATCTTGCTTTATTCTTGTTAATTCGCCGTTTTGCATTTTTACAATTGTTTGTGAAAGAACATCAGCGCCAAGAATTGAAAGCCTATCGTGAAGTTCACCTGCTGTTTCATTCTCTCCAATTTCCAGTGTTCCAGTTATGAGCATATCACCCGTATCAAGCCCTTGTTCCATATACATTGATGTAACGCCTGTTTGCTTGTCTCCATTAATTACAGACCACTGAATTGGAGCTGCTCCTCTATACTTTGGTAAAATAGATGCATGAATATTTACGCATCCATTTTGTGGCAAATCTAAAATTTCTTTTGGCAAAATTTTGCCGTAAGCAACTACAATAACAAGTTCTGGGTTTAGCTCTTTTAATATACTCAGTGCTTCACCGTCTTTTAAAGTTGATGGCTGATATACAGAAATATTATTCTCAAGTGCAGTTAACTTTACAGGTGTAGGAGTAATAGTATATCCTCTGCCCTTTGGCTTGTCGGGCTGTGTGAATACTCCCAAAACATCATGACCGTCACTTATTAGTTTTTTCAGGCATGGCACAGCAAATTCAGGTGTGCCCATAAATACAATTTTCAAATATTACACCTCTGTTTTTGTCTCTATTATTCTATCTGTAAATACTATTCCGTCCAAATGGTCAATCTCGTGGCAGAAGCAACGTGCCTTTAATCCATCGCCCTTATAAACGCACCACTGTCCGTCTCTATTTTGTGCTTTTATTTTTACTATTGCTGGACGAGATGTTACTCCATACTCCCCGGGAAAAGATAAGCAACCTTCTGATTCGTTTTGCTCACCCTCCTTAGATATTATTTCAGGATTAATAAGTTCCAAAAGTCCATCTCCAACATCAATAACTACCGCTCTGCGAAGAACACCAATTTGAACTGCTGCAAGTCCACAGCCCTCTTCTTTATACATTGTTTCTGCCATATCATCAAGCAATTGCATAAGTCTGTCATCAAATGCCTCAACAGGCCTACTCTTTTTCTTTAAAATTAGATCTTTCTTTGTAATTATATTTCTAAGTGCCATTTATAATCGTCCTTTCATTGTTGATACACTAAAATATGCTTTCGGGATTAACATCTGCAAAAGCTGTTACCTCTTTAAATCTGCTGTCATTTCCAAAATCTGTTAGAAGTTCAGAAATAAGAGTTCTAAACCTTACTGAATTCTTGCATTTTATTATAATTCTGTACCTATATTTATTATTCACTCTTGCCACTCTACTTGGCATTGGTCCAAGAACTATTATTTTTTCTCCTTCATATTCACCCTGTATCTTTTGCTTTAAATTTTCCAAAAATACTTTTGATGCCGCCCTTACCTGCATCTCTTTTTTTCCAGAAAACCCTACAGTACACAAGTCACAATATGGAGGATATATCATTGCTTTTCTAATTCTTATTTCTGTATCATAAAATGCCTCATAATCCTGTTTTGCCGCAAGGCGTATTACTTCATTTTCAGGTACAATTGTCTGAATTATTGCTTTACCCTCATGCTTACCTCTGCCTGAACGCCCAACAACCTGAGTAAGCAAATCAAAGGTTCGCTCCATACTCTTAAAGTCGTCATTATATAACTGTTGGTCTGCTGACAAAACGCCAACAAGTGTAACATTTTCAAAATCCAGACCCTTTGCCACCATCTGCGTTCCAAGCATAATGTCGTAATCTCCATTTGCAAATTCCGCAAGCTTTTTTTCGTGAGAAAAGCGTGACATTGTGGTATCCGTATCCATTCTTAAAATTCGTGCTTCTGGTATAAGCTGCATAAGCTCATCCTCTACTCTTTGAGTGCCTGATCCAGAGTATCGCACATCTTTTTCTCCACAGCTTTCACACAAGTCCGTAAACGGCTGTGAATGTCCGCAATAATGGCACATTAGCCTGCCGTTTGCACTGTGATATGTCATTGAAATACTGCAATTAGGACAAGTTACAACTGCACCGCATGAGTCACATGCTACAAATGTATTATACCCTCTTCTATTTATTAAAAGGATTGACTGGTGCTTGTCCTTTATATTTTCACAAAGCTCGTTATAAAGCTCTGAACTTATTTCTGATTTATTTCCATTTGCTCGCTGTTTACACATATCCACTGTTATAACCTGTGGCAAAACAGCGTTGCCATAGCGATTTTTGAGCATATTTAATGAATATCTGCCTTGTTGTGCCGCTGTATATGTTTCAAAGCTTGGAGTGGCAGATGAAAGGACTAAAAGTGCATTATTTCTCGCACATCTAAACTTTGCAACATCTCTTGCATGATAGCGTGGTGATGATTCGGATTTATATGTATGTTCCTGTTCCTCATCCATTATTATAAGTCCAATATTGTCAAAAGGTGCAAAGACGGCAGAACGAGTACCAACGACTATTGAAGCTTGTCCACTTTTAACACGCTTCCATTCATCCATTCTCTCACCAAGTGAAAGACCGCTGTGAAACACTGCAACCTTTTCACCGTAGCGTGCATGAAACGCACTAAGAGTTTGTGGAGTAAGGGAAATCTCAGGAACCATTACAATGACGCCTTTGCCGCTTTGAGAAACCTCGTCAATTAATTTCATAAAAACCTGAGTTTTGCCACTGCCTGTTATTCCATACAGTAATGACACGCTACCCTTGCCTGAACTGTACTGCTTGAGCAAATTATCATAGGCATTTTGTTGCTCATCAGTAAGTTTAATCTCTGAGTTATCTGTTATTTTTTTTGATTCATATGGATTTCTTAAAATCTCATGTTCAAAAAACTCTGCAATGCCCTTGCTTTCAACTGCATTTGCAACCGCAGGTGTAACTCCTGTAAAGTAACAAATCTCTTTTACAGACGCACTACCAACCTCACAAAGCAAGTCAGCAACACTTCTCTGCTTTTTTGTAAGTCTTGAAACAGCTTCTTCAAGTTGATTACCTTCCATTATAAGTCGCATCATTTTTATAGAAGCATCGTTTATATTTCTAACTGCATCATAGTTACGAAAAACAAGCTCTTTTTTTAACAATCTTTCCAACACATCAGTATCTTGAGAAAACCCTAAATCTTCAAGCACCTTTTGTTTTTTTATATATATACGCTTGTTAATCAGGTATTCAAGTACCTGTCTTTCATCTGCTTTAAGTTGCTCAACCTTTGCCTGTTCCACATTTGGTAAAGCGATAAACGAGACTGTTGTCTTTAAATTTATCCCTGTTGGCAAAGTGAGCTTGACCGCCTCAAAAAGAGTGCAAAATGTACGCTCTTTTAAATAGATGGCAAGATCAAGCATCTCATTACTAATAAGCGGTGCCTTGTCAAGCACCGCTGAAATTGACTTCATTCTCTTTTGCGGTTGTACCTGCGACAATTGCATAACTATACCTTGTCGCTTTGCTGTTCCATTGCCAAAAGACACCAAAACTCTACTGCCTCTTTGAACCTTTCCCTCAAGTTCTACAGGAACAATATAGTCATATGCCTTATCGAAATGATACGCAACATTTTCCACAGCTACAGAAGCTATGTTGACCTCTTGCATGGAGAATAACCTCCGTTAAGCGATTAGTAAGGTAAGAAGAGGTTAATTAAAACTCTCTAAACTAAAACATTATATATTTCTGATTTCTTCTGGCTCTACTATAAAATAGTCTCCGTCTAAAATCTCTTCAAGAGCGAGTGATACAGGTTTTTCAATAACTATTGCCTTGTCATCATCGATCTTTTGTGAAATTTCTCTTGCTCTTTTTGCTGTTGCGGTTACCAATGAGTAACGGCTAATGTGGTTTGTTAAAACCCCTCTTAAATCTGGATTAAGCATATAAATTATCCACCTTTCATTTTATGGACTTATATTAAATATAATATAAATTTGTGTACTGCAAATTAACTAACTGTTAAAAATAAATCACTCTTATTTTACCTATGTCTACGTATAACATCCAGCGTGTGATTTACAGCTTCATCAAGTCTATCATTAACTACAATATAATCATAATCAGATGCACGAAGCATTTCATCCTTTGCTATTTCCATTCTACGTTTAATAGCAGTTTCGTCTTCAGATCCTCTTCCTTTAAGCCTTTTATGCAAAGTCTGAACTGACGGAGGCATAAGAAACACGCTAATAACTCCAGGATAAATTTCTCTTATCTTATCCGCACCCTGAACCTCTATTCGCAAAACAACTGTTTTCCCTTCTGCAAGCCATTTGTCAATAGGGTCTTTTGGCGTTCCGTAATAATTTTCTCCATATTTTACATATTCTATCATTTTTCCGCTTTCAATGTTATTTTCAAACTCTTCAACAGAAACGAATATGTAATGTTCACCGTTAACCTCACCTTTTCTAGGTTTTCTAGTTGTAACGGACATGGAAACAACAGTGTCACTATCAAGTTTTAATAGTTCTTCAAGCACTGTATCCTTTCCTGAACCTGAAGGTCCAGAAAGAATAAGTAATACACCTTTATTATTCATCATCTGCCTCCTCCCCAATGGTATCATCGTCATCATTAAGACGATTTGCCACTGTTTCTGATTGCAGATAAGTGAGAATCACATGATCACTGTCTGTAATTATTACTGCTCTTGTTCTTCTACCATGGGTTGCATCTATTAGGGTTCCTCTCTCTTTGCAATCCTGGATTATCCTTTTTATAGGTGCGGATTCAGGGCTGACAATTGCAACAAGCCTGTTAGCATTTATCATATTGCCGAATCCAATATTGATAAGCTTCAT
>Ga0074193_1003207_pt1 | contig 12530 bp, 8 predicted proteins | sample EPASupsiteHSE605_FD_64523 | JGI IMG/M metagenome (GOLD analysis project Ga0074193, IMG submission 64523) | Bioremediated contaminated groundwater from EPA Superfund site, New Mexico - Sample HSE6-05 | ecosystem: Environmental > Aquatic > Deep subsurface > Groundwater > Contaminated ... | reverse complement strand
GCTCAGCATATCCGGCAGAATGCTGCCCAGCGTGATGGGATCCCCCTTTGCTCCGGTAATCCATTCAGCAAAGTAGATATGGGTCTGTGGGTACAATTTTTTAGCCTCCTATAAAAAAACAGCGCCTCCGCCGTCATCAATAGATTATTTTTCTGGTCAGAAGCCCAGCTATTTTATCCTTTGACAAAATTAGAATAACTTAATTTGAATTAAATTACAACACCTGGATTAAGTAATTGAAAAAGTGGTTAATTTCTCTGACAGGCAAGACTTACACTTGATTAAAGAATACCTGTCTGGTATAATAACTTTTGCGAGTATAGGTAGTTCCCTCTGCATAAAGTATTCCAGTAAACATGTCGGAGTGGCGGAATTGGCAGACGCGCACGTTTGAGGGGCGTGTGGGTAACACCGTGCGGGTTCAAGTCCCGCCTTCGACACCAAAAAGTCAGTAATGACAAGGGTTTGGGCCGAACGTGGATATTACAGACGTTCGGCTTTTCCTATGGGAACGTGTAGGTGAAACGTGTGGGGAAAAAACGTATGGTGGGTAAACGTGTGTGGTAGAAACGTATGTGTGATTCCACAAAATGTCCTGCAAAAAAAGCAGGAGGTTGACATTATGGCAAGACAGCGGAGAACCACTATGGAAATCGAAGAAGGCACCCCTACCCCAAACCGTCTAGGAGCATTCCTGTAATAAACAAAAATGAGCTTTGAAAAAAAGAGTACCTCCTGTTAACATACGAGGTGTCAGCCTTCGCGAAGCGACCCTTAAATAACAGAGGAGGTACTCTAGATGAAGTATACCCAGAATGAAAAGATTTTTCAAGTCACAGAAGAGACCCTGATAGTAGGTGTGGACATAGCTAGTGAAATTCACTATGCCAGGGCCTTCGACCACCGGGGAATTGAAGTTGGGAGGTTGCTTAAGTTCAGCAATGATGCTGAGGGCTTTGGGCAATTCACAGCTTGGGTTGGGGCGATTGAAGAAAAATGCAGCAAAACTAGAGTTATGGTGGGTATGGAGCCGACAGGTCATTACTGGTTCAATATCGCTCAGCAACTTAAGGATCACAGCATGAAGATAGTGCTGGTGAATCCGTTTCATGTAAAAAGGAGCAAAGAACTGGATGACAACAATCCAACCAAGAATGACCGTAAGGACCCAAAGACCATAGCTATGCTAGTAAAAGATGGCCGGTACATGGAACCGTACATCCCGGAAGGCATATACAGCGAACTAAGAACAGCCATGGAAACACGGTGGCAGATAGTAAAACAACTAAATGGAATCCGTAACCGTATGAAGCGTTGGCTCAGCATATACTTCCCAGAGTTCAACCAAGTATTTGGTGACTGGGAAGGCAAGGCAGCCCTGATAGTGTTGCAGGACTTTCCCACACCCGTCAGGATATTAGAAAAAGGGGTAGAAGGCATTGTTGGGCGTTGGAAGCAGGATAAGCTGAGGGCAGTAGGCAGAAAGCGGGCTATGTGCCTGATAGAGGCTGCAAGGCAATCAGTGGGTGTACGGGAAGGCATTATGGCTGCAGAGAATGACATGCTCAACATGCTGGAGAACTATAAATTGCAAATACAGCAGTATGAAAGAACCATGAACATGGTGGAGCAGCTTGTGAAGCAGATACCTGGCCTGGATGAAATGGTGAAGATTAAAGGGGTGGGTTTGGCAACCGCGGCAGGCTTTATCGCTGAAGTAGGTGACATTAGCCGGTTTGAACATCCCAAGCAGATTCAGAAGTTGGCTGGTCTAAACATAAAGGAAAACAGCTCGGGAAAGCACAAAGGCAAGAGCAGTATCAGCAAGCGAGGGCGGCGACGGTTAAGATCACTACTGTTCCAGGCAATCATGCCGCTGGTAGCCAATAATAAAGGGTTTCAGGAACTGCACAGCTACTATACGACCAGGAGCCAAAATCCACTAAAGAAGAAACAATCGTTGGTACTGCTAAGCTGCAAGTTAATCCGAGTATTTTTCGCCTTGTTGACTAAAGGTACCGCATATGACCCAGATAAGATGATGAATGACATAAAAAGACCGCTTCTACAGGAAGCAGCATAGTAAGATACCGCCAAAAGATAGCTGAGAAATACCAGATGCACATTGACAAAATGAGCCGGGATTAGTTAGGTTGAATAAATTCCATCAGGGCAAAGACCCCGTCTAGGAGCATGACTAACATCCACCTCATGGATAGGCAGAACGAAGGAATTTAGGGCGTAGACCCTGTGAGACTTGGGAGGTTTGCCACCGGAGAGCAAGTGGATTCCAACGGCCGAAATAAGCTTAAAACACAGGATGCTTGTTTAGGTCACCCTTGCCCATCCAGGTTTATGCATAAATGATCATGTTATCCATGTGGCTTGTTTTGCCAAGTGTGAAATTCTAAGAAAAACCAAGCTATCAAGAGAAAACGTTAGATTATAGAGGGAGGCAACAACTGGGATTTTTGCGTTAAGGCGTTCATGGAAAGCCTTACCCTACGGAATTTATCAGCATTCACGAAAACACACCACAAGAATAATTTCATAGGGGTTCATAAAATTCTAACCTCACTGAACTACCCCACAGCTCCCACAAAAATAACCACTGATTATTTCAAGAAGGTTATCCTCAGAGCCTTCGACCTGAAACTAAGCCCCACTACGATTAACCATTATATCAGAACCACTCAACAATTTTTTGCCTTCCTGCTGGAGGAAGGTTATCTGCTCGAAGATCCCGCAAAACCTTTGAAAAAAGTCAAAGCTCCGAAGGTGATTATTGAAGCCTTTACGGTAGACCAGGTAAAGGAACTTTTTGCGATGCCTAATAAAAAGACCTTCGTGGGCTTTAGAGATTACTGCATTATGCTGGTGCTGCTTGATACCGGCGTGAGGCTATCGGAATTGCTGAATATCCGCCTGGATGACGTTGACCTCCAGCAACGAAAAATTAAGGTCATGGGCAAAGGAGCCAAAGAACGCTACGTGTTTTTTAATACTACCACGAGGGATGCCTTGAAAAAATATATGGATGTTCGTGGCAGGAGCCTGCACCATTCCTTCCTTTGGATAAGCCGCGAAGATGGCCCGCTCAAACGCGAGACTATACAGGAGAGACTAGCCCAATATGGGCAACAGGCCGGGTTAAAAAATGTCAGAGTATCACCTCATACTTTTCGCCACTCATTTGCCAAACTTTTCATTCTAAATGGCGGTAACACCCTGGCACTGCAAAACCTCCTGGGGCACTCCACTTTAGAAATGGTCAGGCATTATGTTAACCTGTGGGGTACGGATTTACAGGCTATGCACAGGCAGTTTAGTCCGGTTGATAAAATTTTTTGAGCATAACGATGCCTCCGTGAATAATCTCGGAGGCATTTCTTATAGAGCATTGTTATGGATTTGCAGTCCTCTGCCTTACCACTTGGCTATGTCGCCGATCAAATGGAGCGGAAGACGAGATTCGAACTCGCGACGACCCAGGCGTGGCAAGGCGTTTCGCCTTTTACTACTGTAATGGGGATTAATCCCATTAAATGCTTTTTTGCTAGAGTCCTCTGCCGCTTTTGCGAAAAGTCCTCTGCCGTGTACTTTATTCCTCAGCAACAATCTTAATGTTTTCCAGCAAAATTATCAAGCAATATTTCGCCTCGCCTAATTCCCAGAGAACCGCCTTTCTGCTCTGGGTCGGGTAGCACTTACTGTCCACATCTATGTGGAGAGCCAGAACGCAGAGCGTAGCCCAGAGTTCGTCGCCTAGTTCCCGGATTAACCTGCTTGTCATTGCCGACTTGTAAAGCCGAACGTGTACGTTTTCCAGGTCAGCACCCCCATAAATGGTTAGCTGTCCGAACGTAAAAGCCAGCAGTCGAGATCGTACATACCGGACAGCGTTTATATCCGTACTCGCCCAGTTTGAACCGTACCCACTCGCCACAGTAGGGACACCAGAGATCAGCTTTTCGGGTCTTCTTCTTTGTTGTTCTGGAAACGGAGCCTTCGAGAATTGTTGCATTCTTAATCACCCCTATACTTTGAAATTCGCCCAGAAAACCAAAGTGTGACAGTAACAGGCAAAAAGGGAATAAAAAAAACCGGAGGCGTATTTGAACGCTTCCGGTTTTTAAGCACTAATGCACATTTTGTTTACCCGACTCAACTATCATGAATAATGTAACGTTGGACAATTAATCGTGTTACGGTTTCCCGTAATGCTACATCTGCGTTTTCCTTCATTCATTAGAGTTTGTCTGTATTATTTAGTATAGAAGGTATATTAGATAATCTCAGCAAATCGCCAAAATGACTTGTTATACCCACATTACCAATTAGCTCTATTCCTATATTGTGCTTCTTATATAAATCAATCTTTTTTCTTAAATTGTCTAATCCATCTTCAACAAAGACTTTTTCATAACAAGAAGGGTTCCCATTAACTATTATTCGCTGGTCATTTGTACTACTTTCATTATTTACTCTCAACTGAGTTAATTGTACTACCCACACAGTTGTACCATCATATACCCATTCAATAGATACATCACCCAACTCATTATTATAAATCCTAAATCGATTGTTTAGCTCTTTAACAGCATTAATAACTTCTATAGGCAATATTTCTTTATTTCTTTCACCTACCATAAACTTATCACCTTTACCGGCAACGCCCTCAATCAAATCATTTTTTTCATCTGCCCTTATAAATGACGCTCCAGAGAACACCGCCTCGACAGCATCCTGCGATAATACTGAAGCCAAATTAACATCTTTTGTACCTTTAGATTCCTCAACTCTCATTAATTCAAAAGGATCAATCCAATTAGGCCCAGTATAGTATTTTCCAGGCTCCTTTATGATAGGACAAATTCTAATCCATTTTTCCTTTAATCCAGTTTCTTGTCCAAAAGAAAAAGGTGCAATTCTTCTAGAAATAGCAGTTGTCTTAGGTACTGGTAATCCAAAAGCATCAGCAATTAATAAACCAAAGACTTTATCTCCAATAAAGCGTGAAAATCTATTCGGCCAGAAAATTCTTCTGTGGCTGTTTACATTTTCATAATACTCATACTCCCAAATTATTGTATGTTGCTTGTTAACCCCTTGCCTACTCGGGTGAATACTGAATTCTATTCTATAATTTGAATCAAAATTGATATCTGGACTAAAGCCATATACCGTTCTCAATATTTTCAAAGCAATCATACGAGGTAATGAACATACGCCATCTTTGTCAACGCATTTAGGTGTATCTTCTGGCGAAAATTCAATTACATCACCTAACGCCACACCTGAAACACCTGCATCGTCAATGCTAATGTTTTCATTAACAATAGAATACTTACCTGATAAAGCATTTTCTCTAACGATATTAATAATATCATCAATTTCTTTTATTGTTTTATTAAAAACCAGACGATTGCCTTTCATAACTTCTTGGCTAAAGCTTCTTATATTAACAGAATTTGAAGGTGCAGATAAAATCAGTTTTTCTATAATTTCTTTAGTTGTGAAAGATTTTTCATTGTTGAAATTGTTAATATGAACATACTTTGGAAATAAATCAGTATTAGGTTCAAAGCTAATAAATTGTGCAATATTTGCCAATCCATTCGAAATTAAAAAATGCAATTTTTCATCCTTCAATACTAATGCTTCACTTTTATTCATAAGTTGTCTTGAACTATTCTCATCATGTTTCAAAATTTTATTCAAAATATTTCTAATCTGAGCACCATCATGTAATTGATAAGACTCATACATATTCATGCTCGTACTAATTTTCCGTTTTGCATCTGCCAAAGTCAGAATTCCCCTATTTTGATTGTATGCTTTAATGTTGCTCTCAATGGCTGTCAAATATTCATAACAGCATCCGATGCTATACTCCCACCCATCAAGGAAAATGATTTCATCAACTAAGTCTTTTATAATCCTATCCCAATATTGGTAAAAATCATTTTGACTCCATTGAAGTGTATCTTTCTCCAGATTTGTCGGATCTATAATAACTTTATTCGTAGCTTCCCTTAAATTTTTTATAAATTTTTTTGCATTATTTACATTTGGACAAATCACTTTCTTTTTTAATTCATTACTATATTTACTACTACTTATATCTAATTTTTTACCGACCGAGCTATACCAGTTAACGAAGCTTTTACCAGTAGTAATCGGACAAGATATGTATACTATTTCATTGCCAGCAAACAATTTTTTTGTAGTCGAAAAATAACTATTAGTTAACATTAATCTTCTACCGCCTCTTTGATTCCAACTTTAGCTTTATTTTTGATTTGATTTAAATTATTTAAAATTATTTTAGTCATGCCTTTATCAATATGGTAATTTAATTTTTCTGTAAGTTTTGTATCTTCAAGTATCTTGGTGAGTCTGTTTTTAGTATTCCTTTCAGAGCTCATACCTAGCATTTCCTGTATCTTGGTTAGTATACATCTTTCCCCACTGACATGACTAAGCATTTCGTCCGATTCTAAGAAATCAATCAATAAATCAAGTTCATTTTTATCAAATTCATAATTTGACTCTGCTTTAAGAAAAACCAAAGAGAGATATTCCTTAATGGGTCTTTGAACATTTTTTTCTTCGTTGGTCGTTCCAAGCTTGCCATGGTAGCTCATTAACGTTATTGCGGGTTTTTCGATTATTTTTAGATTTTTAAGTTTATTTTCATCTACCTTATTATTTACAACAAGATTAGTGTATTTGTTTTTTATTTCATCAGTCAACTGATCAAACTCGTTGTAAGTAAAAAACACAGTATTTCGTATAATAAATTCCTTGCATTTTTCGAAAAGTTCTTCGAATTCAAATTCGCTTTTTTTAAGTTTTTTTACCATTAAATCCTTGAATAGCTTTTCCCGACCGGCCATGTTAGGTGGAAGAAGTAAATAACTTTTATCGATCCTCCCTTTACGCTTAATGGCCTTATCAATTCTTTCTTCATAATTAGTTGCGATTATGAATATTATTTTCTCTTTACGACGTAGTTCTTTTAATTTTACCAACATACTAGGTGTCATAAATTGAAATAAATCACTCTGACTAGAATAATATTTTGAATCTCTATCTAAAATCAATCTATCAATTTCATCAAAAAGAACAACTATATTTTTTTGTTCTTCAAGAACATTAAAAATATTTTTAACTTTAGTCTCAACCTGATCAGCTCCACTTGTAATAAAATTACTCGGAGTTATTGTTACAAGATGCCATCCCTTAGTCTCTGCTATTTTCTCCGCAACAGTACTCTTTCCTGTACCTGGAGGCCCAAATAATAGCATTGAGTAATAATTACTGTTGCTCAAATAATTATTTCCAATATTTTTATATACATCAAAATCTTCTATATTTATGGGTTCTTTTTTCTGCCATTCTTCCCACGCTTTTTCATCACGAACAAAATATTTATTCGATAAGTTAGCAAATTCAAATGATTGATAAGCAATATGTTCCTGCAACATGTGATGAAAATTAACCAAATAAACCAGAACTTGTGAAGTTTCCCATAGATGTATCACATTCGGCTTATAAATGTGCTCCGAACACCAGCCATAGAACTTCTTTTCTGACGGGTTCTTTTTAGAACACCATTTATTTATTTCACACCCATCGCATACACCTTTATCGCAGGGAATAACTGTTAATCTTGTTTTTAGCCATTCTGTATATTTTGCAAACATTTCATAATTTTTAGCAAACAAATCCTTACCTCGTTTACCAAGTAATCTGCAAATTCTTATTAATGACATAGCTATTTCAGCACTTAACGGTAATAAGGCAAAGCCATTTTCTTGGGAAATAAATGGCTTTAAAGGTCTCCAATAAATACTTATCTCTTGTCTTTCTTTAATTACTTGGAAAACCCTATTCAATAAGTTTTGATCAAAGTTATTTTTATTAAAATCTAACAACAATAAACCTTCTAAAGAGAAAACTAACTCCGCAGCATCAAAATTGCTATTCTCAATACTTGATAAGCTCAGATGATGATGCAAGTTATTCTTTAATGTGTTTCTGACCCCATCGACATATTTATCAACATCTTTCTTCTCTATTTCAGAAATGTTCTCATAAATTTTATCTTTTTTAGCACCATTTCCCTGAGGAGTCATTGCATAATATAATTGTACTATTTTTAGAAGTGGAAAAATATGAGCATTGTCTATTTTAGATGAATATTTAACAATACTATTATTCTCATATAAAATTTTAAATATTTCATAAACCACCTTATTTTTGCATTTATTATCAAATACTTCTATTATATCTTGAATATTATCAACATTACATTTCAACCTTTCCCACTCATGGTCAGTGCAGTTTAGATAATTACATTTATAATTATCAATTAAATGTCTAGTCCACATCAATGTAAAGGGATCATTCTCTCCATATGTATTTGAATAAAAAGTAAACTTGTCTATTCCATTCTTAAAATTATTCAGAAGTAAAGCTAAAGACTCCTCAAATATCTTATGAAAATTTTCTTGCAACTTATTATTATCATATTCTTTTAAAAAATTTTCTCCAGTATCATCAGTTATTAAATCAAGCTTTCCAGACATTAGTACAGACATTGAAAATATTATCATTGCAGTAGTGCTGGTTGATATATTATTTGGCACTTCTCCTAATTTATATCCCCAACCTCTATTTTCATAATAATTTTCATATATTGGGATAACTTTTTCAATAAGTTCCCTAACAGATTTCTGTTGTTCTTTTTCCTTTACATAGTCCTTTGATAAATATGACTCCAATCTTTCCATAAATCCTCCATATTATATAATTATTTGAAGATTAGTATTGCATGCACCAATTATATTAAATAACAACATAACTATCCATATATCAACAGTAAAAATTTTACTGTTTGACGTCATTTATAATACGATCCCCCGATTATAGTAATAGAAAAAAACCGCCGTTACTTATGGTACGGTTCACCTCATCACAATACAACCTTATATCTCATAATCAATATCATCAACTTCGCCTAATTGAAAGGTTTTTTATACGTGAGCTCCTATGTAAGAATTTCCATAGAGAATAAAGTAATCCTTCTTTGGTTGTATTAAGGATTCTAAATTTTTGCACATACAAAGAAATATTAACCACATTAAACAAAAAAAGACTCGCCAGGGAGTTACCCCCGACGAGCCTTATCAGTTATTTAGTTTGGTTCGAAGCCGTAACCCATATTGCAATCCCTCCCTGGTATCATCTGTTAACCTGAATTTCATCCTTCTTCGGTGAAAAAAAGCAATTTTGATGCTCGACCCACCACGGATCATTCGGAGCAATCGGATCATATCGGATACCCTTGTCACCAGGGTAGGGCTTTCTGTGGTCGTGACACCAAAATATGATATCATCGAGAATCCCTTCAGGAAATGCCTCACAGCTATACCCTTCGTATTTAAGATCCCTGTCGAAATTCTTACAGTTCGTGCACATTGGAGCAGGCCCGGTCGTCATAAAAATAACCTTCTGTCAGAGTTTGTCACCCCGAATTCCAAAAAATTATATATACGTTCTGGGGGCTTTCCGTCCAGCCTTAACCCCCGGCCTCCCCGGTGGTACGGGGGCTGCTCTATGTTTTATATAGGTCAGCTCCCTAGCCTCGTTGAGAGAACTCTTATTCTAAAAGAAGGAGAGTTCCTGTTACAGGCTGAAACCGTCGATCGCCTTGTCGATAACGTCCTGATTTATCCCTATATAACGAAGCGTAACGCTTGGAGCCGAATGGTTAAGTATCTCCTGGAGCTGAGCAACGTCCTTAGTTTGCTTGTAAAACCAGTACCCGAAGGTCTTTCGCATTGTGTGGCAGCCAATCTCGTCAAGGCCCACCTTTGCAGCGACAGCGTTCATAATCTTGTAAGCCTGTACCCTGCCGATCGGCTTATCGCCCTTCCTGGAGGGGAAGAGGTACTCGTTGTCGCTCATCCCGGTTATGTATTCGTCGATAATGCCTCTGAGATTGGCGTTAATTCGGAACCTCTTGGGCTTCCCGGTCTTCTGTTCGTTGAGGGTGACGTGGGTCTTGTCACGAACGTCCTTGACCTGTAGCTTGAGTATGTCGGAGATACGGAGTCCGGTATTGATCCCGACGGTAAACATGAAGCAGTCCCGTCCTGACTGACGTTTAAGGATAGCCTTGATCTCTTCGATCTTCTGCTTATCTCGGATCGGCTGCACTAAGTTCATTCCGTCTCCCCCTTGACCCGTTATGTATCGTTTGTGGCATCGTCATCATACGATTTGATTCATTTAGAGTCAAGGGGTTATGAGGAAATTCACATAATCCTTGCTGTGCCTGGGGTTTGGCTGAATCTACGTAAGAAACACAATCTCAATTTTGTTTCATTTGGTTGGATTAGACTCTAATACTTTACAGGCGTAAAGTCATTAAGTTACATACTAATAAGCGAAATTCCCAAGGATGGACGCGATCGGCGTTACTAGCGGGATTTTGCGGCTTGTTCTCTTTAACTCTGTATCTCACTAAACCATACACCAATGGCTTTTGTTAATTTTTATTCGATACTTGAATAAACAATCGCCATATCTGCTGGAGTCGTGCCTGTCATTATATTGGGTTTAAAACCAAAATTCGGACAATCCCAAATGACTAACAAGCCTCCGGCAAATTCAGAATATCTCTGTGTAATTCCAGTACACCAGCAACGGCAATTGAGTCCAGGTTAAGGGCTCGGCAAATCTTTTCTTCAACGTCAGGCGTCAGGCTTCGCTCACCTTTTTCAATGTAGGAGATCAGGCCGTGGGACACACCGACCCTCTCAGCCAACTTCCGCTGGCTCATGCCATGCCAAGTTCTGATTATGCGTAGTGTTTGACCGTCTAAACTCATAATCCACCTCCACTGTTAATGTAGTTTTCAACTTGGTCAGCGGGGGAGGGGGGACTACCAATCAAAAGGTGCGTATTGTCCTTATAGAAATATACTTATAAGGATAAACCGCACCTTTTTATTTTTTATAAGTAGTCGCCCGGACTCGCCAGCCTTTAACGAATACAATATTTTTACAACGGCACCCATTCAATATATCGATTACCTATCGTCATTCCCTGTTTGGCGAAGTCCTCCAGAACATCCTGCCTAATGAGGCTATCAGCAAGGGTACGCTTTCCTATACCGAGTTTCATCCTGAGTTCAGCCTTCGGCAAGCGTCCGTCCTCACGCTCCTTCAGCATTTCTACTGCCGTCTGAGCCAGAGCATAAGTTGAAGCACCCTTTCTATGGCCCTTAAATTCCGGTAGTTCTACGTTCACAACAGTACACCCTACCAGCTTTCCCTGAATGACCTCCAGCAGCAATGGGTTCCGGTCAAAAACCCAGACCTCAACCTTTTCCCTGCTGTTGGGGTCGCGGTCAATACGGAGGATTCCCTGAACCATGCTCTCAGCAGTCGACAGGAGCTTCACGGCCTCCACGAACTCGTCGCAGTAGTACCAGCGTTTACCGTATTGAAAGGTTTCTGCCACAAGGGTATTTACATGACTACAGGCCATCTCGGCAGCCAGCGATTGTTTCGCGAGGTAAAGCACAGGGGGGAGTTCAATCCGGCTGGTAAATGCGATACAGGTGAAGTCCTTGTATTCGTTCGTGCCGATTAGGTTCCCGTCGTACTGAACAACCACACTCTTGCTGTCCGTTTCGCCCCGGAAATAGCGTTGGAGCTTGTCCCTGTTGTCCTTCAAGGTAACGACCAGGACACCCTTGTTATGCTGTGGGATTATTTCCCTTTTGACAACCTGGGCGATCTTACCGTTAATTTCCCCGGCCTTTTCAGTGAGCTTCTGTTTTGAGACGCTGGTGTTGACCCATTTGATTGTCCAGTTGGCGTACGAACGAATATCGGAGCAATCGTAACGGGCGAAACGGCTGTCATCAGCATAATCTGCGGAAATGTCAGCAGTACCGTCCAGGATGAATACGTTCATGTCTCGAATATTCATCGGCATTAGACGAGAAGTACCAAGCTGCCAGTTTACACCTTCCTCAAGACCGTGGTGGGTGGTAACGTAAGCGTAACTGACTTTAAACATATGCTCGATGTTGATTAGCTGCTTGTGTTCTTCTACTCCTATGTGTTTTCGGACGAACGTCTTTAGCTTATCGGTGAACGGAAATTTAACGCCATTACCAAGCAAGCCCTGAAAATCCACACGTTGCTGCTCGTTGCCTTGCTGGAGCTTTGCAACTGCCCCCGTAGCCTGTTTAATCCCTTCGATCTCACTAACAACCGATGAGTGGTCTTCATTATGTTTTTGTAAGCGTACCTCGGCGACCTCCGAAACTCTGGAGACCAGTCTAGTCAGCGTGTAGTGGTCAATTAATGTCTCCCGGACAAAATCAGGCTTCTCGTCAATGATTACCGTTTTACGGGGGTGAACTTTAAGCTCGTTATCTTCCCAAGTACCGTATGTTGCGAAGAACTTCCCGTAATCCTCGGAATCGGTCAGCATACGCTCATGGG
>Ga0074193_1003206_pt1 | contig 12540 bp, 16 predicted proteins | sample EPASupsiteHSE605_FD_64523 | JGI IMG/M metagenome (GOLD analysis project Ga0074193, IMG submission 64523) | Bioremediated contaminated groundwater from EPA Superfund site, New Mexico - Sample HSE6-05 | ecosystem: Environmental > Aquatic > Deep subsurface > Groundwater > Contaminated ... | reverse complement strand
AATAAGATATAATCCGCAATGGGGTTTGGAAGAAAATACAACTCCGTGGAGCAAAGACTTTAATTTCTAAAATGACTGTGGCGTGGGTATAATCAATGACCTGCGCCACATTATTACAAGAAAAGGAGATTCAATGAAAAAAATCATATTCAAAAAAGCATTAGCGATAAGCATGATAGCATGCTCGTTGGCAACCTCCTTGCAGGGACAAACCCAGACAGGAACTAAAACACTCAAGATTGGAGAACCTGCTCCGGAACTTAGGGTGGCCAAATGGCTAAAAGGAGAAGCTGTAAAGAAATTTGAACCCGGAAAGATTTATGTTGTAGAATTTTGGGCAACCTGGTGTGCTCCATGTATTGCCGGAATGCCGCACCTTTCCGATCTGGCCGACAAGTACCGGAAGGAGATAACAGTAATGGGGGTAAGCATTATGGAGAAAGGAGAAAGCACATTATCCAGGGTTGATAAATTTGTTCTAAACTCAGGGGATAGGATGCGATACAATGTGGCTGCCGATAGTGCCAACTTCATGAGAGATAACTGGCTCTACAGTGCAGGAGAAAGGGGAATACCATATTCGTTCATTGTAGATAAAAATGGATTTATAGCATGGTGTGGGTATCCGAAAAGTCTGGATAGAGTTCTTCCTCTAATTATTGCAGGGAAATGGGATAATAAAAAGGCGGAATTTGACAGAACTGAGGGTAAACGTCTGGACAGAATTGATGGTAATGACGTAGTTGCTAAACTCAATCCATTTATGGGTAATCCCGGAAATCCTGTAGGAGCACTTGCCGAAATTGAGAAAATACTTTCAGAGAATCCGGGTTTAAAATATTATCCCAAACTGGGACACTTTACATTCTGGGCTCTGATAAAAACAGATCCCGAAAAAGCTGTGCAATTTGCAAAAGAGTGGTTTGCAGCAAACGATTTTCCATCATGGAAAACTATTACAGATGCTGTGATGAATATGGTGGGCAGAAATATAAAGCTGCCTGAATCTGCGTATATGCTTGCAGTCGAATCGTTTCAGGCACAGATTGACAACTATCCGGCGAGCATGAACATACCGGTAACATATAATGAGATTGCCAATCTGCAATTTATGTCGGGTAACAGGGATAAAGCAATTGCTGCACAGGAAAGGGCAATTGAAGAGGCAAAGAAGAATCCTTCATTTTCTCCGGCTGAAATGGCAAAATATGAAGAAACCCTCTCGAAATTTAAAAGTTCCAATTAGTTTCCGGGTATTAATGGATTGATTTTTTAGGTTAAGTAAATGGTTAGCTATCCGGAAAAGGGGTGCAGGTAAGACTGTACCCCTTATCATTGTCAAATAAGCAACACGTCAAAAATTAAAAAAGCATTACAATGAAAAGATTAATTTTAACACTCCTGCTAATTGGCGGAGTGACACTGGCACAAAGCCAGCCAAAAGGGGTAAGCGTTGACACTCTACAGCGCAAGTACATGACCATGGTCCGCTCAACCGATGCCAAAGTACAGGCAGAACTAAAGAAAGAGCTCTATGCTTTGACAAAAAGCAAGGACGAGCAGAGTCTGGCCCTTGCTCTGAGATTCTTTGAACAGTTGAAAATGAATGCAACAACAGACTCTTTGGTAAATGTCATCAAAAAGAGGTTTCCAAAAGGCAATCTGGTAAAAAACTCAGAAATACAAATAATTTACAACGAGAAGGATCCTGTAAAAAAGGAGGCTGAGTTACAGAAATATCTGAAGAAATTTCCGCCGGAAAAATTTACCGAAAAAATTGTATTTGATTATGGACGTTGCGACGTTGCATCAGCCTATGCTGTAGCTGGAAACTCTACAAAAGCTATGGAGTATGCCAATCAGCTGGAATCAACAATATGGAGGGGAGTGGGTTGGTCCGCAATTTCAGAAGCACTAAAAAATTCAGGTGACTTGGAAAACGCCGGAGAACTCATTAAAAGATCTATACTCAACGCAGAATCCTTTATGAAAAGCGGCAACCAGAGTAATGACGCTCGTTTTGCCGCACTTGGTTATTATACATACTGCGGGTCATATGCCGATATCCTTTACAGACAGAAGCGATATGATGAGGCTCTCTCCTATCTTCTGAAGAAGCAACAAGGAGGTAAAACTCTTGATCCAACAGAAAAACAGACAAATATTAACATACTTACCGCGTTGGGACACAACCTGGAGGCATTCCTTTGCCTGAATGATCTGGTAAACGAAGGGCAGGGAACCACTTCCGATTTAAACCGATATAAAGAGTTGTATGTAAAATTGAATGGTTCGGATTCGGGATACGATAAACGATTAACTTCAGCACAGAAAAAACTTACAGAAATATTAAAGCAAAAACTCGCAAAGGAGATTATAAGCCTTCCTGCACCACTTTTTACTGTTAAGGATGTTGATGGTAATAACGTTTCAATGACCGATTTAAAAGGCAAGATCGTGATACTCGACTTTTGGGCAACCTGGTGCGGGCCTTGTAAAAAATCATTCCCTGCCATGCAGATGGCTGTCAATAAATACAAGAATGATCCAAATGTGACGTTCCTTTTTATACATACATGGGAAAAAGAGGATAACCCAACTGAAGCTGCCATTAGTTATTTAAAAGAGAACAATTTCAACTTCCATTTGATTATGGATTTAAAAGATCCTGTTACAAAAACAAATAACGTAGTCAGTGCTTTCAAAATAAGTGGAATTCCTACAAAATTCATTATTGACGGTGCCGGTAACATCAGGTACAAGGTAATAGGTTTTGCCGGAAATGATGAGGCCGCTGTTGAAGAGTTGTCTGCAATGATTGAGAGTGTAAGGGACAAAAAATAAACAACTGGACTCCTTAGGGGTGCGAGTTTACTTGCGCCCCTTTTAATATGCTCATGATAAAATTGTGAAATGCCTTTAAGTACGAGAGTGGATCACAAACTTAACTCTGTTGCTGCTTTTTCGGATCGATACTTTAGGAGCCTTTAAGGTGAAGAGCGGTGTAGTGATAGTGACTTTGTAAAAGAAACCCTCTTTATCTTTGGACTCATATTCTATTGTGTATGGTTTCTTATGCTTTCCCTGCTCTGTATCAACTGCTTTTACATAATACAGTTGGTTAACCTCAATTGGCACCTGCTTGAAAGAAATAGAGACATCATTGAATTTCAACTCCTTAATTCCGTCAGGATACATAGATATCAGACCTAGTTTGTAATTTTTGTCTGTTGGATTTATATATTGCTTAACCGGCTTTGTATCAATAATGTATGTAAAACCTTTTCTCTCCTGAAACACTTTGTACAATTCGTCCCTGCCGGAAATAACTTCCTGATGCTTTTTACTGAGACTGTCGATATTGTAAAGATCATGGAACCGTTGAACAGAAACACGGCTCTCCTCTTCTGTCAGATTTATCCTTTTGCTCATTATCTGATTGAGCCAAGCACCTTTCTCAACCTCCTTTTGCCAGCCCGGAAAATACCTCTGTAACAAAATAGCCTCAAAACAGCCGTACCAGTAGTTTTTGCTATAAATATCAAGGGTATTGCCTTTTGTGCTTTTTAAATAATCAGTATAACGTTTCAAATATATGTCAGGTTCTGAGAAATGGTTGTAATATGGGTCGTCATCGGTAGTCAAGATACTCTTGAAGCCCTTTTTAACACTGTTTAAAATTGTTACTTCTGAATACACAGCTTCACCCTCGCTGAATTCATCATTAGCCTGAGATGTCTGTTCCGACATACTAAGATCTTTTGTCCTGAGTTTCCGGGCCACAACAAAATCCCTGAGAAACGGAAGAGACTCTTCCAAAGAATTTTTTTCATATGCCCAAAGCAAAGCCTGACCCTCAATTTCGCAATAGAGAGCAATATTCAGGTCGGGGTTTATTCTGAGGTTCCCCGATTGACGTTGATTGATTTTTGGCTGATAACAATGCATCAGCTCATGAATGTAAACCAGTATAGTATTCTCGCTTTTATACGAAGACTCCGGGGCAGGATAAAACATCAGGTCCACTATGCTCACAGGTTTATTGTTGAACGAGCCCAATGTCAAAATTCCACCTCCGCACGACAGAGGCTGCTTCAACTCAAAGTTGTTCAGTTTTGTTGTGTCGATATGAATGGACATGCCATTGACTTTTAGATGGGGGTAGGGCACATATACCTTTGGTGGAGCAGGATGGCCAACTAAAACCCTCAGGCCATTCTGAAATGACATCTGAAACGGAAAATTCTTATAATCATTCCATCCGTTCCATACCTCATTTGAGAATTGGTCAAGAATATTGTATGTCTCAGCCAGTCTGTTCAACTCTATCTTAACAACTTCCGGCAATTGATAATCACTTTTGGTCTGAGAGCTGACTGTTTTTACAGAGGAAAGAACTATCAGCAATATTATATATAGTCTTAATGTTTTCATTGTAATTTCTCCTCTGCTATTTGATTTTCTTAAGATTTTCGGGGATATCAAACAAGCCGGCTGAATTTTTCACCTTTTCCAGCTTATCTACATTAATAACGGTTTTAATAACAGGTGCAATAGCATTTTCTACAGTCTCAATCATCCTTAACGGAACTATGTTTTTTTTGCGTTTTACCATTTTAGAGAGAGGTTCTTTCCTGTTATTATCTTCGAGGTAAAATATATTCTTGTTGAGCAAGCCGGCCATATATGCATCGTCGGTTTTTGTGACAAAATACTCAAGAGATATCTGGTCAAAATCTGCATCGCCATCACAGATATAATGGTCGCAGAGCTTATTGCCAACTGTGTCCCGGGCAAGTCGCACAGGTTTGTTCCATTCGAAAACAGGGGTGTAATCCTGTCCCAAATGTTTGAAATCCAGAGGTTTTTCAATAACTGGTGCTGCCTTTTTGATGGAATCAGTTTTTATTGTGCCCGAAGCTAAATTGATACTGTAAATGAGACCCAGATCCCACCTGATAATTCTTTTAACAGGATTACTCAAGGTACAAATCTTGTTTTTCGAGAACCAGTATTCCGTGACAGTTACCCTGTCTATGTTCATATAGGTTCTGGTGTTTGTGATTTTTGCATAATAGACAGTATCATCCTGACCCCAGACAACGACGCTGCTACAAACGCACAACAAAAGAAGGATAAATGATTTCATACTTTGCAGTAGTTTTTAGTAAGTTGTACAATATGTGAGAGTTATGTGTGTTAAAAAACAGAGATCAGATAAAAATTATAAGGTAACCATCTAAATATATGAGCGTTGCTAAAAACTACTGCAATGTCTAATCCTGGCATCGCAGGTAACACAATCCAAACCGCAACAAGCAACAAGTTTTTCCATATTAAATCTGATTATTTAGCTGAATTATCCAGTACTAAAGTGATGATTTCCGGACCTACGGCATCGAAGATAGTTTCGATTTGAGTAGTATAATCCTCTTTATGGCTCATAATAGCATCCTTAATGAGAAAGGCTTTATAGTCATGATTCATTGCCCCCATATAAGTTGCAAGGACACACCCGACAGAGCTCAGCCCGCATAGAAACAGAGTATTGCACCCCTTTTCCTTTATAACTTTATCGAGATCGGTTTTGTTGAAGCCATCGGGATATGTCTTAATTACCTTAGAATCGTCGGGTTTAATCAAAACAGTAGCAGGGAACTCAAATTGCGGAGAACCTTGTTCCGGTCCATACTGTTTACTGTAGTGATAGACCCTGATAACCGGAAATCCATGGTTACGGAAAAGTTGTATATAGTAGTTAATATTAACCATAGCAACCTCTTTTTCCTTCTGATCCATCATGTTAAGATAGGCGTTTTGAATATCAATAACCAGCAAAGCCGATTTTAGAGGAGCTTTCTGCTCATTCTGAGTTTGAGCGAATGATTTGCCTGATATAATCACCAACAGGATTATCAAGCCAATTTGGACGATTTTTTTTTTCATGGATAAAAATAGATTTTAAATTACTAATTCCATCAAAATTCTATAGGGCTTTTTTGATCTTCTCTATTAATTGATGTCTCTCCAAAGAGTAAGTAGAACTTACCTTATTCACATATTCGTATATTATCAATGACCGCTCGTACATTTTCGCCTTTCTGCTATTGTCATTTTTGTCTGAGTCAGCATCATCGGCAACCAAACAAAGAATCTCTGCAAGTGCTTCAAGATTCTGATTAGTCAATTTGATATCCCCTTGCAAGGTCTCTATAAGCTTGTCTGCCGCGATCGCCAAAAGATCATCGACATTTAAATTCAGAGTATCACTGAGTGCATTGTCCACCTGCAATATCTCCTCACTTTCGCGACCCTTGGCTCTAAGCCCCAGAAGAACGGAGAAAAGCTTCTCAAGCATAATCCCTATCTGATCAATTTGCCGTTTTATGTAGTCTTCCTGTTGCATCTATTTGACAATAAAATTAGTAAATGTTCTGAAATATTGAACTGCAACGGTCATTCTTGAAATATATTTGGCTGATAGTTTAATTAAATATATATTTGTGTGTATAATTATTACATATGGCTACTAAAATAAACAAAATACTTCAAATTCTACCTTCAAATCCTTTGATATTCTCATCATGGATGTCAATACAAGGTATAAGTAGAGCAGAGCAATCATCCTATGTTCAGACAGGTTGGTTGGAAAAACTCGCACATGGTGTTTATTATTTCAGAGGTGGTAAACCGACTCTATTTACGGCAATCTCTTCTTACGACGACCAGTTGGAAAAAAAATGTTCTGTTGGAGCATCAACAGCACTCGACTTACGAGGATTCTCCCACTTTGTGGCTATGGGAAAACCAAGCGCATATTTGTTTTCATCTTCCAAAGAGAGAGTTCCTGATTGGCTTTTAACATATGAATGGGATATGAAGGTTTGTTACTTCACAACAAAAATATTTGGGGATGATTTATTAGGAATTGAAAAAATGAATGTTGGAGGAATCAATTTATTGGTGTCATCACCGGAACGGGCTTTTTTAGAGTGCCTTCACCTTACTCCTAAATATCATTCCGTTATGGACATATATTATGTAATGGAAATGCTTACGACACTTCGTCCTAATCTTATTCAGCAGTTACTTGAAATATGTACATCGGTAAAGGTTAAGCGATTGTTCATGTATATGGCGGATAAATCCAATCATCAATGGTTTAGAACATTAAACATCTCTAATATAAATATGGGTGAAGGCAAACGAGCATTTGCAAAGAATGGTGTTTATGATAACAAATATCTCATCACGGTACCTAAAGAGTTAAAGGATTATGAATAATATATACAAGCAAAAAGTAGAGATACTTCTGAAGGTCATCCCAATTATTGCGGAAGAGAATTGTTTTGCCATACATGGAGGAACAGCTATAAATCTTTTCGTTAAAGACTTGCCACGTTATTCAGTTGATATAGATCTTACTTATGTGCCTATAGAAGAAAGAAATGCCAGTATTACAAAGATAAACGAACGGCTAACAGTTATATCTGAAAAAATAAAGAAGACTCTTCGAGGAGTTAGAGTAATCAGTAAACCTAACCAAACGAGGAATTGTCTGCGGAGAATTAGTGAGGATGCCGATATGTGATAAAGCACAGGAAGAGTTTAAATTGTATTGTGAAGCCTATATCGTACCATTCTCATTGTTGTATGGAGGCAAGGTTGCAGCATCATTATCACGCCAACACCCACGAGATTTGTTTGACGTGAAATATATGGATATTGAATTTAATGATATTAAACCAGGATTTATTTATTGCCTTTTAAGTAGCGATCGCCCGATATACGAATCTTTTGCTCCGAATCTGATAGACCAAAGAGATGCAATGGAAAATCAATTTGTCGGAATGACAGATGTTGCTTTTGATTATGATGATTTTGAAGAGACTCGGTCTAATCTTATTAGGCGAGTAAATGAAATATTAAGTTATGAAGATAAACTATTTTTAATTTCTTTTGAAGAGGGCTTTCCTCTATGGGAAGGTTCACCATATTCATCATTCCAGAATTATCCCTCAGTAAAATGGAAACAACTCAATATCCTAAAACTCAAACAGTCGAATCCGAAGAAATTGAAAGATGGAGTCGATAAATTAAAACAGTTGTTCGGACGCCAACAGGTCAGGGAAATCTTTTAATTTGCCTGATTATTCCATCCACAAGACGGTCATTTCCCAGTTTCGAAGTTAACTGTGTAGCTTTTAATGGCGATACCCTCCGGCGATTTGAAACCCTTGCCTGTGAGAACAAACTGATAGGATTTTTCGGGCAGTAGTTCTACACTCATGACAACTGACATGTTTCCCGGAGCGTATTCAATTTTTAAGACCCTTGGGAAAGCGGCAGGACCCAACTGCCCATAAACGATTGAGTAAGCCTTGCCGCTTAGCGGTTTGTCGAAGTTTATGGTTATTGTTTTAACCGTAGGGCTAACGTTTTTGTCGCCATTCGAAAATTCCGAAATTGAGGTTACTTTAGGTCTCCTGTTTTCCATTTCAAGACCCATGGCGACATACCGTTTATACTCCACGGCCAACCTTGGAACAAAACTTTCCAGACTTGGGTAAATATCTCGTTGCGAACTATATTTGTCTAACTCCCCAACAAGCTCACCAATCCAAAAGAATCCCCTGTCAATCTGACTTTTAATCTCCCTCTGAATTGCAACATCGGCATAATTGTGATCCTTCATATACTTTATAACACACGCACGGACAAGAGCCTCGTTCATCATAGTGAGCCAGTTTCCGTAGGCCTGCGACCGCATCTCAGTTTCGACCAAGGGGAAAAGCTGTTCACCGCACTCTTTAAGCAAATCGCTCTGTTTTGCATTTATGTGGTTAATAAACGAGTGGTTGAATTCGTGCAGCAGGGTAGGGAAGTAGTCCTCGACTCTGAAGAGAGGCATACCAGTGCTGTCGGTACTCCATGCACCCATAATTGCAAAGGCCTCTTTGTTGCCATCCTTATAATTGACAGAGACTCCGTAATTACCCTGCCCATTGCCAAGGCCATTGATAATTGTGAATTTCTCAGATGCCTCATCCCCGTAAAATGTCTTGTACCAATTTATGTCGATCTGTTTATACACCGGGAGGAACCGATTTGCCACCTCTTTGTAAAAATCCGCATTGCTTTTGAAGAACTCTTCACAGGCAGCATCGGTATAAAATTTTCTTAGAAGTAGCGTGAATTTATCTGCACACTCCGCGCCCCATCTCTTATCCAGAGAGTTGCCCGCAATGTCTTTCCTGAGAAACAGATTCTTGTCGAGATTCACAGCCATAGACATAACCGCATCATAGCCCAGCCCCCGTTCATTCATAACCGATTTAACATATAGTATAAGTTCATGATCTCTGAACTTGTTAAAATGATCCTCTATTTTGCTGACATACAATTTAATATCCTTAGAAGAATACTCCGCCCTGCCCGCCAGCCGGAAAACGATACTCATCAATTCCACACGATTATTTACCTGAGGCCTCTCCGGAACCTGTTTCACCTGAGCAGAGGGATACAGGCTGATAAATAACAGCAAGGCACATAAAAATAGTTTCTTCATAGTTCGCTTAATGTTATACGGTGCTAAATAATTCATTATAAGGGCTGTCGTTGAGTATTTCAATTGCACGTTTATAGTCATCTTTATTTATCTTGATATCGATGCTCTCTGCGGGATTAAATCCATATGTACTAAGAACCGATGAGGCAGGATTGTCCGAAGATAGAATTGTATATATATCAGATTCTTCCAATAGACTCTGAATGTCCCCGGCAACCACTCTGTCATCAATAGAAATTAGAAGCCGTAAGTCAGATTTTTTCATAAATTTTTGTTTTTATTTGCTCATAAAATTAAGCATAAAAACTGACAGTGTTATACTTATAAAATATTTACCAGATTTCACAGCTATTTTGGTTGGGTGACAGGAAGCAGATATAATATAGAAGCGATTATAGTTCCTTCGCTTTTACTCATTTTGAAGTTAATTATCAAAAATAAAAAGTTCTTCAATAGCTACAGAGAAAACACACGCTAAATCATGAGCAAGTTTTAAAGAGGGATTATATTTGTTTTGTTCCAAAAACACTATTGTTTCTCTCCGAACATTTACTTTTCTTGCGAGTTCGTCTTGAGTTAAATTATAACGCGCCCGTAATTCCTTAATTCGGTTAGTCATTCTTAATCCCTTTAAAGTTAATTATGAGCCAGGAAATTCCAAATGACACTGCCATCGCTAAAATACCAATCCCAAGTAATCCTTCGGTTTCAAATTTAACTCTGTCTTTAATGAATATTAGAAACACCCAGATGTAAAGAGAAACGTAATACGAAATTGCTGCTGTCTTTTGAAGAACTTTTTTTGACAGTTCATCTTCAACAGGTTCACCGCGTTTCACATTATTCAATCTTTTAAATCCAACGAAAACTGCAAAACCTACAATTAGTATAATTACACCTAAGTGCAATAAATCCATCGTGTTAAACTCTTTAACTGATGTAAAAAACCAAAGACCTGTTAACATTAAAACAAGTCCGGCTACGATAAAAACAATTAACGATTTTTTCATAATACAAATGTTTAGTTAAATAATTCTAACACGAAGTTAGAAATATGTAACATGCAAAACAAATTTTTGTTGATTTTTTTCAATAATTGTCAATTCCGATTGGAAGCATAAAGAGTGGGTTTACAGTTCGACTTTTTTCAAAAAATCACTCAATCCGCAAACTTCCACATCATCTTTAAATGTATAAGATGCTGATACAGGAGCAACAATATATGTTTTATCTGGTTTTGTGGTTTCAATGGCACTCCAAAAGCCTTTAGTTACCTGTGGCGCCGATGAGGCCTTGCATTCTACAGCTATCGTCCGGGTACCCCTCTCAATAAGCAAGTCTAATTCGTCACCAGCTGCACTGCGATAAAAAGAAAATTTACAATCTCTCAATGAAGATATAATGTAATGGTCTAAATACAGAAAGGCATCCGAATTTTTATAGAGCATTTTCACCAAAGTGAACTTTCCGTATTGCCTCGGGCCCAAAATTGCAACTGCAGGGAATGCTCTTAAGTTCTCATTTACAAACGCTTCTATATTTCGATCAATTAGTCTGTGCATATCATAAATACTATTTCTATTTTGCACAATTCAATATAAAATTCTCTTTTTAAAGGATTTTCAATGAAAATAAGCATACGGATATAGGTCCAACTCAATTGTCTACGTAGTGCGTATACAATTTGTTCGTCAGGGAAAGTCTCTGCAAAGCGAAGACAATGCCGTATTGTTTTTCGCCCCAACCCTTGCCATATTCTGTAGTCAATTGACGTGATAGTGTAGTGATAATCTGTTTTCCGTATTCCGCACGGTTATGTTTAAGTATATCATCTAACAGGTAATTATTTGATTGTCTTCAAAAATTGTGCTGCTGTCATAACTGGCAATTTTGACTTTTGAAAGTCTTTTAGGTTTCTGGTAATAATGACGTCAACTCCATTTTCTATCGCAGTGAAGTATTGTATAGCGTCTTCGTAATCCTTAAAGTCATTGTCGTTAAGCGATAGTCCTACAATTTTCTCATCAAGACTTAATACCTGAACTATTAATTTTAGTTTTCGAAGAATTAATTTAGCGTCTTCCGGTTTTTTTGATTGTAAAAGAATATAGTTTGTATTAGCAAAAGTCAGTGCAGAAACGCTTAAACCTATTTTTTGTTTATCTGCTAAAGTGAACAGCATCGCCGCCTCATCATAGAATGGCTCTCTTTTAGCTAGAAGGTCAATAATGATGTTTGTGTCAATAAATAATTTTTTCATTTGTACTTTTCTGCCAAGTAGTTTGAATAATTCTTTCTTAGGTCAAAGTTTTCATCTAGCTTGATGACACCGCTAAGACTTTCCACAAGAGGTGAAATTTCTGTCGCTACTGTTTTTTGTTTAGTTATCGACTCGAGATAGGACTCAACAATCTTAGAGATACTAATATTATGATTATGAGCGTAATTCTTAGCCCTGTCAATAACCCGTTTGTTTAGTCGTAATGTTAGTTTCGTTTCCATGGTGTGTTGATTTACGTACAAATATACAAAATCTATACGTCAATATCAAATACATTCTATTTTTTCTACTTGTTGTCTATTTATATATTCACGTTTATTTAATTTCCCTATTGTATCGGTTACACCAAACCCGCTTCATTCATCCCACCCTGTGGAAAAACCTTCGACCTCTATCTTTCTGTTTTGTGTCATGACTGTTTATTTAACGTAAAATTACTCGATACTAATGAGTTTTTTGAGGTAATCGATTTGTTTTTTGCCCGATGAGTTATCCGGATATAATTCGACCGACCGCAAATAGTTATCTAGCGCCAACTGGTACTGTTTGTTCTTTGTATAAGCCTCACCTAAAATGTCATACCCTCTCCAGTCATCGGGGCACAGTTGGACATACAATCTTGATATCAAAATAGCTCTCGGGTAGTTAATCTCCTCAGTTAAGTAATAATCGGCATATACATAAATCTTAT
>Ga0074193_1003204_pt1 | contig 12574 bp, 12 predicted proteins | sample EPASupsiteHSE605_FD_64523 | JGI IMG/M metagenome (GOLD analysis project Ga0074193, IMG submission 64523) | Bioremediated contaminated groundwater from EPA Superfund site, New Mexico - Sample HSE6-05 | ecosystem: Environmental > Aquatic > Deep subsurface > Groundwater > Contaminated ... | reverse complement strand
GTTTAATAACAATCCAGAGCTTATCAGTGTAGGGTCCCATGGAATGAGGATATATTTATGTATGCTGCCAGTCATTGGGTTTCAAATTATTGGGGGAAATTATTTTCAAGCTGTAGGCAAGGCCGGTTATGCCATTATACTTAGCATGTCACGGCAGGTCATCATCTTAATTCCCCTGCTCTTGATTTTGCCAGGAGTGCTTGGTATTAATGGCGCATGGCTCGCAAGTCCAATAGCAGATTTAGTCTCAGCAATACTGACTGGCATATTTTTATTTAGGGAAATTCGCAAACTTGCAATAATGTAGCGGCCGCAAAAAGCATAAATTGATTATTTTGGTTAAAACAACTATAATTTAGATACAATCCCATGGTTATGTATGTTGGAATGATTTTTATGACTGAATATAGTTCGAAAGGCAGTGACCTGTATGAAAATTAATACTTTAGGGCCTGCCCAGCTGCCGATGCAGTTAGAACGGGAAACTGGCGTGCGGGCGGATAAATCCCTCGGCCATTTTGCCTCTGACTTGCTGAAAAGTCAGGATGGACAGTCCCGCGAGCGGATGACTGCGCTGCTCGTAGCGATTGATCAGCATGGTAAGCGGTTAGGTGATGTGCCAACTTATTCTGAACTTAAAAAGTATCGTGAAGTGGTCCGTCAGTTTGTCGGTGAGGCTGTAGGCCGCATGTATAGCTTGAGCTCTCAGCAGGGCTGGGATCGAAGTGGCCGGCAGAAGGTTTATACCATTATTAAAAAGGTAGATGCCACCTTGGAAAGCCTAAGTGAAGACGTACGGCAAGGGCAAGAACGACAATTGGATATTTTAGCCAAGCATGATTCCTTACGCGGGATGTTAGTGGATTTGTTTATGTAGAGGTGTAGCATGAAGTGGACAGATATCGTTGGCCATGTTGATCAGATAAAAATGCTTCGTTATATGGAGAGTCATCGACGTATACCCCATGCCGTTCTGCTGTCTGGGGCGAAGGGTATCGGAAAATCTATGGTAGCCAGTATGCTTGGTGCCGCGCTGCTGTGTATGGCTACAGAGTCCAGGCCCTGTGGCAGTTGCCAGTCCTGTCGTCAGATGAACCAGGAAAATCATCCTGACTTGTTATCCATCATTCCTGATGGTACCAATATTAAAATTGAGCAGATTAGAAAGCTGCAGCATGAAGTAGCCCTGGCGCCTTATGTTAGCGGGCGCCGAGTATGTATTATTAATGAAGCTGAGCTTATGACGGTGCAGGCCTCCAACAGTTTGTTGAAAGTGCTGGAAGAACCGATAGGTGATCTTGTATTTATTTTGATATCTGCGAACAAACAAATGCTGCTGCCGACGATTATATCCCGGTGCATGACCATTGGGTTTCAGCCATTAACAGATGCGGTACTTACACAGGCGTTGGTGGATAAAAGTTTTTTGCCTGAGCAGGCAGATATAGCAGCCCGTCTTAGCCGAGGTCGTATGGGAACCGCCCTCTCCCTGCTTGAACCTGAGGGTTTGGCCTTGCGGAATCAGGCAGCAAATATGATGCAGGGATTATTAGAGGGTAAAATGAGACAAGTTTGGGATACTGCCGCCATTTTCGAAAAAATGGAGCGTAAGGAGATTCTGCAATTATTAGGATATTTTACCTACCTAATGCGCGATACTTTAATGATTGTCACAGGACAAGGTGACAACTTATTATTTAATATAGATTTAGCGAAGTGGCTGGGTGAATGTTCAGACCGCTGGAGCGAAGAGGGTTTATTGCAGGGTATTAAGGCTGTGGAAACCGCAGGACGGGCTTTGAATGCCAATGCCAATGCTAGGCTTACAGGTGAAGCCTTATTGATAAAAATATATGATTTGGTCAGGGAGGTATGAATTTGCAAACAGTAGTGGGAGTGCGTTTTAAGAAGGCTGGTAAAATATATTATTTTGGACCTGGTGAATTTGTATTGTCAGCAGGTAATTTTGTAATTGTTGAAACTGCTAGAGGACTAGAATATGGGGAAGTTGTTATTGGACCCCGCGAAGTAGCGGAAGAACACATCGTAGCGCCTCTCAAAGCAGTGCAGCGTAAAGCTACAGCTGAAGATGATATCAAAGTTGCGGAAAATAGAATCAAGGAAAAAGAGGCTTTCACTATTTGTGAACAAAAAATAAAGACCCATGATCTGAATATGAAATTGGTAGATGTAGAGTATACCTTTGATGTAAATAAAATAATTTTTTATTTTACAGCAGAAGGACGCATTGATTTTCGGGAACTAGTAAAGGATTTGGCCGCAGTATTTCGCACTCGTATTGAGCTTCGGCAGATCGGTGTACGGGATGAAGCTAAAATGATGGGCGGAGTTGGCTGCTGCGGCAGACCTCTATGCTGCTCTACTTTCTTGGGAGACTTTGAACCAGTATCGATTAGAATGGCCAAAGATCAAAATTTGTCACTAAATCCGGCTAAAATTTCTGGAATTTGCGGGCGCTTGATGTGTTGCCTTAAATATGAAAATGATTCCTATGGATCTTGTTGTAAAAAAGTAATGGCTCCGATTGTTGGCCGTGAAGTAGTGACAGTTGACGGTTATGGTAAAGTAACATCTGTTAATCAAGGCAAAAAAACTGCGACTGTACTACTTAAAAATGGTAATAGCATTGTCATGTCATGGGAAGATGTAGTGGAAAAGGATAATAATGTGTGATATAGAGCCGCTGTTTCATGGAGAAAGGATCGATGATTTGCTTATTGGACAACTGAAGGTTATTCAAAGTGAATCAGAATTTTGCTTTTCATTAGATGCCGTTTTATTGGCCCATTTCACGACAGTAAGGCAAGGGATGAACGCCGTGGATTTAGGGACAGGGACAGGCGTTATTGCTTTCTTGCTAGCATCAAGAGGAGCAGGGCATGTGACTGGTCTGGAATTTAGTCAATCCATGGCACAGATGGCGACTCGCAGTGTTATATTAAATAAATTGCAGGATAAAGTAGAAATTATCCAGGGAGATTTATGTAACATAAAAGGTTTATTGCCTGCAGGATATTATGATTTGGTGGTGTCTAATCCTCCCTATCGTCCAGTAGGTGGTGGCCTTATTAGTCCCAATGATAAGGTGGCTATGGCAAAACATGAAGTGACAGCTACCTTGCAGGATGTAGTTAATGCTGCCAAGCATTTAGTAAAAACCCGAGGACGCTTTGCGATGGTTCATTTGCCTGAGCGTATGTCTGAAATTCTAGTGTCCATGAGTCAGGCCGGTATTGAACCGAAACGTCTGCAATTGGTTCATTCGGCGATCGGTAAAAAACCAAAGATGCTCTTAGTCGAGGGGATACGCGCTGGTAAACCTGGCCTTGAGGTTTTGCCGCCGCTCTTCGTTTATAAGTCTGATGGTAGCTATAGTGATGAAATACAAAAATATTATAAAGAATTTAGATAAGAAAGCGTTAGCGAGTTCTATTGGGCCGCAAAGAGGTGAGTTGTTTGGTTGAAAAACTTGGGATATTATACTTATGTGCTACGCCGATTGGCAATCTTGAGGACATGACTTACCGAGCGGTACGTGTGCTTGGTGAGGTGGCAGTTATTGCTGCCGAGGATACGCGGCATACTCGGAAATTGCTTAGCCACTTTGATATTCATACCCGCCTTATTAGCTATCATGAACACAATAAAGTTCAGCGCGGGCCTGAAATCATCGAGAGGCTGCTGGCTGGCGAAGATGTGGCAGTAGTTAGGGATGCTGGACTTCCTGGTATTTCTGATCCGGGGTCTGATCTGGTAGCGCTGGCTGTTATGGCTGGCATTACAGTCGTGCCCCTGCCTGGTGCGAATGCTGCATTGTCAGCTTTAGTTGCTTCTGGCCTTGATACAACTTTATTTACCTTCATTGGTTTTTTGCCGAAAAGCAAGAAAAAACGGCGTGAATTAATTGCCAGTTTAGTAGCCAGTCCCTATACCATGATATTTTATGAATCCCCCCATCATATAAAAGCCACATTAAAGGAACTGAGCGGTGCTTTCGGTGAGCGCCCAGCAGTGGCAGCACGAGAGTTAACCAAAAAGTTTGAGGAATTTGTACGCGGAACACTAGCAAGTATAGGACTGCATTTTGACCAATGTGACCCCCGAGGAGAATTTACTCTGATTGTGGCCGGTCAGCCTGATAGCCAAAAAATTGAACTCATTCCTGAGGAACAGCTATCTGTTGTAGACGCTGTTATGGCCTTGGTGGCGACAGGCACAACGAAAAAAGACGCTATCAAGGTGATAGCGCAGCAGCGGGGATTACCGAAAAGGGAAGTATATCAAGCCCTTCTAGGCTGATATGTTATCATATATTTGGGGAATGTCTCCATGAGATAGATTCCGCAAAAAAAAGAGGCTTTTCAGCCTCTTTCTTCAAGATTAAAGTTTCTTAGACAGCGTTATCTGTCATTGCTTCTAAGCATTCTTGACAAATATTTTTATTTTTGAAGACTGTTACTTCGTCTGCATTGCCACAGAACACACAAGCGCAAGATGGCTCGTATTTGCGTAAAATGATGCGATCGCTATCTACATATATTTCCAAAGCATCTTTTTCAGCAATTGCCAGCGTACGACGAAGTTCAATTGGAATAACTACCCGGCCTAACTCGTCCACTTTTCTTACAATACCAGTTGATTTCATGATAATAAATTCCTCCTATTATTCTAACATTTTTCGACAAAACCACTTAACTAAATAATACCAAATGTTACAAAGTGTGTCAACCTGTTTTTTCCATAACAGTAATATAATGTTTCACTATTTGAATGTTTTGCCCAAATGGGTCGAATGACGCAAAACTATACAGAGTTAATTCGACATCAAAACATGCTAGGGGTAAAACGGTCATAACAAAAGATTTAAAATTTTTGTTAATTCAACATAATTCGACAAAAAAACTTCTAAACAGATAATACCAAATATTGAGAAGCGTGTCAACCTATTTTTTCCATAACAGTAATATAATTGACCAATTACTGAATGTTTTATCAAAATAAGTCTAATGACGCAAAAATATCCAGAATGCATTCGACATAAGTGTCTATTTTGGGTAAAATGAGATAAATAACAAAGGGTAAAGAAAGTGATATACTTTCTGATTCTGCTAGAAGCGGTTAGCTAATCATGATATAGACTATAAGGAGGACTATCCAAATAATGAAAAAATCATTTTATATTACTACGCCTATTTATTATCCAAGTGATAAGTTACACATCGGTCATGCTTATACAACAACCATCGCTGATGCTATGGCCAGGTATAAGCGGTTGGCTGGTTATGATGTGCTGTTTTTAACTGGGTCTGATGAACATGGACAAAAAATTCAGCGTAAGGCTGCCGAACAAAATATTACGCCCATTGAATATGTTGATAAAATTGTGGCTTCTTTTCAGCATCTATGGAAAAAACTAAACATTTCTCACGATGATTTTATTCGCACAACAGAAGGTCGTCATCGTGAAGTTGTGCAAGCTATTTTTCAGAAAATTTATGATCAAGGTGATATTTATAAAGCCGCTTATGAGGGACGTTATTGTACGCCATGTGAAACTTTCTGGGTTGAACGTCAATTAGTAGATGACAAATGTCCTGATTGCGGGCGGGCTGTCGAAGTGGTTCAGGAGGAAAGTTATTTTTTCCGGATGTCTAAATATCAAGATCGGCTGCTTTCCTATATTGAGGACAATCCTAATTTTATTGAGCCAAATTCTCGCCGCAATGAAATGCTTAATTTTATCAAAGGCGGTCTAGAAGATTTATGTGTTTCACGGACCACTTTTGACTGGGGAATACCTGTACCCTTTGATACGAAACATGTTGTATATGTTTGGTTTGACGCTTTGACTAATTATATTACGGCTGCCGGATATCTGGATGATAGAGCTAAATTCAGTAAATTCTGGCCAGCAGATATTCATCTGGTAGGCAAGGAAATTGTTCGTTTTCATAGTATTATTTGGCCTGTTATTTTGATGGCCTTAGATATAGAAGTGCCTAAGAAAGTATATGGACATGGCTGGCTCATTATGGAAGGCGATAAAATGTCCAAATCTAAGGGGAATGTCATTGATCCTCTTGTGTTACTTGAAGAATTTGGACCTGATGCAATTCGTTATTTCTTATTGCGAGAAATTACCTTAGGCCATGATGGCAATTTTTCACGGGAGGCCCTTATTAATCGGATAAACGCCGACCTTGCGAATGATTTGGGTAATTTACTGCACAGATCTTTAAGCATGATTGGTCGTTTTAATGGCGGTATTATTGAGGCAGCTGGTGATATAGAAGAGATTGACCAAGAGTTAGCTCAGTTGGCGCAAAATACGGTTATTCAGTATGAAAAATTTATGGATGATATGGATATTAATGCTGCAATTAAGGCCATTTGGACACTGATTGGCCGGACCAATAAATATATTGATGAAACCGGCCCGTGGGCCTTGGCGAAAGACGAGGCAAAAAGAGGACGATTGAATACCGTGCTATATAATCTAGCAGAGACGTTAAGAATCGTAGCTATTCTGATTTCTCCATTAATGCCTGTTACTGCACCGAAAATTTGGGCACAGCTGGGTATTGCTAGTGACTTCACTGCAGTAACCTTAACAGATGCCCGCGGATGGGGTAAGCTGACTGGGGGAACTAAAGTAGGTACTCTTGAACCAATTTTCCCGCGTATTGAAGACAAACCGTCAGAAACTGCGGCTCCGGTGCTAGAATCAGTGAAAAATGAGGTCCAATCAGCACCGCAAGGAACAGCCCATATGCCAGAGGTAACTATTGAAGATTTTGCCAAAATGGATCTGAGAGTGGTTAAAGTATTAGCTGCCGAAAAGGTAGCTAAAGCAGATAAATTATTAAAACTGACTGTCGATTTAGGAACAGAAGAACGAACGATTATTTCAGGGATTGCGAAACATTATGCACCTGAAGAACTTATTGGCAAAGATGTGGTCATGATTATTAATCTGAAACCAGCTAAAATTCGCGGGATTGAATCCCGGGGAATGGTCCTAGCAGCTTCTTGCGGTGAAAAGTTAAGCCTAGTAACTGCACCAGAGATGGCGCCAGGCAGTAGGGTTAAATAATATGTTATTTGATTCTCATGCCCATATTGATGATGAAAAATTTGATGCGGATCGTGAACAGGTCATTCAAAGAGCACTAGAAAATGGTGTCACAGGTATCATTAACGTGGGGGCTACTATGGCCTCCTCGGCCCGTTCGGTAGCCCTTGCGGCCCAATATGCCAATATTTACGCTGCTGTAGGTATTCATCCCCATGATGCTCAGGAGGCCTTGGAGACTGACTATGAGCAGCTGGCAGCATGGAGCAAACAGGATAAAGTACTTGCGATCGGTGAAATTGGCCTAGATTATTATTATGATTTATCACCGCGGGATGTTCAGCGTGCTGTGTTTGTACGGCAGATCGATGTGGCGCGCCAAATGAATATGCCATTTATTATTCATGACCGTGATGCTCATGGTGATATCTTGGATATTGTTAAAAGTGAAGCAAAGGGCCTTAGTGGCGTATTTCATTGTTTCTCTGGCAGTTTAGAGATGGCAAAGGAAGTAATAAAATTAGGTTTTTACATTTCCATTGCTGGACCGGTTACTTTTAAAAATGCGGCGAAGCTGCCGGAAATTGTAGCAGGTATACCTTTAGAACGCTTATTGGTAGAAACAGATTGCCCTTACTTAACGCCCCATCCTCACCGGGGCAAACGAAATGAACCTGCCTATGTACGGATTGTGGCTGAACAGGTAGCGAGCTTGCGGGGGCTAGAGCTGTCAGCCTTAGCTGAAATCACGAGTGCCAATGTGCAAAGGTTGTTTAATATTAAATAAAGAGCATAATTTACGAAATGAGTGAATATCTTGTTAAAGGGTATTCGCTCATTTTTTTTTGTTAAAATGCAGAAATTTTTTGGCAGCAGCACAGCATAAATATTGATTAAACCGCAGAGGGGCAGAGAACATAGAGAACAGGCTGGTTTTAAGGGCTGATAATCCTTCGCGCCCTCTGTTTTGCGGGTTTAGACAGGACGTGCTGGTATTTATCTTATTTTATGTATAAAGGAGGCGGTATTGGTAAATAATTAAACAAAAGTAAAAATATGATTAGACATTAATTAATACTTGTGGTATAATGTGCAAACGTTTTGAAAGGAGGGCTTGCATGCGTAATTATGAGCTGAATAAGCTAATATTTCGAAAAAAATTGCTTCCCCTAATTCTAGCGATATTCATCGTTTTGCTGTTGGCAACAGGCTTTATGTTTGCCAACAAAAAAGTACACATTGCCGCTGACGGAGCTACTGTGATTGTTAGCACGTTACATAATAAGCCTGAGGATGTTTTAGTACAAGCCGGGATAAAATTAGGTACTATGGATGAATATCGCCTGTCAACAAATAAGATAGTTGACGGCACTATAATTTCTGTGCACAGGGCTGTGCCTGTTACTGTAGTCTATCAAGGAAAAACCCAGCAGTTAGTGACTGGCAAACCTACAGTAGGGGAATTGGCAGAAAGTTTAGGCGCTGCACCAGCAAGCAGCAGACTTATACCTAGTGGACAGACGAAAATCGAACCTGATATGCATATTCAGGTCATTGCCCTCACACAACAAATTGTTGAACGTGAAGTGCCTGAACCTTTTAGCATTATGAGGAGCCCTGATCCCACTTTAGAAAACGGTGTGGAAAAAGTCATAGAAGAGGGGCAAGACGGTCTTAAGACAATTACTGTACGCCTCGAATTTGCTGATGGTGTAGAAGTAAGCGCTCAGCAGATTGGTGAGACTATTAAGGAAGCGCCAAAGGCGAAGGTTATCCATGTGGGTACCCGTAATACTGTGGAAACTTCCCGGGGTTCTATGCGATTTAGTCGTATGGAGATCATGGAGGCTAGCGCCTATCTGCCAACAGATGGTTCTCCTGAAGGCCTCACTGCGACAGGCATATCAGCGCGCCGTGGTATTGTAGCCGTTGATCCTGATATAATCCCCCTTGGCACCAAAGTGTATATACAAGGCTATGGCGTGGCTTTGGCTGCCGATGTTGGCGGCGCAATTGTCGGTCATAAGATTGACTTGTGTATGGAAGATTATAACGAGGCTATGAGATTTGGCAGGCGAGCAGTAAAAGTATATGTTCTTGATTAATAAAGCATATGTCACTCCACACACAATAAAATTTTTGCGGCTGACGCTAAATGTTCAGATGCTAAGCAAGGCTGGAATTTTGCAGTAGACTTGAACAGGGGGTATGCTCCCTGTTCTTTTTTTGATATTATAGTAGTAAAGAGGCTATTTAGAAATGATTAAAGAAGTAATTGTTGTTGAAGGTAAAAATGATATACATGCTGTCAAAAGAGCGGTGGATGCAGATTGCCTTACAACAGGAGGCTTTGGTCTGAGCCCCTACAGTATGGAAAAAATTCAGCAGGCATATGCCAAACGCGGGATCATTATTTTGACAGATCCTGATTGTGCGGGTGAACGGATACGAAGGTTTTTAAGTAAGCGTTTTCCTGAAGCTAAGCACGCTTTTGTTCCCAAAGATGATGCAACAGCCAATAATGATATCGGTATTGAACAGGCTTCAGGAGAAGCTATTCAGAGGGCCCTGGCTAAAGTCCGTTATCAAAACTATCAGCCTGGCAGTGAGTTTAGCATGGCTGATCTAATGAAATACGGATTAAACGGTAGCAATGCAGCTGGTACTCAGCGCGCCTTGGTGGGAGCTAAACTTGGGATCGGCTATGCTAATGCCAAAACTTTTTTACAGCGTTTAAATAATTACGGCGTAACTCGGGCTGAATTTGAGCAGGCAGTGCAAGAACTTAGTCAATCAATTTAATAAATTTGGAGGCCATGTCATGACACAGCCAACGATCGCACAAAAGGATGTCACTTTACATATTCTAAAGAGATTTGGAATTCGCATGAGCAAAAAATTAGGACAAAATTTTCTAATTGATGAACAGGTAGTAAATAATATTGTAGCTGCTGCTGAGATTAAGCCTGGTGATGCTGTACTGGAAATTGGCCCAGGCATTGGCACGTTGACCCAAGGGTTGGCTGAAGCAGGTGCTGATGTTACGGCCGTGGAAATAGATCGACGGCTATTAGAGGTCCTTAGTAAGACGTTAGAGGGATATGATAATGTTAAGGTTGTACACGGGGATATTTTGCGTATTAATATTGCAGAGACAATAGGGGCGCCAAAGTATAAGGTTGTTGCCAATCTGCCCTATTATATTACGACACCGATTATTATGGGTCTGTTAGAAGCGCGGATGCCTATTGAGGTATTGGTAACAATGGTACAAAAAGAAGTGGCTCAGCGCATGGTTGCTGTTCCAGGTACAAAAGATTATGGAGCACTATCGGTAGCAGTTCAGTATTACACGAAGGCTGAGATTATGTTTATCGTAAAGCCAGATTCCTTTATCCCTCCTCCTGCCGTGGAGTCAGCAGTTATTCGTTGTACTGTTCTTGATAAACCTCCAGTAGAGGTTAACGAGAAGATATTTTTCAGAGTCGTGAAAGCGGCTTTCGCCCAAAGGCGTAAGACATTATCAAATACGCTCAAAACAACAGGCGTTCCCGCGGAAACTCTAAAGGTTATTTTGGCTGCAGCCGGCATAGATGGCGCTCGCCGCGGTGAAACTTTATCCTTAGATGAGTTTGCCACCCTTGCGAATGCATGGATACAATAAAATAAAACTTATATTTTAAATAAGAAAAGACTTGGCTTGTGCCAAGTCTTCAGACGCAGGCAGAAGCCTTAGTCGTTCTTACTTGGAATCGAGAAAATGTTATACTTTCTGATTCCGTAGAAAGACCCTGCTCCATGGAGCAGGGTTTTTCGTTGCCAAATTTCATCCTATAACCCTTTCTTGCTTTCAAGTAAGGGCAGCTAAGGCTTGGCGTAAGCCAAATTATCTTTAAAAAAAGTGTCTAACAAATCAAAGCGACGCTCACTATGATAACCGATATAAGACTTATTTTGCCATTGGCGGGTACGGGGGGCATTTTGGAAAACGCTGATTGCTTCCAGACAGTCGCCCACAATAGTGTCAATAATTTTGGCGCAGTGTATGTGAGTTTTGAGAGAGGAGCCTAATTGATAATGGGGAATAGTAGTCGCTACATCAATTTTCAACTTGTTCATTCTCGCTAGGGCCATCGAGACAGGAGGGATGGCTAACTCCCGAAAGGGGATAGTTTCTAAAAAATGACGTGAGACGGCGTGGGGACCATGAGAGGGTGTGGATAGATTTATTTTCTTATCCAAGCCCAGTTCTTTATTAAGATTTAAACGCCATTGAAAGGTGGGATTATAACGTTCAATGTGGCGTGGAGGTGAAGGATAGCAGTTGGTTAAAGCCATATCTAAGTGTTTCAGTAAGATGTGGTCGATAAGTTGTAACAAGCTATCGGCAAAAGTGCCTACCATGTCGCCATCCACAAAAGCCACTACGTCGCTACCTAGCGCTAGAGCTACTTTGGCGCCTATTGCTCGGGGAATGTCAATACCTAGACGTTCATGGAAGTAAAGAATCTGCAATTTAGGTATACCCAGTTTTAATACTTCGTGCATTGTGGTGTCATTAGAACCGTTACTCACTACGATAATATGATCGATGGGCAGTGTACTTAGATTTTGCAGGACGGTTGTAATGCGACCAGCTTCATTTTTTGCTGGAACAACCACAGTAATCATGCCATCACCTCGAATGTTTTGAGCGCGATGTTTGTGACCTTCAGTGGTCACAGGTTTAGTATAGTATATTTCCATGGAGCCCTTTTTGCTACATGGAAAGCTTTGCGAAATTTTATTTACTTTTACCCCTTTCGCTGTTGGCTTCAATAAAGACGTGCAGGTTATGTGGCAGTTTCTAGTTATATTACATAGTATGTAGTAAGTAAGTGAAGTGAGTCAGTGGGGGGTGGTGAGAATGCCTAATGTAGAGATCGGGGATTTGGTAATTCGCAAATCCCACGGTGGCGACATTGTATTTAAGGTGACAGAAATATTTGAAAATGATATGGGAGAATTGCATTGTGTGCTTAAAGGCATGTATTTGCGTTTGGTGGCAGATGCACCAATGGCTGATTTGGAGTTAGTTGGTGTGGCCAAATTGTGTAAGGAAATTGTAGATTTGGAATTTATCCATAATGATGGTGTGAAAAGAATTATGATGCGCCGCGGTGCTGACAGGGAAAAAACAGAGATGACTCGCTCTGAATCAGCAAAAAAATATGAATTTTTCGACATACCTGGCAGGGTATTGCATCTTGATGGTGATGAGGAGTATCTTAAGATGTGTTTAAAAACATATCAGCAGCTGAACATTGAAGCTGTTGGCCGCTGTATTGATGAATCTCAGCAGGCGGATCAGGTGATTGCGTTAATTGAGGAATATCGCCCCGATATTTTAGTGTTAACAGGTCATGATGCATTGCTCAGTGGCGGGAAAAAAGATTTCGGCGATGTTAATAATTATCGTAATTCTAAACACTTTATCGAGGC
>Ga0074193_1003202_pt1 | contig 12592 bp, 9 predicted proteins | sample EPASupsiteHSE605_FD_64523 | JGI IMG/M metagenome (GOLD analysis project Ga0074193, IMG submission 64523) | Bioremediated contaminated groundwater from EPA Superfund site, New Mexico - Sample HSE6-05 | ecosystem: Environmental > Aquatic > Deep subsurface > Groundwater > Contaminated ... | reverse complement strand
CCATCTGTTGTCCCCGATGTTCAGCTTTAGCGTAAGGCGAGTTCACTCCGACTTAATATCTGCACCCAGTTTCTTTATTTCTGCATCCAAATGCCTACGATACTTTTCCACGAAGCTAAGCATACTGTCAAATTGTTCCTCGGTTACCTGCTCAAATACGGCTTTATCCCGCTCTTGAAACTCTTTGTGCAGTTCCTCATGAACTTTGTTAATTACTTTCCCTTGCGGAGTCAAGCGAAAATAGATTTCTTTCTTGTTATCCGGCTTCTGGTAGCTTTCGATAATGCCTTTTTTTATGAGCTTCTTAGTTATTTTACTCATGGCACCGCTAGTCATATAAAAGGACTCCGCAAGTTTTGTCACGTTGGAATCTACATTTCTTCCAATGTATTCAATGCAATGTACTTCAGAAGACTTATACCCCTTAAGACTGTCTTCCATCTTAAACTTATTAAGAAAAACCATCTTGTTTAGTAAGTCCCTGAAACCCTTTATGACCTGAGCTTCTTTGTTCATGGCCTGTCCTCCCACCCGTTGGTGCATTACAATATTATATTAAACATTTGTTTCCATTTCAACAATGTAGAAATAATTTTTACTCTAACGCTTTAATCCGGGCGGGGCTAACCCCGCTTTATTTCAGTTTTTTTGCCGGCCTCATTTACGATTTGAGCTGCCAATTTCACGACTGTAATTCGGAGATTCATGGCCTGATGAATAAGCAGTTGATGCGCTTCATAGTCACTCACTCCTTCGCGGGCTGCAAGAAGGGCCTGGGCTCGGGCAATTAGTTTCTGGTTTTTCAACTCGCACTGAGTATTTTCCAATTTCAGGCGAACAGCTTGCATTTCTTTCCAACGTGCATAGGCTATTTGGATTGCTGGTAAGAGATCTCGTTCTGTAATCGGTTTGACAAGATATCCATACACGTTGACTTTCTCTGCCCGGTTAATAAACTTGGGCTGGCTATAGGCTGTGAGCATTAATACGGGGATATTCATAGAATGTAAGATCTTTGCTGCCTCCAAACCATCTAAACCCGGCATCATCACATCCAGAATCGCTAAATCCGGAGTGACAGATTTGGCTAATTCTACAGCCTTCGAGCCACTATTTGCTTCACCACAGACAGTATGCCCAGCCCCTTGAAGCATTTCTTTAATATCCAGACGAGTTAACGCCTCATCGTCAGCAATCAAGATGGATAGAAAACTCATAATTGTTCCTCCGCATTATATTTTGGAAAGCTAACTGTAACACACGTCATTCCATCAACGCGTTCCATGTGAAAGTTACCACCCAATTGTTCACTAACTAATGAATCGACGATTTGTAAACCCAGACGCCGTCGCTTTACTGTATCAAAAGGTTCGAGAGGCTCTAATCCATTGTCCCTAATCGAAATTTGAATTTGCCCCATTGCTTCTGATATTTCAACCGTAATCAGTCCACGATCCAAGAGATGAATCCCATGTTTAATACTGTTCGTCAGCAGTTCATTAATGACTAAAGCTAACGGGACCGCTTGCGAACTGGGCAAAAGAAGAGGTTGCCCTTCAACGCGGTTCTCAATGCTCTGCTCAGGCAATACAGAGCTTTCGATTAAACCATTTAAGATGCGTTGGGAAAGCTCTCTCAAATCAATCGAATCACATGTTTGATAAGTAAACACATCATGAACCATCGCGATCGATATAATTCGATTGATACTTGCCGAAAACTCGGCTTTGACAACGTCTAAACCCGAGCGTCGCATTTGCAGACGGAGCAAAGCAGCAACATTTTGCAGATTATTTTTGACGCGGTGGTGGATTTCCCGAATAACATTACTTTGGGCATGAAGTTCCTTCTCTTTCTTGCGAAGATCTGTTATATCTCGAAAGGATATTACACAACCGCTCAATTCTCCGCAAGTCACCAAAGGATAAACTTGAAAATAATAGTTTTTGTTAAGAATACAAAACTCTACCGGGTTTCTAAGAGAATTTAATAGGTCATCCAAGGAAGAACAATTAAACAGAGTCAACGGAAAGTCATTCCCCGACGCCTCAAACCCATAGATATCCTGATAAACCTGAGCAGCCTTTTTATTGGCATAGTTTATTTTACAATATTTATTGATCACAAAAATCCCATTTCCAACCCAATCTTCAAACTGGGAGCCTATCGTCGATAAATACATCAAAGTGTTACTTAAACGTTCGGCCGTTTGAGTTAAAAACTCCACTTGCTCCTCTTGCCGTAATTCTTCAGAAATGTCTCTTTCCATGATCAGTGTACCAATTACGTCATCAGCAGCGTTACGGATCGCGACAACCGTCTGCTCAATAGGGATCCCCTCTTGGCTAACCCCTCGTACATTCCGACTAGTTTCCCCGGTTTGAAACGTCCGATAAACTGCAGGTTCGCTGGTAGCATACGCTAATTCTCCAACAACACTATGACCATACAAGGAGCGATCTTTTGGGCAAGCCCACGCCAACACCACGGCATCTACTCCATCTTTTAACGGTGCATCGATAAAGATATCCGTTCCTGTCATTTCAGCTGTATAAGGGATTTGTAAAGCCATAACTTCCAATAATTCAATATCGGATTCGACCAGATTCGTGTATTCCAAACATAACGCCCTAACAGCTTCGCAATCCATTCAACGCCTCCAAATAATTTATGATTTGTGCCTTTGTCTGTACGTTTCTATCTAATCGTTCTTAATCTGTGTAATCTGTGGTTCCCCGTTCTTCCCGTATTTACAGTGTTTCTCCTTGTAGGTATAAAAAAAGATGGATTTTAGGTTTATTCTATCGGTTAATTTTCGTCGAACTTTATCAATATCCTTCTTACAACGAAAAACCTCCTACAATTTTGTAGGAGGTCAAAACACGTGCTTCTGATTAAGTTCAAACTAAAGCGAGCTAACCATCTAAACGGCTCTCTATAGTCTCGAAAGCTGATTTAAAATTGTCATTATTAACTATTTGCTCAATCATAACTGCTTTTTCATCGTTTGTACACTCGTAATAGATCGGATTAAGATCCCATTCGTTTTCTGAAGGATAGTAACGAAGATTTGCTCTAACTGTTTTTTCGGTTTCTCCGTCTTTGAACACTAGAGTCAAGGCGTAATTGTTGAAATTATATTCCTTGTCGAAACCTGATCCGTTAACCGCAAGATCAAAAATCTCCATCTTCTAAGACCTCCTACTTTAAACAGCCTTTGCTTATTATGTTGTTTAAGTAATGTCTTTATTCAATTTTGATTTTCAGGGGAGGATGGGTTAAGATGCTCCAGTCGCTCATTATAATACTTTAACGATGCAATCATTCATTAGAACCGGGATCCATTGCTTACCGGCTTTAGAACGAGACTCTACTTTAATATTCTTTATCGCGATCCGGGTTACAGTGCCGCTTCCTTGAATAACGTTTAACACATCAGCCTCTCTAACTTGGATAACGCCCACGATAAAACCAGTTTCAATTAGGTCTATCTTAGCAATAACAATCCCTTTTCCAGCCCTTCCTTGAGGTTTGTATTCCTCAAGCGCTGTCCGTTTGACGATTCCCCGTTCTGTCACGATCACTATATCTCCAGAGAAATCTTCTTCTGAACCGCTCAGCAGCAGAGCATCAACAATCCAATCGCCACCAACTAAGGCCATCCCTTTAACCCCACGTGATTTACGTCCCATAGGGTTGATTTCCGTTTCTTGGTAACGAATGGCTTGCCCTTGATGCGTAACGAGGAATAATTCCCCTTGGTTATCGCTTAGAAACACTTTAACTACGGTATCATCTTCTCGAAGTCCTATGGCTTCCGAGGAGCGAGCATTGACAAAATCGCTGACCGGACTCCGCATAACCTGTCCATCCTTCGTGACAAAGATGAAAAATGATGATTCAGACACCTCTTTAATAGGAAGGATAGCGACTACTTTTTCTCCCATAGGGAATGTGCATAAATTAGTTATAGGTCCTCCTTTATCCTTATTTCCTGCTTCGGGAACGGCTATCGCCCTAATACTCTGAAATTTCCCAGTATGCGTAAAGAAATAAAGTGTGTCCTTGTCTGTGCAGGTGATCCGCTCCTCCAAGATATCTCCATCTTTGAAAGCACAAACTAAGGCATTTGCTTTACTCTTCTTTATTTGCAAAGCGATTCGTTTTATAAATCCATCCCTGGTCAGCATAACTTCATGAAGACTTTCTGGTTCTTCAAAGGAGCTATAATCAAAATGCTCTCTCATTTCTTCAGGTAAAATGAGAGTACGCCGATCATCTCCATACTGATCGGCTATCTCTTTAAGTTCCCTCTTAATAATGTCGTACACCTTATTTACATCTGCCAAAATACTTTCTAACTCAGCAATAAGTTTTAAAGCCTCGGCATGGTCCTTCTTAATACTATCCAATTCAAAGTTAGTTAGGTGTTGCAGTTTCATATCTAAAATGGCCTGGGCCTGAATCTCGGACAGTTCAAAACGGGTAATCAGTGCTGCCTTGGCTAGAGAAGGGGTCTTACTGGCCCGAATAAGGGCAATCACCTCATCAAGGTTATTGATGGCGATCACCAAGCCTTCAAGAATGTGAGCATGTAAACGAGCCTTCTCTAAATCAAATTCCGTCCGTTTCGTGACAACGATTCTGCGATGACTAATAAAGGCGGCGTTGATTTCTTTAAGCCCAAGGACTTTAGGTGTACCTTCTGCTGTAATGACTAAGTTGATAATTCCGAAGGTATCTTCTAATTGAGTGTACTTAAATAATAGGCGTAAAATCCTCAAGGGTTCGGCATCTTTTCGACATTCAACGACCAGCCGAATTCCCTCGCGATCGGATTCATCCCTTACCTCGCTTATTCCTTCAATTTTACTCAACGCTGCCAACGTTTCAATCTTGGCTGCCAGTGTTGATTTATTCACTTGATAGGGAATCTCGGTGATGACGATTAAGCTTTTGCCATTGTTCCCTTGTTCGATCATCGCCTTACCACGCATTGTTATTTTTCCGCGTCCAGTCTTATAGGCGTTGACAATGCCTTCAGTACCGATAATCAGTCCACCTGTAGGAAAGTCCGGCCCACTCACTTTTTCCATGAGCTCATCAACCATGATCTGAGGATTATCTATTTGCAGGATCACACCGGTTATGACTTCCCGCAAATTGTGGGGAGGCATATTCGACATCATACCGACGGCAATTCCGGACCCTCCGTTAACTAAGAGGTTCGGAAAAGGGCTGGGAAGGACGACAGGTTCTTTTAGTCTTTGATCATAATTTGCTTTGAAAAGAACGGTATTTTTTTCTATATCTTGGGTCATCAATTGGGAAAGCGGCGTCATTCTCATTTCGGTATACCGCATGGCTGCTGCATTATCTCCATCAATCGAACCGAAATTCCCCTGCCCGTCAACCATAGGATATCTTGTTGCCCAAGGTTGGGCCAAACGAACCGCTGCATCATAGATCGACGAATCGCCATGGGGATGGTATTTCCCCATGCAGTCCCCAACCAAGCGTGCTGACTTGCTGTACGACTTATCTGAGTGCATCCCGATTTCATCCATAGAAAACAGAATCCGGCGATGAACCGGCTTAAGCCCATCTCTGACATCGGGAACTGCTCGCTGCAAGATAACATGCTTCGAATATCCCAGGAATGACTCTGGTAAGACGTCTTCAAGTGGACGCTGGTTAATGTTGTCTTCCGTAATACTCATCGAGCCTTATATCCTCCTAATAATCTACATATCATCGTCCGTAAAGACAATATTCTCCATCAGGAAATCACGTCTTGGTTCTACCTGCTCACTCATCAGGATTCTGAGCTTACGCTCCGCTTCCAAAGTGTCATCGATCGTCACTTGTATCATGCGTCGATTGACTGGATTCAAGGTTGTTTCCCAAAGCTGTTCGGGATTCATCTCACCCAGTCCTTTGTAACGTGAGATCTTCGCGGTTTTTCCCAAATTCTTAAGTTCTTGCTTTAATTCACTATCATTAAAGGCATAACGGGTAATTTTGCCTCGTTCTTTCTCAACTTTATACAATGGAGATTGGGCAATATACACCCTTCCGTTCAAAATCAAAGGTTTCATATATCGATAAAAAAACGTTAATAAAAGGCAGCGAATGTGAGCTCCGTCAATGTCCGCATCCGTCATAATACAGACACGGGCATAATTCCCCTTCTCTAAATCAAATTCTTTGCCGATTCCCGAACCAACGGCCGTGATAATGCTCCTGATTTCCTCATTTTCCAGGACCTTATCTATCTTGGCACGATAGGTGTTAATGACCTTCCCTCGCAAAGGAAGAATAGCTTGAAACCGACGGTCTCGCCCCATTTTAGCCGAACCGCCGGCACTATCCCCTTCGACTAGAAAAAGTTCATTCCGTGATTTATCCTTCCCGCTACAGGCAGCCAGTTTACCACTGAGGGCCTTAACCTCCGCATCACGGGCTTTCTTTTTAAGCTCCTTGGCTTTCTTCGCAGCGAGTCGTATAAGACAAGTTGTCAACGTTCGATTGATGACCTCTTTGGCTACAGCTGAATTTTGCTCCAAGAATTGACTAATTCCCTCATTAGTCAGTGATTGAACGATACCCTCAACTTCCATATTAGAGAGTTTCGTCTTGGTTTGTCCTTCAAATTGAGGCTCCTTAATCTTGAGTGATAGTACACAAGTTAGACCGTCTTTAAGATCATCCCCAATGAGGCTCTCATCTTTTTTGAATAGATTATTTTTCCGACCGTAATTATTAAAGACTTTCGTCAAAGCCGTTCGAAAGCCAGACTCATGAGTCCCCCCCTCATCCGTAGGGATGTTGTTGACATAAGAGTGCAACGATTCGTCGTCTCCATCGTTATATTGAATGGCACACTCGACAATCACATCCTCCTTTTCCCCTTTAAAATAGATCGCTTTCTTATGAACGGGCGCGACGCTTGATTCTTCAATTAAGTGTTCAACAAAGCCGATGAGGCCATTTTTAGGGGAAAAGATTTCTGACTTTGTTTCTCCACGGAGGTCAGTAAGGGTTATGGTTAAACCGTTATTGAGAAAAGACAGTTCCATTAAACGACTTCTTAAGGAGTCATATTTAAACACAGTGGTTTCTTTAAAAATATCGGGATCGGGTTTGAATACTACGGTTGTGCCAGTACCTTTTACTTTTTTCTTAATGATCTGTAGATCCGATTGAAGCTGACCACCGTTTACATACTCGACACGATAAAGTTTTCCGTCTCTTTTAATATCCGCCGTCAAATAAATAGATAAGGCATTGACGACACTTGCCCCAACGCCGTGCAATCCTCCAGAAGTTTTATAGGTATCTCCACTGAATTTACCTCCGGCATGTAAGGTCTCAAAAGCTAAGCGCACAGCGGGGATCTTCTTGACTGAATGTATGTCAACTGGAATACCACGCCCATTGTCCTCGATGGAAATAGATCCATCAAGATTAATTGTTACTACGATTTGATCACAAAATCCGGCCCCTGCCTCATCAATTGAGTTATCAATGATTTCATAAGCTAGGTGGTGAAGTCCTCTGCTCCCGGTTGAACCGATATACATGCCAGGACGTTTGCGGACTGCCTCCAATCCTTCGAGGACCTGGATAGATTCTGCATTATATTGCGTTTCTGACAAAACCAGTTCACTTCCTTAAACGATTCAACTTGTAATTCAATGGCTACCTACCGATAAGTACAATATCACTTGTTCAGCCAGTTTGTCTAGGTACCCCGCCATAATTATTATCCATAAAATGCATTATCTTTAAAATGTGACAAAAATATCCTAAAGACATGCAAGATAAGGTACATTTTCAGCAAACTCCCATAATCTAAATTAGGAAGAGAGGATTATATGAATGGATAATATTTGTAAACCAATTCCTAGTGATGGTCATCTTTCTAAAGAACCTTTGAACTTTGGTGTTTCTGTCTTTACTCCAGTTAGTTCAGTAGAGGGCAGCTCTACATTTTTTTTCTTACAACCCTTGTTAACCGGGAGTATCATAGCTTCGGTCGCTATTCTCATCGCCGCTCAAATTTTCCTGTTTCTTGCTGACCGTTTATTTGGTCTCGAATCAAGACCAGTTCAAAGAGGCCCTCTTATACTTCCGGAACAAACTGTGCGAATAACTTTAAGAGATTTACAAGATTTCTTGGCCTCAATGCCACGCAATATCCAGTCTTCAACTGACTCACCCGCTCCTTCAACTAGCTCATCCTCTCCTGTAACTGGTACATCCGCTCCAACAGTTAGCACATCTATTCCCACAACCAGTACATCCGTTCCGTCAAATGGCGCAAATATTCCTTTGTCGGAAAATGTAAGTACCGGTACTATTGAAACGCCGGAGACTCCCCTAATATTCGCATTAGCGGTCTGGGGCGATTTTACCGATACCCCTTACACTCCCTCTGTCTTTCTTCTGTTTCCTGTGCTTACGTTTCCCGGTTTGCGAGGAGCCTTACCTATGCTGATACTAGAGCTCTTAGCAGCTATTTTTGTCAGGGCAGTTGTACCACCGCAAACGACCGGTTCTAGGCCTTTGACTAATCCAACTGCTAATCGTCAATCTCAATCAATCTTTTCACCTGATGATGTATTGAACCTATTGAACCGATTTAGGAAGAACAAATAGGGGGATGCAGGGGAACGGCTTTTGTGCTTCCGTCCCCCTGCTCCCTTATCGGCCCTTCTCAGCGGCTAATCGTCTTAATTTCTCTCGCCCGTTCCTTGGGGGAACGTTCGATGTGCGATTCACTATCGTACTATCCCACGATTAATAAAATCTTGCTTGAGAACTTCTAATCGTTTTGTTCCGTCCAGTCTTTTTTGTCTCATTTCCTCCTGAATAGCCTTGGTTTCCTCAATACCCTTGACGATCGTCTGCCATGATTTTTCCAGAGTCTCAATACTGACAGAACTACCCGAGGAAAGTTTAGCAACCATTTTTGATTGTAAGGCCGTGTTTTCAGCGTTGCGGAGTAATAGTTCATTGGTTTTCTCATCTAAGGCGCTCATCGCTTTAGCTTGGACCGCTTGACGTTTTAACATAATTGCTTGAACTAAGCATTGTTTAAAGATCGGCATGGTAATAACAAAAGCAGAATTAATTTTACGAACCAAATTGTAATTGCCGTATTCAATGGACTTAATGGTCGGCATACTTTGAACAGCGACATTTTCAGCAAGCTGTAGGTCATAAATTCGCTGCTCCATAATATCTTGTACCTGCACTAGATTATTGACATTGATCTGGTCTAACCGATTGCCCGTCTGGTCGGCTTTAGCTTGGGCCGTAGGAATAACGTTGTTTTTAAGTTCGGCAAGTACAACCTGACCGGCATAGATATATTGTCCCAACTGCTCGTAATATTCCGAATTCTTAATAAACATGTCTTCTAGTTGCTTATTGGCAATATTAATTTCTGCTTCATACTTCTTCAGAGTGACAAAAACTTTATCGACTTCATCGCCCATAGAATTATACTTCTGAAAGAGTGCCTCAACCGAGTTCTTGGCTTTTGCAAAAACCTTTTCGAAAAAACTAGGTTTCTTCTCCTCAAAATCCTTAATATCAAATTTATCCATGATTTTATTAAGTTGAATTAATAGTTCTCCAGAATCCTCAACCTTTGTCGATTGCATAGAATGAAGAATGGAGTCTGAAAACCGAGAAACCGCTTCTGCCGTATTCTTACCAAATGTCATAATAGAACTCACATCTTCGAGATTGATCTGCCGAACAATACTGCGAACCTCAGGGCTTTCTTGTACCTTTGCCCTAACTTCACTCCTCTTCTTTTCGAGATCAAAATCCGGAATCGGTGCCGGAACTAAGCTTTTATCCTCCGTTAATGTCGTTGTAAATCCTTGAATTTCCATTTATCTTCTCCTTTTCGTGTTCCTTAAGGTTTCTGGCGCAGGTTAAAGAACCGAGATAATAGTCCATTTTTATGGGGCAAAGCCGCTGAAATACTGTTTAAAGGCGGTAGACCCAGATCGTATTTGACGAGGGGAAGTTGATGCACGTCAAAAAAATTCGGATCAATGTGCTGCTCAAGGGTTTTATAATTCGTTGGCGTAAAGATAAGGACATCGAGACCAATGAGGTTAAAATAAGCAAGTATAATAGCGTCGTTCTCTGTGAAGGTTTCTTTCTCATTGTCGTAAACAATCAATTTCGGGATCTCTTGGGGATAATCGAAGACTTCAATTAGTTTGATTAAAGAATCGTCCATGGTCAGAATGGTCATGATGATCTTAAGTTTAAATTTCTTATCAACTGTTGCTAAGAACATACCAGAGGATAAGAGTTCATTGATCTTAACAAGCAAAAAATGCTGTAAATGTCCTTTGAGATAGCCAAATTTATAGTGGCGATTTTTCAAAACTTTGCTTTCATCCAAATAGCCTTGTTCATCCAAAAGATAATCTGCCTGATAAAGTTCCTGTCTAGTATAACTAATTTTTGTAAACGGAGCATCTTCGATCAATTTCGCATGAGGGGCCGTTGATAATTCTTTAAGATCTTGCCAATAGGCATCGAGATTCTCACTTACTCCATCGATTTTCGCAAAAAGGCTGGGAACATAAACCTTTTTGTTTTGGACTTTAAACTCCGGTCGAAGTTTAGCAGGTTCTCTCCAAAGAATTTTCAATTCATCATATGTGGTTTTAAGAGTTATGGGTTGGGTTAAATAACTTTCAAATTGCCAGGGTTTATAAAGGCCTACCTCTTCGCTGTAGATCACTTCTTCAATCTCTTTAGATGCATTAAAGGCTATTGTGCTTTTTCGTATCAACTGTTCGGCCTTCGGGAAGGGAGTTAAAGGTAAGAAACAATTATTTCTCATGAGCTGAGTCAGCAAATTGTCCCTGTCAAAGCGCTGGAACATTTCGTCTCCCGCTTCATCAGGATGAACAAAAAGAACGTCACAGCCTATTTTAAAGAAAGTGGTCAGTAAATAGATTTCATGAAGTTTGATGATTCCATAGAAAAGGATTTTAGGATTCTTAAGTTCATTTCTCTTGGCAAATAACTTGGGCAGGTATCTATTTAACCAGATAACAAGCTTTAATGAAAAATTCAAGACGATTGATGGATTGGCATTACTACTTTTTCCGGCAAAAAGTTCAACGTTCTCAATAAAGGATTTCATGACTGTATTGTTCAGAAGTTCATCAGACATTTGGGGAAGCAAACCGGCCCCCAAAATTTGTTCAATAATCTCAAAACGATCTTTATACGGATAAACACTCAGCGTATGAGGTATTAAAGCGCTTTCCGCCGCCGTAGGTGCAGGGATTCCCTCCTCAAACTTAAGATAATACCCCCCCATTTGCCCTTGCAGCGCTTTGTCAAGATTGTAAAGATTATTAAAATATTCTGCCTCCCAGTCATCGGATGAGTTGGGGAGCCCAATATAACGCACGAAATATACAGGAAGAATAGGATAGGGCTCACCAATGTAACCACTTCGTTTGTTCAAGGGGACAAGGATGTCCTCAAATATTGTTTCAGCGTTCCTCAATTTCACCACAATCATGGGATCATTTAGCAAACGGTCATATGAAATTTTCTGCAGGTCTCTTCCGATCTTCTTCGGTTCAGAAGGGACTGATTTAGGCAGTTGTATTTCTTGAGATGTCTTTCTGGGAAAGGCACCGATGGGTAACTCTTTAGTTTTTTTAATGACCAAGGAGAATTTATTATGTTGGTCTACTTGCTCAAACCTGTCAATAAACGATGTATTAAGCACCAGAACATCACACCCTATGAGGGACATTAAGATCAGAAAATATATTTCGTGGGTTTTAGGACTCCCCCAGTAAATTATCTTGGGATTATAAGGTGATTTCATAGCGATCTGATTGCCATAATCTACGAACCATAGTAAAACTTTAGTGACAAAGTTTACAACAATGCTTAAATTAACCGATTGCTCATTGGTCAAATAAAGATCGAGCATTGTGCCAAAAGCATCCTTGTTTATTGGGTCTACTTTGATGTCCGAGTTTACCGAAAAATAGCCTTTTGTTTCTAATACATTCAAAAGTGCGCCATTACTATAATCTTTGAGCGGGACTTGCTCTAACAATTTCCTAGCTTGTTCGATTAGCGTTGAATCATTAGTAATCGGAATTGTTCTGTCAAAACAAATATAGTTGCCGAGTACTCTAAGACGTTCATCTAAACCAGCAATCTCAGGCAGGTACTGTCGCTCATCATCGCACCCTATAATCCGATAGAAGTAAATGCAGGAAGTGCTCTCCCTTTCAGTTAACGGAGCAAGTATATCGTTAAAAATATTGCCTGTATGTTTCAAGACAGCTCTGATATCTTTTTGTATTTTCGTACCATCTCACTCCTTAAAGCTGAGACAACATTCATTATTTTCTCAGTAACTACCGTTGGACTATAATCTAGCAGTCTTGTTGCCAAGACTCCCATACGACTGGTTCATAACCAACCGTCGCCTGTTTGCCGTTACGAATAATAGGTGTTTTATAAAGACTTGGGTTATTTAATAGCATCTCTTCTCTACCCTCTGCGGAAATAATCTTAT
>Ga0074193_1003201_pt1 | contig 12594 bp, 9 predicted proteins | sample EPASupsiteHSE605_FD_64523 | JGI IMG/M metagenome (GOLD analysis project Ga0074193, IMG submission 64523) | Bioremediated contaminated groundwater from EPA Superfund site, New Mexico - Sample HSE6-05 | ecosystem: Environmental > Aquatic > Deep subsurface > Groundwater > Contaminated ... | reverse complement strand
AGAACCGGCATGCGGGAAGCACATATCATGCAGGATGCACCTTTTTTAGCCAAAGGGTGCATCCTTTTTTAAAAGAGGTTGTATCCATTTTCGGTAAGAAACCCTATCTTTGTCATTTACATAAGAACATTTAAAAGAGATATCCCGTGGCAAAGCAAGTGGTTGAAACCCCTTTGATGAAACAATATTTTGAGATTAAAGCAAAACATCCGGATGCAATTCTGTTATTCCGGGTGGGCGACTTTTATGAAACCTTTTCGGACGATGCCATTGCTGCGGCAGAGATTCTCGGGATTACCCTGACACGCCGGGCCAACGGAGCCGCTCAGTTTGTAGAATTGGCCGGATTCCCTCACCATGCTCTGGATACCTACCTGCCCAAATTGGTAAGAGCCGGTAAGCGGGTGGCCATTTGCGACCAGCTGGAAGATCCCAAATTAACCAAGAAGCTGGTTAAAAGAGGAATAACCGAACTGGTTACGCCGGGTGTATCCATCAACGACAATATACTGAATCATAAAGAGAATAACTTCCTGGCCTCGGTTCATTTTGCCAAAGAGGCCTGCGGTATCTCTTTACTGGATATATCCACCGGCGAATTCCTTACGGCCGAGGGGACGGTCGACTATATCGATAAGCTGCTCAACAACTTTTCACCCAAGGAGGTGTTGATTGAACGCACCAACCGCAAACGGTTTGAAGAGTGTTTCGGTCCCCGTTACTTTGTATTCGAACTCGAAGACTGGATATTCACCTCCGATGCGGCCAACGACCGGCTCACGAAACATTTCGAGACCAACAACCTGAAAGGCTTTGGAGTGCAACACCTCAAGCTGGGGGTGATAGCCGCCGGAGCCATTTTGCAATACCTGGATATTACGCAGCATACCCAACTATCGCATATTACATCGCTGGCGCGTATAGAAGAAGACCGCTACGTGCGTCTGGATAAGTTTACGGTACGCAGTCTCGAACTGGTGGGAACCATGAACGACGAAGGATGCAGCCTGCTTCAGGTATTAGACAAGACGGTATCTCCTATGGGTTCGCGTATGTTAAGACGATGGATTGTCTTTCCGCTGAAGGATGTTAAGCCCATCGAGGAACGTCAGAATGTGGTGGAATACTTTTTCAGGCATCCGGATATCAAGCAGTTGTTCGACGAGCAGCTCAACCTGATAGGAGATTTGGAGCGTATTATTTCCAAAGTTGCCGTGGGACGGGTATCGCCCCGCGAGGTGATACAGCTCAAGGTAGCCCTTAAAGCCATTGAACCCATCAAGAAGGCCTGCATGGAAAGCGAGGATGCCAGTCTGCGACGCATCGGCGAACAGCTCAACGCCTGTACCATCATAAGCGAACGGATCGAAAAGGAGATCAACCCCGATGCCCCTTCGCAGATCAACCGCGGCGGAGTGATACGCACCGGCGTGAACGAAGAGCTGGATGAACTGAGAAACCTGGCATTTTCGGGAAAAGATTACCTGCTGCGGGTTCAGCAGCGCGAAATAGAAAATACAGGCATAACAAGCCTTAAAATAGCATTTAATAACGTGTTTGGGTACTACATAGAGGTGCGCAACACGCATAAAGACAAAGTCCCGACCGGTTGGATCCGTAAACAGACCCTGGTCAACGCCGAACGGTACATCACCCAAGAGCTGAAAGAATACGAAGAAAAGATATTGGGAGCCGAGGAAAAGATCCTTTCCCTGGAAACCCGCCTCTTCAACGAACTCGTACTTTGCCTGATGGAGTACATTCCGCCTATCCAGAGCAACGCCAACCTGATTGGCCGGATAGACTGCCTCCTCTCTTTTGCCAAGGCTGCCGAGAGCAACCGGTACATGCGTCCGGAGGTGAACGATACGGATGTGATAGACATAAAGGCGGGCCGGCACCCTGTAATCGAAAAACAGCTTCCGCTGGGCGAGACCTACATTGCCAACGATGTGTATCTGGACGACGAGCACCAGCAGGTGATCATGATTACCGGTCCCAATATGGCGGGTAAGTCGGCTTTACTCCGTCAGACCGCCCTCATCACCCTGATGGCCCAGATCGGATCATTCGTTCCGGCCGAGAGCGCCCGCATCGGACTGGTGGATAAGATCTTCACCCGTGTAGGAGCTTCGGATAATATCTCCGTGGGCGAATCTACCTTCATGGTGGAAATGAACGAGGCGGCCGATATCCTGAACAACTTATCACCCAAGAGTCTGGTACTGTTTGACGAGCTGGGGAGGGGAACCAGCACCTACGACGGTATATCCATCGCCTGGGCGATTGTGGAGTACATCCACGAGCACCCCAATGCCAGGGCCAAGACCCTCTTTGCCACCCATTATCACGAGCTGAATGAGATGGAGCGTACCTTCCACCGCATTAAAAATTATAACGTGTCGGTGAAGGAGCTGGGCAACAAGGTGATTTTTCTGCGTAAGCTGGTGCCCGGAGGCAGCGAACACAGCTTCGGTATCCATGTGGCGAAGATGGCCGGTATGCCCAAAAGTATCGTGAAACGTTCCGGAGAGATTCTGAAACAACTGGAGACCGAAAACCGTCAGGGAGGCGTAGTTTCCAAGCCGGTTAAAGGAATTGCAGCCAAGGCCGAAGGTTATCAGCTAAGTTTCTTCCAGCTGGACGATCCCGTGCTTTCGCAGGTGCGCGACGAGATACAGAACATCGATGTAAACAACCTCACTCCACTGGAGGCTCTCAATAAACTGAGCGAGATCAAGCGAATCATTAGAGGAAAATAATCGAAATTATCTGTGTCTGGCGTCATTCATGCAATATTAATTAGCATTTAACATTTTTCTTATTGGTATAATTAAATGAATGTGCTTACTTTGCCCTTTCTTAAATTAACAGTGGACATGTACGTATGTGTCCTGTTCTAAAAAACCAGGAAGAATGAAGACAATTACCCGATTCATGGCATCGGCTTTACTTGCCCTTGCGGGCTCAGGAGCTCTTTTAGCTCAAGATGTGATTTACAGAATTAACCCGTCGGACACCATCCCTTGCAAAATTGTCGAGATAGGGGAGGAGCTTGTCAAATACAAGGCCGATACCTATTCGACGGATCTCACCTTTACAGTCGACAAAAACAAGATTACCCGTATTGTATTCGGCAATGGCAAGGAGATTACCTTTGCCGATTCCATGTTTGGCAAAGAGAATTACGAGACACAGCGTAAGGATGCCATCAAACTAAGCTTCTTGTCGCCTTTGTTGGGTGCCACCATTCTCTCGTACGAACACAGCGTGAAGCCGGGACAGTCCATGGAGTTCGGTTTGGGAATTATCGGTGCCGGCAGGGATGAAAACGATACGAATCCCTTTGGAGCCGTTGCCAAGTTCGGATATAAGTTTATAACCTCTCCCGACTGGTACGACCGCCGTCAGCGGTACGCCCATATCCTGAAAGGATCGTATATCAAGCCCGAAGTAACCTTTTTGCATTATAAATCAGACTATTATCGGGTGGATTACATCGGAGGCAATGATACTTATAGAGTCGTTAAGGAAAAGGCTAATACTACTATGTTCTCTGTGATGCTGGTAGGTGGTAAGCAATGGGTCTTCAATGATCTGTTTCTGGTGGACCTGTTTGCCGGAATAGGCTACGGATTCGGGCATAATCCATTGAATGAATCATGGCATTACGGATTTTTGGGAGCTGATAACGATACGCCGCTTTCACTTACTGCCGGAATAAAGATAGGATTCTTATTGGGAAAGAAATGAACCGTAAGGCACGGATAAGCATGAACTAAGTTTCAAATAAGGTATAATAGCCCAACGGGCCCATGGAGACGTTAAATCGCGCCCATGGGCCCGTTTATTTGTCCCCGTGGGCCCGTTGGTGCAATGTGATACCTTTCGTGCTTAAAACAAGCGGAAACGGGGTTAAAACATATCCTTCCTTCGGCTTACTTATAACATAAACCGGAGGAAGGATATACTTACTTTCTGTAGGGATGATACGGACAGGTCAGAGGGTGTTTATCTCGTCCATCCGGAAGGTAACCTTTGCCCCTTTGGGGAGTTTCTTTACAATGGAACCGTACATGAAGGTATCCGGACGGATCATACCTCCGGCAACTTCAACGATGTAGGCGTAGGTCTTTTTGGCTGTACGTACAAAGCGGTGCTGAATCTCCTTGACCTGACTAAAATAGGTATCGACTCCGATAAGGAGGCTGTATTTGGAAAAGTCGATGTCTTTAAGTTGGGAGAGCGATTCAAGCTCCTCGGCGGTAAACAACCACTCCAGTTCTTTTCTTGAACGTATCACTTTTTTCTCGCCGGCATTCAAATCTCCTTTCACATGCATTAGGGGTAATTCCTGTACGATACATGCTTCCGGTTCTCTTTGCAGGTTGGCCGTCCTCACATATCCCTGTACCGGGAAAAAGGAGGCCAATTTAATCAATAGCTTTATTGTATTCATATGGCATTGGTTTATATGGTTTTTTACGAAATCCGACTTAAATATACAAACTAAGATGCAGTTTCTACCGCAGATGCTGCATGAATTTTCTATTTTTGAATGTTAAATATTTGCCTTATCTTTACAAATAAATGCCTGTTTGAGGTATCCTTAACGACAGGTAAAGTAATTTGTAATTAACTATTAAATCTATGGCTATCAACTATCTTATGGAGGAGTGTTCCCGAAACCTTGCAACATCTACACGTAAAGGATTAATACCCAGAGTATACAGAAAGATGAACATCACAATAGGTAAGCTTGTCTCCCGACTGGCAGGAGGCTCACATATCCGTAAAACAGAGCTTAAGCTGGCAATTGAGCTGGTAAGAGAGCAGATTATATTGGAGCTGCTGGATGGAAACAGCGTAACATTGGACGAGTTCGGTACCTTTTCCTTATCCGCTGCCACCGATAAGGCGGTGACCAATCCCGACGAGATTCGATCGGCATCCATTTATGTGAAAAACGTAAACTTTATCCCTTCGCCCAGGTTGATGAAGCGGATGGAGACCGCCCGGTTTGAAAGAAAAACGAAGTAGGGGAGTCCCCTACTTCAATCTATAGCTTACAAAGGCAATCTTCTTACTGTCCGGCGACCATGAATTGACATTGATGGTTCCTTGTCCGCCGAAAAGCTTTGCCAGCATACGGGTTTCGCCACCCCCGGCAGGCATGATCCGGAGTTCAACATTCTTATTGGCCAGGTGCTCAGACGGTTTCAGGTCGCCTTTATAGTAGGCAATGTAAACCACCTGCTTGCCATCGGGCGATATATGAGGGAACCAGGCGTTGCGGGTATCATCGAACGTGAGCTGTGTCTGCTCGCTTCCGTCGGCTTTCATACGCCAGACCTGCATGAGTCCACTTCGTACCGAATTGAACCAGATGTAGTTTCCGCAAGGCGAATATTCGGGTCCGTCGTCCAGTCCCTCGGCTGTAGTAAGCCGTACCTCTTCGCCTCCTTCGGTCGGTATTACATATACATCGTAATTGCCATTCCGCTCGGCACAATAGGCAAGCTGTTTCCCGTCGGGCGACCAGCCGTGGAGGTAGCTCGGTCCCATCGGGGTGATAAGACGGGGTGTTCCTCCTTCGATCGGCAAGGTATAGATGCGGGATCTGCCGTCTTCTCTGGTTCCGTGACTGATTGCAATTCCTTTGCCGTTGGCCGACAATACATGGTCGTTATTGCAACGTGTGGCAAATCCGGTGGGGATAACTTCGGGCTCGCCGGGGTTCTGGGGAGATACGCGGTATAGTTTACCACCGCTGTTGTAAATAAGCCATGCCCCGTCTACCGTCCAGTTGGGCGCCTCGATCAGATAGGGAAATTCCTTCACTACCGTACGGTTGCCGCTTTGAACATCCAGTATTTCGAGGATGCTGGTAACCTTTTGCTGGGCACTTACAGTCCCTATAACAAGCGAACAAGCCATGGCACAAAGCATTTGTTTCATAAAGCACAAGAATTTAAGAATTTAAACAAACATACAAAAAAAGAAATATATTAAAGGGATAACCTGTACATTTTCAAGTTATCCCTTTTTTGCTCAAAACAGTCTTGCCCGGAAAGATTAGTGTCCGTGTTCGGCATGACCGGAAGTTTTCATTTCCACTCCAGATTCATCTAAAATGTAAAGCGGAGATACACCCTGATGGTCGTATCTCCGCCTATAGATAAGTTGCATGTAGGTTGTCCGGTTACCGGGGTTACTTTATTCCCAGAAGAGTGATCAGTAAATAGATTACTGCCGCCAGAGCCGCACTAACAGGGATGGTAAGAATCCAGGCCCATAGCAGGTTAATGGTAACTCCCCAACGTACCGCCGATAGTCTCTTTACGGCTCCAACCCCCATGATTGCTCCGGTAATGGTATGGGTGGTACTCACCGGTATCTTAAGAATCTCGGTGATAAACAGGGTGGTGGCACCGGCTGTTTCGGCACAAACACCTTCCAGCGAGGTTACTTTCGTAATCTTGGTCCCCATTGTCTTAACAATACGCCATCCCCCTGCCATAGTTCCGATACCGATGGCGGCGAAACAGGTCAATGGAACCCAGTCGGGCATGGTGTTTACCGAGTCGATGTGTCCTGCGGCAATCATAGCCGTGGCAATGATACCCATCACTTTCTGCGAATCGTTCATCCCGTGTCCGAGACTAAACAGCCCGGAGGATACCAATTGCAGACGTTTAAAGGTAGTTTCCGCCTTGCGGTTGTTCACGTTTTTAAATAACCAAAGAACACCGATGGTTATTATAGAAGAGATAACCATACCAATCAGCGGAGCCAATACGATGAAAGAGGCAATTTTGATGATGGTTGCTCCGTGGATAGCCTGAAATCCGGCACCGGCGATGGCTGCTCCCGCAAATCCTCCGATCAGCGTATGGGAAGAAGAGGAGGGGATACCCAGTCTCCAGGTCAGCAAATTCCAGCTGATAGCAGCTATAAGGCCGGAAAGGATGATGGGAAGCGTGATATATTCCCGTATAACCGTCTTCGCCACAGTATCTGCAATTCCAAATTCGCCAATGATATACTTGGCTACAAAGAAGGCAAGAAAGTTAAACATAGCCGCCCAGAGCACCGCCTGAAAAGGGGTAAGCACGCGGGTAGTAACAATGGTGGCAATGGAGTTGGCTGCATCGTGAAAACCGTTGATAAAATCAAATATAATTCCCAGAACTATTACAATAATGAGTAGCGTCATATGTATATTGATTTATCAGGCGTATTTTACTAAGATGGACTTGATTACCTTTCCGGTACTGTTTATTTTGTTCACAGCCTTTTCAAGCTCTTGCGTAATTTCTTTCATTTTAATGAGTTCCACCGAACTTGTCTCTTCTTTGAAAAGACTCATGATGGCTGTTTCGTAGATACCATCGGCCTCTTCTTCCAACCGCTTGATCTCGCGGCAGTGACTACGTAGCTGTGTATCTGTTTTCTTGAGGTTCTGCAGTTCATTTACCGCATGTTGAACTTCGATACATCCTTTATGAATGATATCTACCAGCAAAGCCGAATTCTTATTTAACTTTTGCGGCGAATAAAGAAGCACCTTTTGTCCGCATCGGTTAATAACATCAATTACATCGTCCAGAATATCTGCCAGCTCATGGATATCTTCCCTGTCGAATGGGGTGAGGAAGGTGTCATTAAGTGCCTTGAAAGTCTGTTTAGTTATATTATCACCCTTCACTTCTTCAGCTTTGATAAGGCGACATAACTCATTTCTGCGTTCCGGATTTTCTGTAGAGAAAAGCTCTTTCAGCAAAACAGATGATTGTACAAGGATGGATGTTGCTTCGTCGAGCAAAGGAAAAAATTTAACATCTTTCGGAGCGAATACGCTCAACAGAGTATTAATTTTCATCTGTAGTAAATTAATTTTTAATTATGCAAATGTAGAATAATTCTTAAATATTTTGCTATTATGCTTTTTCTTTATGCATTTGTTTAACAGTCTATGGGAACGACCGACAAATACCAATAAAAAAAAGCTGCCGGCACGAGGTTGCCAACAGCTTTTAATTATTTATACGTTGAAACGGAAGTGCATGATGTCGCCATCTGCAACCACGTATTCCTTACCTTCCACACTCATCTTACCGGCCTCTTTCACTGCCGCCTCCGATTTAAGTGTAATAAAGTCGTTGTATTTTATCACTTCGGCTCGGATAAAGCCCTTTTCAAAATCTGTATGAATTACACCGGCACATTGCGGAGCTTTACTGCCCTTTAAGAATGTCCAGGCGCGTACTTCCTGTACACCCACTGTAAAGTAAGTTTCCAGGTTCAGCAATTTGTAGGCCGACTTGATCAGACGTGCTACTCCGGATTCTTCCAGACCGATCTCGGCCAGAAACATGGAGCGTTCGTCGTATGTTTCAAATTCGGCAATCTCCGATTCTATTTTAGCTGCCACCACCAGGATTTCGGCATCCTCGTCTTTCACAGCTTCCCGTACCTGTTCTACATACTTATTGCCGCTTACCGCACTTGCTTCATCTACGTTGCAGACGTACATAACCGGTTTGCTTGTAAGCAGAAACAGTTCTTTAGCCAGCTTTTGTTCGTCTTTTGTATCGAAAGTCACCGTACGTGCACTTTTTCCCTGCTCCAAAGCTTCCTTAAACTTTATAAGCACTTCGTACATCATTTTGGCTTGCTTGTCGCCGCCTGTCTGCGCCTGTTTCTGAACCTTGGCGATGCGCGACTCGATGGTTTCGAGGTCTTTCAACTGTAGTTCGTAGTCGATAATCTCTTTATCGCGTACCGGATTTACAGAACCGTCCACGTGTGTTATATTGTCGTCGTCAAAACAGCGCAGCACATGCAGAATGGCGTCGGTTTCGCGAATGTTTGCAAGAAACTTGTTTCCCAATCCCTCTCCTTTGCTGGCTCCTTTTACCAGTCCGGCTATATCTACAATTTCCACCGTGGTAGGAACAATCCGCTGAGGATGTACCAGTTCGGCAAGTATGGTAAGACGTTCGTCCGGAACGGTAATCACACCCACATTGGGCTCGATGGTACAAAAGGGAAAGTTAGCCGATTGCGCTTTTGCATTCGATAAACAGTTGAATAATGTAGACTTGCCAACGTTTGGTAAGCCTACAATGCCACATTGTAATGCCATTTATTAGTCGATTTTTAGTATATACTTCTCTGTTTGAGGGTGCAAAGATACGAAATATTCTTTTTCATGCCACACCGCATACTCCTTAATGTGCTTCAAGCCAGCTGAATCCTTCGCCGCAATCTGCTATTAATGGAACCCGCAGTTTGCAGGCACCCTCCATCTCCTCCAGCACAATCTTTTTTACCTGTTCTTTCTCTTCCTTGTATACATTGAAGTTAAGTTCGTCATGTACCTGCAATATCATTTTACTACGTAGCTTTTCTTCTTCAAACCGTTTGTAGATCCGTATCATGGCAATCTTGATTATGTCGGCCGCACTTCCCTGTATGGGTGCATTAATGGCGTTGCGCTCGGCATAACCACGTACGATGGCATTTCCGGAATTAATATCCGGAAGGTAACGTTTCCGTTTGAAAATGGTCTCTACGTATCCCTTCTCTTTTGCCAGATGGATGCATTCGTCCATGTAAGCCTTGATGCGTGAATAGGTCTTGAAATAACCGTCTATCAGTTCTTTGGCCTCCCCGCGTGGAATATTGAGTCGCTCCGACAATCCAAATACCGAAATTCCGTAAATGATGCCGAAGTTGGCAGTTTTCGCCTTTCTGCGCATATCGCCGGTAACCATCTCGAGCGGTACATTGTATATCTTAGCTGCCGTTGCTGCATGAATATCAGCACCACTGTTAAAGGCCTCGATCATGTTCGGGTCTTCGCTAAGATGCGCCATGATACGTAACTCGATCTGCGAGTAGTCGGCCGAAAAGAAGACACATTGGTCGTTATCGGCTGTAAAGGCCCTTCGGATCTCTTTGCCCATTTCGTCTCGGATAGGAATATTCTGCAAGTTGGGGTTACTCGACGATAATCGTCCCGTTGCTGCCACGGTCTGATTGAAGGAGGTATGTATCTTTCCTGTTTGCGGATTAATCAGTTCGGGTAGCGAATCGATGTATGTACTCAACAGCTTCTTTATTCCGCGGTATTCGAGCAGTTTCCCTATTATGGGATGCTTAGACCGGAGTTTTTCCAGCGTTTCCTCGTTGGTGGTATAGTTGCCTGTTTTAGTCTTCTTCGCTTTTTCCATGATTTGCAGGCGATCGAAAAGAATTTCACCTACCTGTTTGGTCGAATTGATATTGAAAGTTGTTCCTGCCAATTCGTAAATTTCCTCTTCCAGTCGAATCAAGGTTTGGGTGAGTTCCTGCGATGATTGCTTCAATGCTTCGGTATCCAGGGCAATACCCGTAACCTCCATTTCTTCCAACACATGTATCAGAGGCATCTCCATATCGTAGAATAGCGATTCCAGTCCTGCTTTCTTCAGTTCCGGAGCAAAGAAATTTTTGAGCTGCAGGGTGATGTCTGCATCTTCGGCTGCATATTCCGCAACCTGAGCAACAGCAACCTGACGCATCGTTAACTGATTTTTTCCTTTTGCACCAATCAGCTCCTCTATGGAAACCGGTTTGTACTTTAGGTAGGTCTCCGATAAATAATCCATGTTATGCCTTAATTCTGGGTTCAGCAGGTAATGGGCAATCATGGTATCGAATAGGGGACCCTGTACCTTGATTTGATATTTGCGTAAGACCACCGTGTCGAATTTAATATTCTGACCGATCTTCTCGATCTTCTCGTTTTCTAAAGCCTCTGCAAATTGAGATACAATTTTCTGGGCTTCATCGAAATTTTCGGGAATCGGTACATACCAAGCCTCCTTTTCCTTTACGGCGAAGGACATACCTACCAGTTTTGCTGTAAGGGGATCAATGCCGTCTGTCTCGGTGTCAAAAGCAAAAAATTCCTGTGTTGCTAAAAAGGAGCTTAATTCTTTTATTTTATCCTGATTATCAGTAAGATGGTAGGTGTGTTGCGTGTTTTTTATGTCTCTGAGATTTGAATATTTTTCTTCAGCTGCATCCTCGGTCGGAAATATCGCAAAGAGATCGCCTTGAACCGGTCCCTGATTTTGGACTTTTACAGGCTCTGCTTCTAATTTGTTAATAAATGCTCTGAATTCTAAATCTGTGTAAATTTCTCTTAATTTATCTGTATCCGCTTTTTCACGCAAACAGCTTTCTGCACTGAACTGTATGGGTACATCTGTTTTAATGGTTGCCAGAAAACGGGAGAAGATAATCTGCTCTTTGTTTTCTTCCACCTTTTTTTTCAAGGCTCCCTTTAACTGATCCGTATTTGCCAGCAGATTGTCGATACTACCAAATTCGGCCAGTAGCTTCTGCGCTGTTTTTTCACCTACACCCGGGCAACCTGGAATGTTGTCGGACGAATCTCCCATAAGCCCCAGCAGATCGATCACCTGTTCGGTCGAAGTGAGTTCGTATTTTTGTAATACCTCCGGAATACCCAATATCTCGTAATCGCCGCCAAATTTGGGACGATACATAAAGATATGCTCACTAACCAGCTGACCATAGTCTTTATCAGGTGTCATCATGTACACATCGAAACCCTCTTTTTCGGCTTGCTTGGCAATGGTACCTATCACATCGTCGGCTTCATAACGGGGTACTTCCAATATGGGTATATTGTACGCCTGAATAATCTGTTTGATAACAGGAACGGATGCCCGGATTACTTCGGGAGATTCTTCCCGCTGGGCCTTGTATTGTTCGAACGCTTCGTGACGAAATGTGGGGCCAGCCGGATCGAATCCTACGGCGATATGGGTTGGTTTTTCCCGTTTTAATATATCTTCGAGGGTATTTACAAAGCCAAATATGGCGGATGTGTTTACTCCTTTGGAATTTATGCGGGGTGCTTTAATAAAGGCGTAATAGGATCTGTAGATCAGCGCATAGGCATCTATGAGGAAAAGCTTCATTGTTTTACAAGTTTTTGAGACATAAACTTCGGTAAATGTACGAAATTTATCGCTTACTTGTAAGATTTTGCTACTTTTGCATATCTTTGAAGGCAAGTATGAATACACGAAGTAAAATAGAAGAGCCGGTTGCTAAAGAGTTTCAACAGTTCAATGATGAATTTGCCAACTCCCTTAAGAGCGAAACGCGCAGGCTACAGTCGGCTATCATTCAGATACAGCATGCTGTCGGAAAGCATGTGCGTCCTTTATTGGTGCTTTTAACAGCAAAAGCATGCGGTAAGATTACAGAGCATACGATAAATGCGGCCGTGTTACTCGAATTGCTTCATACGGCAACGTTAATTCATGATGATGTAATTGATGAGACCAAAGAGCGCAGGGGATTGCCTTCCCTGAATGCGATATTTGATAACCGCGTATCTGTGCTGGTTGGAGACTATATTTTGTCTTCTGCTTTGATACGAGCCATTCAAACACGCAATCTTCAGATTATATCTATTGTGTCCAACTTGGGGCGCGACCTGTCCGAAGGAGAGATTAAACAGCTTGAAACAGCTGAAGAGTCCATCGTGGATGAAGAGGCTTATATGCA
>Ga0074193_1003200_pt1 | contig 12597 bp, 7 predicted proteins | sample EPASupsiteHSE605_FD_64523 | JGI IMG/M metagenome (GOLD analysis project Ga0074193, IMG submission 64523) | Bioremediated contaminated groundwater from EPA Superfund site, New Mexico - Sample HSE6-05 | ecosystem: Environmental > Aquatic > Deep subsurface > Groundwater > Contaminated ... | reverse complement strand
GTTGCTCTATAATCAGCCCATTCTTTATTTATTATATTAGTGGCTTCATCTATATTTCTTACACCATCCACCCAAGAAAGATTCCCATTCCTTACTTTATGGCATGTATCTACGATATTTACAGCGTACATATCCGAGACCAATTTCAATTGCTTAAGAGGTATAACCCGGTCTTCATACACTGTTTTTAATCCATCATTTGAATTTTTAATTCCTGTTAGTCCTAGAATTCCGATAACAATAGACACAATTGAAACCAATGATAACATTAAATAAATTTTTCTCCGTATTTTTAGGTTCGCCAATAAATTCATCCTAATCACTCCATCCTAGATAAATATTACATCGCTTATTACTTTTAGAAATCCTATAAAACCATAACTAAGATAGAATACTATCTTAGTCAAAATTGAACAACCTTTCTGTGGATTGCATGCGGTCCTTCTGATTCATGCGCGCCATACATTATTATCAGCTCTTCTTTAAAAAGACAAATATCATAGTTCTACTATATTTGCCATTAAAGTACAAATTCCTGCAAGGTTAATTCACCTCGCAAGAATTGTATTATATATTTGGTTTTCAATTTTCAATAAACAATAGCCCCGTACTTCTATTTTAGAACTACGGGGCTACGTAAAAAGGTTAACCCTAAACTATCGATTGGGAGATATCCTTGGAACTAAAGCTTACTGAAAATACTTCTTAATTTCTGAGAGATTCCTCCCTCTCGGTCCTTTTGCATATATAAACACTCTATTACTATAAACAATCCCGCCGATTGGTGCTAGGGTAATGAAAGCTATACATAATGAATGCTTCTGTCGGCAAGGATCAGGGCACATCTGACGCCACACTAACTAACATATTTCGTAAAAAAAGGAACCCTTTGAAGCTGTATTTCCAGCCTCAAAGGGTTCTGACATGCCATTTTCCCCATTATGAATGATACGGCCCCCCCCACTTACTCTTCTTAACCGCAATAACGCAATGCCTGACCCCCTCTACGCCAATCTCATTTAAAAGTGTGAAACCCAGAATCATCACTCCGCCTATAATCTGCATAAGATTTATTGATTCATCTAAGATCGTTACCGAAACAATGATTGCAATAAGAGGATCAATATAACTTAAAATCGCTGCCTCCTGACCTTTTAAATCCTTAAGGGATGAAAAATACAAACAATAAGATATCCCTGTATGAACAAGACCAAGTATGAGGAGATTTGCTATTCCAATATTGTCTATACTGCCTATATGTAAGCCTGTTGTTGCCCACACATACGGTGTAAGAACAATAATTGCCGCAAAAAACTGTATTAACGTTCTGTTAATGCCAGTAATATTTTTAATGAACTTATTAAGTATCACAACAGTTGCGTAAAGTACCGCTGCACCAAGACCAAATCCTATGCCAATAAGATCAGTTCCAGAACTCCCCATTTCGCCCACACCAATTACCATAATAAGTCCTATTGTTGCCATAACAAAGCATACTATTTGCTTAATTGTCAGCTTTTCTCTAAATATAATTGGACATATTGCCATAACAATTACAGGTGCAAAATAATAGCTTAATGTGGCAATGGAAACTGTTGTATAGTTATATGCTTGAAAAAGCAAGATCCAGTTAAAGCCCATTGCCGCACCTGAAATAAAAAGTATCGGAAGGTCTCTTTTTATTTCTGAGAATAAGATTTTCTTCCCGATTGTAAACTTATAGATGATAATGGCCACTGACGCTATAATTGCTCTGAAAAGTGCAATTTCTCCAGTAGAAAGGGGAATATTTTTGACGAAAATGGCAATCGTTCCGAAAACCGCCATCGACATAATAATTTTAAGTTTTGCTTCCATTTTATTATTCTCCTTTGAAAAAGCATGGATAAAGGCTTCACCCTTCCTTATAAGTCTAAATCCCAGCGTTCTTCCAGAACATCTTTGCCCCATTCAGGATTCTTATGGGTTTTTGTTATCTCAAACCCTTTACTCTTGTATAAATGCCTTGCTGCTTTTTGAGCGCTTATTGTTAGAAGGAAAACATGTTGATATCCTTTTTGACGACAGAAATTCAATGCCATATCAATCAATTTATGACCTAATCCTCTGCCTCGCATGTCAGGTTCAAGCAAATAATATCTGAACTGTGCAGTTTTTTCATCTGCTTTCGCAATTGCAACACATCCTGCAGGACTTCCGTTACATTCAAGAATAAGCATACACTCTTTTTCCACATCAAAATTGTGTGCAAATTGATGAATACTTTCGTCGACATACTCACAAAAAGCAAATGATAGACTGCTTTCTGTCTGGTACAAAGTCTTGTGACGAGAGATAACAGACTCAATATCACAAGGTGTAAAAGAACGAATAGATATTGAGTCTGTAGCAATAGAAAGATTTCTTTTAATAGTATTAATAGCATGATGAACTTGAGTACAAGCTTCATCACTAAGTGACTCAATCAGTTTCTTTATCTGATCGTTGGATCTATCGTTTAAATCGTTAATTTCTTGCCAGCCTTTGTCAGTAAGCTGAATATAATGCACACGATTATCTGTTGCTGATACAGTTTTTTTCATGAGTCCATTTTTTTCAAATTTCAGTATCATTCTACTCATATAACTGCTGTCAATTCCCAAATTATTTACCAATGTGTTGGCAGCGCAATACTCTCTTTTACTTATTTCAAATAAAACCCGTGCTTCTGTCAAAGAATAGCCAGAATCCAAAATGTGTTGGTCCAGCAATCCCAAAATTTTTGTGTAAAAGCGGTTAAATCCCCTAATGTCCGAAATAAATTCCTCCGTTATTGACAACTTACTTTCCCTCCTACTCTCCGCTTTATATATAGTGGACTCCGTCCACTATATATGCTATATTTTTTTGTGAACTCTGTCAACATTTGTGGTGTTCTCATCATTGATGAAAGCCATTTAAAAAATATTGCAAATATCAGCTGCATAAAATTCAGCTTAAATAGGTTATTAATTATTAACTTGACTTTGGAAAAGATATGACTGATAGGGCTATACTTAACGCACATAGGCATAATTCGTTGAAAAAACCAGAGAAATACCTCTCTGGTTTTTTTGTTAATATTTTTATGTAAATACCCTCTTACGCCCCTTGCTTGATAACATCTTTTTTAGCTAAATAATATACATTTATACACACAATAAAACAATTAATCAAGGCCACTGGTAATGCCTTAATAGCAACAGCATAGATGACAAAACAAATGGCACCAATCGTGTTTACAAAACGCAGTCTTGTCATTGATCTCATTAAAAAGGAAATGGCTACTAAGATTGACGCCAAATAGCCCAACCATTCTATAAAATTAATGTCTCCCATCTTACCACAACCCACCTAAATAAATTAATAATATCTTTTCCACTAAATAATAGTACCGCTTTAAGCTAGCGCATTTTGCTTCACTTTTTTCTTACTATCATTATATTATTATCTCTACTACAATACAAACCTAGAATCGCTCCTGAAAGCACCAAGAGGGCAGAATTTTTCTGCAATAGCAGACCTAGCTTTTGCTTTATATTAATCACCAAAAGAAATTCCAAGAGAGCGCCCAGTTTTAATCAAGGCATGTGCAGCTGGAACTAAATGTGGAGTTCCAACAACATCAACTAAATTAACCGGCACAATTTCATTATTTTGTAATGCCACCATTGTCTTGAATTTTTTATTAATAATTGCATTTACTGCAGCCTCACCATACCTGGTAGATAATACCCTATCATACGCAGTCGGGCTGCCACCACGTTGAAGATGACCGAGTACTGTAGCTCTACATTCTATATCTAGTAATTTTTCTAACTCATCAGCAACTTTATCGCCTATGCCTCCTAACCGTATTGTTTCAGGACAATTATTTACTATCCTTGCCACTGATAGTTCCCCATTAATTGGTTTAGCTCCTTCGGCCACTACAATAATACTAAACAGAGTCCCTTTTTGTTGTCTGAGCCTAATTTTATCGGTAATCGAATCCCACTTAAATGGAATCTCAGGAATGATAATACAATCTGCTCCACCCGCTATACCACTATGAAGAGCAATCCATCCTGCATAGCGTCCCATGACTTCTAGGACCATTACCCGATGATGAGACTCGGCTGTTGAATGTAATCGATCTAGTGCTTCTGTCGCAATGCTAACGGCTGTGTCGAAACCGAAGGTTCTCTCCGTTTTAGGTAAATCATTGTCAATTGTTTTTGGCACACCTACTACAGGAAAACCTAGCTCTGCAATTTCGTTTGCAATTTTAAGTGTACCATCACCGCCAATTACAATTAATGCTTCTATACTTCTTTGCTTAAGATTGAATAAAACTTGCTGTGACATATCTTTGTAAACAAGTTTATCGTGATTGATGCATTGATATCTAAAAGGATCATCTCTATTTGTAGTTCCAAGCATTGTACCTCCACGAGACAATATACCAGAAACATTTTCAGAACCAAGTAAAAATAGATCGTCCTCCACTAAGCCTTTAAACCCATTTTTGACCCCATAGACCTCTATCCCATTTGAATATGCGGTCTTGTAAACCGCCCTTATTACCGCATTTAATCCCGGACAATCCCCGCCGCCAGTTAGTACTGCGATTGTTTTCAATTTTAAGAACTCCTTTATAACATATCAATAACCTTCAACCTATCCTCATTATCTTCATACTTTTTTTATTATTCTATATTTTCGGCCCACAATACGGCCTCCAGATACAGTTTTTTAGCAATCTCCTTATCTAGCATGATCGTTTGACAGTATATGTCAGACTTTTCCCAGTTACCTTGTTCATAGGCAATAACTGTTTCCAAAATTAAGGTCAGTGTGCTCGGGTGACGTTGAAGAGCACCGCAGATATTATCATTCAAAGGAAGCTCTGCAAGAATCTTATTCATTGATCGATCAAGAAGCGCATCCATCAAAGAGAACATCCCCGCTAAAAAGGCGTCACTTGTCTGATCTTTAAGCCCTAAGGACTCCGCAACCAGTTCAGCAAAACGGCCACGTATGATAGCTGTTACAACTAGTTCTTGAGGCTTATCCTCCCCCATCCCCTTTAACAGTACAAGGGTAACGAATTTAGCAAGTTTCTCATTTCCCATCATTGTTACGGCTTGTTTGATAGAACTAATTTTCCCTCTGAGGCCAAAGCCCGCAGAATTAACATATTTGAGAATTTTATAGGAAAGGGATATGTCTCGATGAATGATCTCTTCAATCTGCTTCATCCCAACCTTAGGATTATTCAGTTCTTTGAGCAATTTAAAATAGACCAGTTTGTTACCTTGAATATCATGAGTATCTACGATCCAAAGGCTTACAAAAGAAGTAGCCTTGGAACAGAGTATAGCCCCAGGATAAGGCCTGACGGTATTGCCGATAGGTTTCTACCTTTTCTGCAAGGAAAATAAGATCCTTTTTTCTGCTAAATTGTTTTGTGATCGCCTCACAGTAAGACGGATGACTTGTCACAAAATCAATTTTAACAATGTCGGCGATATCGATCAGCGGATCCATTCGAGGGTGATACACAAAATCATCTAAAACAATTTTATAGCCGTTGGCTTTTAGCTTTTCACAAGCTGCCAAGGTTAATGCATCTGGCTCCACTGTCTCCAATATTTCCACTGCGATATCTCTGTTTGGTAAGAAGGTCATTACATCACTGACCAACAACCGGCGAGAAAAATTGACAAAAGCCAGTTTACCCTGAGTTAATTTTTCCATGCCGAATAAAAACATACTATTTGTTAACACACTGGAAGTTGCCTGATCTGGATCACATGGAGTAAATGCATTAAGAGCTGTATACCCAAAGATCGCATTGCTCCTATATAATAGCTCATAACCATAAATCCGTAATTTAGTATCAAAAATCGGTTGACGCGCAATGCATTCAGCCATAATTTATCTAGCCACCCTTATTCTAAACTGCTTACTATATATGAAATAAATTCACTTCTCAGTTTACGCTATTATGTAATAGCATGCTTATTATTGCTCTACTGCACAAAACAATTATTTTCAGCCTATAAATACTATTGTCTTTATTTAAAATATTCGGTGCATTCGGACAAATACCTCCAAGATTTTCAGAAAAATCCCTCAACACCTTGCCGCCATCCTATACAACCCTCCTTAAATGAAAATTTATCTAAACTTAAAATCATCTAAAAAGCTCTGCCCCCTATAACCCCCTTAAACGCAAAAAACCAATGCCTGACCCCCTAAAAAATTAAATTGTGTAGTTGACTCATCATCATGTATAATTTAAGGGTAACTATAAATTATGTTGGGAGGGGTTAAAACAGATTGAACAAAAAACTTTATGCTTTTTATTCTCTTAAGGTCCATACGCCATCATTTTGTTTATAAAAGTTTGAACAAAATAATGGCGTATTTTAAAATTATTTCATAGTTCGATTGCCCCTTAAACAGTGTTTAGATTTGCTTTTATGACCTCAAAAATTGTTTTAATTTTAAAATTATTGTGATGTACTAGGGGGGAATATTAAAATGATTCAAACTCTGCGTGTTGGTATTGATATTGGCTCAACTACTATAAAAATGGTTGCCCTTAATGAGCAGCATAGTATTGTCTTTCAGCACTATACACGACATTTTTCAAATATAACAACTGCTTTTCAGGACGTTGTATTGGCAGCTCAGCGTGTTCTGCAGAGAAAATCCCTATCGGTTACGTTTACAGGCTCGTCGGGAATGGGTATCTCTCAAGTTCTTGATCTGCCATTTATTCAAGAAGTAATCTCCTCTACCATTGCTATTAAGCATATTATCCCTACTACTGACACTGCGATAGAACTCGGCGGCGAAGATGCTAAAATTACCTATTTCGACGGCACGGTGGAACAGCGTATGAATGGTGTTTGCGCCGGAGGTACTGGTGCATTTATTGATCATATGGCGGCGCTACTGCATACCGATCCCCTGGGCTTAAATGAACTTGCCAAAAACTATAACACTATTTACCCGATTGCTTCCCGCTGTGGTGTCTTTGCCAAAACCGACGTTCAGGCGCTGATGAATGAAGGAGTTTCCAAGGAAGATATTGCTGCCTCTGTTTTACAAGCTGTTGTGAATCAAACAATCAGCAGTTTAGCGCAAGGCCGAGCCATTAGCGGTAAAGTCGCTTTTCTTGGCGGTCCTTTATACTTTTTGTCTGAACTATTACGGCGGTTTACTGAAACTTTGGCTCTGACCCAAGACCATGTGCTCAGTCCTGAATGTTCACCCTATATTGTTGCGTTCGGCGCAGCTCTGGCCCCGCAGGGAGAGCCTATTCCCTATGAACTATTGCACGAGAAAGCTCTCAAAGTATCAGAATTACGCCCGGAAAACGAAGAATCACTTGATCCACTATTTACTAGTGAAAAAGAGTATCAGCAATTTGTCCATCGGCATAAGCAGCATGCTGTTAAACGAGGCAACCTTGAAGAATATGCAGGTAAGGCTTATTTAGGAATCGATGCCGGGTCAACGACAACTAAGTTGACACTGATTGGCGAAGATGCCTGTCTTTTGTATTCCTATTATGGCAGCAACCAAGGCAATCCCCTAGAAACAGTCATTGTGGCCCTTAAAGAAATGTATCAATGTCTGAATAAAAATACGCAAATTGTCCATTCAGCGGTTACCGGTTATGGAGAACAATTCATCAAGACTGCACTGCAGGTTGATATTGGCGAAGTTGAGACAGTAGCTCACCTTAAGGCTGCCAAATATTTTTCACCTAATGTTACCTTTGTCCTCGATATTGGCGGACAAGATATAAAATGTTTTTTTATACGAAATGGTATCATTCACTCTATTATACTCAACGAAGCTTGTTCAGCAGGCTGTGGTTCGTTTATTGAAACTTTTGCTCAAGCTATGAATAAGAGTGTTAAAGACTTTTCTCAGCTTGGTTTAAAATCGAAAAAACCGGCCGATCTAGGTAGCCGCTGTACTGTTTTTATGAACTCCAAAGTCAAGCAAGTACAAAAAGAAGGTGCTGAGGTTAGTGATATCTCGGCAGGCATTTCAATTTCTATTGTAAAGAATGCCCTATTTAAGGTAATCCGTTTAAAAAACACCGAAGAACTCGGCGATAAAATTGTTGTTCAAGGGGGTACCTTTTACAATGATGCTGTGCTGCGCGTTCTGGAGCAGATCATCGGTCGAGAGGTTATCCGTCCAGATATTGCCGGCCTAATGGGTGCTTTTGGTGCAGCCCTTATTGCAAAAGAAGAATACCTATTAAAGGGAAATACCACCCTATTATCAGCAACTGAGCTTGATGGTTTTGCTACCCATACCACGAGTGGCCGCTGCCAGCGCTGCGGCAATAAGTGCCTAATTACCACACAACACTTTTCTAATGGACAAGAACATCATTTCGGCAACCGCTGCGAACAGGGTATTGGCAATACAACGGTGAGCTGTAACCTGCCTAATCTTTACACATATAAATATAAACGTGTATTTCAGTATCAGCCTTTGACAGCTCCACTTGCCCGCCGCGGAGTGATTGGTATCCCGCGGGTACTCAACATGTATGAAGATTATCCCTTCTGGTTTACTTTTTTCACTAAGCTGAGCTATAAGGTCGTTTTATCCGGACGTTCTTCACGAAAAATATACGAACTCGGTATGGAAACTATCCCCTCTGAATCTATTTGCTATCCTGCTAAACTCGTGCATGGCCATATCAGTGATTTGATAAAAAAAGGTGTAAAAAAGATATTTTATCCCTGTATTCCCTATAATCTAAAAGAAGATCCAGCAGCTGACAACTGTTATAATTGTCCTATTGTTACCTCCTATCCACAAAACATCAAGGCAAATATGGATATCCTGAACAGCAATGAGGTCCTCTTCCTTCATCCTTTTTTGCCTCTTCATAATCGTGATCGATTAATCACCCGACTGGCTCAAGAACTGAAATCAGAAGATATCTCTCGAAAGGATCTTATCTCTGCAATTGATGCGGCTTATGCTGAACTAGAACAATACAAAGCCGATGTCCGCAGTAAAGGCCAAGAGGCCCTTGCCTATATGGCTGACAACAATATCAAAGGTGTCATTCTAGCTGGCAGACCCTATCATATTGATCCCGAGATTAATCACGGGTTACCTGAACTCATCCAATCCTATGGGCTAGCAGTACTGTCAGAAGATGGGGTGCGGCATTTAGGCAAAATTAATAAATCTTTGCGGGTTGTTAATCAATGGACTTACCATTCCAGACTGTATGCAGCAGCCGAATTCGTAGTTCAGCAGCCTAATGTGGAATTAATCCAGATCAATTCCTTCGGCTGCGGTCTTGATGCTGTAACCATTGACCAGGTAAAAGAAATTATTGAAAATCATCATCGAACTTATACAGTCATCAAGCTGGATGAAATCAGCAGTTTAGGCTCTGCCAGAATCAGGGTACGTTCACTGCTGGCAGCCCTTAATAATAGAGATAATTCGTCTATTATTAAGCAGTTAGCAGAAATTGCTGCCACACGTCATGATGATTTTACTGCAGGAATCAATAAATGCCATACTATACTGGCACCACAACTCTCTCCCATCCATTTTCAATTTTTGGAACCTGCCTTTCAAACAGCTGGTTACAAAATGATAGTAGCCCCTATGCCTGATAAAACCGCAATTGATGAAGGGTTAAAATATGTCCACAATGATGCCTGTTACCCTACCATTATTGTTATTGGACAGTTGCTGACAGCTTTGAAATCCGGACAATATGACCTAAATACTACATCAGTTATATTAGCCCAAACCGGTGGCGGCTGCCGGGCAACCAATTATGCTGCAATAGCCCGTAAAGCCTTCCATGATGCCGGAATACCTCAAGTGCCGATCTTTGTTCTGGGAGGAAATGACGAATTAGGATTCCCATTAACATTGCAGCTGTTCAAAAACATACTCGTCGGTATTATTTACGGAGATCTGCTAATGCGGGTGCTGCATCGGATACGTCCCTATGAAAAAGCTCCTGGTTCAACGCAAAAATTGTACGATTATTGGACTGCTAAATGTAAGCAAGATATGTTAGTAGAAAGCAATCACAATTTTAAGAGCAACATCTTCGATATTGTCCGGGATTTTGACAACCTGGAGATTGACGAGCAGCAAATTAAGCCACGTGTTGGCCTTGTTGGTGAAATCTTGGTAAAATATCACCCCACAGCTAACAACCAAATTGTCGATTTGCTAGAAAGGGAAGGCGCAGAAGTCGTTATACCCGACATGTTAGATTTCTTCTTATATTGCGCTTATGATAGCAAAGTGCATTATGACCTATTATCCGGAAGCTGGATTAATAAGCTAAAGGGTGACCTCTTTATCAAAACTGTTGAATTTTACCGTCGCCATCTCCGCAAAGCACTACAAAACAGCCAGCGTTTTGCGCCTCCCCTTACGATTGAACACCTTGCAACTTTGGCATCCAAGCATTTATCCTTGGGTAATTTCACAGGGGAAGGCTGGCTGTTAACTGGCGAAATGCTTGAACTAATGCACTGTGGAGTAGAAAACATTGTGTGCTTGCAGCCCTTTGCCTGCTTACCTAATCATATTACAGGCAAAGGAATGATGAAAGATTTACGCCGCAGCTACCCGAACGTCAATATTATTCCTATCGACTATGATCCCGGCGCCAGTGAGGTAAACCAAGTAAACCGCATAAAATTAATGTTGGCTGTGGCCAAAGGGAAAATCAGTCATAGTGCAGACTTAAAATTACCGGTATAATCGACTTGCGGCAAACTAAGAAATCTTCTTAAAAAGACAATCCAATTTTTCGAGTGTAGATAGCTTAAGGCTCAACTTGCAGTATTCTGCTTGTTGAGCTCTTTTATAATGATTTTCATGCCGTTTATATTCTTGTACCAACTATCTTTACCAGTATGCGGTCTGTATGCAGGCATTGCTATAAATTCATATCTATCAGGTAATTTATGTTTTTTTCTATTAATTCAGATTACTATGTATTATAATAAATTGTATCATTATGTAGTTTATTGTTTTAATGTGAAATTTCGTTAAATATTAGGTGGTGATCAAAATAGATAGGCAAACCAATTCTATGAGATTTTTTATTATCTTATCATTCATTCTGCTGATAGTAAGTACCTTTAGTATTATAGGCTATTTTGTGTTTGCCAGTTGGAAAACATCTGCCGAACATTTTGTAAGCAAAATTCAAAATAATACCAATATTAATATTTTAAATCAAATAGAACGCTACATTAATACACCTACTTTTATTAATGAAGGCAATTATACTTTAATTAAAGATGAAATCATTGATATGAACAATAAGCAAAAACGCGAAAAATATTTTGCTAGTATGATTAAATCCTTTAACGAAGAAATATATAGTTTTAGCTATGGAACTGAAACTGGTGAATACTACGGAGCACGTAGAAATAAACAAAATAACATTGAAATTATCGAAAATAATGAAACCACAAATGGGAAATCTCGTTATTATGCTACCGCACAAGATTTGACTGCAGCAGAATTTAAAGAAGAAACGGGCAAATTCGATCCTCGCACTAGAAATTGGTATATCGCCGCAAAAGAACTACAAAAACCTGTATTCTCTCCAATTTATAAACATTTTGTAATGAATGATCTGGCTGTTACAGCTGCTTATCCTATTTATAATAAAGAAGGTGTCCTTAAGGGTGTATTGGGAACACATATTACACTATCAAAAATAAACACCTATTTAAAAGAGTTAGTAGCGAACAATGCTGCAACTGCTTATATTGTAGAAAAAAAATCTGGTTTTTTGGTGGCAAACTCACTAAAACGTCCGAACTTTGAACTTCTCACAGACAACACTATTAAAAGAACATCGATTGAAGAAATTGATAATAAAGCGATAGTTGAAGCCTATCAGCAATACAAAAACACTTCCGATGCAACTTTCATCATTAATTCGAATGGTGACAAGCTATATATACAATTAACTGCCTATCAAAGAGAGGGTTTAGACTGGGTCATTATAACATCCATTCCAGAACACCCGTTTACAGCAGGTATCATCAAAAGTATTAAATTTTCAATTTTAATATCAATTTTGGCAATTATTATCGCGATCATCATCTATATGAAAAGCATAAAAGCCCTACTGAAACCCATCTACAATTTGATCCAAACTACCGAAAAATATTCTGAGGGCGATTTCGCACAAAGAGCAAAGATTTACAGAAAGGACGAAATCGGAAGATTATCAGCTGCCTTTAATAAAATGGCAGAGCAATTGTATGAACTTATCAATACCCTTGAGGAAAAAATCAAAGCTCGTACGACCGAATTAGAAAACACTATTTTTGAACTAAAAAACAGTGACGATAACATACGTCTGCTGCTAGATTCTACCGCTGAGGCAATATATGGAATTGACATGAATGGAAACTGTACCTTCTGTAATGCCAGCTGCTTAAAAATGCTGAAATACCAGCAACAAGAAGATTTCATTGGTAAAAATACACATTTACTGCTCCATTATAAGCGTTCCAATGGCACCCCTCTCCCCATCGAAGAATG
>Ga0074193_1003199_pt1 | contig 12602 bp, 7 predicted proteins | sample EPASupsiteHSE605_FD_64523 | JGI IMG/M metagenome (GOLD analysis project Ga0074193, IMG submission 64523) | Bioremediated contaminated groundwater from EPA Superfund site, New Mexico - Sample HSE6-05 | ecosystem: Environmental > Aquatic > Deep subsurface > Groundwater > Contaminated ... | reverse complement strand
TAGGCGTGATCAACCGGCGCAACGGTTGCGGGTCAGCGGTTGCGGGTCAGCGGTTGCGACATATGAGGAAATAGGAGACTGCTTGAAAACAAATTAAAAAAGATAAGCAGCTTTGAAAGCTGCTAAAAGTTAAAACTTGTTTTAAATTGAGTACTTTTTACCTTCTTCTCAGAATCTGATACACAGCACCAATGACTCCGATTGCTACTGCAGATTCAAAACCCGGGATAGAACTCTTGCCAGAAGGTTTTTCTTCATCAGCTGCAGGGTTCGATACAGTTTTTTCTGTGGTTGGAGTAGTAGTGTCTGTTTCTTTTGAAGGTTTCAGTTCCGTACTTTTACTGGGTACTACAATTGCGAAGGATCCGAAACCCGGAGTCTTGGACTCAAAGAAGACATAGGTGTCGTCACCACCAACCACTTTGGTTTCAAGTTTGCTCCAGGCTTTGTTATTATAGTTCCAGAGAGCTACAGACGTATTATCAGCTTCGCAATTATTAAGCCAGTTCTTTTCAACTCTGAAGCCTACAACTGCGTTTGCGATATTATTTGAATTTGCAATTCCTCCGGAACCTACCCAGATGTTCACGTTCTTATAAATCGTACCTTCCGGCAGGCCCGAAACCAGCTTGGACTGTTCTTTCAGCATTTCGACAATAGTAGTGATCTTTCCCATATTCTTTTTGGCATCAAACTCCACATACCTTATGCAGGTTGCACCCTGTGGGAACTCGAACCTTACGTGCTCCCCGGCTTTGACGGATTTCTGGGACAGTTCTTTGGCCGCGACATTGCTCTGAGGCTCGGCTGAAAGGCCTCCTCCACCGCCTCCGCCGCCTCCGCCGCCTCCACCTGAATCGTCGTCGTCATCTTCTGTGGGGGGGACGTTATTATTGACAGTGATGGAACAGTCTGCAGGAAGGATCGTAGACTCAGTTTTATTGATGTCTCTTAGAAGTCCTACAATTTTGTACGTACCGGTTGTTTCCGGAGCTTTCAGGGTGTAACTGAAACTCGTTTCAGTCATGAGCAGGAAAGAAACTTCACTGCCATTTACAGTTACAGCTCTTTCAGGCAGGGTAGAACTAACAAGTGTAAAGCCAGCAGGAAGCTTTTCAAGTACCTGCCCGGCAGCACCGTAGTTAGCTACATTGACTGTTACCTTGAACTCCTGATTGGGACTAACTGAAATAGAAGAAAAAGTCCTTTCTGCACTGCGTGCAGAAGCCGGAACAGTAACTAAAGCCAGGGCCAGGAGCAGTATAACAACAAATTTTAACTCAGGCCATTTCATATCCGATCCCACCCATCAGCAAAATACGCACCCAGAACTGCATATTTGATTCCGCTGGATACATTGTTATTGTGTACAAGAGCCGCAATTTCCTCAGGAGAGAAGACCCCGTCAGAACCTCCAAACGTTGTTGCGAGTTGATTTTCTTTTAGTATAGTTATAGAAATTCTATCCTTATCTACAACACTGTTTCCCGAAGGGTTCGAAGCCCTGAATTCGAACTTGAACTCACCTGGTATAGTACTGACTATATTATAGGTATACTGATCTCCAGTTCCTAAATTCAATGGAACCACGCCATGTTCTATGGAGGTGAGGTCGAGAGTCACTGATTTGATTCCAGAGTCATCTACAACCTTTGCCGTGACAGTCGAGAAATCCTTTCCATCACTCAGGATGTATAATGGGGATGCAGATAAACTTTGTATTTCAGGAGGTATAAAGTCTCCATTGAATGTCAGGTCAAGTTTAACTGGCACATCTCCGTGTTTATAGACCACGGAAACAGGTTCTGATTCAATACCTCCCAGCTTGAAGGTTATAGCTTTTCCGTTATCTTTCTCGGTACTGTTAACTGTTATCTTGTACTCACCAATCTCTTTAATAGTGTTAGAGCCAACAAGCTTTGAATCTATGTATGCAGAGATTACGAGTCCGGGACCCGCATGTGCAGCATCTCCTTTCAGATTTCCTTCAAACGCATTGGGGATAGAAGGAATAGTAGAAGAACTGCTGGCAGATGCGGCCGGAACAAGGAACATGCCAAGTACCAGAATAACAAGGCATAATAAAATTCTTAAATGTTTGTCCTTGATCGTCATCGTGTCACCTTGAAATTTTACCATTAGTTATGTAGACTTTTTTCGAAAAAGGCCTTCAGGGATTCCTTCTAGATCCCCTCCCGAAATTTGATCCGAAAACAAGCAGAAGTATGCCTGTAACCGCATAGACAATAAGGAAACCTGGAGCACTTTCTGATTTAAGTGAACTTTTGGAAGAATCTGCTGCCTCTTTAGCCTCAGAACTTTCGCTTGAACTTTTTGAATTTACCATGTTCGGTTCAGGGACTGAACTTTCAACGGCATCGGCTTCGGAATCCTCTAAGGAAATTCCATGCTCTTTATTATCTGTCAAAGATTCTGAACCCGTTTTTAAGTTCGAGTTACTATTCGAGTTACTATTCGAGTTGCTATTCAAATTATTGTTTGAATTGCTATTTGAATTGCTATTTGAATTGCTATTTGAATTGCTATTTGAATTGCTATTTGAATTGCTATTTGAATTACTTTTAGCAGTCTCGGAATAGACTGCCTTACCATCAGGTAGCTCAAGGGTAACTATAACTCCGGATTCCCAGGCAACACTGCTTGCAGCATCTTTTCCGTCCACTTTAAAAGTAATCATTTTTCCTTCATCTTCAGCTGTACCAGGAATAAAGAGAGAGTAATTTCCTGAGGAAGTATTTGCGAGAAACTCTGTTCCATTAAGGTAAGCTGCAACAACAGTTCCATCAGGAGCAGGCTTGCCATCAATGAGAGTAACTCCTGTTACTGTCATTGGAAGCATCGGGGGGGATGGAGGGACGTCTGCTGCTGCAATACAACCCTGGGAGAAAGCCAGGAAAAACAACAGTAGTACAGATATTCCCAAAAAGCCATTTTTTAATTTGTTATTCATTGTAGACCTCCAATTAGATGTGAACACAACAAAAAGAAAAAGAACTATTCAGCCTGAAGAGGCTGGACAGTCAATTGTTTTCGAACTTATACATCTTCCATACCCGAGTAGTCGGACATAAGATCCGGTTTGTACGAGTTTTCAATGGATGCATATGTACCCTTATCCTTCATGAAGATCCAGTAACCCTGTCCTGGAACCATGCAGAAATCGGTCTGAAGTGCTCCAACCGGTCTCGGATCATCACTACTCAGATACTGCATAGTACTTTCGTTACCCATGAGATCTGAAACGCTAGGAATTATGCCACCCCAACCTTCACCGGGATCATAAGTCATGAGGTTAGAGAACCTGTAGTCTCCTAGAGCCTCAAAATCATTGAGCGAAGACAGAGTTGTGGACCAGGGTGCATAATACGAAGATGTATGCCCTATCATGTTCCATCCGGCACAGAGCTCAAGAGAAGAAGGCGCATAAGGACTGGTACTGTTAGATGACATTCCCTTGAACTTGACATTGGTCATGAGAGGCTCTGCGGTATAGACCCAGTAACCCTTGCACGGTTCAATGTCATCAGGGAATTGCCAGCATGACCCATCCCAGTAGAGTACTGTGCTGTCCTTGCCAAAGACATCTTCAGAACAGTCATCTACAAGTGCCTTCGGCACGGATTTCAGGTTCCAGCCATCCTCAAGCGTGAGAGTCATATCTTCATATGTCCTTACAGGTCCACACATTGAGAATTTAGAGTTATAATTGCTGGCGTTGTCCCGAGCAATTACAGCCACCCAGTAGTCTTTGCCGTAAATGAGGTCTTTTCCGTCGATTGCCTCAATGCACAGGCTTGTAACGCTTGAATTTTCAAGTTTCTGGTTTGGAGTCTGTGAGCCATCTGTGTGAGTCTCTAATCCGGTTGTGTTTACCATTTGCATATCCTCAATACAGCCTGGCTTAGATGAGCTGATATAAACCTCATAAGGCATATCGGCAAGATCCTTGTCAGTGCTTGCATCCCAGCTAACCATCAGCCCTGGATAATCATTTACATACTGCCAGAAAGTTTGACCAAGTGCATCTTCAACATTCAGGTTTGCCACACAAGCCGGAGCAACACTGTCAACTGAGAAAGAATGCGTATCAGGCTGGTAAGTTTTTCCACTTGTACAGTCGGTGATAATTACTGTCCAGTTTTTGTTCGTTCCATCTTTTACTGAAGCTGTTACTGAATAGTTGTCTTCACCGAGAACGAAGTCACCCATATCGCAACTTGCATCATCATCGCAGCATGCCAGATCCTCATCTTTCTGGTTACAGCTTGCATCTACTTCCTTGCCGTCAATGAGAAGCTTGTAGTTGAAAGGTAGACCTGCCCCTTCCCCATTCTGTTCTTGAACAGTGAAAGTAAATGTCGGTTGTGCTGGAACATATCCGCCGCTCGGAGACTCGAGATTGACTACAAACCCGTCAAGGCTCACATAGAAATCCCGAACTTCACTAGTAACTTTGTTTCCAGCTCCGTCTTCAACATAAACCGACCAGTTATGAGCACCGTCATCAAGTTCAAGTTCCTTAACTATGGATTCTCCGGATTTCGCACTCCCGGAAAACTCATCTCCATAATAACCGTAGTCAGAAAAGTTTTCAGCAAGTTGTCCATCTATATACAGCTGGTATGAGAGATCAAGATCACTATATTGAGTAGCTAAATCATCATTACAAGTGAAGTTGAACTCAGTAGCACCTATTAACTCTTTGTAGCAGTCTTGAGGGGAAGTAAGTATTACACTGGGACATTTAGTGTCCACATATAGAGACCGAGATCCAGTTGTGTGTGTGTTTCCATAACTGTCCCTGGTTTTAATTTCCCATGTGTGCTTACCATCACTCAAATCATACTCAAATTGCTTATATTGCCCAGAGGTTATAACCCCGCTACTCTTCTGAACGCCATTGAGATAGAAAGTATAGGTAAGTTGACCTCCAGACTGACCGTATGTGTCGTATGCAGTGAAGTTAAAGTCGACACACTTTTTGGCAGCAAACTCGGAGCTAGGGGTAACTACCGATATATACGGGTCTCCAACGTCAAACTCGTCAGGGAAAGACTCGTCGCCCAGCAGATTACCATCATCGTCAAAACCAGATACGTCTATATCCAGTGGACCACTTATATCCTCCGGAATATCAAAGTCATAAGCAAAGGTGTCATCATCTATTTCTGTCATCGGATAATCAGTCACGAAATCAGCGCCTACCAGGTTTGCATTACTAGCTCCTGGCAAACTATCGCCAATCGATATATTGGCATGATCAACAGGCATACTGAAATTCGCGAGGATACGTATAACGTCTCCAGGCCTGAGAGTGTCGGTTCCGTTATGTGTGACAAAGATGTCTAAGTAACCGTGAGGATCAAACACAAATGCGTTAGGATCTGCTAAAGGTTTACCATCCAGCAGCATAGTTCCGTTTGCATCAGATGCATTTATGTCTACACTGAGATTACCTCTTATTATGTCCAGTGGAATGGCATAATTATAAGTAAAGGAGTTATCATCGACATCCAATGGGTCCATCAATGCATTAACTAATGGTGAACCAGTTTTGTTGGTAATCAATATACTGGCATTAGCAACCGATTCATTGAAATCGACCATGACATTTACAATATCTCCCGGTATAACATTGGTTTTGTTGTAGGTGACAGTAATGTTTGAATTGTCTTCAGGATCAAGTTCAAATGCATCAGAATCTGAAAGGAATTCATCGGCACCCAGCATATTAGTCCCATTGGCGTCAAATGGAGATATCTTTACACCCAAAGGACCATCATTTAGTATAGCCTCTGGAATCTCATAATCAAAACCAAAGGAATCAGCATCTATTTTTGTCATCAGCGCCTCAGTCCCTAAATCTGAACCAGAGTCATTGGTAAATGATATATTGGCGTGATCGACAGAGTTATTGAAATCGGCCATGATATTTACAACGTCTCCAGGCCTGAAAGGACCGGTTTCGTTGTAAGTAACATTAGCACTCATATTTCCTATATCAAAATGTATTGGTTCTGCAAATGCGTATCCTATCCCTGATAAAAGGAATATAATGAATATCGCACTAAATAGTATCAATTTTTGTTTCATATTTTACACCTAGATTCCGCAAATATCCAATTTTTATTCCAGTTTAAACATCATAGATCTTTGTTAACAATATTTTTAAGTTAAAGATATAGCAGATCCCAGCTATTTAAACGATTTAGACAAACAGTAAATTAATATAGGCATAGTTAGAGGTTTTTAATTTAAATAAATTAATACTGTTTGTTTACTGTAAATTAGATTTTACCCCTATTTGGTAACCCAACCCCCTCTATATAATTAAATTGATATTTAAACTGATTTTTTTGTTTGTTCGGTTGACAAGAAACCCAACGCTTCTCCGAAACCGTTTTTGGTAGAAGTGGGGTAACGTTTAATCCTGATGCGGCAAGTATTAACTTTTCTGTTCTTGCTGCTCAGGGAAGCTGATAATCCTGTTTTTGTGTCAGTGTTGACAGACAACCCTAAACATTAGACACGTACCCGCTATCGAAAGGCGAAGATTTGTTATGAGCTAAACTTTCAATGACTGCAATCTTTTAATTTTAATGCTGGGCACATATCTTCGTATATTATCTTAGGATGATAATATAGCTAAGATTACACTATAACTGATATAAATCTTTCTGACAGAATAGAATAATTAAATTTAATTAGTGCTAAAAAAGAATCTGATGTATATTAATAGTGACTCTTTAGATTTTATATAGGATTTAGGACTCTTTATAGAGATTTTAGTTTATTTTTTAACATGCATTTCAATTTTAAACACCAAATGTGTGTAAAAATGGGATCTCTGTGTAGAAGAGTTGTAGGTTAAATTAAAAGATTTCGTTTTGAAAGACATTTAAGAAACTTTTCAAATTGGGAACAAAGAAACCCACTGATCGAAAGAAGTAACATTATTTTTATTAAAATCAAAGCTGACAAACTTAAAGTGTGAAAAATACATATCTTAATAAAAACATTTTTATGCGAAAAGGATGGGGGTATTAAAATTCGATACACTTTCCAGAACTCTACTGAATTTCCAGTTCAAAGAGACTTTATTCAGGATCTGCAGGCTTTTATAGCGATTTCGAAGGAAGTTATACCTCTGGAAAAATCAGCTATTACAATAAAAAATGAAAATCGAGAAAAGTATGCAGCCTTTGAAGAAAGGGTTGAGGAAATAGACCTATTTGATAAGGAAATGAGGGACTGTGTTGAAACCCACACAGCCGGAGTAGATGTAGCTGAACTTCTTGAGATCAAAGAGAAAATTCTTGAGACCTCTTCAAGTCTGGCATTGACAAAGAAAAATGAAAAATTTGCCGAACTCGACAAGGAGAATAAACTGGACTTAATGGAAATGCAGCAGCTTGATACAAGGATACTCTCAGTCCTTGGTCCCTTTTTTGAAGACAGCATCTATGGAGCCCAAAATATGTGTTATGCTTTCATAGAAGATAAAGCGCTGAGGGGGAAACAGGTGGGCCTTGTTGACAACCTGCAGTACGAGTTTGACCTTTTTTTCACACAAGACACCTTGAAGGTAAAAGACCTGGAAAACCTGACTTTGCCTATATGGTCTAAGAGCGGGATTTTATCCAGAGAGGAGAAAGTAAAGAAACTCGATGTCTCCGACTTCTATATAAAGAACATTAAGTCTGAGAAAAATAGCCTGAAAGCCGTACTTGAAGACAAGGATGAGGAAAACAGGTTCAATATTTCTTCGGATGAGAAAGCTTTCCTAATTATGCATAAAAATTACGAGATCACACAAGATAAAGAACTCGCTGCTGCATTAAACAGGGACTTGGTCAGTGCGTTTATAACAAAGCTAAAGGGATTTTTCACCCAATTCGTAGGATCGAAAAGGCTTATTAATATCACACTTGACGGGAAAAACGCAATTGAAGAAAACAGAATTTTTGACTGCTTGAAACTAGTTGCTTCCATATATGGAAGACTGGTAACGGAGTGCCTTGAAAAAGGATATACTGAAGGGGAGATTACCATCAAGATCGAAGAACCTGGCGGAACGAGGACAGAGAAATACCTTGAAAAGTCGGAAATTGCGAGAGAGCTGTCAACTATTGGAAAGGAAGGGGAAGAACTGGCTATTCTCCTGAGAGTTAAGTAGGCCTGAGAAAAGATAGGCAGGCAAGAAGGAGAGATCCTGTTATTACAAGCCCAGATTAGTGTTGAGTTCTGAAGCGTTGCCATGCCAAAAGCTCAAGAGGCTCCAAATTGACGAAAGCTTGAATAGCTCAGAAAGCAGTAAGCACCTTAAAAGTATAGTGACAACCTCCTCAAACCAAAAAGGTTCAAATGTCCTAACAATTTTACTTTCCAAATTTAAGAGTCTGATTACTCTTATTTTACTTTTGCAGTCGGGCTATCTTTCTTAGAAATGCTACGATACTGTGTATCGTTATAACCATCATCCTGATCAGCAGTTTACTTTGCTTCTGGCAGAAAGGAGTTACAGATGATTTCAAAAACTGCTTATTGCAATCGAGGTGAAGGCAACCGTATTAAGATATGAGAAAGAAAAGAAAGTCCAGTGGCACATATCTTAATGACTAAATGATTTATTAAATGATTTATTAACTGATTTATTAAATGATTTATTAAATGATTTACTAACTGATTTATTAACTGATTTTCCTAAGAGGACCATAACCACGGATATCATTGATAATAGCTGGTTGAAGAGCCATAACTTTGGGACATAAATTTCACCCGCAAGTTTACGACGGTATTTGACTATACAGGTTAGGTCTTTGACTATCCGACCTTGTATACTCCGCTTCTTCTACCATCGGACATAATAGGACAATTAAGAACATAATAATTTATAAAATTCATTACTTAGGCGTCAATGATAGCCACGGTAAGATAGTCACGGTAATAAGGAGCAGGAAATCATTATTCAGAAGCAAACCCGAAAGATATCTTAGTAGCTACTATGCTCATTGTAGTCCTTACTCTTTGCTCCCCGTTAACTCCTTTTGCAGAACTCTTTGAGTTTAAACCTCTTCCTGTAAAGGTTATTTTAATTATTGTAGCTATAATAGGACTTTAATCTTCATGGTTGAGATAGTAGAGAATTTATGTAAAAAGGTAAAGTTTTGAGAGTTACCTGTACTGACAGCTATACTGACAGGAAAACCCGGTTTACCTTGAAGTTACTCTGACTTGTCTTCATCATAACCTTTCCCATCCGGTAGAAAAGGAGTGAAGATAACTATCGTAAATAGCAACAAAAAAGTTCCGTACATTTTGGTCGTCGCCTCAAACGTAGCATAGAAAACGAAAATCACAATCATGACCCAGACAATGAAACTAAGCTGAAGAGCAATTTTTACTCTATATATATTTTCCGCGCTTTTGCTCAACAAAATCCCCCTCAAAGAATCCCCTCCGAAATCCTAAGTAAAAATGATTCTCGATTGGATAAATAGGTGTTTGTTTTAAAGAAAGCTCTAGAGATATCGAAAAATATGAATTTGAAAAAAAAATATTTAAAGGACCTTCAGAGACCACCGTAAACCCCGAACTAGTGGAAGTTAAAGGCTTTAAGTTACCATTATTTGACATCATGCAGCATGAATCCAACTTTAAAAACCTGGTAACTTGACTCCATAATCTTATAGTTGGGTATACAAATAACGGCTCTGCAAAAACTCTGTAATAAAGGATTTTCGGCTCTGTAGAAATCCTCTATAATAAAGGGTTTTCATTAATTTGAACTCACTAACTTGACATGTTCTCACCTACCTATTTCAGCCCATTATAGCTGATTTAGATAGGTTTTCTACAGGCGCAAATAACAAATCAGTAATTAAAGTTTAAAAGACTATTAAATCTCAATAAACCGGAGCAACTTATTTCCGTCACTTACGCGCCTGAGAAAGTCTTCTCTATCAGTGTAGGGGATTCCGGCAACTATTGAGTCCGCAGATTTCCTGCCAAGCCCTGGAAGCTCTCTAATGAGATTATGAGAAGCGGTGTTAATATACAGAGGATAAGGTATGCCGGTAATCGAACGCATTCCATGACCTGTGACAGTAACATCAGTAACTTTCCGCAAAGGCAGAAAAGCGGGAATTCCAACTAGCAAAGGGTATGAACCAAGCTGCCTCCCGAAAGTAATTCCTTTTTCGTGTATTTCACACATTACATCCCTGAGTATAGTACCTTCAGGCACTACACGCCGTAACATTGGAAGGTCAATGTTCTTCCTTACCCGTACCTTGTAGTCCAGAAAGAGCTTCTTATGCTTTCTTGCAGCTTCGTCTTTTCCGTAAATTGGGGTTCCGGGAAAAGCCATGACCTGGCGGATATTGATTCTGCGAAGTAGCAGTCCAGAATCGAGTACTTCATTCAGGAAATCGTAATTGAGCTGGAAAGTTTTCTTGGTCTCACCCATTAATCCATGCACAAAATTAATCCCCGGAAGGATTTCGGGAAGCCCGTTTGCTCCTCGAACAGCTCCACGTCTATTTACAAGTTTGATTGCTTCAAAGACTTCTTCAGGGGTTGCCTTAAGGGAATTAGCTTCAATTACTGCCCTGTCGGCGCTCTCCATTCCAAAAGCTGCTACATCCCCTGCTGTATGATATTTAATTATAGTCTTCAGAATCTGTTCAGATTCTTCAGGATAAGTTGCAAGCGTAATCGGGTTTGCATTGTCCATGTGGAGCACAGACAGTTCCGGAGCCGAATTTCGGATTCCTCTGTAGAGCCTTTCAATAGCATCTGGATCAGGTTTTGGAACAGGCCCTCCAGCATCCTTACCGTGATAGGAAAAAAGGTCCGGCTGCCTGCCTATTCTGAAATAGCGGGCTCCGTAGGAGTAAAGGGTGGATACTTCCAAAATTACGTCCTCAATAAGTCGGTAGTCAGAAGCCCCGTAAAAAGGCTCTGTGCAGAAAGAACAATGAACCTGTCTACCGCAACCCCTGTATGTCTCAAGCTCGCACATGCAGTAAGGATAATCAGGGTGCTGCCTGATCAAAAAAGCTCCCCTGGGACCCCAGCGCCCGATTTCGGCTGTTGTCCTGAAACGATGTTCTACAGTCTCAGGATTTTGGAGCCTAGCAGGAGTACTTCCGATAATATCGTCCTTAAAAAGATCATAGACAAAAGCCTCGAGATCCATTCTGGCAAGTACCGCATCTGAGAAGTTTATTCCATCTTCAGCATCTTTTGCAGCCCTTCCACCTTCCCCACTGAAACCAAGCCTTATAGGCCCGCCTATAACTTTTAACCCATGTGACACTCGAAAAATTGTCTCGATTTCCCTGAGTGTAATTGGTGAAGCGCGAAGATATTTACCTGGCACCGTCATACCTGCTATAATGATAACAATGTCTGCTTTTCCTGTAAGTTCCCCTGCTCCAGGAGGGTTTTCTCGGAGGGTGTCAATGGTCAGGTAGTGAATGTCATTTTCGGAAAGCCCGCGTTCTCTAAGAGCGCCTGCTATATAACGCGGATAAGGAGAAAGGTAGGGAGGAACCCCAAGACAGGCAGGTTCATCCACATAGCCATCTATAATAAGTGCTTTCATGTTAATTCTTGTTTCCTTTGATTGATAAAAGTATACAGTCCAGTCAGATATAAGTTACAGGTGAATTACAAGTAAGTTCAGGTAGTCATAGGTAAACTACGGATAAACTGTAGATAACACCAAAATTTCCGCGCTCACCACTGTTTTCTTTGTCGGTACGGTTATGAAATTCAAGCTTTTCCTGATACTTAGTCCATCGTAAAAATGTCAGAAGCTGTGAAAGGCATCTATGCAAGAGGTAAAGAAAATAGATACACAGAAACAAAAATACTAGTTAATATATAAGAGAATAAAAATTCAAAAAATAATTAGGGCCGGGACCGAGAATCGAACTCGGGTCGTAGCCTCCACAGGGCCACAGGATGGACCTCTACCCTACCCCGGCCACAGGGGTTGGCACTTCAGATTGAAGCAAGCTATAGAAGGAGTTTTTTTATATAAAGTTTTTGCCGAAAAGGGCAGGAGACTCTTCTCAGGAAAAGAAAAGCTTCTGCTTTCCGGCTCTCAATACGCACAAATTCGGCTAAAAGTTCTTTCTGGATCGATATCAGAGTTCTTTAAGCTTTTCAAGGGCAAGCTTTGCAGCCTTTTCTCCCGAGAGAAGCATGCCTCCGAAAACCGGGCCCATTCTTGGGGAGCAGGTTGCGGCATTTGCAGCCATACCCGCAACTATCAGGCCCGGATAAATTTCCCTGGTTGCATCAACAGCCAGGCGCTCGCCAACCTCTGACCACATCGGTTTTTCTCCAAGCTTTCCGAGGTTTCCGATTTTTGCATTGGGAATTTTCCTGAGGATTGTATTGCAGACGACAGCATCATGCCCTGTCCCGTCAATTACGAGTTTTGTACGGATCATTAGAGGGTCGACATGCAAGCGCTGTGCTGTGACAGGCCCCCAGTTTATAACGATTCCGGTAACCTTATCGTTTTCCCGGATCATAACGTCCTCAAAGCTCACAAGGTTGAAAACCTC
>Ga0074193_1003197_pt1 | contig 12606 bp, 11 predicted proteins | sample EPASupsiteHSE605_FD_64523 | JGI IMG/M metagenome (GOLD analysis project Ga0074193, IMG submission 64523) | Bioremediated contaminated groundwater from EPA Superfund site, New Mexico - Sample HSE6-05 | ecosystem: Environmental > Aquatic > Deep subsurface > Groundwater > Contaminated ... | reverse complement strand
AGAGCCGAGCCTCCCTGCTCCACCTGAAGGTGGCAAGGGTGACGGGGCGGCAGGCGCCCCACACCTTCACCTCCGGCGGGGCTCAGGTTCTGGGGCTCATTTTCAAAGATCTACCCACAGATTCTGCGGACGAGGCTTCTTTGAAATCATGGGCATGGCAGAGCGCTCCGCAAATCGGGCAAGGATAACGTGTACCCCGCTGGGCCTGAATGGTGAGGCGAAGCTCATGGGGCTTCTTGTCGGTGTCGAGCAGTTGCCCTGTGATTTCCCATGGAGCCTGCAGGCCGAGACCTAACGTTATGATATCTTTGCTATTCATGGTTCCCCTCGTCATTTGGTGTGGATTTGATCGTTTTACACATCAAATCCACACCAAATGACGAGGAGCCCACGATTTCCGGCCGATAGCGGGCAAAGGTCAGCAACCGGGCCCGGAGCGCAGGATAGGCGTCCATGGGCAGGTTTCCCTGGATGCAGAGGGCCAGGATGAGCATCATGGTGTTGTAATGGCCGAGATTTTGCCGCCGCGCGGCCCGCAGAAGGCCTCCATCCTCGGACAGCACCGGCAGCCCGAGCGTCTGCGCCGCCTGGCAGACGACCTGGTCTGTGGGCCCGGCCGGGGCGGCGTCCCAATACACCAACTCCTCCGGGCTGGAGCCGTATTCCCTGACAACTTGGGGGATGACCACCAGGCGAAAGCAGGAGGCCGCGCGCGGCAGGAACGCCAACCGCTGCAGGTAGATCAGGGTTGAGGTGTCTGTGACCCCGCCCCGCAGCTGCCGCAGTTCCTGGATGAGCGTTTTTCTCTGTGTCGACGCGCTCACGCGAGCCCCCCATGCTTCGTCAATATGGGCAGATTGATCCAACCAAGGCCACAACCGTACGACGATTCCCGCCTTGTCGCAACCCAGGAGATTTATATGGACCTGCACTTCACCGTCGACCGCGACCTCTGCACCCAGTGCGGGGCCTGCGTTGCCGATTGCCCCTTTCACATCATCGAAATGGCCGACGACCTCCCAACGCTCAACCCGGCCCGAGTGCATCACTGCATCCGCTGCCAGCACTGCCTTGCGGTCTGCCCCACCGGGGCCCTGTCCATCTGCGGCAGCAACCCCGAACATTCCATGCCCCTGCCGGAGTCCCTGCCCAGCGGCCGGCAAATGACCGCGCTGATCCGTGGGCGGCGCTCGGTGCGCCATTATCTGCCGGAACCGCTGGATACAGGCGTCATCGACGACATGCTCCGCACCGTGGCCAATGCGCCCACCGGCAAAAACAAACAACAATGCCTGTTCACCGTGATCGACGACCTCGAAACCATGGATCGTTTCCGCCGCGAAACCATGGAGGGGTTGCGACAGGCGGTGGCGGGAAAACGGCTCTCCGAGGGATTGAGCTATTTTCGCCACGTGGTCACGGCCTGGGATAAGGGCCGCGACATCATCTTCCGCGACGCGCCGCATTTACTGATGGTTTCCGCCCCGCAGAGCGTCGCCACTCCAGACGCCGATCTGTTGATCGCCATGAGCTCTTTTGATCTCCTGGCCGCCTCCATGGGCATCGGCACGCTGTGGAACGCCATGATCCGCTGGGCCTTTTCGGTGATTGAAACCGACATGTACCGGCGATTGGGCATTCCCGACGATCACGTCAAAGGCTACGCGCTGCTTTTCGGCCGCCCGGCGGTGCAGTACCACCGCACAGTCCAGCGCGACCAAGCCCAGATCAATCGGGTGCGGTTGGCCTGAACACGCAATACGCCCAACCCGACGTCGCCGCCGCGGCCGCCTGCCGGCGGCGACGTCTCCGCCCATGAATGCGCCGATCTTCCGCGCCCTTGCGCGCTGCCTGCCCCCAACCGAACCTCGCCGCCTCTACCCGCCGGCCCTCCACGTCCATTCCTGCTGACCAGGCCCTGTGACCCGGCCAGGATCACTTCGCACCGCTGCAGTTCCCCCCAGGCTGCGTTTTACCGTGCCCTGTTGCCCGGAGCCGCCGAGCGCGATCAAGGCGCCGACGCTCGGTCGCTAAAAATAACGCAGCTGTTGCCTTTCCTATTGTTTTTGCGAGATAAATTAAACAGTTCGGCTTTGAAGATTTTTTTCTTCGTCTCTTCTGCGCTGAAACTATGGAGTGAGAAGGGCTTAAAGAATCCCATCGCCGGCTAAGATGAAAATGGAGCATTGTCGAGCTTTGGAGAGTTAACAAGAGGAAAATAGAGATAACGATTTGTTGGCAACCTGTTGAAAACTTTTTAACCATCCATCTATTTATTTGGTATTTTTACATTTTTTGTAATTTTTTCCAAAATCAACGCTTTCGCTAAGGGTTGCGGGTTTGCCCCCTTGTAAACCCTGTTGCCTGCAGGGACTTCCCCATTGTGCACAAACTTCTTGTTTGCAGCATGAAATCGACGCAAACGGCTTTTGACCGGCGCGGGGTTTTTCAGTAGACAGACCTCATTCAATCGGCCGACAACCGGTCCGCTAAGATTGTTCATTATTACAGGAAGAAAAAACCTATGTTGTGGAATGCGATTAAAACCTCTTTGCACGGAGCCTTACCGGAAAGCGAATTCGGCCTGTGGATCAAACCGCTGGAATGTCGGCGGCACGACGATCAGGTGCTGGAGCTTGTCGGGCCGGACCGGTTCTTCTGTGCTTGGGTGGAAGATCGCTACCTCGCGCTGATTCGCAGCAAGGCCTCTGAAGTGGGTGAGATCGCCGATGTGCGCATCAACGTGGCCGACGCCCCGCCGCTGCGGGTTGAAACCGGCAAGGGCGGTCAATTGCGGCTTCCTGGGGTGGTCAGCGGCGGCCCTCGGCTGCGCTCGCTCCATCCGGCCTTCACCTTTGACCAGTTCATGGTCGGCGAATCGAACATCCTGGCCCGTTCCGCCTGTCAGGCCCTGGCCACCGGCGATTCCACCTTTGGCCACTGCCTGTTTATGAACAGCACCACGGGCCTGGGCAAAAGTCATCTGACCCAGGCGGTGGTCCATCAGGTGCTGCGCTCCGCGCCTTCCACCCGGCTGCACTACCTGACCGCCCAGCAATTTTCGGCCGAGATGGTCAAAGGCATCCGCTCCAACTCCATGGAGCAGTTTTCCAAAAAATACATCAACGACTGCGACATGCTGCTGGTGGAAGACGTCCACACCCTGACCGGCAAGAACAAGACCCAGGAAGAACTCAACACCATCCTCGATTACCTGATCAAATCCGGCCGGCGGGTGATTCTCACCTCGGCCCTGGCCCCGACCAAGTTGGCGGGCATTGACGACGATTTCCGCAGCCGCATGACCTCAGGCCTGGTGACCGGAATTGAATCGCCGGATTATGCCACCCGGGCGCGGATCATCCGCCACAAACTCCAGTTGCACGGCTTGGGCGGCGACGACGATCTGGTGGGTTTCATGGCCGAGACCCTGCAAGGCGACGTGCGCCGCATGGAGAGCGCCATCATCGGCATCAAGGCCAAATCCTGCCTGCTGGGCGCGCCGCCGGACTTGAGCATGGTTCGGGACGTTATCTACGGTTTGATCGGCAACGCGGTGGAAATCACCGGCGAAACCATCCGCGATCTTATTGGCCGGCAGTTCCGGGTCAGCGTCGACGACCTGCGCTCGCGCTCGCGCAAACGCTCCATCACCTTTCCCCGCCAGATGGCCATGTACCTCACCCGCAAGTACACCGACAAGTCGCTGGCCGACATCGGCAACATGTACAACCGCGACCACTCGACCGTGCTCTACGCCATCAAGACCATCACCAAGGACATGTCGCAGCAGACCACGGTCCGCGAGCAGGTGGAGTTGCTCTGCGCCAAGCTCAAGAAATAAGATCGATTTTCCGACCGGCCCCGGCCGCAGCCGTTAAAAGTAGACCCCTTTCACCTCCGCGCCTTCAGGTCCTCTGTCCTGGGCACCGATCCGCAGCGCCATCCGTCGCGCCTCTTTGACCATATCGTTGATGCCGATTCCTTTCCAGCCAAAGCCGCAGAGGTGGAGGCCAGTGTGGGCGGCGTGGACCCCGTCGCGCCAGGCCAGCAGGCCGGTATAGCCGGCCTCCAGCTGGGGAATGCCGGCTCGGGGCCGGAGCACGGCGCTGAAGCTGGGCGGCGGCAGTTCCATCAATTGACCGAGATCCTGGAGCACGCTTTGGATGAGCTCGTCGTCGCTTAACTCCAACCGCTCGGGATGCCGCCGGCCGCCGACCAGGGCTTCCAGCAGATGGCAGCCTTGCGGCGCCCGGCCGGGAAACATGTGCGAGGAAAAGAGCGCCCCCAGGGTAAAGCGCTGTTCCGATTCCGGGGCCAGATAGCCAAAGCCAAAGGGGATCCGGGCCCGGTGGTCAAAGCCAAGCAGCACCGAGAGAATCCGGGCCTCGGGGATGCTGCTCAAGGGCGGCGGCGTCGGCAGGACCGCGTCCAGCAGGGCTAATCCCTGATTCACCGGCAGGGCCAGCACCAGATGGCGGCAGGTCAGCTCCCCCTGATTGGTCGCGAGCCGCCAGCCCTCGCCCTCCGGTTTCACCCCCAGCACGCCCCGGTCATACGCCAGGCGGCCCTGCGCCGCTAATTCTGCGGCCAGTCGCTGGGGCAGCATGGCCATGCCGCCGCTGAAACTGGTCATGGCCGGCAAGCCCTTCCTACCGGTTTTGCCCCCCCTGTTCCCCTTGGCGGCGCGCATTTTTTTAAACACGCCGCGAATCACCGAGCCATGGGCCCGCTCCAGATCGCGCACCCCCGGCATAACCGCATCGATCGAAAGCCGCTCAATGTCGCCGGCATAGGTGCCGGTGTACACCGCATCGGCAAAGGGCAGCATGGCCTTGCCGAACCGATGCGCCACCCACTGGGCCACCGACGGCTCGCCCGCCAGCGGCGGGGTCCACAGATCGGCCAGCACCCGCAGCTTGGCGCTCCAGGGGATCAGCGGCTGGCGCAGGATCTTGAGCGGCTGTTGCGGGATGCATTGCAGACGGCCGCCCAGGCAGACATAGCGGACAAAACGGTCCAGCGGCGCGGTGGTTGTCTCCGCCTCCAGCCCGGCCAGTTGGATTAACTCCTTGCTCTCCTCGCAGTTGTCGAGAAACCCATGCGGCCCCCATTCGGCCTGGTAGCCGCCGTCGTGATAGGTGGCGACGGCCCCGCCCGGTTCGGTTGCCTGCTCCAGGACCAGCAGGTTCAGCGCCGGCTGCTGCCGGAGAACAAAGGCGGCGGCGCTCAGACCGGAGAGGCCGGCGCCGACGACACAGACGTCATAATTCGATAAATGCATGGTGTTTTGTGACTGTATTAGCCGTTTTCAGGCGGTTTTTGGTTGTCTTGACAGTGGTGCATTCGTGCTTACCATTTTGCCCGGATAAAGGGAAGACCCTTTATCCCCTGGTATTGCCTGGAAATCTTCTCGTTTCCCGGCCCTAAAACTCCATCACACCCCATTATAGAGGAACAGCCCCATGTCAGAAACACAGGTTGAAACCAAGCAGTTTCAGGCGGAGACCAGAAAGGTCCTGGATATTGTCATCAACTCGCTTTACACCGAGCGCGACATTTTTGTCCGCGAGTTGGTGTCCAACGCCGCCGACGCCCTGGAAAAATTCCGGCACCAGAGCCTGATCGAAAAAGTCGAGTTCGACGCCCATGTGCCCCTGGAAATCACCATTGACTGCGACGACAAAAAACACACCCTGACCATTGCCGACACCGGCATCGGCATGACCAAGGACGAGTTGGAGACCAACCTCGGCACCATCGCCCATTCGGGCTCGTCCCATTTTTTTGAGCAATTGGCTGAGGCCGCCAAGAAGGACGTCAACCTCATTGGCCAGTTCGGGGTTGGCTTTTATTCAGTGTTCATGGCCGCCAAATCTGTGAAGGTGCAGACCCGTTCCTGGAACGGCGGCGACGGATGGGAATGGGCCTCGGACGGAGGCGGAACCTACACCGTCAGCCCCTGCGCCGGTTTGCACCGCGGCACCAAGATCATCATCGAACTCAAGGACGACGCCCAGACCTACGGCTCCAAGTTCACCATCGAGCGGATCATTCAGCAGTATTCGACCTTTGTTCCGTTCCCGGTCAAGGTGGAGGGCAAGACGGTCAACACCGTCCAGGCCATCTGGACTCGCTCCAAGAACGAGATCAGCGAAGAGGAATACAACGAATTCTACAAATTCATCGGCACGGCGGCCGACGAGCCCTTGTATCGGCTCCACTTTTCCGCCGACGCGCCCCTGGCTATCAACGCCCTGGTCTATGTGCCCAAGGAAAATTTCGAAGTCCTGGGCATGGGCCGGATGCAGCCTGGAGTCAACCTCTACTGCCAGAAGGTGCTGATCGATCAGCACAGCGAAAACATCCTGCCCGAGTGGCTCCGTTTCCTCAAGGGCGTGGTCGATTCCGAGGACCTGCCGCTCAACATTTCCCGGCAGTCGCTGCAGGACAACGCCCTGGTGGGCAAACTGCGCCGAGTGCTGACCAAGCGGGTGATCAAATTTTTGGGCGAAGAGGCCGGCCGCGACAGCGCCAAATATCTTGAATTCTGGAAGACCTTCGGCATCTTCATCAAAGAGGGTGTGACCTCGGATTTCGAGCACCGCACCGATCTTGCCAAGCTGCTCCGCTTTGAGTCCTCGGCCAGCGAGCCCGGCGCGATGATTTCGCTGGATGAATACGTCGGCCGGATGCGGGAAGGCCAGGACAAGATCTACTACATCAACGGCCCCAGCCGGGTGGCGGTCGAATACGGTCCCTACGTCGAGATGTTCAAGAAACGGGGCGTTGAAATTTTCTACACCCTGGAGCCCATCGACGACTTTGTGCTCAATCATCTGGGCGAATACGACGGCAAAAAATTGGTGTCCGCCGACCGCGCCGATCTGAGCCTGCCCGAGTCGACCGAAACCACGCCCGAAACCGAAACCAAAGAGAGCGGCGCGCCCCTGGACGCCGGCCAGATCAAGACGCTCTGTCTGTGGATGAAAGAGGCGCTGGGCGAACGCGTCCAGGAGGTCAAGGCCTCCAGCCGCCTGGTGGACAGCCCGGCCATGATCGTCAACGTCGACGGCTACATGACCAGCTCCATGGAGCGGGTGCTCAAGGCCTCCGGTCAGGCCGAAACCTTTGGCATGGGCTCCAAGAAAGACATGGAAATCAACGCCGCCAGTCCGCTGATCAAACAGTTGGCAAGCCTGCACGAAAACGACGCGGCGTTTGCCCAGGACGTGGTCGAGCAGCTTTACGACAACGCCATGATTCAGGCCGGCCTGATGGTGGATCCGATGGCGATGGTGCGGCGCAACTACCGCATTCTTGAGCGGGTGACCGGCGGCGGACCTGCTGTTTAAGCGGCGTTTCGCGTCGCTTTCGCAGCGCTTGCCCCTCTTGCAGAAGGTCCAGCCGGCGCCAAGCCAACGTGTAAGGCGTCGGTTTTTGGTTTGATTTCTGCATGGGGCGAGAGTCTGACCTTGAAAAAAGGTTGTGTTCACGATATAGGAACACAACCTTTTTTAATTTGCACGGATTGTTCCTGGAGGGAATTCGATGCGTTCAACCCTGTTTATGTTCTTCCTTGCCCTTCTTTTGCTCTCCGGTTGTTACTCCAAACAGGTGCGGCATCTGGCCTCCGACGCCGCCTTGATCAAGCCGGGACAATCATCGGTCAAGGATGTGCAGAAATACCTGGGCGAGCCCAATGGCCGGCGGGAGATCTCTCCCGGCGTCAGTGAATATGTCTACTATGAGGACCGCCCTGGATTTTTCGGCAACATGCCGGTCCTTGGGCCGATGGCGGGCCCCGGCGGTTACGAGATGATCGTGGTCACCATTGAGAAAGACATGGTTAGCAACTGTGAATTTCGCAACTTCAACGAGTCCGACCGCAAGTGGGTCGAAGATTTCACCTGGGAAGAGGTCAAGTGAGCCCACCCACCAGCTTTGACATCAACCGGGAACGGATGATCGAAGAGCAGCTGGTTGCCCGGGGGATCAACGACCAACGGGTGCTTGAGGCCATGCGCACGGTTCCTCGCCACCTGTTTGTCGAGGACGCCATTCAATCCCATGCCTACGGCGATTTTCCCCTGCCCATAGGCAATGGCCAGACCATCTCCCAGCCCTATGTGGTGGCGCTGATGACCCTGGCCCTGGATCTTAACGGATCGGAAAAAATCCTGGAGATCGGCACCGGCTCCGGGTACCACGCGGCGATTCTTTCCCGTCTTTGCAGCAAGGTGTTCACCGTGGAACGGATCGACGGTCTGGTTGGCCGGGCGCGCAAGGTGTTTGATCGGCTCCGTTACCACAACATCGTGTCGCGCATCGACGACGGCACGGTGGGCTGGCCCGCCGAGGCCCCCTTTGACCGCATCATTGTCACCGCAGGCGGGCCGCGTATTCCCGAACCCCTGATCGCGCAGCTGGCGGACCCCGGCCGCCTGGTCATGCCGGTTGGCGGCCAGGACGTGCAGGAGTTGCAGGTGGTGGATAAAAGGGACGGCGAAATCAGTGTAACCACCCTCGAACAGGTGCGTTTCGTCGACCTGATCGGCGCTCACGGCTGGCCCAACTAAGCCGGCGCGCTTTTCCCGCCGCCTTTCCGCCCCCAGTCGCGTTCGTTCCGCCTGGTCGCGCCTCTCTGCCTGTTCCCCATCTTTTTCAATCCGATGCGTCCCAAAGTCTGATCCGGCGCTGAAAAGCCTTGCTTCTCCTGCGTCAGCCAGGGACACTGGGAGCACCATTGACGCCGTCTATTCCTGTAGACCCAACCCCCAACGGACATTATGTCATTTCTCAACAGCGACGCCCTGCTCGATTTGCTGGTCAAAGAGCAGACCATCACTGCCGAACAGCGGCAATTCATCGTTTTGCAAAAAGGCAAGCAGCGCCAGAAATTGCTCAAGCAGTTCAGCGGCCGCCGCCAGGAAGACGAGGCCCGGCAGGACAAGGGCTTCCCGGACCTGGTGGACGTCATCGTTTCCCTGGGCCTGGAAAGCGCTGGTCCGCCCAAAACCGCCTTGACGGAAGAGCTGATCATTCGCGCCGTCAGCCGCGGGCTCAAAATTCCGTTCAAAAAGCTCGACCCTCTGGAGCTGGACATGGACACCGTCACCAAGACGATCCCCCGCTCCTTTGCCGTCAACCACCTGATCCTGCCGGTGGGCGTGCACAACGGCGTGCTCGAGGTGGTCACCTACTACCCGGACAACCATCACGCGCTGGAGGACATCGAGCGGGCCAACCAGGTGAAGGTGCAACCCTACCTGTCCACTCGCACCGACATCAAGAAAATCCTGGCCGAGTTCTTCGGCTTTCAGCGCTCGATCACCGCCGCCGAATCGCAGTTTGGGGGCCCCGCAACCTCGGCCACCATCGACATCGGCAACCTCGAACAGTATGTACGCCTGGCTTCAACCAAGGAGTTGAGCTCCACCGATCAGCACATCAAGGCGGCGGTCAATCACCTGTTCAGCTACGCGCTTGAGCAACGAGCCAGCGACATTCACATAGAACCCAAACGCGACGTCTGCCTGGTGCGCTTTCGCATCGACGGCATCCTCCACACTATCTACAAGCTGCCCAAGGCGGTCCATTCCGCCATCACCTCGCGGATCAAGAGCCTGGCGCGTCTGGATATCGCCGAAAAACGGCGCCCCCAGGACGGCCGCATCAAGATTGGTCGACGCGAAGAGGGCCAGGAAGCGGAAATTCGCGTCTCCACCGTGCCGGTGGCCTTTGGCGAAAAGACGGTCATGCGAATTCTCAATCCTGACGTGATCTTTCAGCAGTTGGACAACCTCGGCTTTTCCCGGCGGGACCGGGCGGTGTACAACAATTTCATGACCGCCGCCCACGGCATTGTGCTGGTGACCGGCCCAACCGGCAGCGGCAAGTCGACCACCCTCTACTCCACCTTGAAACAGATCGCCTCGCCGGAAAAGAACATCGTCACCGTCGAAGATCCGGTGGAAATGGTCCATGAGGACTTCAACCAGATCGCGGTGCAGGCGCAGATCGACGTCACCTTTTCCACCATCCTGCGCAACATCCTCCGCCAGGACCCGGACATCATCATGATCGGCGAGATCCGCGACCTGGAAACCGCTTCCCATGCGGTGCAGGCGGCCCTCACCGGGCACCTGGTTTTTTCCACCCTGCACACCAACGATGCGGTTTCAACCATCATCCGGCTCGAAGACCTGGGCCTGGAACCCTTCCTCATTGCCTCGACCATGCTTGGGGCCTTGGCGCAACGGCTGGTGCGGCGGATCTGTCCGCACTGCGCGGAACCCTACACGGTTGACGCCGCGGGGCTGCGCAAACTGGGTTTTCCGGTGATTGGCAGGGAGACGGTCGAACTGACCCGGGGCAAAGGTTGTTTGCAGTGCCGAAACACCGGCTATCTCGGACGATTGGGCATTTTTGAGGTGTTCCCTATGTCGGAACAGCTGAAAAAATTGATCGCGGCCCGGGCCAACGATTCCGACCTGCGCCAAGTGGCCATCCGGGAAGGCATGACCACTTTGCGCGAGGACGCCTGGCGTAAGGTGCAGGCTGGCCTGACCACGGTGGAGGAGGCGCTGCGCGTCACCGGAGAAATGGACGCGGCGTAATTTTTCCGTGGCGTTCCCGCAAACACGACCTATAGTGGCCCCATCAGAGTCAATCAGGAGCACAGCGTACAATGGGACAAAAAATCGTCAGCAAAAACAAGAAGGCGTTTCACGATTACCACATCGACCAGATCTTCGAGGTCGGCATGGTGCTCAGCGGCGCAGAGGTCAAATCGTTGCGGGCCGGCAAGGCCAATCTCCGCGACGGCTACGCCCAACTGCGGGATGGCGAAGTCTTTCTCCACAACGTCCACATTTCACCCTACTCCTTTGCCACCCTGGTCAGCCAGGACCCGCTTCGGGTGCGCAAACTGCTGATGCACCGGCGCGAGATTCGCAAGCTGATCGGCAAGTTGCACGAGAAAGGGATTGCGCTTATCCCCCTCAAGATATACTTTATTGATAACGGTAAGGCCAAATTGGAATTGGGACTTGCCCGCGGCAAAAAGCTCTACGACAAACGAGCGGCCCTGAAAGAGAAGGATTCCAACCGCGAGATGGAACGCTCCTTGCGGCGCGACGACTGATTTTCCGAGGCGGTTTCTGCTTGGTCTGCCACTAAAAACACTTAACAATACGCAAGTATGGGGGCGAAACGGATTCGACGGGGATATTGAAGCCTAATGTTGCATGCCGAGTTTCTGTCAGCTCGTAAAAATGACGGAAATAAATATAATCGCAGACGATTATAACTACGCACTGGCAGCGTAAGCTGCTGTGCCGTTCCACCGGTCCTTGCCTGTAGGACCGGATTCGGGGCGTCGACTCAACAGGCTGGTTGACCGTGCTTGCCTGGAGCGCGGACGATGAGATTTCTCAGGCTGGCATCCGAATATCCCGGTTCCGGGTGAGAAGCGGATGCGAGACTCAATCCTGGAACTAAGCATGTAGAGACATAGGGGGAGAATTTTCGGACCCGGGTTCAACTCCCGGCGCCTCCACCATTTCACAGTTCAACAACGTTCAGAGAAGTTCATCAAGCCCGCATCCCGCCTAGGATTGCGGGCTTTTTTCGTCCAGTGGGCTCCGGAGAAATCCATTGACATCCCGCTTCCGATGACGGTATTTGTGACGGTATGCGAAGATACCGTCAAGGGAGATACCGTCATGTCGCTCACAGATACTGCCATCCGTAATGCTAAGGCCAAAGAGCAGCCATATAAGCTGGCCGATGAAAAAGGGCTCTATGTTCTTGTTAGCCAAGCGGGTAAATATTTCCGTCAAGATTACCGTTTTGCAGGCAAGCGAAAAACCCTTGCCCATGGTGTATATCCCAAGTTGTCCCTTAGAGAGGCCAGGGAAAAGCGAGACGAAGCGCACAGGTTGTTGCAGAACGATGTCGATCCCGGACAGTACAAAAAATTATCAAAGACAATTCAGCGTGAACAGTCGGAGAATACTTTTCAAAACGTAGCTGTGGAATGGTTTATTAAGAACAAGCACATCTGGACAGAAGGGCACTCGCGAACGATAATCAGCCGACTGGAAAATATGTTTTTCCCTGGATTGGATCAAAGCCTGTCGCGGAAATCACTCCTTCAGAGCTATTATCAGTGCTCAGGCGGATCGAAAATCGGGCTCTTCGTCGAATCAAGTGGATTTGAGTAAATTCTGTATCGGTGCGGCCAGCAGGTAGATGATGCTGATAAAGATGTCGTCGTTTCTATATCCTCTGGCCCTGCATTTGGCCGCCTGGAAGATACCGTTGAGCGCTTCGATTCGGGCGTTGTTGTGCCCCGAGATCCAACGGGCACAAATGGCCTCGCGGTGTTTTTCGACTGTTCGCAGGGCCTTGCGGACTGGTTTGAGCAGATCAATGTCGTCGGTCAGTGATCGGGCGACATTGAGAAACGTGGCCAGCCGCCATTTGGCGCCTCTGACGGTAGTCGCTTGGCGCACCCAGCGAAGCATTTCCTTGATTCGCCATGCCTTGGAGGTGTGCAGATCCATGCTCATCAGTTCTGCCAGCGCGTCGATCTGCTTCTCC
>Ga0074193_1003196_pt1 | contig 12607 bp, 8 predicted proteins | sample EPASupsiteHSE605_FD_64523 | JGI IMG/M metagenome (GOLD analysis project Ga0074193, IMG submission 64523) | Bioremediated contaminated groundwater from EPA Superfund site, New Mexico - Sample HSE6-05 | ecosystem: Environmental > Aquatic > Deep subsurface > Groundwater > Contaminated ... | reverse complement strand
TTTAAAGTATAGGGTAATTGCTTATTTCTCTGTCAAAGCCATATAACGCTGATCGGTAATCACCCGCTCAATCGGTGCCTCGTTCCAAAAATTAGGGAACATTCCTTGGGTTGGGATCGCATAAATGGCGGCTCCGCCTACAGCTTTTGCTCCTGGTATAGCCCGCTCGAACAGGGCTACATCAAGGCCTCCCTTGGCAAGGAAATACGCAGCAGAACTTCCGGCAGGGCCTGCTCCGACTACTAAGACGTCAAAATATTTACGGTCGATAGGTGGCGGGTTGATTGTACCGACAGTAGGTACAATTTTTTCCGGGCATTTGTGCGTTTTTTTTAGCATGCATGAAACCCCTTTAGTGCTGCGGTATGTTTTAATTACAGATATAGTTTTTACCAATCGGTTTATCACTTATCCTAGTAGTCCTTCAAGTCGAAGTATAGTTGGAAAGATAAGCATAAATAACGATTTTCGTGGGAACATAGGTCTGTAAAGTACTACTATAAGGAGGTCCAAAATGCCAATTTTAGAAATAAGCGTGATCTCTGAAGGAAATGAGCATAGAAATATTTCTTCCTATCTTGCCACGGTCTGCCAGGCAACCGTGGACAGTGGCATTGGTTATCAGGCTGGCGAAAAATCGGCAATATTGGAAGGTGATTTAGACCGCATCATGGAAGTGGCCAAACAAATGCACAAGAAGGCTTTTATGTCGGGAGCAGAGCAAGTGGTCACGAATATTACGATTAACGATAACCATGATCGCGAGCCGAATCTATTGCAGGAAGAACTTCGTAGCCCGGCGATGGATGTATATCCAGCATCCCAAGCAATGGATGATTAAATAATCGAATATATAAACTAGGAGGGTTATGATGCCAATTTTAGAAATTAGTGTGATCCCTGTCGGAACCCACAATACCAGCATTTCTGATTATGTTTCTGCTGCTTGCCAGGTCGCCGTGGATCGGGGCATCAGTTATCAGGTGAGTGCAACTTCGACTATCTTAGAAGGTGATTTAGACCGCCTTTTAGAGGTAGCTAGGGAAATGCACACGGTGGCTTTTGTGAAGGGAGCAGATCGAGTGGTCACGAATATCACCATCGACGACAGGCATGATAAGGAGATGGATTTGCAGGATCAAGTTCGTAGTGTGGTAAGGGAAATCGGTTCTGCAATTATCACGGATTAGTGCTATAGACGATTTACAGCCAAATGAGCTGAAAATGGTGCAAAGAATGTGAATTTGGGAGAAGAATACTCCACAGCCGCTTGTAGGTATTTTACAGAGACAGGCAATGTATTGTAAAATATAACAAATGCCGAATTTTGCACATCGTGTGGATACGGAGGACCCACTTAATGGGGTGAATCTGCTTTTGCAGTAGGGTTTCCCTAACCCGAACCCGTCAGCTAACTCCGGAGGCAGGTAACAGGTATGTTTTTGACCTGTTCGAAAGGGGGACAATTTTTGAAGAGCTGGAAGCTTTTCGTGGCGGTATTTGTATTATTGGCACTGACCATAGCGGTGCCAGGGATTACTCAAGCCGCTACATTGGGGGAACGCCCACTAAGCATCGGCATGATCGGTGATGACGTGCGGCAATTACAAGTAAAATTGGCAGAGGCAGGCTTTGATCCCGGTCCAATTGACGGGAAGTTTGGGAAAATGACAGATATTGCTGTCATGCTGCTGCAACAGGCTAAGCAAATGCCAGTGGATGGTGTTGTAGGTGCAGAAACGCTTCGCATACTAGATGATGCCGCGGCGTTTGTTACTAGCTCCCGGGGGGATATTCCCACGCGGTACACAAGAGTCATGGATATGGAAGCCAGTGCTTACTCAGCCGCTTCCGCAGGCGGACACACCACCTATAGCGGTACAACGGTTCGCAGGGGCGTAGTCGCCGTTGACCCCAGAGTTATTCCGCTAGGTACACGCATGTATATTGAGGGCTATGGATATGCGGTGGCGGAGGATATCGGCGGATCAATTAAAGGCTCCAGAATTGATGTCGCAATGCTAACAAATGCTGAATGTTATCGTTGGGGAGTTAGGGATGTAAAAGTCTATATTTTTGATTAACAACTAAATGCACATGTACTACTTGAGACTCGGTTATACCGAGTCTCTTTACTTTTCTCAAACTACGCAACGTGCTAAAAAAGAACTTGCTATACAAGAGGATATTCATTGCTGTTCATCGAACGTATGTACTAGCCTAATTTTCTATCCTTAATGAAAGAAGTGGGATTATGAGTTTGAAATTTATTTTTGGTCGTGCTGGATCAGGTAAAACCTACTGGTGTGTTGAACAAGTCCGGACCGCGCTGCGTAATGCACCTTTAGCGGGCACACCTTTGATTTTGCTTGTACCAGAGCAAGCTACCTTTCAAATAGAGCAGTTACTGACCAGTACACAAGATTTAAAAGGGTTTGCCCGCGCACACGTATTAAGTTTCAGACGTTTAGCGCACCATGTATTTCTAGAAACCGGTGGTGCCTCTAAAACCCACATCAGCGAGATCGGGCGACGCATGGTATTACGTAAGATTCTCGAAGAGCAGAAAAAGCATTTGAAGACCTTTAAAAAAGCCGCCGAAAGACATGGTTTTACAGCCCAACTGGCGGCGGCCCTGGCAGAACTAAAAATGTACCGTGTTACGCCATGGGAACTTCAGGGCAGCGTTGATTTTTTTGCAGACCAGGAGGTCAATACGCCCCTGGCCGATAAACTGTATGATCTATCAATTCTTTACCAAGCCTGGGAAGCCTTTTTAGCTAACGGATATGCAGATCCGGAGGACTACTTAAATCGCCTGGCGGAAAAAATTCCTCAGTCCGAGTTTTTAAAAGGTGCCACCGTCTGGCTGGATGGTTTTAAAGGGTTTACACCCCAGGAGTATTTTGTACTTGAGCAATTGTTGAAAACTGCAGATTTACACATTACACTGTGTCTGGATCCCGAACAACTATTGACGGCAGAACATGAAACATCTGTTTTTCATCCACCCTGGAAAACTTGGCAGCAATTTCTAAAGATTACTGATCAAAATAAGATGGGACCAGTTAGCACAATTAACCTAAGTGGCCCTCATTCGCGTTTCTGTAACGCTTTGGCTTTGAGCCATTTGGAGCGCCACTTTTTTACATATCCAGCCATGCCTTACGAAGGAACCGCTGTCGGCGAATTAGAGTTCATCAGTGCTGCAAATCCCCGCGCCGAGGTTGAGGGAGTTGCCCGGAAGATTAGAGCGTTATGCCGGGATAAATCATTACGTTATCGTGATATAACCGTGATCCTGCGTGATATCGAAACATACGGAGACACCGTTGCCGCAATTTTTTCCGATTATGATATTCCCTTTTTCATTGATCAAAAGCGGGGAGTCTTACATCATCCCTTAACAGAATTAATTCGTTCAGCCTTGGAAATTATTGAAGACAATTGGGGCTACGAAGCGGTATTTCGTTATCTAAAGACCGACTTAACCGACGTGGAGCGAGAGGAAACAGATATTTTAGAGAACTATATTCTGGCACATGGCATTCGGGGCACACGATGGACGGATGAGCGTCCATGGGCCTATAGATTACGCTATACACTGGAAGAAGAGATAGAACTGTCCGAGCAGGACAACTGCAGGCTTGAACGAGTGAATCAAATTCGCCATTGTGTTGTCCAGCCGCTGCAGGATTTTGCCGATGCGCTGGCGGGCGATGTGACTGTAAAAGAAATTACCTCAGCGTTGCTAAATTTATTATTATCGCTGAATGTACCGGCTAAATTGGAAGGCTGGAGCCAGTCGGCGGTCAAAGCGGGAGCATTAATTACCGCTAGAGAACATCATCAAATATGGACCAACATTACAGAATTCTTTGATCAGATCGTGGAATCGCTAGGCGATCAAAGAGTACCCTTAAACCAGTACCAACAAATTTTGCAGGATGGCCTCGAAAGTTTAAAAATAGGCTTAATACCGCCAGGCATTGACCAGGTACTGGTCGCCTCCTTAGACCGTTCCCGTAGTCCCAATGTACGAGCAGCTTTTGTATTAGGGGTCAATGAAGGTACATATCCCGCCAGGGTTACCGATGACGCTTTATTTTCGTCCTTCGATCGTGCATCACTAAAAGAAGTGGGACTTGAATTGGCTTCCGGCCGGGATGGACGCATCATGGAAGAGCAATACCATGTTTATACAGCGCTGACACGCAGCAGTGAATATCTGTGGCTTAGTTACGTATTGTCAGACAATGACGGGAAAGGTGCAAATCCGTCCTTTATCATGCGGCGTTTGCGAGATTTGTTTCCAAATATCACCATGGTTTCCTTGCCAGTTGAACCGGATGGAACTAATGATTGTGAGTTTGTCTCCCACCCCAGACGAACCTTGTCCAATTTAGCGGGCAAACTTAGGGAAGCCAAAGGGGGCGCAAATATAGATCCGGTCTGGTGGGAAGTATATCAGTGGGCTGCAAGCGATACCGCAAATCACGAACAGGTTCAAAGAGTTATCTCTGGTCTCTACCATCGTAATCAGGATGCACAGCTTTCCGGTGAACTAGTAAGTACACTGTATGGTCATCCACTGCGGGTCAGCGTTTCCAAGATTGAAGCGTTTCGCAAATGCCCGTTCGCGCACTTTGCGGCATTTGCGCTGCGACTGAAAGAACGGCATGTTCATCAATTGGAAGCACCCAGTCTGGGCCAGTTCTATCATGCTGCCTTGAAAAAAGCGGGTGATATTCTGCTGCAAGACGGGCGTTCATGGGGAGACTTAACCAAGGATGAATGGCATATAGTTATTAATCAGGCGGTAGATGCAATCGTGCCATATTTACAAAGCGAGATTTTGCTGAGTTCCGCCCGCTATAAGTATTTGGTAGGAAAAATCCGCCGGATCATTACCCGATCAGCATTGACGCTGGCAGAACATGATCGCCGAGGACATTTTAAACCGATAAGTTTGGAGTTAGCCTTCGGACCACAGGGTCAACTGCCGGCGATTGAACTTCAACTGCCAAACGGGCAGATTGTAGCTGTGGAAGGACGCATTGATCGGGTTGATGCGGCAAAATCCGAAAACGGTTTTTATCTTCGGGTTATCGACTATAAGATGGGTAATGAACGTCTGTCGCTGCCGGAAATCTTTTATGGCCTGAGGCTGCAGCTTGTTACCTATTTGCATGCTACCCTTACTTATGCCACAGAGCTGGTCGGTGAACCGGCAAAACCAGCTGGCATACTGTATTTCCGCATCCAGGAGCCCTTGATAACAAGCCAGGAGCCGTTAAACGACGGTGCGCTAGAACAAGAGATTATTAAAGCCATGAAAATGAAAGGGTTTATTATGGCTGATCCTAATGTCGCGATGCTTATCGATAGTGCCAATAGTCAGGCGGGAAAGCAACATTCAGATTTAATTTCAGTAGGCAAAACCGGTGTATTGGATTTAGCACAGCTGGATTTACTGCAACACCATACAATAACACTACTGGCATCATCCAGTGAAGCAATTCTACACGGAGTGGTGGATATTAAGCCATATAAAATGAATGACCAGAAAGCCTGTACTTATTGTAAATATAGTAGTTTTTGCCAGTTCGATGAATTGTTGACCGATAACGTTTATAATCAAATGCACAAAGTAGCCCCGGATTTGATTTGGCAAAAGCTTGTGGAACGAGGCGAAAGCGGTGAGTGACCCAAAATGGACGCCGGAGCAAAAAACCGCGATCGTAACCCGTAACTGCAATCTGTTGGTATCTGCGGCCGCAGGTGCAGGGAAGACCGCTGTGCTCGTAGAGCGAATTATCCGCCGCATCACCGATCCGGTCAACCCCGTTGAGGTTGATCGTTTACTGGTGGTTACATTTACGAATGCAGCTGCAGCAGAAATGCGTGAACGAGTTAGTGTCGCTTTAAACCGGGCGTTGGAACAAAATCCACAATCGAAATATTTACAGCGCCAACTGGCACTGCTTAGCTCAGCCTCCATCATGACCCTGCATGCTTTTTGCCTGGAAGTATTACGTCAGTTCTATTACTGTATAGACCTTGATCCGGCATTTAAAACAGCCCAGGACACAGAGGGAGTACTACTGCGTGTGCAAGCACTGGAAGAAGTTTTCGAAGCTAACTATGCTGCCGGAAACGAGAGTTTTCTGCGGTTGGTCGATATGTACGGTGGAAACAGGGATGATCGTCAGCTAGGCGATATGGTTTTAAAGCTCTACGCTTACTCCCGCAGCCACCCAAGTCCGGCATTGTGGCTGCAGAGTCTGGCTGACCGATTTAAAGCAGCTGAACAGATGTGTTTTGATGACCTAATCTGGGTTCAAGAAATTAAACACTATATCTCAACCCAACTAGATGGTTGTAGGGACCGGCTTGAAATGGCGTTGGGCTTAGCAACAGCGTGTTTGGGTACCGATACCTATACAACGACGCTTAAAGCCGATCTGCAACTTATTAACATCGTTGCAGAGTCGCTTGGTCAAGGGTGGGCATCCTTTCAAACTGCTTTTCAAGAAAAATTGTCCGGTAATTTACCACGTATTAAAGGTGATTATGATCCTGAGGTTAAAGAAAAAATTCAACAGTTCCGTAACGGAGTGAAGAAGCAATTAACTAAAATAAAGGCTGACTATCTATGCCGTCAGGGCGAAGATTATCTGGCGGATTGCCGTAAACTGTATCCGGTCGTTACTGGTTTAGTACAATTGGTGCTGAACTTTGACGTCAATTACCAAAAAATTAAACAGGCTAAAAATCTGCTTGATTTTCATGATATGGAACATAAATGTTTAGAAATCCTCCAAACAGCTCATTCTTCGTCTGGTTCTGCTGCAGCGGAAGCTGTCCAGAAACGCTATGTTGAAATACTAATTGATGAATACCAGGATATCAATGAAGTGCAGGAAACCATTTTACAACTGGTAGCACGGCAGGATCAAAGTATGGTCAATATGGTGATGGTGGGGGATGTGAAGCAAAGCATTTATCGCTTCCGGCTGGCGGAACCAACCCTCTTTCTCCATAAATATCAAAACTATGGTAGTGATGGTCCTAACCAACGTATAAATTTAGCCTGTAATTTCCGTAGTCATCAGGGGGTCATTGATGCGGTTAACTTTTTATTTCGCCAAATTATGACGCCTCATGTTGGTGAACTGCATTATGATCAACAAGCGGAACTGGTTCTTGCTGCGCATGATCCGGATATCATGACAGCACCGGTGGAAGTTCATTTAGTGGAGAAACTCGAAGCACCGTTTTCAGCCGCAAATGCAGATGAAGAGGTTGCAGATTCGGCTGACCACGCAGATGAGGAAGACGTCACAGGCTTTGCATTGGAAGTACATGTCATAGCTCGCCGCATCAAAGAATTAATGTCGGAAAACATCCAGATTTATGACAAACAAATTAAAGTTCACCGTCCATTACAATTTAGGGATATGGTCATCCTCTTGCGCGCGGTAAAAGGGAAGGCGGACGTACTGCTGGATGTTTTTCGTGAATACGAAATTCCTGCATATGCGGATTTGAATAGTGGCTATTTTGAGGCCATGGAAATAAAAGTATTATTAAGTTTATTGCAAATTATCGATAATCCCAGACAGGACATCCCTTTAGCGTCAACCTTGCGTTCTCCCATTTGCGGACTGCAGTCGGAAGACCTGGCGCGGCTACGGAGCTGCCACCCCACCGGTGATTTTTGGGAAGCGGTTTGTGCATATGCTTTGCAGGATACAGAACTAGCCATTAAATTAAGCGGCTTTGTGGGACAGGTTGATAACTGGCGGACCGTATCCAGACAGAAACCCTTGTCCGAGCTTATTTGGCAATTATACCGTGATACTGGTTATTATGATTACGTAGGCGGCATGCCTGGCGGTTTACAGCGTCAAGCAAATTTGCGTGCCCTATATGACCGGGCACGCCAGTACGAACAGACCAATTTCCGCGGGCTATTTCGGTTTTTGCGGTTTATCGACCGTTTGCAAAAGAGCGGCAATGACATGGGTACAGCTCGCACTTTAGGCGAAAATGAGGACGTTGTTCGCATTATGAGTATCCACAAAAGCAAGGGTCTGGAATTCCCAGTGGTATTCGTGGCTGATATCGGCAAACGCTTTAATACCGGTGACCTTAACCAGCCAGCCTTGTGTCACAAAGACTTGGGACTTGGACCGGACCTCGTAGACCCAGAGCGTCGTATCAGCTATCCGTCCCTCGCTAAGCGGGCCCTGCAGCATCGCTTAAGAAGAGAAATCCTGTCAGAAGAAATGCGTATCCTCTATGTAGCCTTAACCCGGGCCCGGGAACGCCTGATTTTGATTGGCTCAGTCCGGGATATCACCAAAGCGAAAACCGCATGGTGTGACTGGGTTGATTACCAGCCTCAAAGATTACCAGACTGGCTGCTGATAAATGCGAGGTCCTGGCTGGACTGGATCGGGCCTGCCTTAGTCCGGCATCGTCATGGCGAGGAGCTCCGTACCGAGCTCCTGGATGTGCCGGAGGCATTCATCCCCTGTACCTCCAACTGGCTGATTAAAATATGGCCGCATGCCATGTTTGATAAACTACAATCTCAATCGGAGCTAGAGCCCCTGTGGGAAAATATCAGGACATTAGGTCAGCTTACCCCGGAGTACCTAAAACCGTCTAGCGAAGCGGTTATTGAGCGGTTAAGCTGGGCATATCCCCATGCTTCGAGCATCGGCTGTCCTGCAAAATGGTCTGTGTCCGAGCTTAAAGAGAATATATTAGATGATGCAGCGCCATTGATAGAACAATTCCTGTTTAACAGGCCCCGTCTGTTGCAGGATCAAACGGGTCTAAACCCGGCAGAACGCGGTTCCGCCACACATCTAATCCTGCAACATCTACAATTAAATCAGCACCTGGATAAAACAAATATTGACCTCCAAGTTCAAAAGATGGTTGAACAGGAACTCTTAACTACAGACCAGGCAAACATAGTGAACGTTACAGAAATTGCTGCGTTCTTCAACTCAGATATAGGCCGAAGAATGTTAACAGCGACAACAATCCACCGAGAAATGAAGTTTGGCATCTCCATCGATGCCGCGCGATTATATCCCGGTGCTGTCCAGGAACAGGTTTTTGTCCAAGGCGTCATCGACTGTCTGTTTGAGGACGATCAAGGTTTTGTCCTGATTGATTACAAAACAGATTACGCCGGGCATCGGATTGACAGTCACAGACTTGCAGCATATCAAAACCAATTGGCCCTCTATACTGAAGCAGTGGAACAACTGTTTCGATTACCCGTAAGTGAAGCATACCTTTATTTCACCTCTACCGGATCTACAGTTCCACTGCAGATAAAAGCGTAACTAAAAAAGGATGTCTCTTATAGTGGTTTTTATAATAACTACTATAAGAGACATCTTAATTTTCAAATGGGAATAGGTACCATCTTGCAGTATCTGTATACATAAAACCGCATGCCAGATGATATGTCTGACCTTAACAGGTATCGGCGTTTAAGCAGGGAATACCCGGGGTGCAAAATTATGCAAAAATTATTATAATAGACCATGTCGTAAGGACAAGTGCTTAATTAAAGTAAAGGAGGAGTTTATTGTGAAAACGTTTCGTAATTTAGTCTTAGCAACTGTTACCGTATTGTTTTTTGGAGTATCCGTGGCCCCAGCCGCGGCTGCAACATCTCAGTATGCTTCCCAATATAGCTGGAGTGGATACAAAGCTAACAGCTCAACTGTGAAATCCACTACTGGCTATACCACCAATGCGTACAAGTACTATACTTCATATAATGGATATAAGCCAGCCCAAACAACACCGGTTATAACTAAACCAGTAACTAAACCGGTTCAGGTGACTAAGCCGGTTACCAGCACTCCAGCCACTAAGGCATCCATCACCGCGGAAGAACAAAAAATGGTTAACTTGGTGAACAAAGAGCGCACCAATAATGGCTTATCTGCCTTAACGGTGGACAGCAAGTTGGTTAAAGTTGCCCGTATGAAAAGCCAGGATATGATTGATAATAACTATTTTGGTCATCAATCAGCTAAATATGGCTCCCCTTTCGACCTGATGAAATCTCAAGGCATCACCTATCGCTATGCCGGTGAAAATCTTGCCGGTGCTGATACCGTGGAGAGAGCACACACTAATTTGATGAATTCAGCAGGTCACCGTGCAAACATTCTAAGCCCGAACTTTACCAAGATTGGTATTGGCGTGGTGCATGGCGGCCCTTACGGTTTAATGATCAGCCAGGAATTCAACGGTTAGTACCAGCTGCAAAAAGGACGCGCAAGCGTCCTTTTTTTAGTTTATAGGAGTATAGGTTGAACCGTGGAGGCACAGAGTACGCAGAGAAGTAAAAGTAGCATACTATTAAAAGTAAGCATACTGCTGGACGAGGGTACATCCTCCGCTCTGGATAAGTTCCTACGCCGTTACCGCCAATGAATTGTCGACGGCTGGGGAAACAAATCCCGCTTCGGAAATACCCTCGTCTGTGCAACTCTCTTTGCTCTTTAATCCATGATCTCTAAGATAGAACACTGGCCAAATTTAAACCGGTCGGGTCCCGTGCGAAGAAGCGTAGGATGCTACAACGGAATAAAGGTCAAAAGCGGTAGCTAAAATGAGCCACCGCTTTTGACCTTTATATGTTTTACAAATATTGTCGGATTCTTTCGATATTTGCAGACGGGTTTATGGGAGGATTTTACAAAAAAGACCCGGAAAATATATTACAGGATATACATAATTAGATAAAAATTTACAATTATTATCTTGTTGTAATAATACTCTCGTACGAAGCTTCCGGATGTAGAAAAAACTCATAAACTTCTTCAAGTCCATAGGTCTAAAACTAAGTAGTTCGTCAAGTCTAAAAGCATAGATGAATTCGCGAGGATTTTTTCGCAAGGCAAGGCGGAGGAGGTGCGCATATCGAGCATATGTAAGCCGACGATAACGCAGTATTGCGGAAAAAGACCGCGAAGAAAATTGTGGTTTTAGACTTGACGGACTACTACCGTCATGATCTGCGGGCCGTAGGGTCTACCGGGAAACTGGCATACCTTCCATTGCGCAAAGAAGAAGACTCGTCCGATAGTTCGGCGTGTACTTCTCGTGCATGCCGAATTTTTTTTGGTCAACGATACCAGGTGCTAGGGAGAAGAATAGAAAAAACGGAAGGTCGATAGCTGGACAGGAGGCAAGCAAAAATGAAAAGTACGTGAAGGAGGAAATTTGTTACTATGCTTAACAGGCACTATATCTGAGAGAAGAGGTAGTAATTTTTAGGTGACGTTACTGTTGATTATCTTTGCGGAAATCTGAAATAACTTAACAGAATTGTCCCTTTGATGCCTTATATTTCTATCGCATCAACAGAACCGTCCCCGTGATGCGGCCTATCAACACTAATTGGAATTAGTTAAGGTTTGAAGAAAGGGGAAATAGATATGGGTTATTCTAGTTGGCTTATGGTCATAGCTCTATTATTTCCAGCAATTAATTTTTATAGACGTTATTGGCAAAAAAAGCCGAAAGATAAGGAGGGTATCCTATTATGGGCGCTTTTTTACCTGTTTCTGGGACTAAGTGCTATTTGTGATAATTCTGCTAATTATCGGTATAGATATTTTGCAGGTGGAATTTTTACCATTTTAGGATTTGTTGAAATTATACAATTTCTTAGGGGAAAAAATGAGGACGGAAAATTTTGAAAGAGGAGGAGCTAGTTAGTTAGTTAGTTAGTTAGTTAGTTAGTTAGTTAGTTAGTTAGTTAGTTAGTTAGTTAGTTAGTTAGTTAGTTAAACTTGTGGTGTGATTTGCAAGGTATGGTTTGAAGTCAGACTCATTTTTCATAAAAATAAAATAAGATATTGAATGAGAATTTTGAAGGAAGATAAAATTCGATAAACCTTGCAGTCGGATAACCGTCCGTACTAAAAAAGATATTAAACTGGGAGGCTTGCTAAAGAATGACAATGACCGACATTATGTCAGAAATCGTAGTACCAGCCATAATATACGCAATTTCATTTGGAATTTGCTGTGGGGTGGTTTGGTATTTCATATATTATCTTTTTTTACCCAACAAAATGTCTAAGTCAATGCTAAGGAAAGCAGCCGTTGTTTTTGCGGGTGGTGTGATACTTATGGAAATAGTTCATAGAATAGTTAGCTATTATTATGGTAGATTTGTGGCGGTTATTCTTATGCTTTGCTTGAGTTTGCTTATACTTTGTATCGTTTCTTGGAAACGAAAATCATAGCCGGGATAATGGCATGACTAGATGATGACTTGGCACTTAAGTATGTTCTATTCCATATTATTTGTTGTATCACCGGTAGGTTCAGGGATATTGGCGAGTTGTGGTATAAATATAAACTGAAGGGGGAGATAGATATGGTTGCACCAGTTGTTGTTGGTGGTGGAAGAGCAGCCGTGGGGGCAGCATTAGGGATTGCAAATGGAGAACTATGGGACCAAGGATATCAAAATCGTATTGATGAGGGGCAAAGTCCTTGCGAAGCGGCACGTGGGGCAACGGAGGGTATGGAAGTAGTGGTGGCGACGATA
>Ga0074193_1002406_pt1 | contig 12607 bp, 8 predicted proteins | sample EPASupsiteHSE605_FD_64523 | JGI IMG/M metagenome (GOLD analysis project Ga0074193, IMG submission 64523) | Bioremediated contaminated groundwater from EPA Superfund site, New Mexico - Sample HSE6-05 | ecosystem: Environmental > Aquatic > Deep subsurface > Groundwater > Contaminated ... | reverse complement strand
AGGAACTGGGTTAGCTATCTTAACAAATAAAAACATATTGTAGACATTTTGAAAACATGCGATGTTTTGGAGAATTAAAGAACTACGTGAGCTATATTTGGATAAACAAGCAAAAAATAAATGTATGTAATTTTAAACGCCTTTTTTAACCTTTATAACTTAAAACAAAGTCTATAGATAAGTTAAAAATTTACTCTAGCCTTTATTTCTCTCTAAATACTTTATTACTTTCCTGAAACTGCTAAATCAAGAATCAGTTGCTTTTTTGTCACTTTATACATATATAACCTCTTTAAAAGAAGGAAAAACAGAAATCCTAAAAAAAATTGATTTTTAAAATAAAATAAAACAATTAACAAGTATAAAATTAAAAATAACCTCAAATAAAAAGGTATTTTTAAGTTTTTTTTCAAAAAAAACGGATTTTTAAAACTCTATTCGACAAAAAAGTATTTAATAGATTTGTTTAATAAATATATTAATGGATTTAAAACGTATTTTCTTTAAATAAGCTGAAAAATAAAAGATTTAATTTTCTAGAACAGAGTTCATTTTATTGTACTCTGGAAGTCTGTCCTATAATTTTTCTTTCAGCTTTTACTGAGGTTTAAATGTGAAATCTAAGATTATGAACTATTTTAATGCATCAAAAGAAGAATTTTCAGACTGGAAATGGCAGTACAGGCATAGAATTGAGACCGTAGAAGAACTTGAAAAACTGATTGAGTTATCAGAGACCGAGAAAGAAGACATAAAAAAAGCTCTTGAAGTTTTTCCCATGGCGATATCTCCTTATTATGCTTCTCTTATCGATTCGAAAGATCATAACTGTCCTATCCGAATGCAGGCTGTACCCAGTTCAGCCGAACTTAAAAAGTCCTCCTGGGAACTCGAAGACCCTCTATGTGAGGACAGTGATTCCCCTTATGAAGAGAGCTGTATAACCCATCGATATCCTGACAGAGTGCTTTTCCTTATTTCAAACCGCTGTGGGATGTATTGCAGACATTGTACCCGCAAGCGAAGAGTCGGTAACAGAGAATACGATTATTCTGAAAAGACAATCAGAGAAGGACTTGAGTATATTAGAGAACATTCTGAAATAAGAGATGTTCTGCTTTCAGGAGGAGATGCTTTACTCGTTTCCGATGAAAGGTTGGACTGGCTCCTGAAAGAGCTATTTGATATTCCTCATGTGGAAATAGTAAGGTTAGGGTCAAGAGTTCCTGTAACTCTTCCTCAGCGCATAACCCCTGAACTATGCGAAATTCTTGGAAAATACCCTTCAGTCTGGCTCAATACCCATTTCAATCACCCAAAAGAGATTACTCCAGAGGCTAAAAAAGCAACGAGAATGCTAGCAAAGGCCGGAGTTCCTCTTGGCAATCAGTCTGTACTCCTTAGGGGTGTTAATGACTGCCCAATGATAATTAAAAAACTTTGCCACGAACTCCTGAAGATAAAAACAAGACCCTATTATCTCTATCAGTGCGACCTTTCCTTTGGGCTGGAACATTTCAGAACATCAGTTGCGAGAGGAATAGAGATAATTGAGATGCTTAGAGGACACACATCAGGTCTTGCAGTTCCTACTTTTGTTGTTGACGCTCCCGGAGGGGGAGGTAAAATTCCTGTAGGTCCGAATTACCTGATTTCAAGCTCGAATACAGGAACTATCCTTAGAAATTACGAAGGTGTGATTTGTATGTACCCCGAACCTGAAGTTTATTCTTGGAAGTGCCAACAAACGTGTTCGATCTGCGATAATCATCCAAGGCTTAAAAGTGGTACTGGAATTGCAAAACTATATGACAAAGAAAATGACATTATAGCCCTCGAACCCGAAAGTCTGGAACGAAAACAACGTTTCTAAAGAAAGAGTAGAGGAAATAAGCCAGTAAAATCTCCTCAAGTAAAAAAGCTTTAAAAACATAAGGAGGAAATAACACGGAAAAAAAAATTCCCTTTACTCTTGAAGTTAAAGAAGAACTAACAGGATACTGGAAAAAAATATATCTGAATATTGACGGATCAAGAGCTGAGCTTATAATTGATTACTACAACAGCAGAATAAAAATCATGAATTTTACTGGAAATTTTGAAAATATTTCAGAAATTCTCCAAATCATTGCTGAAATAGTAAAAGTTGGAAAGATAATCGTATATGCATCTCTAGAAAATATAAAAGAGCTTGAGACCTGTGGATATATAGAGGAAGGAATTATTAGCGGATACTATGCAGGAAAAAAAGACTGCCATATTTTATCAAGTTACCTTGAAAGTTCCAGAGGAGTTTCTTCTAACAAAGAGAAAGAAGACCAGATAACTAAAAACTGTCTTACAAAAGTGGGAATTGCCCGAAGAAAACTGAATAAACAAGATGATCACCGAAAAAAAGAGAGCATAGGAATACGAAAAGAGGGTATAGTTTTTCCAAAAGAATACAGTATCAAACCTGCAGTTCAGGCTGATGCCTCATTAATGGCAATGCTTTACAGGCAGGAGTTTAAGTTTTATCCTGCTCCTTTGCACATGGAAAGTTATGTTCTAAAAACTATGGACTCCAATGTTCTTTATCTTCTTGCAGAAAAGCAAGGAAAAATCTTGAGTCTTGCTTCGGCAGAAATGGATCCAATAAACAAGTGTGCTGAAGTAACCGATTGCCTGACAATTTCTTCCGAGAGGGGAAGAGGATTGATGAAAGAGCTCATCAAAGCCCTGGAAAAGGAACTTTCAAATAGAGGTTTCAGAAGCTCCTATACTCTTTGCAGGGCTTCATCTTCAGGAATAAACTCAGCTTTTGCTTCTCTTGGCTATGCTTACACAGGCCGGCTAATTAACAACTGTAAGATTGGAAACGGGTTTGAAGACATGAATATCTGGTGCAAAACGCTTAAAGATAACAGGTTAGAATAAAGGATAAAACAAGGCAAAAACTGAAAGAAACAGAAAATTGCCAGGATTTTGTTTTCGAAACTCCATAATGTTGAATAATTGCGATCAAAGAAAGTCTTGAGTATTCTACTCAAACTTGATGGTGTTTCCTTTTACGGCTTGGGCTGTTTACGCAACCCATATAAGCTTTTTATGAGGTCAGGCATTTTATGGCATTTTTTAATTTCTCCTGTTCTCTTATTAACTTTAATTCTTTCTAAAGTTTTAGTCTACGAATGTTATTGTTACAGGTCCTTCATTAACTAATTAAAATATTTTATGTTTTCTCCAGTTGAGGTATAGAAGAAAAGGATATTCAATTTGAAAAGTCATAACCAGGCGTATAGGTTCCTTCGCATTTACTGATATTAGTCAGGAGAGCTTGAGAAGTAATACTTGTTCCTAACCTCACTGGTGATTGACGTCTCCGTTCCTTTTCTCAAGTTCTATCGCTAAATTTTCCTAAGGATTTTCGAGAAGACAGTCATCACATTCTACATAGGTAAACTCTACCTAAAAAGTCGAGATTTAATGGTTGACTGTGAAATGAGAACTTACCGTAGAATTGGTTTTGATTTCATTGTATCTCGCCTTAAAGTCCAGAATCCAAAAGAAAAAATAATATTTATAATAATTAATGCAAAATAATTACTGCAAGAAAAAGTCTTCTATTTCACTACGATTTATACTTCTAAGATTTATGTTTTGATCTTGAAAAAGAGATAGAAGATTGAAGAATAGTTACAGCTTAAATGATTTAAATCAAAAATTTCATGTAAAGTTTAATATTTAGCCCTGATTTTGATGCTTGTTTATCAAAAGATACCGGATAATTGATATTAGAGTCTATATCTGCAGTACTTTTTTTTAAAACCAATACTTTTCCTGATCCCGTTTTCGGAACAAATGTATATAATTTGTGTTTTTAATAGTATTTAATGAAAATTGAATGATATCGTTTTTTGTCTCTAAATACACCAGATAATTGCTTTTACCTACTAAATAAAAGTCCAACAAACCTGCATTTGATTAAAAATCGACAGCAGTAAAAATATGAGTTTAGAAATTTACTGCGGAAAATGGGTTGGAGTTTACTGCGGAAAATGGGTTGGAGCTGAGAATATAGGTATAATTTCAAAAACAAGACTCAGAATAATTATAAAAAAAACGACGAGAGGGGGACTCGAACCCCCGGGATGCAGGGCATCACGGGATTAGCAATCCCGCGCCATACCGGGCTTGGCTATCTCGTCACAAAGGACTTCAAGAAGCGCGTCCCCTTAAACGCATTTTATGTATTTAATCTTTTCCAGGGGAAGGGTTTCACAGAGACTATTTTACAAGAAGTATAATAGTTATGCTATAAAACTGAATCACCTGATGTATTCTAATTATTTTGTGTATTAAAGCGATGAGCACGCCTCAGGTCGTTGAATCTTGGAGATACCAGTAGACTGGAACCTCTTCTCCACCCCGCAGCCCCGCAAGCGATAGTTGCCCACAGTAAGTCTGCTCCCTTCCGGGCCTCGACCGGTTTCCGCAGTTAGGGTATGAAGACCTGCTCTCCAGCAAACCCGCATACCTGCACCATCCAAGCAGGACGGGGCTTCTCCGTTGAGATTCCAGGCTGGAGTCCCTTCGACGCATCTTCCCTTGGCTTCGTCCCCCGCGTATCGGCGATTTCGGGTTACAGGTAACGCCGGGCTACCCGGACTAGCTCATCAGCTATACAAAGTCACTTGTAATATATAAAGATATGCCAGTCATCTTCCTCCCGATATCTGTTTTTCATATTGGTACGTGAATATTCAATTGGTCTTGAAAGAAAAAAAGCAAAGAGAGTGGGCACATTAGTGAGATTGTTTTTTTAAACGGATTAAAAAATATTAAGATAAACTCAGAGGGGTTTAAAATATGTAAGGAGGAATAAATCCCCCTATTTATTTATACGTTATTTTTCAAAATAATGTGTAAATAAATCTGAAACAGCTATATAGCATACCAAAGTACCGGTAAAATAAGGAGAGTTTGGGGAATTTCTATGAGATGTGGAGTTGCAATTGACCTTGGAACAAGTGGGTATAGAGCTCAAAAAATCGATCTTGATACAGAAGAAATCCGAAGAACAGTGATAACTTTGAGGAATCCTCTTCCTGGAGCGAATGTGATGGATCATATGGATTTTGCAATTCACTATGGTCAGGATCTCGCGCATGGACTTTCTATAAATGCAGTAAAGAACCTATTCCAGGCTCTTGATGTAAAAAGCGAGGAGCTTGAAAGGCTTTCAATCTGTGGGAACCCGATTCAGCTGTCCATCTTTCAGGGGATAAGTATTGAAGACCTCGCTTATGCAGGAGAACGGAAGAAAAAGAAGTATAATATACAGGAGCAGGATAGAAGCGCAAGAATCGTACATAGCAGTGAAATTCCCGGGTTTGATGAATATGATTGTGAGGTTGTGGTTCCTCCTGCAATAAAGCATGAAGTTGGGGCCGATGCCCTTGCCCTGATTATAAAATCCGGAATGCTCGACAGCGATGAAATTTCAATTGCTACGGACTACGGAACAAATGCAGAGATGGCCCTCAAAGTGAAGGATATTATTTATACGGGATCTGCAGCTGCTGGTCCTGCCCTTGAAGGACAGCAGATAAGGCATGGAAACCTTGCTTCTCCTTACACCATATCAGATTTTGAATTCGAGAATGGAGGATTAAGGAACTATGTCCTGAGTGAAGAAATGAAATCAGTTCCCGGAGATATAATAGATCCGTCAACAGGGAAAATCCTTCAGGAAGGTCAGATCAAAGCCAAAGGAATTACAGGTACCGGGGTTATAGCTCTGATAGAAAAAGGAATTGAACGTGGCCTTATAGAGCTCCCAAAGATTAAAACTCCTGATGGGCTTATTCATATGCAAAACCGGATGGATTTTTCTGAGAAAGACCTGACTGAAGCCGGAAAAGCAATAGGTGCGATTCGTGCAGGACATATTACTCTCTGTTCTACTGCAGGTATTGAAATGGCAGACATTGATACGGCTTACATGGCAGGTGCTGCTGGTACCTATATGGATGCGGCAAAGGCTCAGAAAATCGGTTTGATTCCATACGCAACAGGAAAGATTTTCCAGCTTGGAAACACTTCACTTGCAGTCGCCCGTGAAATATTGCTTTCGGAAAAGAGATTATGGGAGCTTCAGGATATTGCAAGTCAAATAATAGGTACACATATAATGTTTGCAACCGCCCCGGAATTCCGGGACGTGTATGTTCTTGAACTTGCATACTGGGAGGAAGGTATGCCTTTTAAAATGTTCAGGAAATATCTCAAAAAGAAAGGACTTCCAGAGCTCGGAGAACCTATACAAAATCCTATTATAGAAAAACGAGTGGAGAGAGATATTCCAGTTCTTGGAGAAGAAGGGCTTCATGTACTTGAAAGAGTCGGGACCTATATGACTATGATTGTCGATTGCCCCGAGTGCAAAAAGTGTATTAAAGTCTGTCCAACTGGCGCTATATCAATTGACGAGGAAAACAGGGTTATGATAAGCACTGACCTGTGTGAAGGCTCCCACTGCCAGAGATGTATCAGGGCCTGTCCTCCGGAAAAGTTTAACTGGGAAAATCTTGAGGTTTTCAAACAGAAGTTGCAGGAATAAAAAGTAGCTCAGGATCCTGATCAGACAACTTCTAAATCCTCAATGAAATCTGAAAACATAGGGCAATAAATAGCTTACATAGACTTTAAAAGAGATCATAAAGAATAATATGATTCAAACTAGGGAGAGAAAACAACTTCCTGCAACTCTCCAAATAAGTAAAAATTAAATAAGGTTAGAGTAAGTACGTTAGAGGGAATAAGCCTCACGAAGTTTTACGACAAGTAATTCAACCTGTTCCACTGCAGTTCCTATATACTTATCTGGATTTACGAGATTCTCGATATCTGTAGCAGTTAAATATCTTGCAATATCAGGAGTTTCCAGAAGTACAATTTTGAAGTGCTGTCCAGTATCGTGGGCTTTCATTGCTGCAGTCCTTACAAGTTCATGAGCTTCCTGCCTGCCTACTCCTCTTTTTGCAAGCTCAATCATTACAGCCTCTCCCATATTGAGGCCTCTTAGCAGTTCCAGATTCCTCCGAATGTTCTCAGGATAAAATCTCAGGTTTTCAATTACGTTTATCCCAAGCTTAAGAATATGATCCGTAAGCACGCAGGCTTCAGGGAAAACTATTCTCTCTGAGGAGGAGTTAGTCAAATCCCTTTCATCCCACAGGGTATTGTTAAGGAGTTCGGGTTCTACCATGGCCCTTACAATCCTTGCAAGCCCGCATATCTGCTCGGATTTTATAGGATTGCGTTTATGGGGCATAGTAGATGAGCCTACCTGCTTTTTTCCAAAACTTTCCTCAATCTCGGCAATTTCACTGCGCTGGAGAGTCCTGATTTCTATACCGATCTTATCCAGAGTCGTAACCGTGTTTGCCATCCACATTACGAATTCGGCGTGCCTATCCCTCTGAATGATCTGGCTGGAAACATCTACAGCACCGATTCCAAGGTACTGCATTGTAAGTTTCTGGATAAGAATCCCGGCTTTTCCAAAAGCAGCCTGGGTACCAACTGCGCCTGTCATCTGCCCTACAGTTGCTCTTGGAGTGAGTTGATGGAGACGGTCCAGGTGCCTTGAAATTTCCGAGGCCCATATGGCAAAACGCAGTCCATATGTTGTCGGAACTCCTATCTGCCCGTGAGTTCTCCCACAGCAGACCGTATGCTTGTGTGCTTCGGCCTTGTCAACAAGAACCCCGAGAAGAGTTTTAAGTTTATCTTCCAGAATGTCGATTGCATCCTTAATCTGGAGAGCTGTTGCCGTATCTAGAATATCGTTTGAAGTGGCTCCGAAATGTACCCATTTTCCAGCGTTATCTCTGCACTGTTCAGAAATTGCAGTGACTACAGCCATCATATCATGATGGATCTCAGATTCAATTTCGTCAACTCTCTCAGATTTTACGGAAGAGATACTTTCAGATATAATCTCAGCCGAATCTGCGGGGATTAAACCCATATCCGCTTCTGCACGGGCAAGGGCTGCCTCGACCTGAAGGAGCTTGACAAGTCTGTTTTCCTGGCTCCACACATATTTCATTTCTGCTGTACCATACCGGTAGTCTATAGGATGAATCAACACATAAATCACCATTTATAAGACATGGAATTTAATAAACTCTAAAGAGTTAAATTAGCCATAGAATAATTAGCCATGGAACTATACTTGAACCTGAAGGTTTTAGCTTTAAATAACTATTTTAGTTTTAAATAATAATTTAGCTTAAAATAATGATTTTATCGGTAAATGATTATCATCGTTATATAATTTCAATGTTAACTTTGACACAGTCCAATGTCAACTAGTTAAGCCTCAACCTGGTTTAAGCACACAGGGCAGAGAATAAACAACGTAAGCAATAAATAAGCTTTGAGTTGACAGGATTTGAAAAGCGAGGATTATTCTAAGAATTAAAGAAGAGAAGTTTGCAAACTCAATAAAAGACGGGCTTTTTTAATGAAAAACGTTATATCTCTTAACATCCATTAAGCGGGCTATATACCTTATCAATATTGAAAAATAATAGCAGGTGACAAAAATGGCTCGTTTTCCAGAAGCAGAAGAAAGATTGTTAAACAAGAAAATTTGCATGCGATGTAATGCCAGAAACGCAATAAGAGCAACCCGCTGCAGAAAATGCGGTTACAGTGCTCTTCGGGTAAAATCCAAGGAATCCAAGGGAGCATGATCTTTTTTGCAGGTGGAAGCACACCTTCAGAAAATCATTGATCAGGAAGGAAAAGTTCATCTTACCCTTATCGATCCCGCTTCCCAAACGCCTGAACGAGCCGCTGAAATTGCCCTTGCAGCAGTTGAGGGAGGCACTGATGCCATCATGATAGGGGGCTCAACCGGAGCGTCGGGAACCCTGCTTGATGAGACCGTCATAAAAATAAAAGAAAAGGTAAATGTCCCAACCATCCTTTTTCCTGGAAGTTCAGCCGGGCTTAGCAGATATGCAGATGCCGTATTTTTCATGAGCCTTCTGAACTCAAGGGATATAGGATATGTGATCACAAACCAGGTGCTGGGGGCCCCGCTTGTATATAGAAGCCAGATAGAACCCATCTCCATGGCATACCTTATAGTCGAACCTGGAGGGACTGTAGGCTGGGTCGGGGACGCTAAACTGATTCCCAGAACTAAACCTGAAATTGCTGCAGTGTATGCCCTTGCAGGCAAATACCTGGGCATGCATTATACTTACCTTGAAGCCGGGTCAGGAGCTGACAAGCCTATCAACCCTGAGATGATAGGAGCTGTCAAACAAGTTCTAGGGGAAAACAAACTCATTGTTGGCGGTGGGATTAGAGATGCTGAGGCTGCAAAGCTCTGTGCATCGGCAGGTGCGGATATGATAGTTACCGGCACCGTTCTTGAAGAAGTAAGGAACGTTACTGCAAAAGTAGCTGAGATTGTATCAGCTATAAAAAGATGAACCCTAAGCAAAGATTTGGGACGTGCTACCTGCTTTAAAGTATGAAAGAACTTATTTAATTCTTATTTAATTCTTATTTAATTCTTATTTAATTCTTATTTAATTCTACGATTCCTCTAAATTATTCATTTTTTCAGAATACTTTTTTCGGAGTGCAGACGTTCTATAACATTTAAAAGAAATAAAGTTTACGTATTTGCTTAATCAGGCTTTTTTAGATCAAAATCAATGAAATTAAGCAATGAGTAATTTTTTTCATACTCCGAAACTCTTCTTTTGGCTCTATATTGATTTATAACACCCCTATGAATCTTTGAGTATATATTTCAATTTTTAATACAGTCTAGGTTATATTACAGCAGCCGATTGTAATAAATAGTTATAAGGTAATATCTGACTCCTATTTTAGTATAAATTATACTGGCGCAAAGCATCCGAATACTGCAGCGAAAAAAATAATAAATTGTCACTCATAATTGGCAGAATTGCAGAATAGATTTCGGGTCAGGCATTAACTTACGATTAACACTAAAAGGTATGATTATGCTCAGAGTTTCCAACCTGGTTAAAGATTATGAAGTACGTTCCGAAAATATAAGAGTGCTGGACCATATCGACTTTACGGTGGAGGATGGAGAAATTCTCGGGATAACAGGTCGAAGTGGAAGCGGAAAATCGACGTTGTTGCACATCATTAGGGGAATTGAGCCCTTTCAGGAGGGAACGGTGGAGGTAGATGGAGAAATTATAACGCCTGCTTCAGGGATTGAAGGAGAAAAATTTCTGAAGAGCGTTAGCGCAATACACCTACAGCGAAACTTCGGGCTCTGGAATGGACCAACGATTGAAAACATTATAAGAAAGCTGAACTACCTTCGAGTAGGGCATGAAGCTCTTCCGCAGAATGAACATCTTCCGCATAGTGTAGATAACGATTACGATGAGCTGTTTAAAGAAGCAATGGAGTATCTAAAACTCGTGGGCCTGGAGGATAAGGCGCTTCATTCTACTAATCTTCTGAGCGGGGGAGAAAAACAGAGAGTTGTAATGGCAAGGCAGCTTGCTGCAAAGCCAAGGGTTCTTCTCCTCGATGAACCTGTTACAATGACCGGGCCGGATACAAAACAGGAAGTTCTTGATGTAATAAAGAGCCTGAAAAAGAAGTTGAATATCCCAATTATAGTAGTTTCTCACCTTCCTGAGATTCACGCTTATCTTGCAGATAGGTTGATCTTTCTTGAAAATGGGAAAATTGCAGCTGATGGAGAACCTTCCCTGGTACTTAAAAATTTCCTCAGGGATATGAAGCCAAGGGAAGAGCTTGCGGAACCTGAAAAAAATGAGGTCTGCATAAAAATTAAGGACATCTCAAAACGCTATTCTATCATCAGGATGGGAGAAGTCTTGAATATCAAAGATTTTTCCCTCGATATTTACAGAGGAGAAATTCTGGCTTTTATCGGGCCCTCTGGAGCTGGAAAAACAACCCTCATGAAACTCATAGAAGGACTTGTGAGGCCAAAGAGCGGAACCGTTGAGTATCTCTGCAACGGAGACTGGGTAGATGTCACCGAATATAGCAAAAAACGCATGGAACTCCGGAGAATTATGAGTATTATGAATCAGGAATTCTCTATGTCTGTGAACTCCACGGTAAGGGAACAGATTCGATTTAGGCTAAGCATGAAAAAGCAAGGTGCAATTGAATACGCAAGGAATAAAGCTAGAGAAATAGGGATGTCGGATGAAACCCTTGATACTATATACCGCCTTCCTGACATGCCAGAAGAAGATAAAGAAACCGCACTGCGGGAATTAAGCCTTAAAGACACAATATATTCCGAACTTTTTCCGATGATTCCAGTAACTGATGTCGATGCCTATGCAAGACCAGTATTTGAAGCCCTTGACCTGCCAATGGAAATTCTTGACAAAACTCCTTACCAGATCAGTGGAGGTGAGCATGTCAGGGCTTTCATTGCTTTGAGCCTTGCAACTTCTCCCGAGTATCTTATGCTTGATGAGCCTTTCGGAGACCTTGACCCTGTAACTCTCAGGGATGTTACAAACTCTTTAAAAAGAATCAACGAACGCTTTGGCACGACTATTGTGCTTGTGAGTCACCATATGGATTTTGTTCGAGAGGTTGCTCACAGGACTATATTGATTGATAAAGGGACCCTTGCAATGAATGGAAAGCCAGCAGAAGTTTGTGAGGAACTGATCAACAGGAGCAATGCCCCTTACATGGAACACAGTCTGGATGACCTTGTGGAAGGAGGTTTAGAGACTAATTAAGAAACCGTATAATGTTTTTGTAGCAACCGTTGACCCGCAACCGTTGCGCCGGTTGATCACGCCTATAGGATTTGGGGATAAGGTTCTCAAATCTAAAAGGCGCTAGGGTTTTCGCTCAAGCCTTTTTTTAAAAGGCTTGTGATCACGCCTTCTTGAAGTTTTCGATCTGGCAGTGGTTTTCGCTCAAGCCTTTTTTTAAAAGGCTTGCGGTCAAGCAGTTTTTTTAAAAGGCTTGTGATCACGCCTTCATGATGTTTTAGATTTTGTAGTGATTTTTGTTCAAGCTTTTTGAAAAAGGGTTGTTTTTATATATGTTTTGACTATCCATACGTTTGCAGTTTCTTTATGTTTTGCATCTTTGTTCAGTCAACCTTGTTCTCCTGGTATAGACGGTCCCATTCTTCATTCCCAAATTTTATGTATAAACTTGCAGGCACAATTGATTTTTCGAGTTCTCGAGTGGTTTTTTCTGAGAGTGTCTGATTCTCTACAAGTTCTCTTCCTGCGCATCTGAGGGTTTTTTTATACTTTCCCAAGAGCGGTTTTAGCATGATATTATTTTTACCTCTGAAGATTTCTCCTTCTCCTCTGTAAATCTCAGCAACAAGCTCAGTGTGAAAAGTTCTTGCAAGTCGTTTGAAAAAAAGACTTTCAACCTCAAAGTTTGTCTGACCAGGCAGCCCGGCATTTGATATCACGGCGATTTTTGGAAGCTTTTCATAGCGTTTTGCGTGCCTGTACTCTCCCATTTCGTCTTCTTCAAAATGAGGCAAAAGTACAGGAGCAAGTCTATCTGTAAAATTTTTCATAACAGC
>Ga0074193_1003195_pt1 | contig 12608 bp, 11 predicted proteins | sample EPASupsiteHSE605_FD_64523 | JGI IMG/M metagenome (GOLD analysis project Ga0074193, IMG submission 64523) | Bioremediated contaminated groundwater from EPA Superfund site, New Mexico - Sample HSE6-05 | ecosystem: Environmental > Aquatic > Deep subsurface > Groundwater > Contaminated ... | reverse complement strand
GTCCCCGCGGATCTCGTCGATCGGGATGCTGCCCATCTTGCCCGACGCGGTGCCCGTATGGAGCTGGTCTCCGCCGACCATCCGGACCAGCCGGGCAAAGGGCCGCATCGCGATCCCGTGCTCGGGGCTCCGGGTCATTGCGGCGTGCATGGTCCGGTGGATGTGAAGGGGAACCTTGACCGAGGCATCCTCGGCCAGCGCCCGGACCGCGTCGAACCCCGAGGTCAGGACGTCGACCATCAGCATGTTCGCGCCGTTGTCGAGGGCGGTCTGGGCCCGATCGAGGATCCCGTCCGCCCGGGTCGAGACGTTGACCGCGTACAGGACGTGCCTGCCGGTCTCGGACTTGGCCTCGTCGAGCCGGGCCATCACCTCGGCCACGCGGTCGGCGAGCGGGCAGAATGCCTGGTTCGTCAGGGTCTCGTCGTCCTTGATCAGGTCCACTCCCCCGATCGCCGCCTCGAACGCGACGGCGGCCGTGTCCTTCGGGGTCAGGCCGACCTTGGGCTTGATGATCGTCCCGACGTGGGGACGCTTCGTGGTCCCGATGAGCCTCCGGACCCCCTCCATGCCGAACTTCGGGCCCGCGAAGGGTGCGACCAGGACGTCGGGGAACTCGACGTCGAGGAGTCGGACCGAGTCGAGCCGTCCGAGGCCGAAGAGGTTGCCGGCAAAGACCGAGAGGTACTGGGGGATGTTCCCCGGCTCGAAGATCTCGGCCGGGTAACGGATCCGGGTCAGGAACCCGTTTCCGTGGGGTTCGACCGAGTCGACGATCCCGTCGAGGCGCCGGACGTACTCGGTCGTGGTCGATATATCCGTCCAGGTGCCGGTCGTCTCCTCCTCGGCGAGGGCCTGAGCCGCGTGCTCGGGCGTGGTATCGGCCCGCGGTCGGTAGTAGTAGGTCGCGATCAGGTCAGCCATGGTCAGTCACCAGTCTGAGGTTCTATGGCCCAAGCAGGGTATATGCCTTTTGCTCTGCCCGATATGCAGGGTCGCTACATTCTTCTCGTCGCGGGGGACAGTGACTGTCATGGACGGAATATCGGCCTGCTGGCGGGACCGGGTCCGGGTCACGGCCCGGTCGATCGAGGATCTTTCCGTCGACCTGCTGGTCTCTCCCGGCCCCCGGGAGGGGCTCTGGGAACTGCAGGCGGAGCGCGTGGTCGAGGCCGAACGCGCTCGCGCCCGGAAGGCCATCTCCCTCTGCTGCGCCCGTCCGCCTCTCGGCGGAGCCGATGCGGCCTGCTGCGCATTCGACTGGTACGGCGTTGCGCTCGATGTGGCCGCAGCCAACGCGGCCGTGAGCGTCGCCGTGCCGGCTCTCACGCACCCCGACGGCGACGCCGAGGTGCCCTCTGCGGCCGTTGCGGCGCTCCGCGAGGGGCTCGAGCGCCGACCCGGAATCGCATGCGTCTGGATCGCCTGCGCCGGGGAAGCGACGGCGGCACGCTGGCGCGCCGCCATCTTCGAGGAGGACCCGTTCCACCCGCTCCCGGGGCTGGCCGCCGAGGTGATGCGGCGGTACGAGACGGCCTCGCCCGTCCCTGCGATACCGGAACGGGCCTATCACGCCCGCGCCCCCGGGGTTTTTACCTCCGGCCCCTCGAGGGTCGTATATCTCTTCGGGGTGGAGGAGGGGGAGGAGTATCTCGAACTCTGCGACGCCCGTGAGGCCCCTTCCCGCATTCTGCACCTCCGCCTCGACGCCGACGGCGCCCTCGTCGAGTTCGAGGGGCTCGTCTCCCTCTCGGCCGATGCGGAGTTCGTCCTCGCGCCCGGGATCGGGGCCGGCGCCCTCCGGTGGTGCAGCGCCGATCCGCCTGCCTCACCGCCCGCCGTCACGAGCCGGGACTGCCCCTCGCTCTGCGAGCTGGCGGCGGGCTGCGCGCTTCCGGCGATCGAGGGCGGGGGGTTGGAGGGGCGTTAGCGCCCGCTCCGGCTAACCGGGCCGGCGGAACTGGTCAATCGACCAGCCCAGGTAATCGCGGATGATCAGCCAGGCCATCGAGGGCGGGATCGCCCCCTCCTCGGTGATGATCACGTCCACGTACTCGGCCGGGGTCACGTCGAATGCCGGGTTTCGGACCCGAACATGGGGGAGTGCGGCGGCCAGCTCGTCGGAGAGCACCTCCGACGGGGTCCGCTCCTCGATCGGGATCAGGTCGCCGAGCGTGGTGAGCGGCGCGAACTTGTAGGTCTCGGCCGCGACGACGAAGTTCGTCCGTGCCTCGTGCGCCGCGAGCGCGATCGGCGCCGTGCCGATCTTGTTCACGACCGCACCGTTCACGGTGATCGCGTCTGCCCCGACGATGACGAGGTCGACGTCGTTGACGAACGATCGGACGGCCGAGTCGACGATGTAGTTCGTCCGGATCCCCTCGTCGTTCAGCCGCCGGATCGTTATGAGCCCCTGGCCCCGGGGTCGCACCTCGGTCGCGAAGACCTCGATCTCTTTTCCCTCCCGGTGGGCCGCGACGATGCAGGCGAGGGCCGCTTCGGAGTTGCAGTGAGTCATCACCACATCGCCGTCGCGGATGTGCCGGGCGCCGAACTCGGCGATCCGCTGCACCGCCCCCGTGGACGAGGCCACGAAGGCCCGGGCCTGTTCGTGGAACCGGGCCCGCGCGTCGGGGAGGGGGGTGTCGGCCTCCAGCGTGCGCATCACGCTCCTGACCGCGTTCGGGAGCGAGACTGCGGTCGGACGGGTCGCGACCAGGAGGTCGGCCGCGCGCTGCATCTCGCGCCGGAACTCATCGAGCGTCGCGGGCCGGAGCCCCTGGGCGTGAGCATCGAGGGCGTCTGCCGCCGCCCGGGCGATCCGTCCGGCGCCCCGGATCTCCATCGTGCGGATCCCCTCGGCCGTCTCTTCGAGCGTCATGTCAGCGTCAATCATTAGATGAGAGAACGGGTACAAAGATGTTGGTATCAGGAGGATGACCAGCCTGTCGCTCGCCGTGGTCTTCGACTCGGCCGGGACCCTGCTTCGGACCTGGCGCACGGCAAAGGACGTACGCTCGGGCGAGCTTGTCCCGGAGGTGCAGACCACAGCCCTGACCTCGGAGTCCCGGGACCGCGTCCTGACCATGCTGCCGCTCCGGCCGAGGGCGATGATGGTCGAACCGGCGGAGATGCTGCTCTCGGCGTACCTGCTTCGGCACGGGTGCGGTTTTGCCGTCTCCTGCTCGACCCGCCCGGTCTCGCCCGACGAGGTCGGTGCCGCGCTCTACGGTGATGAATGCGCCCGTTGCGGGGACATGCAGGACTGTATCCGGGCGGTGTGGTCCTGCTGCCGTGAAGAGCCGGCCGTAGCCCTGAACGCGGGCGTGATCGTGAACCTGGCCTTCCCGGGGATCGAGTTCACGGTCACGACCGGCGGCGTGCCCTTTCCGGGCGCGGCCGAAGCGGTCCGGGGCCTCGAGGCGCTCGGTGTCGACGTCTACGTCGCCTCGGGCGACCGGATCGAGAAACTCCTGCCCATGACACGCCGTCTCGGCGTCCCGGATGCCCGGGTGCACGGGACCGCTACACCACCGGGAAAGGCCGCGATCGTCCGCCGGCTCCGCGAAGAGTACGACCGGGTGCTGATGGTCGGTGATGGCGAGAACGACGTTGCGGCCATGCGCGAGGCCGATCTCGCGGTCCTCTCGCTCCAGCAACCGGGCAAACGGTCGCCCCTCCTCCTCGATACCGCGGGAAGGACCATCACGGACCTCGCGGAGGTCGTCGGGATTGCGGCCGAAGTGCTGGCCGGCCGGACCGAATGCGTATAAAAGGTAATATCGTAGATCAGCCACACTATCACTACAGGACGCATCACAATGACCGCATTGATCACCATACGGGACCTTTCCATGGTCTTTGACGGCACCGAGGTCCTAAAAGAGATCAACTTCGAGATCGGCGAGGGCGAGATCGTTGGGATCATCGGCCGTTCTGGGGCCGGGAAGACGGTGCTGATGCACCTGATCCGCGGGGTTGACCAGCCCCCGACGAGCGGTCAGGTGATCTACCACGTCGCGCACTGCGCCGGGTGCGGGGTCGTGGACCTGCCGGGCCGGGCGGGCCAGGCCTGCCCGGGCTGCGGCGGGACCTTCGCTCCCCTCGACGTGGACTTCTGGGCGCCGGAGAACGAGCAGCTCAAGCGGGCGATCATGAGCCGTACGGCGATCATGTTCCAGCGGACGTTTGCTCTCTACGGGAACGACCGCGTGATCGAGAACGTGCTGCACGCGCTCGACGACGTTCACTACCCGATGGAGCAGGCCGTGGGGCGTGCGGCGGACCTGCTCGACGAGGTGCGGCTCAGCCATCGGATGATGCACATCGCGCGCGACCTGTCGGGTGGCGAGAAGCAGCGGGTGGTGCTGGCGCGTCAGCTGGCCAAAGAGCCGTTCCTGCTGTTTGCGGACGAGCCGACGGGGACTCTCGACCCCGAGACGGCGGGAATCGTGCACGGTGTCTTGAAGACCTCGGTCAAGGACCAGGGGATGGGCATGGTGGTGACCTCGCACTTCTCGCAGGTGATCGAGACGCTCGCGGACCGTGCGCTGCTCCTCGAGAACGGCGAGATCGTCGCGCTGGGCGCGCCTGCCGATGTGGTGGCGCGGTTCATGGAGGACTACGCCGACCTCGAGGCGTTCGAGAAGCCGGAACTCGGGGACACCCTGCTGCAGGCCCGCGACGTGATGAAGCGCTACATCTCGGTCGACCGCGGCGTGGTGCGTGCGGTCAACGGTGTCAGTTTCGAGGTCAAGCGGGGCGAGATCTTCGGGATCATCGGCCGGTCGGGGGCGGGCAAGACCACGCTCTCTCGTATCATCTCGGGGATCATCGAGCCGACGGGCGGAGAGATGAACATCCGCGTGGGCGACGAGTGGGTCGACATGACCAAGCCCGGGATCGAGTTCCGGGGTCGGGCGAAGGGGTACATCGGCCTCCTGCACCAAGAGTACGACCTCTTTCCCCACCGGACCGTGCTGGACAACCTGACCGACGCGATCGGGCTGGAGTTCCCCAAGGAACTCGCCATGAGGAAGGCGATCGTGACGCTCAAGATGGCCGGGTTCTCGGACGAGAAGAGCCGTGCCGTGCTGGACCGGCTGCCCGCCCAGCTCTCCGAAGGGGAAAAGCACCGGGTGGCGCTCGCGCAGGTGCTGATCCGCGAGCCCATGCTCGTCATCCTCGACGAGCCGACGGGGACCATGGACCCGATCACCAAGGTCGACGTCAAGCACTCGATCCTGCACGCCCGCGAGGAGATGGAGGAGACCTTCATCGTCGTCTCCCACGACATGGACTTCGTCCGCGATATCTGCGACCGGCTCGCCCTCATGCGCGGCGGCACGATCATCCGGATCGGCCCCACGGCCGAGGTCCTCGAGGTCCTCACCGAGGAGGAGCGGCGCGATTCATCCCCCGAAGCCTGAACCCTCTTCCTCCTTTTTCTCGGTTCGTCTCCGGTCCGACGGCGCACCCCCTGTGAACATTATCCAAAATTTACGCATTTCTGCGAATAAAGAAGGAAAAAGAACGCATAAATAGAACCATATCATACGAAGATCGAATTTCGTATGATTCGACGATTCACGCTCCTCATGTTCGTGCTGGTCGCGGCCGCCGCCCTCGGCGCCGGGTGCACGTCGACCCCACCCCCCGCCTCCACGACGCCCGCGACGCTCGCGCTCACGGACGCGGTCAACAGGACCGTCCTGATCGACGCGCACCCGGACCAGGTGGTCGGCGTCGGTGCCGGCGCCCTGCGCATGCTCGTCTATCTGAACGCGACCGACCGGGTGGTCGGCGTCGACGAACGCGATCGGTTCACAGGCGAGGCCGGTGCGCCGGGCATGCCGTCCGGGATCGACCGTCCCTACCTGCTCGCCCACCCCGAGGTCGCGAACCTCCCGTCCGTCGGGCGCGTCGCCGGAGACCCCGAACAGATCATGGCCCAGCACCCGGACCTCGTCTTCCTGACCTTCACCACGGCGAAGGACGCCCAGACCCTCCAGGACAAGACCGGCATCCCCGTGGTCGCGCTCATCTCGGGCGACCTCGGAAAGAACAGGGCCGCGTTCTACTCTTCGCTCCGGACAATGGCACAGGCACTCGGTCGCGAGTCCCGCGCAGACGAGGTGACGGGCTACATCAACGCGACGATCGAGGACCTTGAACGCCGGACGCGTGACATCCCGAACGAGACGAAGCCGACGGCCTATATCGGGGGCGTCGCGTTCAACGGCGCGCACGGCTTCCTCTCCACCGACCCGGCGTATGCACCGTTCCTGCTCCTCGGCGTCCGGAACGTCGCCGCAGGGACCGGCCCCGGCGGCCAGGTCATGATCGACAAGGAGAAACTGCTCGAGTGGAATCCCGACCTGATCTTCATCGACGAGGCGAGCGCGACCGCGGTCCGGAACGACCTCGCGGACCCCGTGATGGGCTCGCTCGGGGCCGTGAAGGCCGGACGGGTCTACGGGGTCATGCCGTACAACTGGTATGCCAACAACTACGATACGGTCCTTGCCGACGCCTACTATATCGGCAAGACCCTCTACCCCGACCGCTTCGCCGACGTGGACCCGGAACAGAAGGCCGACGAGATCTACACGGCCCTGACCGGCCGCCCCGCCTACTCCGGGATGAAACAGCTCTTCGGCGGGTTCGGGCCGTTCGACGTGGGGCAGCGCGGATGAGTTCGGCGGGCGCAGGGGCGAACTCCCTCCTCGAACGGCCGCCGATCGAGGCCGGGGGGGACATCCCCCTTACCTGTCTCGAGGAGGCCCTCGGCGGGGTCCGTCTTTACCATGCCCTCGTCGCCGGTCTCGAACTCGGGCTCTTCGATCGGCTGAGAGATCCCATGACGCCCCCCGCCCTCGCGGGGGTGCTCGGCACCCGGCCGGCCCTGACGGCCCTGCTCTGCGAGGCCCTCGCGAGCCGCGGGCTGCTCGTACGGCATGGAGACGAATACGAGACCGGCCCCGAGGCACGGGCGTTTCTGGCGTCGGACAGCCCGTACTCGATCCGCCGGATGATCGACTTTCAACAGCGGCACGTCGAGCGCTGGCAGGACCTCGCCCGGATCCTCCGCGAAGGCCCCGTCGCTCTCCCGCGAGAGGAGTTCTTCCGGAATACGGTGATCCCGTCCATGGCCGACCACGCGCGCTGCGGGCTGCTGCAGCGGGTGACCTCGCTCGTGGCCGCACGTGCGGAGTTCTCGGAGGCACGGAGCCTCCTCGACCTCGGGGGCGGGCACGGCCTCTATGCAATCGCCTTCACGCTCCTGAACCCCTCGCTCTCGGCGACCGTCTTCGACCTCCCCTCGGTCACGAGCGCGACGCTCGATACCATCGCCCGGTACGGTGCGGACCGGGTCTCCGTCGTCGCGGGCGACTTCAACACGGACCCGCTCCCGGGCCCGTTCGATCTCCTCTTCTCGTCCTCCAACCCGGGCGGCAAGGACCCGCGCCTGATCCCGAAGATCGCCGCGGCCCTCCGCCCCGGCGGGCTCTTCCTCAACAAGCAGGGCGTCGACGGGGAGGCCTCCGATCCCCTTCTCGACCTGGAGTGGAACCTCTGGACCTTCGAGGGGGTCGAGAAGCAGCGGTCCCGGTACACGTTTGCGCACGGCGTCCCGCTCGCCGAGTACCACCGCGCCCTCGAGGCGAACGGGTTCTCGGTCCTCGAGGTGATCCCGGTCGACGAGACCTCCGAGATGACCGTCGCGCGGAAGGACGGCTGAGGGGCGGGGCAGGATGCACCTCGACGCGCCCGCGACCGACCTTGCAGACCGGTACGCCCGGTACCTGCGCGGAAAACAGGTCTTCCTCCTCGGCGCAACGGCGGTCCTCGTCGCCCTCGTCTTCGTCTCGATCGCGGTCGGAAGCGTGCTGATCCCGATCGACGAGGTCGTCGCCACGCTGCTCTTCGGGGCCGGCGGGGACGCCGCGACCATCATCTGGCAGATCCGCCTCCCCCGGGTGCTTGCAGCGGTCGTCTCGGGGGCGGGGCTCGCGATCGCGGGCGCCGTGATGCAGTCCGTGCTCCGGAACCCGCTCTCGTCGCCATACACGCTCGGAGTCTCGCACGCAGCCGGCTTCGGGGCCGCGATCGCCATCACGCTCTTCGGCGCCGGGGCGATCTCGGCTCACATCGACGATGCGGTCGTGGTCCAGAACCCCTGCATGGTCACGGTCTGCGCCTTTCTCGCCTCGATGGCCGCGACCGCGGTCCTGCTCCTGATCGCGCGGACCCGTTCGTCGCAGCCCGAGGTGATGGTCCTGGTCGGGGTCGCCCTCGCCGCGCTCTTCACGGCCGGGACGACCTTCCTCCAGTACTTCTCGAGTGCGGACCAGGTCGCCGCGATCGTCTTCTGGACCTTCGGCGACGTGGGGCGGGCGGGCTGGTCGGACCTCGCCATTCTCGTGGCGGTCGTCCTCCCATGCTCGGCGTGGTTCATGCTGAACCGCTGGAACTACAACACGCTCGACGCCGGCGACGAGACCGCCCGGAGCCTCGGGGTCCGGGTCGAGCACGTCCGGCTCGTCGGGATGCTGCTCGCCTCGCTGATCACGGCCGTCGTGGTCTCGTTCCTGGGCATCATCGGGTTCATCGGGCTCGTCAGCCCGCACATGGTGCGGCGGCTGATCGGGGACGACCAGCGCTTCCTGATCCCGGGCTCGTGCCTCGTCGGCGGGATCGTGCTCCTCGTCTCGGACACGCTCGCCCGGCTCGTGCTCGCGCCCGTGGTCCTGCCGGTCGGGATCCTGACCGCTTTCTTCGGCGCTCCGCTCTTCCTGTGGCTGATCGTCCGGGGGTACCGCCGTTGAACCTCGAGGTCCGCGGGATCGGGTTTCGGTACCGGAGCCACGAGGTCCTGCGAAACCTCTCCTTCGAGGTCCGCCCGAATGAGTTCATCGCGATCCTCGGCCCGAATGGGGTTGGAAAGACCACGCTCCTCCGCTGCCTCAACGCCCTGCTCCGGCCCACCGACGGAAGCGTCCTGGTCGAGGGGCGCGACCTTCTCTCCATGAGCCGGCTCGAGATCGCCCGCGAGATGGCCTACGTCGCCCAGCGGACCGAGCCGGTCCGCCTGACCGTATTCGACGCAGTGCTCCTCGGCCGCCGGCCCCACATCGGCCTCTCCCCCGCACCGCACGATCTTGCCGTGACGGAGGCGATCATCGCGCGGCTCGGGCTGTCCGGGCTCGCGCTCCGGTTTATCGACGAGCTCTCCGGGGGCGAGCTCCAGAAGGTGGCGATCGCCCGGGCCCTCGTCCAGGAGCCGCAGGTGCTCCTCCTCGACGAGCCGACGAGCAGCCTGGACCTGAAGAACCAGCTGGAACTCCTCGGGCTCGTCCGGGCGGTCGTGCGCGAACACGGGATCGCGGCCCTGATGACCATGCACGACCTGAACCTCGCCCTCCGGTTTGCCGACCGCTTCATCCTGATGAAGGACGGTCGGATCCATGCGGCCGGAGGCCCCGAGGTCGTGACGGCCGACGAGGTCCGGGAGGTCTACGGCGTCCCGGTCACGGTCGAGACCCTCCGGGGCTGCCGGGTCGTGCTCCCCGAGGCGTGACGGCCGAAGGCCTCGAGCCCCCCGCCGGGGTGGAACCGCCGGCTCCCTCCCCGCTCCCTATTCCGCCCCTCCCGAACAAAGGGCTTTATAGTTAACGTGCTTAACTAAGTGTGGTGCATCCAACCAGGTACGCGGAGGTACGATGACGGGCCGTTCGGACATGCTGCAGATATCGGAGTCCTGGATCAGGATTCTCAACAAGATGGACGCCGATCAGAAGGCCCCCCGGGATTTCGGCTCCGGGGATCTCCTTCACTGCTCCGAGATTCACACCATCATGGCGGTTGGGCATAATCCCGACATCAACCTCACGAACCTCGCACGACAGCTCGGGATCTCCAAGAGCGCCGTCTCCCAGATGATCAGCAAACTTGCGCGCAAAAACCTGGTGGAAAAGCATCGCGACCCGGATAACGACAAGGAGATCCTTCTTCGCCTGTCACCCCGCGGCATCATCGCCCATCTTGGTCACGAACAGCACCATGCAAAGATCTACGCCCGCATGCACCAGCGAATGGGCGACCTTTCAGGCGATCAGCTCGCCGTGATCATCCGGTTTCTCTCGGCGATCGAGGAGACCCTTGACGAATCCGGCCAGGATGTCGGATAATTTTTTTTCCACACATAAATTGTTAAACAACTTAACAAAAGGTGAGGTCTATGGAAACAGCCCAATCAGAGAAGACGCCGGCAGGAGCGCTCTGCCGGTATTCATTTATGCACGTCCTGATGCTCGACAACGGGTTCCGGAGATACTTCCAGAACCCGGAAAAGATTCTCAGCGGGTATATCCGGCCGGGAATGACCGTCGTCGATATCGGGTGCGGACCCGGCGCGTTCACGCTTGCGATGGCGGAGATGGTCGGCGCGAAAGGAACTGTCATCGCCACCGATGTCCAGAGCGAGATGCTTCAGTACGCACGAAAGAAAGGCGACCGGTACGGCCTGAACTCCCGGATCCTCTGGCACCGGAACGCTCCCGACTCGCTGGGGATAGAACAGCCTGCGGACTTCGTCCTGTCGTTCCATATGGTGCACGAAGTGCCGGACCAGGACCGGCTTTTCCAGGAGGTATTCGCGACTCTCAGACCCGGCGGAGGATACCTCGTGGCCGAACCGGTCTTCCATGTATCAGAGCCGGCGTTCGATCGGACCCTCGACGCTGCCGTCCGTGCAGGGTTCGGGATCGAAGGACGACCGAAGATCTCGATGAGTCGTGCGGTGTTGCTGAAGAAGTGACGTGGAGCGGGACCGTCCTGCCGGGGCTCCCCGCCGTCTTCGTCCCGGAAGTCTATCTCGCCTGGCCCGCCGGGGTCGCGGCCGGCCCGACGAGCGCGCAGTCCCGGCACTCGGTGCACTCGAACTCCAGGGTGGAGTGGAGCACCCCGTGCCGGGCCAGCCGCGCCTTGATCTCCTGTTTCATCACCTCGGTCCGCTCCACATCGCGCTCGCAGGAGTAGACGTGGGCGTCGAGCACGTTGATCTCGGAGCTGAGGCTCCAGAGGTGGACGTGGTGCACCCCGTCCACGCCCGGGACGGACGTCATCGTCCTGACGACCTCGTCGAAGTCGACCGACGGCGGCGTGAACTGGAGCAGGATGATGACCGTCTCCCGGAGTATCCGGAGGGCCGAGACCGCGATCACGACCGCGATCACACCGGACAGGACCGGGTCGACGAGCACCTGTCCGGTCAGCGCGATCCATGCGCCGGCGCCCAGAACGGCCACGGAGGAGGCCGTGTCCCCGGCCACGTGCAGAAAGGCGCTCCGCACGTTCAGGTTGGGGCTCCCGTGGAGGAGGCGCATGACCGCCAGGTTCGCCGCGAGGCCGACTGCGGCCACGGCCATCATCACCCCGCCCTGCACGGGGGACGGCTGGAGCGCACGTCGATAGGCCTCCCAGAGGATCCCGGCGCTCACGGCGATCAGCAACAGGGAGTTGATGAAGGCCGCAAGGATCTCGGCCCGGCGGTAGCCGTACGTCCGCTCCTTGGTCGGAAGTCGGAGGGCGAGGGTCATGGCTCCGAGCGAGAGGACGAGGGCGAGGAGGTCGCTGAACATGTGCCCCGCATCGCTGAGCAGCGCGAGCGAGCCCGAGGCGAGCCCCCCGGCGACCTCCGCGAGAAAGAAGGCGGCCGTGATGGCGAGCGCGAGCTTCATGGAGTGCCGGTCGTCCCGGGGGGCCTCGGGGTGCATGATCTCCTCGCATGGCATATGCGGCCCGCGCGTTAAACCTTCTTGGCGATCCGTCGCATCGCTCGACGGGCACCGCCTGCGGTCCTGCGCCGGCACGGGTGGCGGGAGCGACCCGGGAACGGCACCTTCATACCGGCTCCTTGCGTACCCGACTGCAGGAGTCTGCGGATGAGGCGATGGTGCGACAGGCCGGGAACTGCCGTGCAGGGTGGCGGGCGATGAACAACGACCCCCCCGCCATCTGCCGCACCCCGCCCCTGCCTCCGACCAGGTCCGAGCTACGGATCGTCCTCGGCATCGCCCTCCTCGCCGGGTTCCTCACGCCCTTCGACGGCTCGGCCGTGAACATCGCCCTGCCCGCGATCGCCGCGGAGTTCCACATGGACGCGGTGACCCTCTCCTGGATCGCGACCGCGTACCTCCTGGCCTCGGCCCTCTTCATCGTCCCCTTCGGCCGGCTCGCCGACATCCACGGCCGTAAACGTGTCTTCCTCATCGGGATCGCGATCTTCACCCTCGCGTCCCTGGTCCAGACCCTGGTCCCTTCCACGGCCGCGATGATCGCGGTCCGGGTGGTCCAGGGGACCGGGAGCGCCATGATCTTCGGGACGTCCGTCGCGATCCTGACCTCGGTCGTCCCGAAGGAGGAGCGGGGCCGCTCGCTCGGCCTCTATGTCACGGCCGTCTACCTGGGGCTCATGGCGGGCCCGCTCGCCGGGGGGCTGCTGACCCAGTACCTCGGCTGGCGGTCCATCTTCTGGATCAACGTCCCGATCGGTATCGCGGTCGTCCTGCTCGTGCTCCTGAGGCTGAAGGGGGAGTGGGCCGAGT
>Ga0074193_1003192_pt1 | contig 12613 bp, 9 predicted proteins | sample EPASupsiteHSE605_FD_64523 | JGI IMG/M metagenome (GOLD analysis project Ga0074193, IMG submission 64523) | Bioremediated contaminated groundwater from EPA Superfund site, New Mexico - Sample HSE6-05 | ecosystem: Environmental > Aquatic > Deep subsurface > Groundwater > Contaminated ... | reverse complement strand
CATTCACTGCCACATCACATTCGCCATACTTTGACAGGAATTTCTTCATAAAGATGCGACTTGCTAAGTCATCTTCCGCAATTAAAATTCTCATAATTTGCCCACCTCTCACTGTTAATACATTATTACTTTCTGCATTACATACTATAATTTAACAACTCACAGTGCGAATCAGCTGTACTGAATTATATTATGAAAGAAAATCCGTTCCAACATTCTTTTGGATAGAATTTTTTTTGGACAGAATCACTATTATCTGCGAGATTTACTATACATCCTATGATCCTTTTCCTGAAATAATAGAATATAGTACTTGCGGGATATTTTTTAACGTTGCCTGCTTATCAACAGCACCAATATCATAGGCTACTTTTGGCATTCCATAAACAACGCACGATTGTTCATCCTGACCAATCGTGATAGCGCCCGCCTTTTTCATATTGAGCAAGCCCTTGGCCCCATCATAGCCCATGCCAGTTAAAATAACACCCACTGCATTCTTGCCAACCTTTTCGGCAACTGAATTAAATAATACATCAACGGATGGACAATGTCCATTTACCTTTTCACCTTTTATGCATTCAACAATATAAGAATTACCTTTTCGATTTACTCGCATATGATAATCACCACCTGGAGCTATCAAAACCCTTCCAGGAACAATCATATCGCCACTCTGTGCTTCTTTGACTTCCATCCGACAAGAATTATTCAATCTCTGTGCATACATCGCGGTAAAAACAGGTGGCATGTGTTGTACAATCACAATACCAGGCATATCTCGCGGCAAAGCTTGTATGACTTCATATATAGCTTCCGTACCACCAGTAGATGCACCAATGGCAATGATGGTATCTTTGCTTCGTATACCACCCCCTCCAGCAAGCTGCCCCCCCACATATTCCTTCTTTAGATGAGCGACTTTGGCCATAGATGCAATTTTTATCTTAATAATTAGTTCATTGATGAAAGAATCTGGACTTCGTTGTCCATTCGTATCTGGTTTTGTTACAAAATCAACAGCGCCAGCATTTAAGGCATCAAAAACATGATCGCTCACCGCACTAACCATCACAACAGGAAGCGGATATTGTGGCATCAGTCTTTTCAAAAATTCAATACCATTCATTCTCGGCATTTCTACATCAAGAGTCAATACATCTGGCTCTAAATCAAGTATTTTATCTCGTGCAATAAAAACGTCTGCAGCGGTTCCTACTACTTCAATCCCAGGATCATTTGCTATACCTTTTGCTACTGTTTCTCTAAATATTAAAGAATCATCAATAACCAATACTTTTATTTTCCTAGCCATATACTACCTATCCTTCCGGTAAACCGCAGGCATAACATATTGATAACGAGTCTCGTTTCTGTCAATTGACTCAGAATGACCAATAAATAGATAGCCCCCTGGTTCGGTCATATCATAAAATTTTTTTATAAGTTGCATCTTAGTTGCATAATCAAAATAGATCATTACATTCCGGCAAAATATTACGTGGAACTTCTGCTTAAAAGGAAATTTTTCATCCATTAGATTAAATATCCTAAAGACGATTTCCTGCTTTATTGGATCTGAAATTTGATAATTCTCATTGTCAATTTTTTTAAAATAAATGGATTTCCAGATTGGCGGAACCTTTTCCAAAACTTCCAACGGATATATTCCTTTTTCCGCAGTTTGCAGTACCTTAACTGATATATCGGTAGCCAACAAGCTGGTATCCCAGAATACCTTTTCACTGCCGAAATAATCTGCCATAATCATCGCTAGCGTATATGGTTCTTCACCAGTCGAACATCCAGCACTCCATATTCTTAGATCTTTTTGTTTGGTGGTAGACTTCCAGTAAGGCAATACCTGCTTAGCGAAATAATCAAAGTGCTCCCTTTCTCTCATGAAAAAAGTATGATTTGTGGTAATCTTGTTGACAAGGTTTGTTACTTCTGCTTTCGTAGCATCCGCAAAGATATGCTGTAAATATTCAGAGAAATTATTAAAACCTTTTTCAATCAGCATGCTGCCGAGTCTTCCTTCAATGAGGTTCTTCTTATGCGTAAGATTTATACCATAATTGCTCTTAATATATTCTGTTAATTCTTTAAACTCATTATTTTTTATTTCTATCATTATACCCCCTATCAAATAAGCATAAGGTAAGGTGATTCCCCTAAGCCTTATGCTTATTTTTCTTGTTTAATTTAGCTATCTAATCAGTATTTTCCAAACTCTCTGTCACTCAGAGCAATTCGCGGCTTATTTGGGGTAGCGGCTACTTCCTTATATACGGATGACACATTCCGCCCTTGTTTTACCCTGAGATTCTCATTCACCCCAGGATCGCGGTATTCAGAATTTTCACGCCGTGAAAAATCGCCTGAAATCTTCCTCAGTCTGAATTTGCTGATCATCCCTTTTAGCATGTCCGCTTGGCCTGAAAGTTCTTCACTAGCCGCCGCACTTTCCTCGGCGGTTGCCGAATTAGTCTGTATAACCTGAGCTACTTGTTCTACGCCTTTGTTAATTTGGGCAATCGCAGTAGCCTGTTCATTAGAAGCGCTAGCAATATCTCCTACAAGACTAGCCGCTCTTGCTACCCCATTCACTATTTCTTCTAGCGCTTTAGCTGTTCCATTAGCCGTTTGGGTTCCGTCTTCTACATTTTTGACCGAGCCTTCAATCAGTGCTGTAGTTTCCTTAGCCGCATTTGCACTTCTAGCTGCCAGATTTCTTACCTCTTCCGCTACAACGGCAAAGCCTTTACCGTGTTGTCCTGCTCTGGCCGCTTCAACAGCTGCATTAAGAGCCAAGATATTCGTTTGGAAGGCAATTTCGTCAATAACCTTAATAATCTTCGATATTTTGGAGGATGATTCGTTAATTTGCTCCATGGATTGAAGCATTTTATTCATCTGGAGATTGCCTTGTTCCGCATTTTCCTTAGCTTTTAGCGCTAATTCATTGGCTTGGTTGGCATTCATCGCATTATCTTTCGTTTGCTCAGCCACCTGACTTATGGATACAGTAAGCTGCTCTACAGAACTTGCTTGCTCGGTCGCACCTTGTGACAAGGCTTGACTACCGTCAGATACTTGCCTTGACCCCGAAGCAACCTGATCGGTAGCTTCATTTATATTTCCCAACAAATCTGTAAAGGATTGTATCGTATTATTTAAGGAATTTTTAATAAGCGCGTAGCTCCCCTTATAATCGCCTTGCATTTCTACGCACAAGTTCCCCTCAGCCATTTCACCCAAAACCTCAGTTGCCTCTTTAATAGGCTCTGCTATGGCATTAAGTGTTTTATTAAAACCATTGATTATATCGCAATATTCACCGGAAAATTGGGTAGCATCGCCCCTAACTTCTAGGTTTCCGTTAATTGCTGCATCGGCAAGCATGCCTGTTTCGTTGATCAGATTACGTATTGCTTGCATCATGGCTATAAATGAAGGTATTATTTTATCATGTTCAGATCGTTTGCCAACCTTAAGGTATTCATCAAAGCGGCTAAGATCCCCCAAAGAAATCCTTACAACTGTATCCTGAATAACTAACAGTCTATTTTGCACCATGTTTACAGCTTCGGCAAATTCATGCAGCTCACCTTTATACGATCCCATTATCTTTACGGTATAGTCATTGATTGCCATCCTGCTACAAACCATTTTTACTTCGTTGATAGGCTCTGCTATCGCCTCAAGTGTATGGTTAACCCCGTCTACAATCTTGCGATAGTCTCCGTTATGTTTCGTAGCATCAGCTCTGGCATCTAGCCTACCGTCAATAGCAGCATTAACCAGCATTTGCGCATCATGAATCATAGCACCAACCGCATCTTTCACCTGTGTAAGACTATCATTGATCTTAACGAAGCCCGCCCGAGTTGCAGCAGTATGCTCATCTGCCGTCTGTACCTGCAGATCGAGGTCGAGATTTCCCATGGCCAACTTCGATAGATTGTCCGCCATCCTTTCAATCTCTATCTGAGTATAATCCCGATTTTTGAGAATGGCAGTAAGATCTGATACCACTTCAATATAGCCAATTTTCTCTCCTTTGTTGTTCATCAAGTAGGAAGTGTCTTGCTTACAACTTGAGCCGCACCAGTCAAAGAAACTTTCTTTGACACCCCTATTGAGCTGCCGAATACCGCATCGTTCCGTATTACAAATATCTGCAGCAGCGTTGCTACAAGGCATTCCAACCGCTGATTTACGGTCTTTAATCTGACCAGCATCGATAAGTAGTTTCTCGAAGGGCTTATTAAGTAATGTCCATTTCATATCGTTGTCAGTAACGTGTATCGGGAACGGTACCGCATCAATGATTGCCTCGTACCAATTATTCTTATCAACCACCACATCTAACGTCTTGTTGACACCCTCTACAATTTTACGGTAGTCCCCACTATGTTTGGTGGCATCCCCCCGAGTATCCAGCTTACCTGCTACAGCTGCCTCTACCAATCGATTGGCATCGACCACCAATGCATTAATATTGGCAATACATTGCGTTAAACTTTGCCCCAATACATCCTTGTCAGATTGCACTTTAACCGCAATCGTCAAATTACCAGCAGCGATTTGCTCTGCAGCCTTGGCTGAATCACGAATGTTGTTGACCATCAGAGCAAACGACCGAGATAACATACCGATTTCATCCTTGTCTACATCTTCTATCTGTATATTCACATCACCCAAAGCCAATTTATCGGCAGCTTCTACTAGTTTTTTAACTGGGATACATATCATGCGCGCAATAAACCAACCTAAACCTAGAGCCATTATTACGGTTACAGTGATGAATATTAGCATCGTGCGCGTTGCAGTGGTAGCCTGAAGCGTATTGTTAGTCGCTGTTGTCTTAGCCGCCTCCAATTTCGATTTAACCAGTTGTTCTAGATTCTCCTGATACACTTTTATAATCCTAGCACCATCACCTTCTAACAAAGCTCTAGCGCCAGTATGATTTCCCGCATTGGTCATACTAATGATCTGATCTGTTAACTGAATAAACTCTTTGCGCGTTGCCTGATATTTTGCATATTGATCTCTAACCACCGGAGTAGCAATTGTTTTAGCAAATTCATCCGCCGCTTTCGTTATTTCGTTGCGATGATCTAAAGCGCTTTTAGCCAAAGCACTACGTTTTTCCGCCGTTTCTGCCACCGTTAATTCCAATAGATTATAGCGTAGTTGCTGGAAATTATCAGTCATATTCTGAAGTGTAGCAATAGGGACTGTCATTTTCTCATAGAGAAGAGTATTACTCTCATCAAGTTCCTTAATATCCCTAATACCAATATAACCTACAAGACCAGCAAGTAAAGCTACAAAGAAAAAACCGGTCATAAGTTTAGGCATAATTTTTATATTATTAAACCATTGCATGTGTTTTTCCTCCTAGTATAAATCTACAGCACTTCAAGCCGTCTAAATAATTGTGCATCGGGTGTGACCCGTTCAAACAAATGAGTCACACCCTCTGGCATTTTTTGTGTTTGCTCCGTAGCGAAAAATCCACCGGGTACTAAACTACTATGAAACATCCTAAGGACCGCTACTCTTTCTGCCCCTTGAAAATGAAGCAGTACATTACACAGATTACGAAAGGTTTCACTACTCATCCTGGAAAGTATTATCTAATCAATACTTTCCAAATTCCTTATCACTTAAAGCAATTCGCGGCTTATTTTGGGTAGCAGCCACTTCCTTATATACGGATGACTCATTGCGCCCTTGTTTTGCCCTACGATTCTCATTCTTCCCTTGATCATGATATTCAGAACTTTCATTCCTTGAAAAATTGGCTGGCATCTTCTTCAATCTGAATTTGCTGATCATCTCTTTCAGCATATCTGCTTGGCCTGAAAGTTCTTCACTTGCCGCCGCACTTTCCTCAGCTGTTGCTGAATTGGTTTGTATAACCTGGGCTACTTGTTCTACACCTTTGTTAATTTGGGCAATCGCCGTAGCCTGTTCATTAGAGGCGCTAGCAATATCCCCCACAAGATTCGCAGCTTTTGCTACCCCATTCACTATTTCTTCTAGTGCTTTCGCTGTTCCGTTGGCAGTTTGCGTTCCATCTTCTACATTTTTTACAGAGCCTTCAATTAACGCTGTGGTTTCCTTAGCCGCATTTGCACTTCTAGCTGCCAGATTCCTTACCTCTTCCGCTACAACCGCAAAGCCTTTACCGTGTTGTCCAGCTCTGGCCGCTTCAACAGCTGCATTGAGCGCCAAGATATTCGTTTGGAAGGCAATTTCATCAATAACCTTAATAATCTTAGATATTTTAGAGGATGATTCATTAATTTCCTCCATGGATTTAAGCATCTTATTCATCTGCAGATTGCCATGTTCCGCATTTTCCTTAGCTTTTATCGCTAATTCATTGGCTTGATTGGCATTCATCGCATTATCTTTAGTTTGAGTAGCTACCTGACTTATAGATACCGTAAGCTGTTCAACAGAACTTGCTTGTTCGGTTGCGCCTTGTGACAAGGCTTGACTACCGTCAGATACTTGCCTTGACCCAGAAGTCACCTGATCGGTAGCTTCATTTATATTCCCCAACAAATCTGTAAAGGATTGTATCGTATGATTCAACGAATTTTTAATAAGCGCGTAGCTTCCCTTATAGTCGCCTTGCATTTCTACACACAAGTTTCCATCAGCCATTTCACCCAAAACCTCAGTTGCCTCTTTAATAGGCTCTCCTATCGCATTAAGTGTTTTATTAAAACCATTGATTATATCGCAGTATTCACCGGAAAATTTGGTAGCATCGCCCCTAACCTCTAGGTTTCCGTTAATTGCTGCATCGGCGAGCATGCCTGTTTCGTTTATAAGATTACGTATTGCCTGCATCATGGCTATAAATGAAGGCACTATTTTATCCTGTTCACATCGTTTGCCAACCTTAAGGTATTCATCAAAGCGGCTAAGATCCCCCAAAGAAATCTTTACGACTGTGTCCTGAATAACTAGCAGTCTATTTTGCACCATGTTTACAGCTTCGGCAAATTCATGTAGCTCACCTTTATACAATCCCGTTATCTTTACAGTATAGTCATTGAGTGCCATCCTGCCACTAACTATTTTCACCTCGTTGATAGGCTCTGTTATCGCCTCTAGTGTCTGGTTAACCCCTTCTATAATCTTACGATATTCTCCGTTATGCTTGCTGGCATCAGCCCTGGTACTTAGCTGGCCTTCCCTGCCCGCTTGCGCCAACATGACAGAGTCATCTACAAGATTATGAAGGGATTCTATAATCTTTACAAAAGCTTGACCAAGTCTTCCTACTTCATCATTGGTGTCAACTTTTAAATTAACGTCGAGATTGCCTCTAGCAATACTATCGGCCGCCTCGACAATACGATTAACAGGCTTACTGATAACTTTGGCTATAAATAATCCCAACCCTACTGCCAAGGCCATCCCTACCAAGACAATAGTAATCATGACATATGTAGTTTTACTTGCTAACGCAGTATTGCTTTCCGAACGTACTTTAGCTTCCTGCATATTCAGGTCATACAATGCCTGTAACGAAGCATCCATCGCCTTTCCGGCATCATCACCGTCTGTCGCAATGATAGCCATAGCTTGTTCACGTTGGTCGATCATAATCAGACTTATAACCTTTTCAATGATTACTTTATACCTGTCAATTGCAACTTTAAGATTATCAAATTCTTTTCTTTCTGTACTTGATTCAATATGTTTCTCATATTCTATTATATTTTTTTCTAATTTTTGGAGTTCTTTTTTTGCGACATCAGCAGCTTGGGCTCGTTTCGTACTGTCAACCACATAGACTCTTAAAGCATACATGCGTATGCGCAGAAACTCACTTTGCATATTACCTATACTGCCCAATGATACCGTATTTGCCTCATATAGTTTTAAATCTTCACCAGCTATGGTACGGATATTGACAATACCAACTACCCCAATAAAACCGGCCAGCAGAGCAACAACAACAAAACCAATAATTAGTTTTGCAGATATTTTAAGATTATAATACCAACTCATGATCTATCTCCTACCTTTCCATTTATAATATGTTATATAGTCCCATTAATCGTATCTATTTCTTCATCATTAAGCAGTTTGTCGCAGTCCAGTAACAGTTTGACCTCACTACCTACTTTCCCGATACCTTTGATATAACGATTATGAAAACCAGTCTTGATGGTTGGCGGTGGCACAATATTTTCTGGGTCGATCACCACGACCTCAGCAACATGGTCTACAATGAGACCAATGGAAATATCTCGAATGTCAATAACGATGATGCATGTTCGGTCATTATATTCCCGCGGTTCTTTTTTGAATCTCAGCCTAACATCCATCACTGGAATAATTTTACCCCTCAGATTGATAATGCCTTTTACGTAGATAGGTAATTCTGGCACTTCGGTTATTTCCTGGATACCGATAATCTCTGTCACATGCTTGATCTCAAAGCCATAGGCTTCCTTACCAATGGAAAATGTAAGAAACTTACCTTTTTGCGTGTCCTCTGCCGTTTCAATAATTTCATCTAGCACTGCCATAATGTATATCAGCCTCCTATTTGGTTAATATTACCTCTAACATCATTGGTTAAGTTATAAGGATGTTAGCACTCTGATGCTAACGAAGCGACTCACGAAAAACCTTTTGGCAAAGATTTTGGTTCGCTGCTTCATGATAATTGTCTTTCCAAAATACCGTTAACGTCAAGAATGAGGCTTATTCCGCCATCCCCTAATATGGTACACCCAGCAATGCCTTGTACCTTTTTAATATACTTAGGAAGTGCTTTCACTACAACTTGCTGCTCTCCTACCAACTTGTCAACAAATAGACAAGCTGCTTTGGAGTCGGTTTCAATCATCACGATAATTCCCTCACCGATATTCATCACCGCGTCTTTAATATTAAACATCTGATGAATTCTAAAGACGGGATAGCATTGTCCCCTAATCATAATCATGTCATTGCCGTCTCCATCGCTGATGACATCTTTCTCATAAATTCTAAAAGATTCTCGAATAGAGGTAGTAGGAATCGTGTACCGAGCTTTGCCGACACCTACCTCGATGCCATCAATGATTGCCAGCGTCAGCGGAATCTTTACAAATATTTCGGTGCCCTTACCGAAAGCACTTTCAATGGTAATGCTGCCACCAATTTTTTGGATATTCTTCATGACAACATCCATTCCTACTCCACGGCCAGAAAACTCTGTAACCTGCTCATTGGTGGAAAAGCCAGCAAGCAGAATATAGGAAAATACCTCTTTATCCGTAATCTCATTTTCAGGTTTATTGACAAGACCTCGTTCCTTGGCTTTGTTTAAAATCTTTTCTCGGTTAAGCCCCTTACCATCATCCCGAACAATGATCAAAACCTCGCCACCAGCATTCTTAGCTTCTAAGGTGATTTTACCCTTGGCAGGTTTGCCAGTTGCGATCCTATCCTCCTTGCTTTCTAGTCCATGATCCATAGCATTCCGGATTAAATGCATCAAGGGATCGGAAAGATGATCAATAATATTTTTGTCCACTTCAGTATTTTCGCCAATAATTTCCAGGTCAACCTCTTTATCAAGTCTTTTGCTCATGTCCCTTACGATTCTATTCATCTTGTGAAAGACCATTGACACTGGCATCATTCGGATAGACATTACAATATCCTGTAATTCATCGGTAAGTTTTCTAAGTTGTCTAGCCGCCTTACTGAAACCATCCAGTTGAAGACCTGCCAGTTCTGGATTTTTGGTAACCATTGCTTCGGAAATTACGATCTCACCCACAATATCCATGAGCATATCCAATTTGGCAACAGAGACACTAATAATATTTTGCTGCCTGTTATTTGTATTTCCATTATCCCCTTCTTTGTCTATTCCTGGGGATTCAGCCTGAGGCGTTTTATGTACTTCAGGTACATCTTCAAGTATGATTTCTTTTCTATGATATAGATTCTTGATTTCACCTGGATAATCATCAACTTGCTTGATTTCCATCTTTCTTAAAAAAGCGGTCTGATTCAGTGTACTTTCTACTTCTGCATAAGAAACAGATGTACTAAAACAAATTAAAAATCCTTTTTCCCTTATAACCTCAGCACTTTCAGCGTTATCGATAACATCGGTGGGAATATGGTACATTTCTGTAACGATATCTTTAAGATTATTGACTACCATATATGCCCTGATATTTTCCATTTGGCAATCTTCTTCAAAGAATACCTGTACACTATATTTGATTGTCTCTTTGTCCGAAGGATTCTGGTAGGAACTGATATAATACTTAGTATTTGTTCCGTCTGGTGGAGAAGTAGAAACAGTCGCAGGCGTAACGTTTTGCCCGTCATAAGAATTTTTCATTTTTTCTAACAACTTATTTATCTCAGCAATAAGATTATCAGATACTCCATCTGCTACATTCCCATTTTCAATTTTACCCATTTCATCTTTTATAAAATCAATCCCAGATAACACCAAATCAGATAGTCCTACAAAATCAATTTCAACATTTTCATTAGCTCTAATAAAGAAAAATAGATCCTCCATCGAATGAGCTACCACCGCAATATTATTAAACAGCATCATGGCAGATGAACCTTTTATCGTATGCATGATCCTGAATATCTCATTGATAGCTGCCATTTCAAACTTCTTATCTTTTTCACATTTGATAATAATTTCTTCAAGTTGTTCTATGAGTTGATTGCCTTCAAAAAGATACATTTCCAGCATCGGTTCTCTACCCATTCCATCACCAGCCATAATCATACCCCCTTTCTCATTACTATTTGAATTACATCTATAGTAAAAGCACTAAATAATTCCATAAGCAGTGTTTAGATGCTAATGGCGAAGTACTCATCATAGCATCGCCATTGTAACGAATTTTTTAGTGCTTTTTATAAAATTACAGTTTATTTAATACTTTTATAACCTTTTCCTCTGTAAAAGGTTTGACGATAAAATCTCTTGCTCCAGCCATTATTGCATCCCTGATCAGCTTTTCCTGTCCCATAGCGCTTACCATAATGACCTTACAATTTTTATCAATTTCTTTTATTTTCTTTAATGCAGTAATGCCATCTACTTCAGGCATCGTAATATCCATTGTTACAATATCAGGGCTAAGTTGCCGATATTTTTCCACCGCAACAGCACCATTTTCAGCTTCGCCAATTACTGCAAACCCATTTTTCTCAAGCATTATTTTTAAATTGAGCCTGATAAACATCGCATCATCAACAATTAATATATTTTTCATTGACATCAACACCTTTTTTTATATGCTCACAGTCTAAAATAGTTTCGACGGCCTTTAGTATCCGATCTTTCAAATCGAAAATACAACCACCCATTTGCCATATATATGTGATGGACCATATAACTCCAAATAGTGCATCCGTCAGAGCTTGCTTGTCTATAGTGATCAAAAAACCTTCGCTATTCTCATCTTGACTAACAAGATTAAATATTGTTTTTGATCTTTCATTTACTATATCATTCATTTTTTTATGTAAATCAACATCATATCTAAACATATCAAAAGAGAACATCGCTGTCGTGATCTGAGGATAATTTTGATAATACTCGGCATATGAGCGAGCAAAGTATAAAATCCCCTCTCTGGCTCCCATTTTATTATCTAGTATGGTATTTTTGATTAACTCGTCAAAACTCGCACACCTCTCTAATATCGCCATCACGATATCCTTCTTGCTACCAAACTGCTTATAGATGGCAGGTTCTGTTATATTTTGTCTTCTGGCAATTTCCTTTGTCGTAAGCCCATTGATTCCCGCCTCATTAAATAAATCAATTGCTGTAATAATTATTTTTTCTTTACGTTTTAAAACTTCATTATACATATATATACCTCTTGTATGGTTAGTCCTAACTAACTAACTATAAATATATAAAATAATACACTATTTGTCAATTACTTTTATTTCAAAATTTACATATTTTTTAGATTATTTTAACAATTTTAAAAATTATAGAGCAGTTACTTTACATAACATTTTTGCTACTTAAAGTAACTGCTCTATGGATCAATTCATATATATGAGTGCTTACAAGCAATCGTCGTGGTTGGGGAATAGGGCTTAGTGGAAATTATTATATTTGATAATCATAAACAGGTTTTATACAACGAACAGCTTTTCCTGCTGTTGCATAAACAATCTCATTCTTGGCAAGAGCCAGTTTACCATTAACAAAAACATAATCAATCTCCTCGTTTAGATACTTCCTTTACGCTCTACCATGATTACCACTAAGCAGTATTAATCTTTTTAATCAACGTGATTTCATTCCCTAGTCTATTCAGTTGATAGGAATCTACACAATGCTCGATAATCGCAAAACCTCGTCCATGATCCTCTAAATCATTCTCAGGTTGTTCCAATTGTAAAAAGCCTTTACCTTCATCACGAATAATAATTTTAAGTTCATTAGGTAATCGTTCTATGGTTAATCGTACAGTTTTTGTACTATCCTCTTGATTTCCATGAAAAATTGCATTATTAATTCCTTCATTAATAGCAATAAAGACGCGTTGAGCATCTTTTGGTACAACTTCGACTA
>Ga0074193_1002587_pt1 | contig 12637 bp, 7 predicted proteins | sample EPASupsiteHSE605_FD_64523 | JGI IMG/M metagenome (GOLD analysis project Ga0074193, IMG submission 64523) | Bioremediated contaminated groundwater from EPA Superfund site, New Mexico - Sample HSE6-05 | ecosystem: Environmental > Aquatic > Deep subsurface > Groundwater > Contaminated ... | reverse complement strand
TATTATGCACCATAAATAAATTGCCATGACACTAGTATCGTAAAAACCTAATTATCGAACATATTATTTGGTAGCTTCCATCAGCTGATATGGTTTTGACCTTAAATTGATGATCCACAATTAAGTTTTCGTGACACTAGTTTTTTCACATGCCAGATAAGAACTCGCTCAAAGCTTATCCAACTGCCTAGGATAGAGTAAGGAAACTATTTTTTTAACCAAGTGTAGAGGCTCTGGGTGAATTGTAAGAAACCAAGAAAGCTCTGTCCCTGCGGGCTTAAAAATATTTCAAAGATGTAAAATCAAAGAAACGTTATGTAGTAATGCTATTTAAGAGGCTGTCTTAAAATTCAAACCATTCATACAATTGGATAATGGGCAATGTTAACTTTAAATTAAGACCGTAAATTTTTCCGAAATTCAGGTATACATTGACCTTATAAATAGTACTCTCCATCCATAGGACTTACGCACTCGAGGTATAAAATAAAATCCAGTAAACATCATGGTTTAAATTTACATTTTAGACTATCCCTTTGCAGCCTTAACTAAGATCTATGATAAGCACTGTGAGCTTAAGGTGGGCTACAAACAAGTACCTGCACTCTCACCGTAGCTATTTGCCTTGCCCAAAGTTATTTATTAAAACAGTCCAATGATAGATAGGGACTAATAGTGCAAAGAATACAGTCAAAAAAATATTTCGATGCAGTACAAGCTTATTTTGTCAACCATGAGGATCCTGCCAGGGTATATACTTTCCTTTTGAATACTCTATGGACAGATAAGTATAAACTGTCTGAGAAGATGTATCCTGCTTTCGGCAGGTCGACATTAAAAATTAGAATATTTTTTCCGACACCGTTTTTGAATATTAGCTAACTATATATTGAGTTTAAAGTTGGTTAACGTATAGCTCAACTCCTACGACATATATAAGTACTGAATCATTTTTTCATTGAAGTTTTGTATGAAAAATTAATAATTGGTCATATGTAAACCTAACAACTGCACACAATTATGGAGCATCATTTCAAAATCGCCATCAGCAAAAATATTGAAAATTAATTGTCGACCTGCCGAATGTAGGATAAAAACATAGACTTTCGCTGCACTGGAGACTTAATCGCGAAAACGTCAACCATATAATGGTGGACGATCTAAGATCAGACACTGCTAAAAATATGAGGGTGATGTAAAATGCCAAAGTTAGACTTAAAAAAGAAAATAAAGAACTATACAATCCATCCACAAAAGAAGTTTCAATTGTAGACGTTCCTGAAATGAATTTTCTAATGATAGATGGCGAAGGAAACCCCAATACATCACAAGAATATCAAGATTCAATAGAAGCATTGTTTTCAGTATCTTTTAAAGTTAAATTTATCTCTAAAAAAGAGAAAGCTCAGGATTACGTGGTAATGCCTCTTGAAGGACTCTGGTGGGCTGAAAATATGGAAGATTTCAGCATTAAAGATAAAAGCGGTTGGAAATGGACAGCAATGGTAAGACAACCCGACTTTATCACGAAAGACATGATAGAAAAGGCCATAGAAGAAGTGGAAAAAAAGAAAAATCCGCCTGCAATTTCCAAGATAAAATTTGAAAGCCTGCATGAAGGATTATCAGCCCAGATAATGCATATTGGCTCATACTCTGAGGAAGAATCAATGATAGAGAAACTGCATAATTTCATTGAAGAAAACGGCTATGAATTTAATGGCAGCATGCTTGGTGAGAAACATCATGAAATATACGTAAGTGATGTGCGTAGAATAAAACCAGAAAAACTTAAAACTATTATAAGGCAACCCGTGAAAAGAAGAAGTTGAAATAATGGCCAGATATCAACCGGTCAAAAATGAGGTCATGGATTAAAGAAGGATTTCATCACGATTGAGAATTACAACCTGAGGTGAGGAGCTTGGGGGCAAGAAGATAGCTGATGAGTTTTCTAGCATGATGAACCAGGCGTAGATTATGGGGAAACAGATTACTTGGGGGTCTACCTCACTCTTGTTTTCTGAGTCTCTCATTAATTGGAAGACGTTAGGCAACTGATAAGATCGAGCCGAGTTTTTGAATTGTTACATTTTAGGAATTTTTGAAGAAATTTTTGGCAGTTTTCCGAGTTTCTGGACCAACTAAAAAAGAGTTTTCCCAGTTTTCAACCATGTTTTTGAGTTTGAGGAGCTTCCGGACAATGCAAAACGAACTCCCAAAAGTTTTTTAAATAATTGAATAGTTAACATCTTTGCGAGAAAAGAGATAATTTATCCCCTCCATGTTCTCTTTTCTTTTTTCTCCTTTTTCTATTGGGTCGTGGGTCTGAGTTATAGAAAACCGTAAGCATAAGACTCTTGTTATATTTATTTCAAATACAGGGGATGTACTCGCTTTTTCGGAAGTGATCAATAACTCATACCCACTACCTTCTATTGTATCCTCCAAATATATATTACATTGAAGTAAAAATATAATAGTGTATTCTTGTCAGATATGGAGAATTAGTTTTTTTTTCAAAAAGGGTAGAGTGCTTCTCTTTTACTGGTATAAATAACTTTTAATATATGGGCTTGTACAATTAAAAAAGGCTTTGCTTTTATGTAAAAAGCATAAATGAGAGATTTAGTCGTGGGGATCAATTACTGAAAATAGTAAACACAAGACTTACTTTCCAAGTTGTTAGAACATATCTAGTGTCGCGTCAATAGTAAAATGTCGTATAAAATCGATTGCAACTATTCAGAATCGTTAAATCTTTGAAAATTGACGCGACACTAGTGACCGTTTTTTTCAGATTTGATCAACAACTCCCGGACACGATCTGGATTCGGTTTTTAAATATGCCGTTTTTCACTTTTTCTGTGTTATTCCTCTCCCATTTCTTTTCTGAATTCTATCTAATCTCTCTCAACTTCTTCAAGCTCATACTCCATTTTATATCACCATTTTAGAGTTATAGCAATTGAAATTCTTTCTATATAATTTACACAGTTGAATAGAGAAAAGTAGCACAAGATTTCAAGCTATCTGCATCATATTTATGACAGATTTTCTTGTGGTTTACTTTGCTCTTCAACTGCGTAAGTCCTATTGATATGCAGGTAGATTTTTTTGGAGGTTCTCTAAGGGTTGTTTATTGACAGGTCTTTTGACCTTTTTACAATGTGTCTCTTTGCACAGATGACTCTAAGCCTTTTCATGATTTTCATTTCATCAAGGGTTGAAAAACGCCCCATTGCCGAAAAAAACCATGTTAAACTGATTTTGGATGCTTATTCTCTATCCTTTCTTTCATCTTCTTTGTAGTTCCATAATTTATAGTAGGAAAAAGGTAACCGATTACCTACTTAATATTATAAGTAATTTTCCCTAGCTGTAAGAAGTCAGTCCTCTGAAGCTGTAAGAAGTCAGTCATCTGAAATTTTTCATACAGTATACAGATCATAGCTGGCTAAAATTCTGAAAAGAGACACGCAAACATGCATAAAAATCGAGAAAAGCATTAAAAGCTGTTATAGCGCCTCACCTCTAATTTTCAGATTTTACCTTCAAACCCTTCAATCGCTGCAGGAAGGCACTCAAGGACTTTAACAAAACCGGAATGATGAAGATTCAATACCACCGCACCAACAATTTCTTCACGAGTTGCACCTTCATTTTTTGCCATCATTGCATGCATCTGTACACCCCTTGGATTTCTATTCGCAGTCTGAATGGCTATGTTGATTAACTGCTTTGTTTTTGCATCAAGTCCTTTTAACGCTTTTTGGGCTTCAATCAGGTCATTAAAACGTGCTGCTACTTCCGGACATTCTTTTTGGAATATTTCATGTGGATTTTGATTCATACCTTTCATCTCCTGAAAAGGTTTTACTTGCTTTTACTTAATAAAAATTAAGGTTTTGTACCTCAGGAAGAGGTAAGGAATTTTCAGGCCCCCAGTAAGAAACCCCGGCGTATTTGGCTCAGAGGAAAGAATAAGAACATTGGAAAGAATGGGAGCAAAACTCCAAAAATGTTAAAACTGCGGATTTTTAGCTGAATTTGAAGCATGACAATGAGAAGATATTTATCAGAAGAAATAGAGAAATAGGAAGTCCCTCAGTGTATTCCTGATGAATTATTGGCAATAAATGCTGCTCAAAATAACATTGAGAGGTTCTTATTAAGAGGTTTTTACTGAGAGATTTTGAGGACTGAAAATTCACTACCTATTCTCATTTCATTTCCTTATTCAATAGATATTAAAACTAAACTTTAATGTAATAAAAGTAATTTTTTTAAGACCAGGAGAATAAAAATGAAGATTTTGCTTATCGGCGGCGGCGGAAGGGAACACGCTATTGCCGAAGGAATTAAGAAAAGCAAGCATAACCCCTCCCTTTATGCGTTAATGGCAAAAAAGAATCCCGGAATTGCCGCTCTCTGTGAGGATTTCCTGCTTGAGAAGGAAACAGAGGTTGAAAAAGTCATTGAGTACGCAAAATCCAGAAACATCGAAATGGCTTTTGTGGGGCCTGAAGCTCCGCTTGCAGCAGGAGTTGCAGATGCGCTCTGGGAAACCGGAATTCCGGTTGTAGGGCCTAAAAAAGCTTGCGCAATTATTGAATTTGACAAGGCCTGGGCAAGAAATTTCATGAAAAAATATGGAATTGAAGGCTGTCCTGCCTATGAGGTTTTCACAGAAGAAGGCCCTGCACATGCTTTCATAGAAAAACTGGGGGACGTTGCAGTCAAGCCCTCAGGCCTGACAGGGGGCAAAGGGGTAAAAGTAATGGGAGATCAGCTCCCTGACCTCGAAGCTGCCAAAGCTTACACAAGTGAACTCCTTGAGAAAGGGTATGTGGTTATCGAAGAACGCTTCATAGGAGAAGAGTTTACTCTGCAGGCTCTGGTAGACGGAAAAAGCCTAGTTTTCTTCCCGGCAGTACAGGACCACAAAAGAGCCTGTGAAGGTGACCTTGGACCAAATACAGGTGGAATGGGCTCATATACCGATGCCGGGGAAATCCTGCCTTTTATGCTCCCCGACGATCTTGAAAAGGCAAAAAAGATTATGCAGGATACTGTAAAGGCGCTTTATGAGGAAACAGGAATAGGATATAAAGGCGTCCTCTACGGGCAGTTCATCCTTACGGCCAGCGGCCCCAAGGTAGTGGAATTCAATGCCAGGTTCGGGGACCCCGAAGCCATGAACGTGATCCCCCTAATTGAAACAGACTTCGTGGAAATCATGTCTGCAATTGTGAACGGAACTCTTGGAAAACTGCCTGTGAGCTTCAGCAAGAAAGCCACGGTTTGTAAATATGCAGTTCCTGCCGGCTACCCGGATAATCCTGAAAAGGACAGTGAGGTAATTGTAGGAGATATAGGAGAAGCTTCCATTTATTATGCCAGTGTTTATGAAAAAGAAGGGAAAGTTTACACAACCAGCTCCCGCGCAATTGCGGTAGTAGGGCGTGCGGACACTATAGATGCAGCCGAAAAAATTGCTCAGAATGCTCTTGAAAATATTCAGGGTAAGCTGTTTTTCCGGAGAGACATTGGCACTGCTGCTCTTATCCAGAAGAGGATAGACCATATAAAAGAACTTCGAGGCTGACTGCTTTAAAAGTTCTGCAAAAGTACGGAGTGCAAATAAGTACTATGTAGTAATATAAAGTGTACTTATGTAGATATAAAATTTAAATTCAGCCAGAATAAAATCGGGGTTGAAGCGATGAAGAAAGACGTACTTTCGATAACTGATCTGTCCCGGGAGGAGATTTACGAACTCCTCGAATCGGCCGCGGACCTGAAAGCAAAGCGCAAGGCAGGAGAATCTACCGAGTACTTGAAGAACAAAAGTCTCGGGATGATTTTCGAGAAATCTTCCACAAGAACCAGGGTGTCCTTTGAGGTTGCAATGACCGATTTTGGAGGACATGCTCTTTACCTGAACTCCAGGGATATTCAGGTAGGAAGAGGCGAGACTATTGAGGACACTGCCAGAACCCTTTCCGGTTACCTTCACGGAATCATGGCCAGGGTTATGAGTCACGAAACTGTGAAGAAACTGGCCGAATATTCAACCATACCCGTGATCAACGCGCTTTCGGACAGGGAACACCCCTGCCAGATCCTTGGCGACTTCATGACAATCATGGAGTTCAAGCACAGATTCGAAGGCCTGAGATTCGCCTGGGTAGGAGACGGAAACAACGTCTGTAACTCAGCCTTACTTGGCTCGGCTATCATGGGAATGGAGTTTGTCATTGCCTGCCCGAAAGGCTACGAGCCAAAAGCCGAGTTTCTTGAACAGGCAAAAGCTCTTGGAGGCAAGTTCACTATCACGGATGACCCGAAAGCTGCCGCAAAAGATGCAGACATTATCTATACTGATGTCTGGGTCTCCATGGGCGACGAAGCCGAACAGGAAAAACGCCTGAAGGACTTTTCCAGTTTCCAGGTCAACACCGAACTCCTTGGTTTTGCAAAGCCGGACGTAATAGTCATGCACTGCCTCCCCGCCAGAAGAGGCCTGGAGATCACAGATGAAGTGATGGATGGCCCGCACTCCGTAGTCTTCGATGAAGCAGAAAACCGCCTGCATGCCCAGAAAGCCCTTATCCTGAAATTGATGAGATAAGAAGTTTCATCAATTCTCGATTTTCAGCATTAAACCCGGCTTCCTGAAAAACGACAATTCTCCGGAAGTCCAGAATATATTTCATCCTCAGAAAAGGCTTTTAAGGAAAAGGTATAAAAACAAAGAACACTACTATGTGCTGCTGGAACATAAGCTATATCGTGCGAGGGTTGCCCAGCTAGGCCAAAGGCGCCAGATTCAGAGTTTTCATAGAGAACTGGATTTTATTAACAAGTATATAGTCAATGTGCGAGAGTTGCCCAGCCAGGTCAAAGGCGCTGGATTCAGAGTCCAGTCTTGTAGGAGTTCGTGCGTTCGAATCGCACCTCTCGCACCAAACTTTTTTGTAATCCCTATTCTTGTATTTTAAGATAGCTTGAGCTAGATTCTTTTCATGTTTTCCTCAAAATCAATCTAATTAGGATATTCCCCTTAGTCGCCTCCAAGTTGAAAATAATTAGAATAATTACTCTTTCAAGGCCGGAGTAGTCATTGCTTGACCACCTTTTTCTATCACTGTAAATCTTATAGTGAACTCTGTTCCACTGTTACTTTTAAGCTCAATTTCGCCATCTATCTGATCTACAAGAGAGTTACAAGCTGAAACCCCAGACCGCTTCCCTCGTGTGTGCAAAACGGTACAATGGTTTTCCCGGAAAAAACCTTCATGACTTAAGGTCACCCATGAGAATGAAAATGGGCAAAACCTATCTATCCTCAATCCATGTCCGTAATTATGAGGTGAGTGACTCCGGTCGGCATTTATTTGGCGGTTGATACTAACCCTGAGGAAAAAACTGATCTGGCAACCTTAAGCACCCATGATTGCTGCTCCAACAAGAGAGCACGTGTACCAAATTTTGCTTTCTCGCAGTTGCTTCACTCGCTTCAAGGAGTTTACGTATTGCATATCTACCTATTCTAGCCTGAGCAGCCCTGCAGGCATCGGCTTTCTTCGGCTACAGCTCCAGTTTATGGCCCTTCTCCAGCTGCTGAATCTGTTCTTCGCTTTTGGCGGCCAATTCCTTGAACTGATTGATAGTATCCCGCATTTTGGGCAGAGCTTCCTGCTTATAGGTGCTGATGGAATCCAACGCTTCCATGACATCGGCAAAGGCAGTCTTCAGCGTCTCGACAGAGATATTGGCTTCCATTGATTGTTTCTGGATTTCCTCCCCATGTTCCTTCAGCATTTGCGAGGTGCTGCTGATAACATCATTCGTGGTCTCATTGAGCATTTGAATCTTCTCCAGGACAATCTTCTGGTTATAGAGAGCGCCGGCAACCATCACTGAGGTCTTCAAAGCGGAAATCGTCACATTTTTGGCCCTTTCTACCCCTCGCATCAGTTCCTTGTTATTTCTGATCACAAGCTCTATCGCCATTACGCCCTGCTGATTGACGACGACCATCTGCTGCATATCCATAATCCGCTGCCGCAGCGGAAATAGGACTTCTTCAGTGACAAATTTAACATTTACCGGGTCTTCGTTCTTGTCTTTGGCCGCTTCGATCTGCGTTTCAATCGATTTGTCCATCAGGGTACCGAGCTGGATCTCCTTATTCAGCTTTTTAGTCAAATTGCGCAATTCCTGCTGTTCGATCTCCAGAGTAGTGGTATCATTTTTCAGAATTGTTTTCCCTTTGTCCAGAGAGACAATGATATCTGCAATCGCTGAATCTGCTTTCTGGTATCTGGCAAAATAGTCCTTAACCGGGTTGAACAGCCTACCTAAGATGCCAGTCTTGGTGAAATCAATCAGGCTGGGATCCAAGTCTTTTAATTCTCGGTTCAAATCCATTAAACCTTTTGCCACAACACCGCCTTCATCGCCGTCTTTGGACAGTTTCCCGACTGTCACCTCCAGCAAAGAATTTTTAGCTGCCGAGCTTTTCATCGAGGCAGCTCCAAAAGACTCGATAGACTGGAGGATATACTTCTTTTTGGAAAATTCATCGATATCCAGGGTCAGAATTTCCGCAACATTTCTCTCCGCTACAGCCTGAAGCTGGGCTACTTCCTCCGATACCGGTTTGACTTGCTCCTCTACCTCACTCTTGATCGCCGCTTCATCGGGCACTTCCATAGTAAAAGCCATCTTAGCCCCTCCTGTATTTACATTTCAGCATTGAACAGGTTGCGCAGCTTATAAACAACGTCAGCGGTATCGGCGTTAATGCTGGCAGCCTCGTTGATGCTGGAGATAGCCTGCAGGGCCGGGATATCCGCATTATAGCCAATTGTGTATATAGGTATTCCATGATCCTCCACGATGTCTTTAATGTCGTTCAGCGAATGGCCCTCATTGGTCTCACCGTCGCTGAGAACGAAGATAATCGGTCTCAGATTGGGATCTGCAGCCCGCTGATCTTGGATCATCTTCATGGCGACAGCAATCCCATCGAAGGTTGCCGTGCCGCCGCCGGCCTGCAAATCATTAACCGCTCCCGCAAATGAGGCTCTCTGGTTCAGATCGAATTTGGCAATCGGCAGATCGATATTGACATCGCTGGAATATGATACCAGGCCAACCATATTGTCCTCGCCGATGTAGTATTGACCTTTGAGCAATGAATCTTTCAAATTGTTCAGCGGCTCGCCCATCATGCTGCCGGAGACATCGGCCACAAATACTGCGCAAATAGGTTTTTTCTTTTCTTTCCAGAGTTTTTGGGCCTGGATGATCACATCGCCGCTGACGGGTCCAGCTTTGGATTGGTATTCATTAAAGCCGTTAAAACCATACTCGGTGGCCAGGGTCTGGTACTTTTCCTGCTGGGAGAATTCAACGAATTCGTTCAGGATTTTCATTTTCTCTTCCGATAGTTCGCCGATCGCATACATCGGGCTGTCATGTCTGAACCCAAAGGGAGTAAATTCATAATAGCTGATATCCGGTGTATTCACATAGGTCTGGTATTCCAGGACAAAACCGTCCAGAACACCTGATTTTGCAGATTCCCTCATTTGCAGGGTAGTATAGGCGACCACGGGAATATTGGCCTGGAAGCTCTCAAATCCTGCTTTTGCTTTGTCGCTCAATAAGTTGCTGCTGTCAAAGGTGTATAAAGCTGAGATCAGGAAGTTCAGCCCGGTTGAACTGGCAAAAGGATTGGTATAGCCCATCGCCAGTTCCCTGTTCGCGACAGCATCGCTAATCGTCTTGGTATTGATTGCCCCGTGTTTGTTTACCAGCTCGTCTTTCTTGGACTTAGTGAGCAGGATCCCAGCCACATTGCCGGCGAGTCTTTTTTGCACTAACTCGGCTTTAACCCCTTTGGAGATGATCATCTCGCCCCAGAGCTCATTGGACGGCGTATAGGCATCCGGCAAATACTTCCCGGAAGTAATATAATCGGCGCCTTCCCCGGAGGGGATTCCTCTGAGCCTTACCGATACCTGTTTGCCGTCAATCATTATTGACGCGTTATTGAAGTCACTGGCCACTTCTGTCAGCCAGCCATCAGTACCGCTGCCAGCTTTTTCCGGTGAGGAAAATATTTCGATGTAGCTGGGTGTGCTGTTATTAACCTGCGGCGGGTATTTGGAGATTTCAGGCAAGCTTTCAGTCAAGGAGTCATTCAGGTCTGGGGAAACGACAACATGGCCCATAGGATGCGGGACTGTATTCACATTGATGTCTTTAATGACGTCATCCAGTGATCCCCCACCTGATCCCTCACCGGGTCCGATTATAATAATCGCCAGATAAACTAAGATAAATACTACAACTGCTGCTCCGATTATCTTCAAAATTACTTTTTTGTTGCTTTCGTTCAACATGCCGATGCTTCCCTCTTCAATTCTTATAGTATTTTGCCTGTTTGATCAGATTATCGATCTCGATCATGCCGGCCATTTGCTCCAGTTGGCCACTCTCTACGCTGTTTAAGCCTGAGATCTCCAGCAGCAGCTTATCAAGCTTTAGCAGGATCTGCTCATTATCTTCAGTGGCAGCTTTCACAAAATTGATATACTCATTAAAAACTTTTAACTTTTCTTCCACAAGTTGCTGCGGAAAGGCCCCTTCTTCGTATTTCTTTCTAACGAAATTGTAGTCTTCTTCATCGAATGCATCCAATTTATTGAGGATGCTGCGGATATTCATAAAGAATATTTTCTCCACCTCGGCGATGACCGCATCAAATTTCTTGTAGCTCATCTCTGAGACACTGAAAATCTGCAGAAGGATATCCCGGATAGTTTTATTCTTTTTCTGCAGCCGCTCAATCTGATCGAGCAGCAAGTCAACGGTTTTTTCGAATGTTTTGAGCCTCCTGTGAATATTCAGTGCTTCAATATAATCTTCCACCGTCCTGATTTTATTGGTTTGAACTACTTTCTCCGGTCCGGTAAGGAGCTCATAATTGCCGTAGATTAACCCGGCGCCGCTTAAGAAGATGAATGTGATGCCAAGGGCTGTTTCCAATGCACTGGCCCCGAGCAACCCTAGTCCGATCAATCTTGGAGAGAAGGTAATTATGTTGGCGGCGGCAATGCCTAAATTCAGGCCCGATAGTTTAATCAGCTTTTTTTTGTCCATGTACTCTTGCCCCAAGATTTTTCTGTGTAAAGAACACTGTTTACGGTGGCAATAAATGTTAAAGGACTTGTAATTACTTCAGCTTCTTTTCCAATGTTATGTGCAAGAAGTGCAATATGCAGGGCTGCAGTTCCAGAGTTTACAGCAGCTGCATGTTCGTCCACCCAGATGTCCAACTTGTTCTACATGAACATCAGAAGCCATTGCTGCATCTGTAACTATTGCAAAAAAAACAACAAATATAAGTGAAAAGATTATTTGTCTATTAATTTTCATCATTTACACCCTTGCTTTCGAACCCTCATCCTCAAATTTCTAAGCTATATGAAACCCGAAATAACTGAAACTTTGTATCCTGAAAATCAACCAGAATATCTGTATCATTTTTCCTGTAAACCATGCCATTATCGAATCAATTGTGTCTCAACATGACAAGTTAAGTCGTTCATAAACCAAATCCAGTAAACATATAAATTAATGCAGATAACTTCCAATATGCTGATTATAGTTAACAAATAAAATAAGTATTTCTTTTTTATTAGGATCGGACAAAATATTGTCATTAAATTAAAAATTTATGAATAAAATCTTAGAAATAGAAACTAATTCCTTGATAAATGCAATAAAAATCTGAAAGGACAAGATAAACATCCCTCTTTTTCTGCTACCTGAGGAAGCAGGGAAGGCGACATTCTAGATATGCAATCACCAGAGATGTGCAAAAGACAGAAGCTGCGAAGGAAAGAGTATCGAGTTTGCTTGAGAAACTTAAGAATAAGAATAAAGCCGAATGAATTTATGGGCTGGGTGAAACCAATTCTCCCGCCAAGGCTTGAGGGGGACAGGCTGAAAGAATTCCTGCCCCAGACGCAGTTGTGGACCCCTGCAGATTGGGTCTACATTACATAATTAATTCTAGAATACTTAAATTTTGTTTTAATGATGGCGACGGGTTTTACAACTTAGGAAAAGAAATTGATGAAATTGCCTAAATTACTTAAATGTATACAATATATACATTTTTCAGAGTCCAGTTTTGTAGGAGTTGGTGCGTTCGAATCGCACCTCTCGCACTAATTCTTTTTTAATTCTTTAATCTCGAACTTTCATACATCTCTTTAGGCTATTCTCGTATCAATCTTTTTTGATATCCGGCATCTGTTTTTTTATGAGGTAAACTGACATTTAATTAGAGAAATTGAACTTCCTCAGAGAAAATTTGTCTGATACTGCTAGTGTCGCGTCAACTAAAAATTGTCGAAGTGAATTGGTAATCATACGTCATCGGTTAAGGAATTATCTCAGTCTCATGCAATCGTTTTTCATATTTATATCCAATCCATCATTCAAACCATTGAGCTCTAAATCTTTTTCTATTGACGTGTGGGTCTAAACCTTGACTTCTATAAACATGCATCAGAGTTTCGAAAATTCTTTTTCCTTCGCAATTTTTTAGCAG
>Ga0074193_1003188_pt1 | contig 12647 bp, 25 predicted proteins | sample EPASupsiteHSE605_FD_64523 | JGI IMG/M metagenome (GOLD analysis project Ga0074193, IMG submission 64523) | Bioremediated contaminated groundwater from EPA Superfund site, New Mexico - Sample HSE6-05 | ecosystem: Environmental > Aquatic > Deep subsurface > Groundwater > Contaminated ... | reverse complement strand
CCTATTTTATCTAATGAACCTAAATGTTCTGAGCATTGATTCATTATAAGTGTTGCGTTAAAGTGTGTTCGTTTTTCGTTAACGATAAACATTAAGTTGTTGTATGTTGCTTCTTTTCCGTTGAATTCTAACATGTCGTAAAACAGTTTTCCGACGTTCATTTCTAAAGCGTTAAAAAATTAAGTGATTTTAAAAAGTTGTGAGTTTTTGAGAGTTTTTGAGAGTTTTTAAAATACTGATTTTTGAAGAGTTTTATAAAATTATATCTAATATTCTCTTTATAAAATTATATCTGACGAAGTATTAACGAAGTTTTATAATAAATTGTTTAAAATTAGTATCTAATCAATATACAATATGGTACTTGTGAGGATTTAATTGCAAGACACAAGTTATACACATGTTTAAGAACATTAGCAAGGAGATATAATACGATTGCGCTAGGGCGGGCGGGGTGGTTTTGATTAAGTTTCAGTAATGATTTCATTTAAACTATTTTTTGTTCTTGACTCTTTTTAATATCTTAACGTTTCAAAAGCTTAAGGGCGAGAAAGTGGGGGTATATGTGCAGGCAAAAGTTCAAGGAAAATATGGTCTAAAAAGATTTACAAGACAACGTTATGTTATTATTTTTATTAATGATCCAGAAAATGAGCAAGAATAATTTTTATTTACCTGTAATTTTAGCGTTATGTGTCAAAAATATAACGGTTGAGTAACGCTAATAGTATTATATCTCCTTGCTAATGTTCTTAAACATGTGTATAACTTGTGTCTTGCAATTAAATCCTCACAAGTACCATATTGTATATTAATTTCTTTTACTATTAATGATGATGTATCTTGGCCAGAAAGTATGCCGCTGACTCAGCCGGTGAGGTGTACCATGAGGGGGTGTCCATGGATTGGTAGCAATAGACGACTTGGCGAGAGGTCACTACGAATTAAAACGAATCAATTAACCACCCACCCCCTCTGGCGCTAGGTCCCTGACTACTAATAATTATTGTTGGACTATTCTATATGAAATAATCGTTTTTTTTTTTGTTAATTCTGAAGAACATGATTAGCAAATTATAGAAAAAGATACAAAATGAGTATATTTCTCCCTGATTATTGGATTCAAAAAATAGAAAATATATCAAAAATTTGTTGAATTTTTATGGTGAATCGGGAGAGCATTCCAAAAAATCTTCGGAGAAATTTTATTTATGTCAGAAATAAGTCCCCCCTTTTTATAGAACTGTCCCCAAAATATAAATTTAGTACCCCTAGAACTAAAGCAGTGAATTCATCTACAAAATATGATAATCAATAGTGGCTATTTTAACGTTATGATTACTTTTGATGACTTAATTGATTTTTAAAAAGTTTTCTATATGATCAGTGACAATTTTCGTTATCAAGAAGAGACAATGATTCATGATAATAAAGGAAGCAGTGAGGATTTTTCTTCTTGGTCAAAAGTGAATCGATCCCCTGTTAAGTGCGCAAATGGTAATGTTCCAGAAGAAAAGATTTCGGATGCAACCAGGAAAGATTTTCTCATTCTAAAGGATCCAAAAACTTTGCTGATGGCTGAATATATATGTGAGCATATCTTCATTCCATGGGGCAGTAATTATGATGTTTTTGGTCTTAAATTTTATTCTTCCGTGTTGTTGAATGTAAGTGAAAAAGATATTGATTCAATTATGTGTCGAAAAGCCGAAGATGGAGATTTTTGAAAATTAATTAATGATGGAAAAAAAATTCATCAAGAATATGATGTAATAGATGAATATAGCTTTAAATATATGGAAATCAAAAACAACCAGAGATTTACAGATGCATCAGGGAAGATTATTGATTTCATTCAACAATAAACATTGAATTTGACCAATATTTCATTTCGGACTCTTTCATTTCGAATCAAGAGTCTTTTGGGATTTTTAATCAGGCAAAGAAAAATATAGACAATATTACTACTGATATTCCAGTGAGAGAATTGATTGATGATTTAAGCAATGCTTTCTGTGTATCACACACCATGTTATTAATTGCATACACAGATTAATTTGTTTCTTCAGAGTGGATTTGTTAAGACTCTCTATTTGACAGAAATTTCAAATGTGTTGAATATTTTAGAGGTGATGAAATAAGGAAAATTCAATTATTTAAGAAGGAAAACGGAGTTCAGTTTGGTTTCATCATTCATGATATCATATCCAATAAAACTAATGGCATCCCTATCATTGAGACTAAGTATTATTTTAAATGTCATCGTTTTTATAAAATGTCTGTAAGTTCCAAGAATAGTATTCAATACCAACAAATTTTATCCTCTAGAAAAAAACATATTTCAATCAGATCACTAGTTGAAAAGAAGAGTAAGGAGCAATTGATTATAAGTGAATTAGTCATATTTGATATACTAGATCGTATTGGAATTGAGGTCGGTTAGGTTCATTGGAGTGTTCATTTTCATTGTTTTTTTAAAAATCTTTAAGAAAAATGCAAAAAATCTCAATCAATTATTCATTTTTTGATAAGCCAATCAAACAAAGATTTTTAATTGAATGTTTATTCAAATATTTGAATGAACTTCAGAAAAAAGTAGCTGTTGTTCATGAGTACCAATTTTTGAAAAGAAGACGACGAAATAAACTGTGTTTATTTATATATGAGACATAACAATTTATTAGGGGTAAGAAAGGATGATTTAATTAATGGAGAATTTATGGATTATTCATTATTATGTAAAATGTTTAAACGTGCAGATATTTTAGTAGAAATTTAGAATTTAATTTATCATTCTAAATGGGAAGTAGTCAGGGATTGGGCGCTAGGGGAGGAGGGTGGTTATTTAATTCGTTTTGATTCGTTTTAATTCGTAGTGACCTCTCACCGCGTCATCTATTGCTACAAGTCCGTGGTCACCCCCTCATGTATTTCCACACCTGATGAGTCAGTGGCATACTTCCTCACCAAGATACACTACCCATGATAGTAAAAACAACCTTATCAATGACTTTTAATTTACAAGTGACCCTGAAAACGAACTCCTGGGTGACTTCGTCTTCATGAACACAATGAAAGTACCAAAAAGAAAGCACTCCACCCTAGTAAGAGTATCAAAAGGTAACCAAAGTAACAAAGAGGGCTTGGGGGATATTCAAAAAGGTTTTGTTTACACCATTGAGAGCTGTAAGATCATATATCAACTATATAGATAAAGCTCCAACTGTAAAGGCTGATGCATTGAATGTAGTAAGTGACTACTTTCCCAAATTGAAGGTGATTGCACCTGCAATTAAGGCTGTAGACAATGTAAGGAAAAAGATTACTGATCCCATAATTGGATGGATGAATAAGCTAAACTTAAACTAGTTGATGACTATTTTATTCACGATGAAGCAAAAATTTGGCTTGGGGTATATTCAACAAGATAAGTAGTATAGACTTGTCACTTACCAGTACAAATTTGGAAAAAAATTAAATTGAAATAAAAACTCGTGAGTTTTCATTTTTGATAAAAAGTTAAAAATATGATTTTAAGAAGTATGACTTTTTTTAAACCACCATCAATAAAATTCTCACAATTTTATTTTTACAATTTAATATTTTATCGCTACATAAATGAGAACAGTGAGAGAATATAAATAAATAAGTTCATTAAATTTACCATTTAAAGGAAGAACAAAACAACAATACCATGATTATGAAAGTGAATATATGAATAATAATACTTACTTAATCCCATTTATTGATACTCCATATTTAGGAGAAGCCTCAATATTATACAATCATGAATTGGTAAAAGATGTTGATGATAACATAAAAAGAGAAGCATTAAAGGAATATTTTAATGCAAATAATCATATGTGAAAGAATTACCTGTAAAGAAATTAGACAAAGAAAGAATTAAAGTTATTGATAATAGAGTACGGACAATTTTAAACACTGAATATATACTAAAACAAATTACATCAAAGAAAATAAAACCATCTTTTATTGATTACTTCAGTTACAAGCAAGAAGAGCCAGAAGAAGAAATTTATTATCACAAAGAAAGAGAAGATTATATTCCTGATATTTACCAACCAGAAACCCCATTATATATTAAATCTACTCAAGAAATATAAGAACATGAATATGAAAAGCTTTAATGATAACTCCACCACATGACTTAAAAGCACATGATAAATTACTGAGGAAACCAATTTAATTTGAAAATGAAATGAAAACAATTAATGAACCCACAAATTAATATTGGAGAAGAGTTTATAGTTTAGAACAAGTAAAGGAAGATATTAAAAAGATTGTTAGAGAGAATTTAAGATTCCATAACATGTTAAAAATACAAATTGCATTTGGTCATACTGTTGAGAAGTTCACAAATAATGTATATACTTATTCACATCAAAGAGCTAACAAGGATTATACACAAAAATCAATGAATTCACAAGTCATTACACAGGTACCAGAAACATTAACTCATAATTTGGAATATATGGAAAGCTTAATAATCTCACATTTACAATTGATAAGTCTCATAAGTATGTTCATGATACTTTAAGAAAACATATTACTGGTGGTTTATCAAATGAATTACACAGAGAAAATATAAAAGGAGTTACAAAGATTAACAAATTTTATTATGATAAAGGATTTAAACAAAGGGATACTAATAATATAGTTACTCATTGCTTTGGTTATGATGCTAACAGTTTATATCCTTCATCATATAGTTCAGAACCACATACATTTAATCCATATGGTAAATTTTTCATGTCAGGAAGTTGCACAAATATCATTCAAGGAACTCAAGGTTTAGATATAATTAATGACAGAAGTAAAATATTCTTTGCAGTTGTAAAAGGTTCAATACCAGAACATAAATTAAATGAAGTTGAAGACTTCCCACCAATTATTAGGAATGTACAAATTAAAACAAATAAAAGTACATTAGGTTCCTTTATGTATGATTATATGGAATCTATAAAATCAAAGACAGACCAGGAAGAATATAAATTAACTTAATGATTTCAGTTGCTTTTACTGTTATTACTTATGGCTTTTAATTGATCACTTTGATTTTCAAATAACTGATATTGAAAGTGTAATGATATTTAAAGGACATGATCAATTTAATGGATTTGCTAAAACTCTAATGAGTGAAAGGGTTGAGGCAATGTTAAACAAAAATAAAGGTGTTGAAATGATGAGAAAAATTTCATTAAATGGTTCATATGATTTTATAATTTGCTAACCATCTATTAACTAAATCAGTAATATCATTTTCTATTTTATCATTAGCTTTATGTAATCTTTCACTTACTTTCTCTATTTCTGAATCTAATACTTCCATTTAAACATAATTAAAATTTTATTTTTACTTCTGTTAAATGAGTATTGCAAGAACAGTAAGTAGCATAGTTTTTGGAGCTTTATCACCATTAGGTAACCATACAAACAATACACCTGTGGTTAACAATAATATAACAATTTCACACAGTGAAAGTACCAAGGGTATTAATAGTAATACAGACTCAAAGAATCCATGTATTTAGACCTTGAAAATATTAAAATTAAAAGTTGAGACATGAATTTAATGTATAATACCGCATATAACACCTTAAAAGATGATTTTCATATATGTTTGGATAAAGTTTTAAACACAATCTCAAAATAATTTATTTTTAATGTTTAACACATTATATTTTTACTCTTTTGGGCTTAATTCATTTTCTAACCAATCTCTGAATAGTATTTTATCTTCATTCGATCTCGTTGAATTGGAAATTTCCGAACCCTTTAATTCATCTTCATATTTATATTCATCTTGATTTAATCCGTATTGATTCATAACATCTTGATTATCACCCTTTGACACAGTTATTCCTTTGAATGAAACACCTGTTGCAGGTTTTTGGGGTTTACCTTTTCCTAAACCTCTGACATATTTAGATACTAAGGCTTCCCTTGCTTATCCAAATGGTTCATCAAATATTTCATACATTTGAAGAGGTGGAGAAGCAAAGATTTCTTTTAATCCTCCTAATAATTCTTCTTTAAATGTTGCTGAATATTCTAATAATTTAGGATCATCAACATTATTTGGTATCTCTAATTTCATTTTATTAGTAATTACATGTGCTTTAATAAATTCCCATGTGAATTTTCTAACTAAACCATATAATTTCATTCTTAAATGCTTTGGTACCTCTTCTAAAGGTTTGAATTCTGCAGTTTTCAAGGCATCCCAATATGTATTCATTATTGCATTTGTGAATATCTTATATGGTGTTTATTTCTTTAATCTCTTGTGACCCTTCCGGAAGGTTACCGTCCTGAATTCTTATGAAGTCAGCCCAGAACTTACTACTCGTTCCCTTCTTAGAGACTCTTCCGAGTATCTTACCGCACTGATCGAACAGAGATGAAGCGTTAAAGTGAGTAGCCTCCGGGTTGATCTCGAAGACTATCTCGTTAAATTTCGCCTTTCTGTCTTCCCCGAAGAACAGCCCTTTTACCCCTATGTATACAGAATCAGCATCTTATAGAGTAGGAGAAACAGCACGTCCACTTACTCAATATAAAGGTTATGATGTGTTTCTCGATTTCAATTATGAAGATATAAATGGTGAAAGAGTAACAGTATTAAAGTTTAATAATATGGAGGACTCGACACGATGGGATAGTATTATTGATCCAAGCACTGGCGGAACTATAAGCTTGATTCCTAATATGACTTTTAAGTTATTAAATGATGTTTGTAAAGAAGTTTTAAACGGTTCTAAACGACAAAAAGAATATGATATAATAGATAGTGTAGAAGTAAGCGGAGTTGATGATATAGTAAGCGAAGTTATAAGAGAACATGTTTTACGTCTCTATCCTGCATGGGATAGAAATATGGCATATATTACATCATCTATATCATCAAATGACAGATGGAGGATTCTTAGGTTATAGTAGGTCAGAACCATTACACAGACTTAAATATTATAGACTCAATAATAATACACAAAAGTTTTGGATTGAATTATATAGTGCCCGAGATGATAAAGTTAAAACGATTCTATTAAAAGATGGCAAAGATTATTTAGATATTGAAGGTGTGATCTACTTTGATGCTTCAACAGCTTTAAAGTAATCAAATTCTAAAGGAAATTGAAAGTAATATAGGGTGAAGGGTTTTGCGGTACTTTTTTGACCTGGGTTTAGGAGCCTAAAATCAAGGGTGTTTTCACTGGTTAGTTTCATCAGCACTTTTGGGGTCCAAACCAAGGGTTTTCTTCAATTTGACAGCTTTTGCAAATAAGTTTTCTACCTTGGTTAGGAGGGACTTAATCAAGGCACTTTCTAGTATAAAGTAATGGAAATTTTTTGATTTTTCTTGAAAATCACTTTTTGGTTTTTTTTGCCAGGCTGAAATGGAAACAGGTTTTAGTCTGCCGCCAATGAAGTCTGAGTTACCTCCAGGTGAATGGATGAGTGTTTCACATGATGAACTGAATCAAATGTTGGCTTTAATGGGGTTGGATAGGTTCGCAGATGCGAGTGCTGGTCAAAAAATTAATCAAATTGTTGGATTTTTGAATTATAATGGGCTTGCAAGTAAACCATATACAGTTACAAAGAAGGTTGAAATTCCAAATCCACCTCATGGGTTTGAAAAAATGCAAGGTAAAAGAGTTTCACCAGAGATAATTATTGGCCGGTTGAGAGTACTTTGAGCCTGAACCTGAAAACGAGTTTGCAGTACCGAGAGAGATCCTGATTACTATGTGGATGAGCTCGTGTATGACAGTAAATTTAGTAAGCAAGCAGATAAAGAGATGAGAGCTCAGAGACATCAGTTATTTCGTGAAAAATTACGTGCGGAGAGGGTTATTGATCTGGAAAAGAAGCGTAGTTCGGTGAATGTTAAAGAGATAATTAAGCAGTTGAATCTTGATCCGAACTATTATATTCAACAGAAGGTAGATATGTTACCTGATAAAGATTTCACTAAGAATCCTGTGGGTGGGTTTCCAGGTAGTTGTGGAGCTGATGATTGAGATTTCTCGATGTTTGAAGAATTAAATGACTCAAATCCTGCTTCCAATCGTGTATGTGAAAATGTTACATCACATTTGAGAAATATAAAAAATCCTGCATATGGCTTTCATCCTTGACCTGAGGCACCACAACGGGAGAGGAACTTTAGAGTATAGTAGTATGATTGAGGCTGTAGATAGATTCTTTCAAGATGAAGTTAGGAGTGCAGGTCAAGATACATTTAAGTTTACATTTTCATTTGGGTCTATTCACAAGAGAGTTGAATAGAATCGTAATGTGTCAGTGGAAGCGATTGAAGGTGAAACATTTCATGAGACATTAATGAGAATTCAAGCTACTCCAGGTGAGGATGAATACAAGTTCGATATTAGGTATGCAAGTTATCGAATTACTGAGTTTCCACCAATTTTGATTCGTGGGAAGGATGATCTAATTTTGACAAAACAAGACATCAATAAAGCTATACCAGATTTAATTGATAATGATATTAGGGCAACTAAGTCTGGTACTTCAATCGTTGCATTATTTGAGATCAAATTTGTTTCTTATCGTTTACATTTTTCATTAGTATGGACGAATTTGAGTTCACATTAACTGAAGTGTCTGATATCATTATATTCTTAAAGCATGATAGTTTTAAGGCATTTGTTTCATCATTCCGTGAAGATAGAATTAAAGCAGCTCTTGAAGATAATAAAGGTCTTGATGCCCAATGCAAGAACATATTGAATGCCTCATATTGTTACGATGGAATGAATACTGAAAAATATACTGGTGTTAAAATGTGTGATCGGGCTGACACATTTAAGGCTCAAAATATCCCTAATTTCTGTTCATCACGTAGAATATAAATAGATATTAGAAGTTCTTACTCGTCAAATTCTTCATCTTCACCATCATCTAACTCTTCAAACTTCAATTGTGGCATCATCTTACGTCCACCAGTTCCCTTGAATGCATTTACGACCTTATCTGTTTTATCTAAATACTTTTGTCCAAAATCTTTAAATTTCTCAGCCTTCTCTACATACTTACCATATTTTATGCCTGTAACGAATGGTTTCACAGTATCAATTACCTTATTTGCAACCGGCATTACTTTATTTTTAACAAAGTCGAATCCTTGCTTCAGTCCTTTGCCTATCTTGTTGAATATACCCAAAGCCATATTTGTTTCATCGTGAATAAAAATAGTCATCAACTAGTTTAAGTTTAACTTATTCATCCATCCAATTACTGGATCAGTAATCTTTTTCCTAACATTGTCAGCCACCTTAATTGCAGGCGCAATCACTTTTAATTTGGGAACGAAGTCACTTATTTCATTTAATGCATCAGCCTTCACAGTTGTAGCTTTATCTTTGTGGTTAATGTATGTTCTTACAGCTCTCAATGGTGCAAACAAAACCTTTTTGAATATCCCCCAAGCCATCTATCTTTTGGTTCAGTTGAAATTCTCAATAACTAATTTTTGTCGCAATAGCAAAACATGCATCGTACAAACAACGTTCAAGCAAAGAATCTTCCCACATACGGTAACGTATTAGACGGCTTCATGGGACTTAATTCAATCATACCACCTAATGACGGTACTCGTTCATTCATTCAATTATCACAAGACGCTTATGATGTTGCACTCCCCATCAGTGGAGAGAATACAGAAACAACAATCAAGATCACTCATCCATCTCATATGGTATCACAAATGTTGGTTTCAAATCCTCAAATCAAATGTTTCGTCAAATGAAAATCCTTCACAATGGAGTCGATACAGATTATCTCTCACAAGAATGTATACGTGAAGGTTTTGCTTACTCAAATCTTAAACCATCATCAGAGTAAATTGGTAAAAAGAACATCCATACCACATATGACGCCGTATGCAACTATTCACCTGAAGTATGTGGCATTTACATTTCTGCAACTGCATTCAAGAACCCAAGTAAGTCAACAACAGTTACACTAAAGACCTTAATCCCAATTTGTGACCTAATTGCTTTACAATCTTTCTCACTATACCCATCACAACTGATTGGAGAAATTGCACTTAAGGTGATTTTTTCGACTCGTGCAATGATTTGGTGTCAAGTCCCAACACAGGTTGTAATTGAAGCACACAATTTCATGAACAACACAAATCTTGCATTACCACAAGCTTATAAGGATTCAGCATATATCTATGATCGTTTATTCCACCAAATTGGGGACTCTGGCATCCTCATGGATGTTGATGCAGGACCAGACTATATCCCGAATAAGGTCACCCCTATTGTTACTTCATTTTCAGTTACACATTTCAAGAGTCAGTTAATGGGCTTTGGTGTTACACCTGAAACATTCCAAGCAATGGCTGACTACTTAAGCAGAACACCAATTTTATTGCCAGCTCAACAGCTTCAATACTTTTCATATAGTACTGTTCCAGACGCAAGTGGACTCAATGCTTCAGTCCAAATTGAATTTGATAACGTTGAATGTCTGACTCTAATGTTCCCAACTACAACTCAACAAGTCACTGTTTTCCAAAACCCAATGATTACAAATCTTCAAATGAATATCAATGAGAAACTATTTCCACCAAATCCAATCTCGACTAATACAGATATTTCACCTGAGTTCTTGGTTTACCAACTTAATGCATCAGATCTTGATGCAAATGGAACAAGTAAATTATCCTATAACCAGCACTCTAACTTAATGTGGTATAATAATGCTGGAACTAACGTCTGGGTATGTGAAGCAACGAGCACTGGAGAAAAGTGGTCTACTACTAGAGACAATGCCTCTACTGCATTCACTAGAACAACTGGCATGACTCATAAACCTGCTGTAGTGGAACCAACACTCGAACCTGCTAAAACAACCTTTGGACACAATCTAAACTCGACAGAATGCTATAGTAGTAGGTATCATACTAATTGTACAAGTTCATTACCCATTAATTCAGTAGCTAATGCTTCAACATGGGGAGCAATGAGAATAGTAAGAACAAGTTTAGCTCAAAATACATTTTGTGGATATATGTTTGGTAGAGGTAATGACCCAACAAACATGCCTAAAAATTTATGCGCCATATATTATGTATCAACAACAACAGACATCTATAAAGGTGAAATAAGAATTGGTATAGAAACAGATGCCTCTTCAAGCTCAACAACTTGTATTACATATGACACAGATACTAAAGAGACGAAGTTCCCAGCCAATATCACAGCACCCAACCTCACGGGAATATCCTATAATAATAATTTGGTAGAAGAAAAAATTACCAAATGTGTCCAAAAACTTATTCTCAAAAAGTGGATATGGTCAAATCACTTGTTTAATAAAGAATGATTTCTTCCATTGAAGTCAAAGTTTCCCCAATTAGAGCCGATTCTCATATCCAGAGTTCGATTAAACTTTTCTCATGTGAAATAAATAAATGGGATTTTTGCTATATGATATCATTTATTAACATTGTGCTAAATAATGGTTATAAAGTATTGAGTATTAGATTTCGCCCACTAATGTTGTTGAGATTTCTCTAAGAAATAATACAGAGGAATTCTATTGGTTTTTTTATTGGTTATTTACAAATGAAATTGAGAAAAAAATAGAAAAAAATGATTCGTAACATGTTTGATGGGGAAAAAAAATAAAAATTTTATTTTGAGGATAGTAATTTCCTGTTTTGCCGATACAATTCCTTTGAATTCTAATTCGATTTCTTATGATTGCTTTATTGATATCTATTTTAAAGCTGTATTCATATGGTTTGAATATAAAAACTCAATAAATAAGTTTTTGTCTTTATTTGTTTATTTTAAAAGGTTTGCCTCAGTAAGATCCTTGGAAAATGACTCCAAATGATACATTTCAAATGCTTTACCCAAAGAACCTCATATACGAAAATCTTCAATATCTTGTGAATGTAAAAAAACCAACTTAATAATAATCAATATCCTATTGTTTGAATTATTGCAATACTTTCTCGAAGTTGTTTGTATCATATCCTGTGATAATTTCATCACACATAATTTGGGCGACGACTTCTAATTGAGGAAACTTTGACTTCAATGGAAGAAAGCATTCTTAAAAAAGTGATGTGACAATATCCACTTTTTGAGAATAAGTTTTTGAATATGTTTTTGGGCACATTTGATAATTCTTTTTTCTACCAATAATTTCCTGTTACAATCCACTGATTACACTACGACTACGATAATTAGTAACCATCTTCATGTAAATCTTACCGGCATAACTTATAAATCTCTTATGGGAATGAGAGCTTATATAGGAGACCTGGCTACAGGTCAAGAAATGATGATTCAGGTTGGTAAGAATCATACATCAGCTATATCCTTTGTCTATAAACATAACGATACACAAGCCAGTTATGAATATTGAATAGATCACCCCGGAAGAGTTGCATACAGATGCTACTACGGATCCATCAAGACAGAACATGAGATAAGAGGCAACCTAAAAGTCTTTGGGACCATCACCGAAAATGCTTCTAAGACAATTACCCACTATACAATGTATGAAGGTGACCTTCAACCAGGGTACTTTGTCGAAACCACTGGTCAACTATTAAGAGGCCCCAATTCAAAACTCTC
>Ga0074193_1003186_pt1 | contig 12650 bp, 7 predicted proteins | sample EPASupsiteHSE605_FD_64523 | JGI IMG/M metagenome (GOLD analysis project Ga0074193, IMG submission 64523) | Bioremediated contaminated groundwater from EPA Superfund site, New Mexico - Sample HSE6-05 | ecosystem: Environmental > Aquatic > Deep subsurface > Groundwater > Contaminated ... | reverse complement strand
CATCATTTTTTCCCTGGGTGAAGGCTCACACATTTCGCTGGATGAAGATTCACACATCTCTCTTGCTGAGTCCTCTTCAAAGTCCATCATCATTTCCATATCAAGACCCTTTCCTTCAATACATTCGCGGGCCCGCATCATCTGGTTCATTAATCTCATCTGGGATTCGTTAGTTGCTGCTTCAGGATTCTTAAGGTTCATTGCATGAAGTTTCATTGCCTTTTCAAGCCAGAGAGTTGTAAAGTCAACGTTATCCTGGGAGAAACTGGCGTTTTCAGCCATCTCCATGTCCATATCTTCTCCTGCAAGGTGCCTGTTTGCACGCACCATCTGTGCCATTAATCTAATCTGAGACTCATTGGTTGCGATCTTCGGGTTCTTCATATGCATTGTATGAAGTTTTATAGCTTTATCAAGCCAGAAGTCGCAGCATTCAAGTCTCATAAGGGCTGACATGGCGTAAGGATGTTCATACTCTGCCGACATATTCTCTGCTGCTCTGCCCATCATACCCATATTCATTTTTTCCCCTGCAAGGTATTTTTTGGCCTGCTTCATTTCGTCCATCATTTTCATCTGAGACTCATTAGTTACCATCTTAGGGTTCTCAAGATGCATTGCATGAAGTTTTATTGCTTTCTCAAGATAGACACGAGCGTAGTCAAAGTTGGCCTGGGATGAACTTTCGTTATAGCAGCTTTTATTGGCTAATTTCTCTTTCATCATGGAACCTGTTATGGTTTCATTGCATGATTTTTCTTCCATCATTGACTTCATCTTTTCCTTGGAAGAAGTTTCATACATTTCGCTATTTTCACATTCTTTCGTTCCAGACTGCATCATACTTTTATTCTCGGGGCAAGGAACCATCTTATCCTTTTGTTCCATCAGTTTCCCCTGACCCATCGTGTTTCCTGCAATTGGTTGTACGATTGCGGTTACTATTATTCCTATAAGTACCAGTAATAATACTGGTTTCATGATTCCAGGTTTTACCATTTCATTCTCCCCACTTATTTCCCAAGTTTATTAAATTTAAAAAATTCCTACGCATATTCATTTATACGATTAATATAAAAATGTTATTATAATACGTATATTTCCAGAGTTAATATTCTGTAATCAAGAATTGAGTTTAAAAAAGGTTTAAGTGTATGTATTTTCTAACTTAACAACAAATATACTAATATGCTTATATATTACTCTAAATTGTCTAGTTTTTTAGTTTGAGCTAACAGTAATATCTTTGGACTCGAAAATGGGAGAAAAATTTATCCTCCAACAGTTAATTCTTTTCCAGCAGTTAATTCATTTCCAGCAGTTAATTCATTTCCAGCAGCGGTCGTTAGCTATTAAATTCAGTAATTAACTACTAGGACCCGGGTTTGCTGAAAACTTTTTACTCTTAAAGACCTTTCACTCTTATTTACCTCGAACTACAAGAAGAAGCGCTATCAAAACCGAACCTCCAAACCCAGTCAGTCCGACCCAGGAAAAAGTACCTCCGTTTAATAGGATATAAGTTGAGACAATAAGCAGGACAGCCAGGTAGAGTTCTTTTGAAAAAGTAATTTTCCTTGTTTCTTTCTGCTTTAATGAAAGAAACTTATCCCCCATTTCTTCCATTTTATCGGCTACTTCTCGAATCGCAGCCCTCAATTCAGCCTTTTCGTCCACTGGCTCGGTGGAAAATTCAAGATGAAGAGCAGCTCCTTTTGGAGTATTAAGCTTTTTATAAGCGTCCGTCAGCACAGGAATAGCAATGGTTTTAATGTTATATCTCGGATCGAGTTCCAAGCAAACTCCTTCTATAAGCAGGATTGCTCGCTGCAGGGTTGAGAATTCTCCTGGCAGCTGAATATCATATTTCAGGCCGAGCTTTGCATAATTGTCACTCTGCCTGCCCTCAAGCCCATAACTCTGGTTTGCAATCAGGCTGTCCATATCTTTCCTGAGCCTGTTGATATCTACATCTCGTGTATCAGCACCTCCGATTTTCAGGAAACCCTGGGTAGCTCCTTCCACATCCCTGTTATTGATGGCGTAATAAAACTCCAGCATGTGCTTTTGGAGCTCCTCACCAATACTGCCCACAGCCCCGAAGTCAATAAAGGCAATAATATCGTTTTCTTCAACCAGCATATTGCCCCCGTGAGGGTCAGCATGGTAAAAGCCGTCTATATAAACTTGTTTAAGATAACTTTTAGTGATAGTACGCGTATATTCCGATTTTTTGCTTTGAGACACAGGCATATTAATTATGTCCTTAATCTGGATGCCCTGAATAAATTCCATAGTAAGGACATTGACTGAACAGTATTCGGGATAGATTTTGGGCACGGACACATTTTTCACGTTCTTGAAATTGTCCTCAAAACGCCGCATATTGACAGCTTCGGTTCTCAGGTCAACCTCACGGGTAAGCATCTCCCGGATCTCAAGCAAGAAAGCATCGATATCAAAATTTCTCCCGAGACCGAGCACCTTTCTCATAACCGGCTTAAAATCATCCAGGATAGAAAGGTCAATATTTATAACGTCAATAAGATTCGGACGAAGAATCTTTACGGCAACCGGTTTGCCTTCCAGAACCCCTTTGTAAACCTGAGCAATCGAGCCGCAGGCAATTGGGTCCGTATCAAAGCTATCAAAAATTCCAATAAAAGATTTTGCTTTTCTCTCCCTGGAAGCCTTAAGTTCTTCTTCCGTTTTTTTTCGGTCTCGCTCCTCACGCGTCTCATATTCGCAAACACAGGCAAGGTCAAGAGATTCAGCCATTTCCTCAAAAGGTATCGGCTTAACCTTATCCTGAAGGTTTGCCATTTCTATAACATAAGGCTGTGGAACTAGATCAGGCCGCTTGCTCATGGTCTGCCCCATTTTGATAAAAGTCGGCCCGAGTTCCTCAAAGGCCTCTCTGAGTTTCACGGCCGTTTGCCTGTTTTCGAGATCAAAAGTACAGGTGCACTCAGGATTTGAGATGTAACTGGTGCGCAGATCCCGGTAGAGTTCAGGAATAAGATTGTATTTTAAAAGGACCCTCGTAACCTCAAGGTAGCGCTTTGTTTTCCCCAGCATCCGTTTATTTATTGGTTATTATTGTTTAAGATAATTTCTTCACGGCGAATAAATGAATTTAGGCTCTTCGTTGTTTTTTGTAGATAGTTTTTTGTGGATATCTTAACAATGTCCTTATAAAAACCAACGAGGTCTTGAATTGAAAATCATCTTATCCATAGGGAATGATGAAGAGCCTGAATTAAAATCTAAAGATAATTTTTTAAGATTCAGGTATTTTTTACGAACTTGCCTGGAATCTGCAAAATAGTTCCAAAAAATACACCGTCAAAGGCTGAAGAGCTGAAAAACATATGAGACAACATAGCCTAATTTCCTAAGATATCTTCAAAATATAACACTTTTCTGTTATCGTTTTTGAAGAATTATTAGGAAATTTTCAGTTATTATCTCAACTGAATCTCCGGGAAAATGGATACTGACAGAGTTAATGATTGGTTCAAAAACAATGTTTGGACGTGAATTTACCCTTCATTCTTAGAGCCCATCCCAAAACCTTGAATTTTGAATAATTGCTCTAATTTCTAACATGAAAATAGTATAATATATTGGGAAAGAAATTGGTTTTGGGATGAGCTCTTACTATGAAATTTATTCATTCGTTGTCGGTTAAGGAGTCTTTTCTCTCCATACTTACACTATATATTTGAGTATGATTTAACTTGAATAAAAATCGTCTTCAATAGCGTTATGAAGCTAACTATTTTTTATTTTCCACTCAGTTGTCGAGCATCCTGAAAGTAAGATTGCGTTTCCGATGAGTTTAATCCGGTAATAAAAAATGCTTTCCGGAAATTAGAGTAATAATCGTCGTATCTATCGCGTTTATGCGTATCGTTGAAAATTGCTTGCTGAGAATTAGGATAGGAATCGCTAATCCATTTAGCCATCTGCTTGTTAAAGTCCTGGTCTTTCGTACCAGACCACACCATGACTTCACCGGTGTAATTTGACCGATTAAGGCTAAAATGCGGAACTGAGATTATACCATCTGCGTTAGCTTTTAAAAAATCAGCAAGGATGACCCCGGTCCATTCATACATTAAATTTACTTCCTGAGGAGAAGCAGGATTATACTCCTTTAGATCTGCACCTATCAACTCATATATCCTTACCTTTACCTCCAGTTCGGAGGGAATGCCAATTATGAAATTAACTAAAGGAAAGTTGTAGGGGGGATTAATCCATTTTTTAAAATACAGATATTTATCCTTTAATTTCGACCCTTCAACCTGGCTTTCAACGATTCTGGTTTGTGATTTTTTATCACCTTCCAGACCTAATTTGAACATAGTAAATGCTAGAGATGTCCTTGTCTCATTCTGGGATAAAGCAAAGTAAAGTTTTGCGGCATCTGGATTTTGCTCGTATAAATTACTGGCAAAAGTTACGTTATGTTGTTGTGCTATATCTGGAGCTCCACTGAATTCAATAAGTGCACGAGAAACATGGGAACCGTATTTGTCCAGGTACTGCTGAACTAGAAATCCTCCACCTGATCCACCATAAAGCATTATTTTTCCATCAGGAGGAAGAAGTCCTTTTTTTTGCATATCCTGCCTTACGGCTTCTATATCCTCAATTTGTTGGGACGAGCCATATAATTTTAAAGCAAGATTGTAGTTGACTGTCCCATTTTTGTTGTAGATTTCAGGAAACAGTGTTGGACTAACTCCACGGTTACCTATAAGCACATACGAAAGGCCTCCAAGGTTATTTTCAAAATACTCAAAATCATCGGAAGAATTAATCATCCCCACCGCTTCCTGCTGGTTATCAAAAAGCCAGAAAATCACTTCCTGACCCTGCTTAAAGGCAGGGCTAAGGATATAAAAGTCCGTGAAATTTCCTTTGGAGGGGTCATTATGATCAATTGGCAACTGTAAATAGTAGTGATGGCTATCTGGTGGCATCTCTGGATAGTAACTTCCAGTAGCAAGTCTTGTAGCAGGAACGGCAGTAAATTCATTATATTCATAGCATCCATATACGAGGCTTCCCACAAAGACGATTAACACAATGAATTTAAAAAACTTGAAACCTTTTATTTTATACTTCAACTGGATAACCCCATCCATTATTAGTTTCATATAGAGATTGCACGTTCCATCTTCACATTCTATGGAGAATTCAAAATCCAATTTCCAGATTTTAGATGATTATATTTTGGAAAATTCCATTCCAGTGATTTTTATCATTTTGCTGTCTCTGCGTCTTAAAATCTGCGTCTTAATATCTGCCTCATAATAATACAACTCTATTGCCGTAAATAATAAAAAATCCTTACGGTCTTGCCCTTATTTTCCTGAAAACATCCCTAAAAGCCAGTTTTTTTGCTTCCTTAATAGTGAAACCGGCTTTTTCAATATTATTCACGGTATGCCGGGTTGTATGGTCCCCTAGCAGTAAAAACAGAATCGGATTAATTAAATGTTCTATGAAGTCAATAAAAGGGTAGTCGCTGTGAACATGCTCAAGAGCTATCAATTCTCCTGAAGGTTTCAGAACTCGCCTCATTTCCCTGAGAGCTTTCACAGGGTCAGGGATTGTGCAGAGAACAAAAGTTATGACCACGTAATCAAAACTGTTATCAGGAAATTCGAGATGTTCAGCATCCATAAGATAAAGAGTAATATTTTTCCTGCCTTCGGTTTTTTCACGAGCTTTCTGGAGCATTCCTTCGCTTTTGTCGATTCCTATCACTCGGCAATCTGCCGGGTAGTATTTCAGGTTTCTTCCAGTGCCTACCCCGACTTCCAGGACTTTTCCGCTCAGGTCTGAAAGGGCTTCTTTTCTCCATTCCCGAAAAAAGAAAAGTTCAAGAGGCAGGTCTATCAGTTCGTATATGGGTGCAATTCGGTTATACTTAGAGACAACAGACATCAGAAGAATTTACGCTTTCCTATGATTAGCTTTTTTGGAATATCGGAGGAAACTTAACAGATCAGTAATTAAAGATAAAAGTACAGAATGAGTATAAAAATAAGGAAAAACTCCAAAACTCATACTGAAAACGTAGAAAAACGTTAAAAGAGTAATCATTTACCCGATACTATATGTATGATATGATTAATTACAGGTAACTCTGGAAACCGATTCATATTTAACCGTTAGAAATAATACCACGCTACAAATCTTGCGACAAATCTTATCTTAAATCTTACAAAGAGTACTTCATTTAAGCCTCATGTTAAATCTTATAAGCCTCATATAAATCTTATAAGCCTCATATAAATCTTATAAGCCTCATATAAATCTTATAAGTCTCATATAAATCTTATAAGCCTCGTATTAAATCTTATAAGCCTCATATAAATCTTATAAGTCTCATATAAATCTTATAAGCCTCGTATTAAATTTTATAAGCCTCATATAAATCTTATAAGTCTTATATTAAATTTTATATTAGTTTCACAGAAAGTATTGCCGCAGACATTAAGGAAATACATTCATACAGATCATTTGAAAAGAAAAAAAGAAGAAACTCAGGAAGAGGAAACCCGATGAGCAATATTTTACGTAGAGGCAGGCTGGAAGCTGCCCAGGATGAGGAAATCTTACGTTATACCTCCTCTATGGAAGCTGACAGGTGGATTTTTGATGCTGATATCGCAGTTGACCTTGCCCATACAGTAATGTTGAGAGAGCAGGGCATTATAAATAGGGAGGACTGCAGCAAAATCCTTAGTGGGCTTTTGAAAATACGGGAGGAAGGAATGGAAAGGCTTGATTTCAGCTATGAAGACATCCACATCTCCCTTGAGTCAAGACTCATCGATATGGTTGGAGAAGATGTTGGAGGCAGAATGCATTCAGGGCGTTCCAGAAACGATGAGGTTGCGACCTGCATCAGACTGGTGCTCAGGGAAGAGCTGACCGGACTGCTTGAAGAAATCCATGAGCTAAGGCAAACGCTTCTAACGCTTGCGGAAAAACATACCGAAACTCTCATGCCTGGTTTTACTCACATGCAGCATGCCCAGCCAACAACGCTTGCTCATCACCTCTGCGCTCACGAATCTGCTCTTGGCAGGGACTTTGACAGGATTCAGGACGCTTATTCCAGGGTAAACCTCTGCCCTCTTGGAGCTGCCGCTTTTGCGTCCACGGGTTTTAACCTGAACAGGAAAAGAACCCGGGAGCTTCTGGGCTTTGACGGCTTACTTGAAAACTCAATGGACGCGGTCAGTACCAGGGACTTTCTTATTGAATGCGCCTCAGGATTTACAAATCTCATGATAAACCTGAGCCGTATGGCCGAAGAACTTGTGATCTGGTCTTCTTCCGAATTCAATTTTATAGAACTTGACGACACGTACGCTTCTACTTCCTCAATCATGCCGCAAAAGAAAAATCCTGACACTGCCGAACTCATGCGCGGAAAAACAGGAGTAGCTGTAGGTGCACTTATGTCCCTGATTACAATCTGCAAGGGGCTTCCCTTAAGTTACAACCGGGACCTTCAGGAAGCAACTCCAAACATCTGGCGGTCTGTAGAAACAGTAAGGGCTTCAGTAAGGGTCATGGGAGGGATGACAGAAACTATGAAAGTCCATCCTGAAGTGCTTTCTGCCCAGTCAGTTACAGGTTTTACAACTGCTACCGAACTTGCTGATACCTTTGTCCGGGAAACCGGAATTCCTTTCAGGACTGCCCACCAGATCGTCGGAATGCTTGCAAGAGAGATGGAGAGACCCACTCTGGAAAAAATCGATTCAGTAGCCGAAATTGTGCTGGGCGAATCTCTTTCAAGTCGGGGGCTCACAGAGAAAATGGTAAAAGAAGCCCTTAATCCGGTTTCGAATGTAAAGAGAAGAAAAATCGATGGCGGACCCGCTCCCGAAGAAATGCGAAATTACCTCTCGAAAAGGCAAACCGAGCTTGAACTTAATAGACAGGAAATTGCAACCATGAAGGATATTACAGACTCGGCTTTTGAAAATCTGCTAGCAACCGTTAATGAGTACAGGAAAGCTTGAGCTATAACGAATCAAAGTTCATGTTTAAGTAGACTCAATGTCAATGAACTAAGTGTTAATCTCGTATTAATATTAGATTGACTTCTTAAGCTCAGATTAATGTTAGATTGACTTCTTAAGCTCAGATTAATGTTAGATTGACTTCTTAAACTCAGTATTAATGTTAGATTGACTAATTAAGCTCAATATTAATATCACATTGATCTCTTAAACTCAGTATTAATCTTATTAACACTACTTTGACCCCTCAGTATCACGCAAAGTGCATAATATTGTAAATAGCCAGGTGTTATACAAGAATGTCTGGTATGATACTGGAATACCGAGTATCTACGTAATATTTCAAAAAAGTCGTTATAAAAGGGATTATTTATGGAATTCAAACAGGGCGACCGGGCACGTATTGAAAAGAACGGCACAGTTTACGAAGGCAAAGTGATGCCGTCCATGGAAGGACATATTACAATAAAAATGAACAGCGGTTACAATGCCGGTTTTTTCACGGATAATGTAAAGATAACTCTTCTGGAAAGCAATGGAGAAAACACAAACGGAGATCTGAACGGCAGGAAAGAATCCAAAATGATAGAAGAAAATATCCCAAAACCTGGAAAAAAGCTTCCAAAGGTCGCGATTCTTTCCACAGGCGGAACAATTGCCAGCAAAATCGACTACAGGACTGGTGCAGTAACTTCCCAGTTCACTGCTGACGATATCCTTGCAGCTATCCCTGAACTCAGAGAGATAGCCGATTTCAAAGGCAGGGTAATTTCAAGCATTCTCTCGGAAAATATGGACTCCGAATCCTGGCAAAACCTTGCCCGTGCCGTTGTGGAGGAAATTGAGGCAGGCGCCGATGGAGTAATCGTAACTCATGGAACAGACACCATGATGTACACGGCTGCAGCTCTTTCCTTTATGATTGAAACGCCTGTACCCATTGTTCTGGTAGGTTCCCAGAGAAGTGCAGACCGTCCGAGCAGCGACAATGCCATGAATGCGATCTGTGCAGCCCTTGTTGCTGTTAGTGATATTGCTGAAGTTTCGGTTGTTATGCATGGGACGACCTCAGACAATTTCTGCGAGATCCACCGCGGAACGAAAGTCAGGAAAATGCATACTTCCCGCAGGGACGCTTTCAAATCTATAAATTCACTTCCAATAGGGATTGTAGATTACGACACAAGGGAAATAACAACTTTCATTGATTATATAAAATCTGGAGAAAGACCTCTCAAATTCAAACCAGGCATGGAACCAAAATGTGCCCTTATTAAGTTTACACCCGGTTCGGGTCCTGAAATTCTTGACCATTACATTGACAGAGGGTACAGAGGACTGGTTCTTGAAGGCACCGGTCTTGGTCACGTTTCTACTAAGTGGATTCCAAAAATCCGGAAAGCTACGGACGCAAAAATGCCTGTTATAATCACATCCCAATGCCTTAACGGCAGAATCTGCGACCGCGTCTATGACACAGGCCGTGATATGCTGAAAGCCGGTGCAATCGAAGGAGAAGATACCCTGCCCGAAACAGCGCTTGTTAAACTTATGTGGGTGCTCGGCCAGACCGATGAATTTGACGAAGCTATTGAAATGCTAAGTGAAGATCTCAGTGGAGAAATTACGAAGTGCTGTTTTAAGTAAAAGAAGATCCGCTTTTTTCATTTTACATTTCTTTCTCCATTTACATTTCTTTCTCCATTTACATTTCTTTCTCCATTTACATTTCTTTCTCCATTTACATTTCTTTCTCCATTTTACATTTCTTTCTCCATTTACATTTCTTTCTCCATTTACATTTCTTTCTCCATTTACATTTCTTTTTCCATTTCATTTTTCGGTCTCTGTTTTTTCCACTTCTTTTACTTACGTCTCGCTTTCCTATGTTTTATTTTCTATTTCATTTGCCAGCTCCGAGTTTTGAGTGTAAGCTATTTTTTTCTCGCTGTAAAATGTTAATTATAATGGCAGAAGAGATTTTTTCGGAACAAGACGATCTGTTTTCAATAAAGCGTTTTTCCATGTTCCGCATCCAGAACATTTAAACTCCATTTCCCTGTTTTCCGCAATCCCTGCTTAAAAGTTATTTTTCAGTCCTGGATTCATTATTATAAAGGCAGCCAGAGGTAAAAAGTCACTCTTTTCAATTCCCAGATCTGTATGAAGTATGAAGAGTATATCGTACAGACCTGTGGTGAAATTATAATTAATTATCTATGTAATCTATAAAGTTCACTTTGTTACTTTATATTGGAGTTTTACCTTACTCAATATATTTAAATAACAAAAAGTTAAATGTACAATGTTAACAAGTATCACGTTAACTATTGTCAGGATATTTTTCAGGAAGGTGTGTAGATGTTAGGAATAGATGATCCGTATATCTGGCTTGGGTATCTGGCCAGTATATTAAGTGCACTGGGATGTTTGGTTTATGGGGCTTATTACTGGAAAGAAGGGGATGAAGCGAAGACAGTAAAGAGCAGCAGTAAAAAGACAGTGACCCAAGACGGTGACCCAATACCGGCAAACTTGGAATAAAATCAGGATTTGTTTAAAAGTTCAGGTTAAATCGAGCTTCTTAGTAAAGCCTGAAAAAAACAGCAACGAACTATTTTGGAATGATCTATTATGGCAGTCAGTATTTCAGTTCTTATCTTATTTCTTATTGTATATCTTGGAGCCACTTTCTACGTCGCCTACCTGGGATACAAGAAGAACTCCCAGACCGAAGGGTATATGCTCGCTGGCCGAGGCGTGCATCCTGCAATTATGGCTCTCTCTTACGGAGCTGCATTTATCAGCACTTCCGCGATTATAGGGTTCGGTGGAGTAGCCGCATCTTTAGGAATGGGACTTTTGTGGCTCGTATTTATGAATATCTTTTTTGGAATCTTCATAGCCTTTGTGGTGTTCGGGCCTCGGACAAGACGTATGGGGCTAAATTTGGGAGCTATAACTTATCCAGAGTTTATTGGAAAGCGTTTCCAGTCAAAGTTCATTCAAGCTTTTTCCGGGCTTCTGATTGGAGTTTTCATGCCTCTTTATGCTTCCAGCGTTATTATCGGAGCCGGAAGATTCCTTGAGACAACACTGGGAGTAAATTATAACATTGCTCTTGTAATATTCACGATTATTATTGCTTCTTACGTGATTAAAGGCGGCCTTCTCTCAGTTATGTATGTTGATGCTATGCAGGCTATTCTGATGATATTAGGAATGGGTTTTCTACTTATTTACACTTACAATATGCTTGGAGGAGTTACTGAAGCTCACCAGGCTCTTACAAACATGGCAAACCTTGTTCCTCCTGCCCTTGTAGCTCAGGGACACCAGGGCTGGACTTCTATGCCGGCATTTGGCTCCCCTATATGGTGGAATATGATTTCCACAATTATAATGGGAGTAGGAATCGGAGTACTTGCACAGCCTCAGCTTGCGGTCAGATTCATGACTGTAAAGGACGACCGCTCTCTAAAAAGAGCAGTTGCCATAGGAGGTCCTTTCCTCCTTATGATGGTAGGAGTCGCATATGCTATTGGAGCTCTTTCCAATGTATATTTCTACAGGACAATGGGCAAGATATCTCTTCAGGTTGTCCCTGATGGAAATACTGACCTTATAATGCCCACGTTCCTCAACCACGCACTGCCTGAGATGTTTGTAGCAATTTTTATGCTCTGCCTGCTTGCAGCTGCAATGTCTACTGCAGCCGCTCAATTTCACACAATGGGCACAGCAATAGGATACGACGTTTACCAGCAGAGTATAATGAAAGGCAAGTCTAAGGCAACCGTCCACGTTACAAAAATAGGAATCGCCTTTACAATCCTGGTAGCAGTTATTCTGGCATATATCCTGCCTGGAAGCATTATCGCCAGAGCAACTGCGATGTTCATGGGTCTATGTACGGCTGCCTTCCTACCCCTGTTTATTGGAGCACTTTTCTGGAAGCGCACTACAAAAGCAGGAGCAACTGCAAGCCTTGTAATAGGATCTTTAAGCAGCCTCTTCTGGCTGACTTTTGTCCATGCAAAAGAAGCAGCACCTCTCAAGATTTGTATGGCAATCTTCGGCAAGGAAACTTTACTTTCAGGTACCTGGACCCTTGTGGACCCAATCCTGATTGCAACACCACTCTCTTTCCTTGCCCTGGTTGTGGTAAGCTTTGTGACACCTCAACTTTCACCTGAATTCCTGAAGAAGGCTTTCAGGCTAAGGTTTGAAGATGAAGAAGAAAACTTAGAAAAAGTGTCAAGCAGTACAGCGGATTCGGCAGACGTTTAAAGTCTGCACCTTATTTCCGTCTTTATAATTTTATTTCTTATTTCATTTAACTTGGATCATTAGTTCTTTTTTATTGGCAGTGTGTCAATTTTTCCACAAAATTATAAATCTCAAAGATTACTGAGTAAAAAGTCATATATAATTATTAATTATTTCATAATATACAAAATTTGATTTCAAATTTTCAGTAAATTCACGACATTGCCGAAAAATTAGTCATGGTAAGAAAATTATATGGATTATCTTAATATGATACTATTTTTAGACCACATAGTTTCCATTTTGTGAAATTATCCTTTGTAG
>Ga0074193_1003184_pt1 | contig 12657 bp, 7 predicted proteins | sample EPASupsiteHSE605_FD_64523 | JGI IMG/M metagenome (GOLD analysis project Ga0074193, IMG submission 64523) | Bioremediated contaminated groundwater from EPA Superfund site, New Mexico - Sample HSE6-05 | ecosystem: Environmental > Aquatic > Deep subsurface > Groundwater > Contaminated ... | reverse complement strand
ACGGGTATGTGGAGCAAGGGGTGCTTATAAAGTTGGGCAGAGGCAATCAGACGGAATACAGACGGGCCCCGCAACCGGCAGCCGGCGAAAAATAATGACAGGTGACAGATGCCGGTGATCCGTCACCTTGTATCTGTCACTCCTTGTTCCCCCATCAACAAAGGGTTCTGACCCTAAAAGTGAGAAGTGGTAGATAAAAATTGGATTCTTATTTATTATTCGAAAATTTATGGATAGAAATCATATTGGCATTTGTGGTTTTAGCGGTATGGGACTGAATGTTACTGCAGACGACAAACTTATCAAAGCGGTTACAACTACCAGTATTATGATATGTACCGCACAATGGCAAAAGGCATGAACAATGCTACAGGCAAACAAAAGTAGTTTTCCTCCTACTTTTGTTTCCCGACAGCCGAGTAAGCAAAGGGAGTTTTACCCTAAGCTTCTCACTTCATCCTTCATTGACAAGATGGACTTATCCGACATGTCACGAAGAAAGTTTAAGAAAATTTTCCCATGTTTGTTCTTTCCATACGAAGTCGGAAAGTGTAACCTAGAAAGTCAAAGCTTCTATCAGAATGTTCTTCTACACTATCAGCATCCTTGCAGTATACAATGCGGGTCTTTTCTTCATTCAACTCTAACTCATACTATGCACCACTCCATCATCAGCATAATCCTTAAGATAGAATCAATACTTTTGTAATAGCTGAAGCATTCTCTCGTCCAACTGATGACCGTACCACTCTTTATACTTTACATCCTTTCTATTGGAATCGAGCACACCAAAATCTCCACGAAAATTCCATAATGCGTAGCCAATTTGATGCTCGGTAAAGATACTTAGCTGATCTTCAAACCAACGAAGAAATACGTCGTGGGGTGTTTCCCGGTAACAACCGCACTCTCCGCAATGTACTCCAACTCCGCTTTTAGCCAGATCAAGCCAAGGTTTGTAAAACGCTTGCAACACCTCTCGATTAAATGTTTCTCCATTAATTACCCCAGGCCACTCAACCGCGGGCGAATCGTCCAAATTTTTCCAAACCCACGAAGCTCGGTAGTGAGATATGAAATGAGGGTAATACCCCCGGCAGCTCTGTGCCAAAGGAAGATCGTTCAGCTCCGGAACAACAAACGAGCCTCCTCCATTTCCATCGGCAACAACCAGTCGACTTTTGTTCTGTCCTTTGATAACCCGCAGGCAACCCTCGGCAACTTGTCTGTAAATAGCTCCTTCTACCGGAGGTTTCTGTGTATGCTGATCGTTCATGTTCACCGGTGCACAGGGTTCATTCAGTAAATCGAAACTAAGTAGTTTGGACGAAATACCTCTATAACGTTTTGCCCACATTTCCCAATGGGCATACAGTGCTTCCTGTGCTTCATTATCTCGCCACAAATTATAGGGCTCATTAAAACCTGCATTGATGCAAAAACCTGGAGCGCGGTGCAGATTCAAACTTACATGCAAACCGTGCTCGTTTGCTTTTGTTATCAGATGATCTACTCTTTCGATGGCTGATTCATCAAACTGAAGAACCTCCTCTTTTGTAATTCTTTTTTTAGGATCACCCTTAGGATCAAACTGCAGGTAAGAGGGGTATGCCATTGGAATACGAACAAAATCAAAACCCCAGTCGGCCATCCATTTAAAATCGTTTTCGGTAGTCTGAGATGCGTTCCAATCATTAGGACCCCGTTTCACAGGAGAAAAGAAATCGAGTAAATTAAAACCTCTCCACCTGGGGAGTTTATTAACCTCCGAAAAAGTATTCATTACATCGGCCAATGCAAAATCAGGCTTTAGCGCTCCCACAACAGAGGCCGTACCTGCCATCTTCAAAAAATCTCTACGTGTTATCATACTAACTAGTTTAAAAGAAACCTATTTATTAAAACAAAATCATCGGGCCCAAATAAACTTGGATACCCACCATTCTCTTTTTAATTTCTATAGTAATTATGAAATTTGATTGATTAGACTTAATATATCAAGTTATCGCTTTCTGGTATTACATATTTACAAGAAGCTGCATCCAATACTAAAATCCAATCTACCATTTCACCTGGAGCCGGATGATTGAATAAACATATCCCCTTATTATCAAAAACCCCAATTTTACGCGATTTTCCATTTCTCGGATTAAACCACCATGCTACGACTTTATCATCATTAATAACGCCCATATTTATACTAAAAGAACGTCCCACAGGAGCATAGACCATAGCATAAGTCCCTTTTGAATCTTTGGTAGCAACAAAACGATACCTTCCTCTACCAGGAATCGAAGTCTCAACTTTATCTTTAATAATAACGTCATCAGTTGGAACACGTGAAAAATAAGGTCTGGATAAAAGAAGCTGTTTCGCATATTTCATTTGGGAAGATCCTGGCTGTTCCAAAGCTTTTTGCCAAGACATCAAAGGGTTGTTGATTGCTTCATTCCTTGTCGGATTATACATTTGCCATATAGAATGATGTCCATAGGTATGCCCACAGGCTCCATCAAATAAATTCCAATACAAAGCCCGTCTACAATCCATTGAAATAGTATGTCCAAATTTATCAGGATTAAATGCTACTGGATGATCTTCATATACAGGTTCGGAATCCATTACCGGCTTTACAGGGGTAAGCCCATAATCGTCCAGGGTCTGACTATAACGCCAATATTCAACTTCATGCCCGTTCTGTCTCATATTAAAATCCAACCAATCTTCTTTATGAAAATAAATAGCAGATCCATAACCGCCCCCAGGATGAAATGAACAAAGATGACTCCCATTATCTCCGGTATCAAGTCCTTTAGCCATTGCCCTAATAATTTCTTTCATTTTCTCATTTTCAGGGATACGATCTCCCCCTAAAACCCATATTATATCAGAATTACGATATCTTTTCCCTAAAAAACAACCATACTTTTCTGCATTCTCTACATTAAAAATAGATTTCTCTTTATCATGCCAATAGCTTCCCCAAGTTGGCAACATGGCAATGACAAGTCCTAAAGAATTAGCCTTTTCAACAACATAATCAACATGGTCCCAATAGTCGTTATCTTTTCCCGGAGAGAGTAAAGGTTTTGCAGGATCTCCATTTTCAAGAGGCAGATAACCATACGCATTAGGAGTATTAATACCATCCAATTCGGCTAATGCAACCGCCTGAATTACTGTAAAGCCTTTAGAAGCCCTATCATTGAGATAGAAATCAACCTCTTCTTTGTTTAATCTGTGGAAAAGTTCCCAAGCCGTATCACCCAAATAAAAGAAAGGTGTGCCGTCTTCATACTGCAATAATCTTTTATTTTCAGAAACTTGTAGCTTTCCATGATTCTTATCTTTTGCACTTACAAAAGGGGATGAACATCCCAATAGAGATAAAACAACTAATAATTTCAAGCATGAATCAAGAATTCCCATAACTTACTAGATTTTTAATTATAAACATAAAAAATACAATTAGCAAACCACACAAAGTATTGTGCTAGTATATCCAATCAGAACTGGTCAATCGGCTTGAAGGCTCCATACCAATCAGATGGAGCGTATTTCCAATTAACACTTTTTTCTACAACCTTTGGAGCTCTTTCCGGAACTAAATCGAATTTGTTTTCATCACGATATAAAACATTTCCAAGTGTGTTCCCTTCTGGCAGAAATTCAATTAATAAAGCGTCAAATTGACCTTTTCTGCTTTGCCTGTTCTTAACACTTTCTATTAAATTTTCTTTCGCAACAAAATTTTTCTTTTTCAAACGATTTGAAATCAAATCTGAATCTTCATTAAATCCGAATTCATAATCCCATCCCTTGTCACAAATATTTCTATAAATATAAATATCTTTGAAATTCTGTGACAAGATATCAATACTTCCAACGCCACCACTATAAACATTAGAACTTCCACACCGATAGAATGTATTATTATAAATGTGGATATCTGTCCGTAAATTATTACCGCCCCACATGCCAAACAAAATCCCCGAAGCCGTCATCTTATAAATCAAATTATGGTGAAAACGTATGTTACGCAACTCAGAGTTTTCTCCCTCTACGCTTATAGCAAATCCCCAAAAACAGTTATATGCAATATTTCCATACAACTCTATATCTTCCAGTAATCCAAACCAAGCATCTACATAATAAGCTTGACGCGGTAAATCATTCACCCGATTATCGTGAACTTTTCCATGGCGGGAAACTTCCTTACAATCGATTCCTTCCTTATGACAATGATGCACATGATTATAAGCAATCTCAAAATACCTTGCACCACAAACAGATATCGCTTCATGAGGAGCCTCTGATCCAGCTTTTACACCCTCAACCCTATAATCTAACTCATTGGCACCTGTTATCTCACAATGTGTTACCTGTACCGAATCCACATACCAAACACCAACACCTGAATTATAACTACGGTGCGATGCACAGCCGTCCAATATAATTTTACTGGCGGGACTTTTACGCAAAGCATTAAAAAAGGTATTTGACCCTCCACGCAATATGAAACCGGCAGCATATGAATTCTGTACTGTGATATTCTGCCATTTTATATAGGAGACATTTTCTATCTGGACTAGACCTTCATGTAAATGAGAAAAAGCGATTTGCTTTCCATCCCGTTTTACATATTGCAGTCGGCTTCCATCAATAATCACTTTTTCTCCATCCATTGCACGATATACAATCCACTTACCTGGTATTCCCGAATGCTGCGGTCTGATTTGCTCAGTAATATAATACAAACCGCCACGGATAATAACTGTATCACCTGCTTGAGCTACCAAACAGGCCTTATGTATCGAAGCTAGTGGCATGGTAATTGTTCCATTATTCGCATCATTTCCTTCAAGCGAAACAAACCACTCTCTTGCTTGTATCTGAAAAGCGACAAAATGCAACAGTATTATAATGAATACGCATCTTGCAATATAATAAGTCTTCATAATAGTTATTTATTTTATTTTGAATAATTGATTTTACAATCTCACAATAGACAACATTACCCAATCCATCTAAATTATTTGCCACACTATTTCATGAATATAAATAATTATCTATTAGCACGTTAGATTGCATTCGTTTCATTTAGTTAGTCACCAGAGATTTTAGAAATAAATGTATATCTGCCAGAAGGTACTTTGTATATTGCATAACCATCTTCATATCCTACATACTTTACATTAACATCCTTATGAGTTATGTTTTCATCTTTTGATTTAACAAAAACTAAAGCTGTAGTATTTACCGGTATTTCTACACTTAATCGATAATCATTTCCTTCAATACTCCAATCTGAAGCAATATTCCCTCGAATTGATTGATACCCCCCCTTAGCCCAGTACAAACCTTTTACTGGTTGTGGCTTAATTACTATCTCCTTAAATCCCGGTTTACTTGGGTTGAGCCCTAAAATTGAGCGATAAAACCATTCCTCAGTAGAACCAAACATTGGATGATTCTGCGATGAACCATTCTCAGGATATTCCCAAGATTCCCATAAAGTAGTAGCTCCCTGAGATATCATATAAAGCCATCCAGGATAGTCTTGATTATCAACTAAAGAATATGCAATATCATTTAGATTATTTAATCGAAGCACATCGAAGCCCATTTTACAAGCAAAAATACCTGTAGAAATATGATAATTATGGCGCTTATACTCCTTTAATAGCCAATCAAGTGTTGCATTGTAATCGGGTGTCAAGTTATAATACAAAGCCATAGCTTGAGCAGCTTGTGTACCATTATCTATTCTTCCAGTAGAAGGAACATAATATTTTGCAATTATCCGTTTTCGAATATCACTGGCCATACGAGAATATTTTTCTTCATCCTCCTTTTTATCTAATATTGACGCAAACTCCGCTATGAGGGATATATGTGCATAGTAGAAAGCTGAAGCAGAAAAAGCTTCGGCACGAGGATCTAAAGCATTATGATCTCCAATATCCCAGTGAAACAAACCTCCATTTGCCCTACTTTCTATAAAATTAACCTGCTTCATTAATGCTGGATAACAATCCTCAATTATTTCTTTATCACCATAAAATTCATAAAGTTGTTTCTGAACATAGGAAAATGCTAACTGCCATCCAAGTGGGCCAGACTCACCTCCTATACCTCGGTCAACAATGCCAGTAAATGGAGCAATTTCGGTTATTCCCCCTTCAGGCGTTTGATCATTTATAAAGTCTCTGGCTGTTTTTCGGTAAAAATTTGCCATATTATAATTATAAATAAATGATTCGGAAGTAGCAACGATATCTCCTCCGTAACCCATTTTTTCTCTTCCCGGGCAATCTGACTGAACACTGAATAAATTACTTAAAAAGGTTCTTTTATTTACAGTATGTAATTTATTAAATGATTCATTAGAACATGTAAAATTGCCATTTACTTCTACATCGGCACACATTCTGACTCCAACAATATCCTCTTTCGAAAGTTTCCCTGGATAATTAAATACCTCAATGTAGCGAAATCCATGAAAAGTGAATCGAGGCATATATTCTTCAATACCAGAGCCTTTCAAAATGTATGAATCTTCTTGAATTGCATTATCAGGAGCACCTGGCCCCCCCTTTATATTCCACATACTTTTAATATGTCCTGCTGTAGTGGTATACCAGTTTAAAGTACTGTCAGCTTGAATATTTTCGCCATATCTTAAAGTTATTTGAAGTCCTCGTTTGCCTTTGACTCGAATTTTAGCAACACCTGCAAAGTTGATTCCCATGTCCACCATCCAAGTATTTAATTTAGTTAACCATATTTTTGGGGGTACTATTAACTCTTTTGTTTTAACTGCGGGTTGCATCTGAGGTATTAATCTACCGCTTGGACCTTTCTCTATTACAGCTTTTTGCCAATCATTTTTATTACATTTTTTTGTATTCCAGTTTTTTACCTCTAAACGAGCATCCATCTTTTCTCCCAAATAAACATTATTTCGGACAATCGGTCCTTTTGCTGTTAACCAATCTGCGTTTGTAGAAATTACTTCATGCGAACCATCTACATAACGTAATAAGAGTTGAGCTTTTAAAATAGGACGACCTGTTTCCTGATGATCTCTTAAATTGTAACGTCCAAATAATTTTAACGGTAAAGGATTATACCAACCATTACCCAACATAACACCAACTACGTTTACGTCTTTTTTTATCAACGAAGTAACATCATACGTAACATAAAGAACCTCTTTTTTATGCGAAGTCCAACCTGGATCCAATATATGATCTCCAATGCGTTTTCCGTTCAAGTAAGCTTCATAATATCCAAGACCACAAATATAAAGTCTAGCACTTTCGACCTTTCTGGTTACATAAAAGTCTTTGCGAAATAAAGGCATTCTATCATCTTCATAAAAGTCCTCGTCACGGCTGTATTGTTGCCTGCCATCACCAATCCATTTTGCTTTCCAATCACTTTCAGAAAGCATAGCTGTTTCAAACCAAGCCACATTACTCCATTTAGAGATTTGATCCTGTTTATCATAAACGCGAACCTTCCAATAGTACCGATTAAAAGGTAATAAATTGGAACCTCTATAAGAAATATGAATATTATCTGATGATAAAATTTTCCCACTAGTCCAAAAATCTCCAATATTTTTATTTAATAGCTCTTCACTTGAACTTACTAAAATCTCAAATGCAGTCTGAGAAACATCATTTAAATCTGAATATAACTGCCAACTGAGCCTAGGGTAAGATTTTGAAATACCTAACGGATTCTCAATATACTCACATGTAGTATTATAAACTTGAATTGAGCCATAAAGGGATGATAGATGAAAAGAAAAGAGCAGAATAATTAATAATTGTTTTTTCATAAAAATAATTCTTTCAAAGTTGAAATGTAAATTTAGAAATAATGAATATTGTTACTTAAAACTTTCAACCTGTATATGTTAGAAAAAAACCACAAAAACGAAAATGGGTAATATTCTAAAGAGATAGGTTCAAAATCTAAAAAAACTTATATGTGAATTTTAAGGCAACCGATTTAATATCATCAAATTTGTTCAATATTTGTTTAATACAACTAATATGAAAATTGTTATTTAATTGAAAACAAAGCAATGCCCTCATTAATTTAATATTTTTTATTATTTTTGTGTAATTAAGTTTAACTACAAAACAATGAATAAGCTTATTTATTTAATAATCATACTACTATACCAGCTAAATAGTATAGCTGAAAACTACAAGTTCTACACTATCAACAATGGTTTGTCTAGCAGTCAGATTAGTTATATAACTCAAGATAAAGAAGGATACATTTGGATAGCAACGGAAGATGGCTTAAATCGTTTCAACGGATATGATTTCACAATATTTCGAAATATTCCTGGAGATTCAACCTCAATCCCTCACAATCATATTCGCTGTATTTTTGAAGACAATAAAAACCGATTATGGATTGCAACCATTGGAGGACTTTGTATATACGAAAAATCGACCAATAAATTTCATTCATATCACATTCTTTCGTATGATAAATCGGAAGAATACACCCAATTTTATTATATCATTCAAGACAAAGAAGGATATATTTGGATTGCTGCTTCTGGAAACGGAGTTATTCGTTTAGATCCTGACAGTGGAGAATGTCAATATTTCAACACAACCAACTCTGGTATTTGCAGTGACCACATTAACATTATTTATGAAGACACATTTGGTAATTTATGGTTTGGATCGGGACAAAATGGCATTAGTATTTATAATGTTGCTAACGGTGTTTTCCGTACATATAACCAGTTTCCATGCCATAATAATAGTGAAAAATCGAATATTATTACCTCCATCTGCGAAGACAGTAAGAAAAATATATGGTTAGCGACACTAACGAGTGGTATTTGTATATATTCAGTCGACAAGAAAACGTTCACACCGTTAGATAATTCATTCAAAAAGAACAGTTTCCTTCATAAAGATCGCAATAATAACATTTGGGTTGGGTCCATGGGGCATGGGTTTAGCATCTACTCTGAAAAAACAAATAATTTTACTAAAATTCCTCTTAGCCTACTTTCAATTGATATAACACATTCAAAGGTAGACAATATCTTTGAAGATAAACAAGGAAATATCTGGATGGGTGTGTATTTAAAAGGGTTACTACGTCTTTCTCCGGGCAATAATCTTTTTACCCATTACGCATCAAATACATATGCTCAAGACGAAACAATTCCCGAAGGAGCAATACAACCCCTTTTTTCTGACTCGCAAGGAGACATTTGGGTAGGTGTTGATGCCAAAGGTCTGTACAGGTTAAATGCAGACAAAAAAATAACAAACAAATATCCACTGAGTAACGAACAATCTTTTTTCAACGATATTCCAATTTCTATCTTAGAAGATTCAAAACAAAACATATGGATAGGAACTTATTTGGGAGGAATAATACACTATAATCGAAAAAAAGATTTGTTCGATTTCTCATTGAATCTAGGCAAAGCTCCGGATGGGTTGTCCGCATCCAACATTAAAGATATAGTGGAAGATAGAGATGGCAAACTATGGATAGCCACTAATGGTGGGGGTGTAAACATCTATGACCCTAACAAAAAAAAATTCGAATATCTTCGTAAAGTGGAAGCAGATAACAACCCGAATCAACTAATTGACAATTGGTGTAATCGAATATGTATAGATGACGATAGCCTTTATTGGATCGCTACCTATAGAGGTTTAAGCTTGTATGATGCCAAAAATAAAACATTCACTAATTACTCTATAAAGAACAAAATGTTACCGAATGATGCAGTGCTTGCTTTACACAAAGATCATGCAGGGTTTTTATGGATTGGTACTCAAAACGGTTTAGCACGTTTATCTAAAGATAGACGAAAAGTAGATTTTTTCCACATAAGTAATGGACTTCCCAATGCAATGGTTACAGATATCACAGAAGATCCATCTGGAAATCTGTGGATTGTTACAAAAACAGGATTAGCCGTTTATCATCCAGAAAATAACACATTCACAAGATGGTCTTCAGCTGATGGCTTACAAAATTGTGAATTTATGCTTAATTCTCTCACAATAACAAAGCAGGGAGAATTCTTGATTGGGACAAGTAATGGATTTACAGGATTCTTTCCTCTGCATCTCAATAATCTTAAAGAAAACCCTATTCATCTATACTTTGCTAATCTGTATTTATACAACGAAAACATAGGTGTTAATACTTCATCTTTATCCCAAAAGACAATTGACAATTTAAATGTATTATCCTTAAAATACAATCAAAGCAGCTTTGCAATTGAAATATCTGCTATTGAATTTCTTTATCCAGAGAAAGTGCATTACGAAGCTTACTTGGAAGGATTCGACAACCAGTTTTATCCAGTTAAAAACCGTTTAATTACATATACAAAGTTAGCTCCTGGAAACTATAAGTTGCACGTTAAAGCCTGGATAAACGACAAAGATCAGGCATTGGAGAGAATACTTAAAATTCAAATAAATCCACCTTTGTGGGCCACAATTTGGGCTAAACTAGCCTATCTTATCATCTCCGCACTCTTAGGATATCTGCTTTATAAACATACAAAAAAAAGAATAACTGAGAAGCGTAAAGAACAAATGATGCAAACCAAACTACAATTTTTCACAGATATATCACACGAAATACGTACGCCGCTAACACTCATACTTTCTCCATTAAGAAAGCTTATTTTAAAATGTTCAGAGCCTGAATTACTGCAAACATATCATAGAATGTATTCTAATGGAACTAGATTATTACAGCTTGTTAATCAGGTTATGGATTTGAGAGCTGTTGAATTTGGGAAAAAAACTTTAGCAATTGAAGAACAAAATATCACTAATTTTATAGCCGATCTGAAAAATTCATTTTCATCATTAGCTGATGAGAAAGGAATATTATATTCTTTTTATTCTGTTCCTGAAAATATACAAGGATATATTGATACAGATGTTTTATCTAAAATACTTTACAACTTAATATCAAACGCTTTCAAATTCACAGAAAAAGGAAGAATAGATGTTTCTGTAATCGAAGAAAAAGGGACATTAACAATTGCCATCACAGATACAGGAATAGGGATACCTACTGAACAACAAAAATTGATCTTTGATCGATTCTATATGATTGATAATTCCAAAACAGATAGAAGTCAAAGTTCTGGTATTGGATTGCATTTAACAAGAAGATTAGTAGAACTTCACCATGGAACTATCTGCCTAAATAGTGAGATAGAACAAGGTAGTACTTTTACTCTTTGTATTCCTATAAAAAAAGAGGTATATCCAACAAGCAACATCGTTGCGAAAAAAAACAATATTAGCGAATTCATACAACCTTTTCCAAATTTCAGCAATTCTACTAAAGAATATCCATTAAAAAGCATCAATAATTCAAAAACAACAATACTAGTTGTAGATGACAATGAAGATATTCGTAAATTAATTGTTGACGAATTTCATGGTGAATACAATCATATTGAAGCATCTAACGGAGAAGAAGCATTAAAAATTGCAATAGAAAAAGAACCAAATATAATAATTAGTGATGTAATAATGCCACAAATGGATGGTATTGAGTTATGCAGGAAAGTTCGTAACAATAAAAATATTCGTCATATACCGTTTATATTATTAACAGCTCTCTCTACTATAGAGCAGCAAATAGACGGTATAGAAAATGGAGCCGATGTGTATATACCCAAACCATTTGATATCCTATACCTACGAGCATCGGTAGAGAGATTATTAAAAAGCAGAGAAGAACTACGAAGAAAGTACTTACAAGGCTGTAAAGATATTCCGGATGAAAACAAGCCTTCTTCAGAATCGAAAGAAGAGAAATTTATAAATAGCCTAAACCAATTAATAGAGGAACAAATAGACAATCCTGATTTGAACGTCGATGTTTTATGCGAAAAGCTAGCTATTAGTCGCACTCACCTCAACCGCAAAGTTAAAGAGATGACAGGAGAATCTCCTGCCACCTATATCCGACGGATTCGTTTGCAGAAAGCATCTTTGCTACTAAAAACAAAAAATCTCACAGTTTCTGAGATAGCTTACGCAATAGGATTCTCTTCCCCTTCCTATTTTTGCCAGGCTTTCCGTGATTATTATGGTATATCCCCCAAAGATTACATGAACTTATAGTAATACCTGATTAAATACTATTCAATAACTTTCCATATCTCTTGCAGACAGTAATTTCTTTTCCTTCTTGCAAGTACAAAACCTTATTAATAACTAACAAACTAACTATGTTTCTACATAATTCGTCGAATAAATAATCTGTTAATGACTACAAGATATACATTAACAACATGATAAACAAAGAATATTAGACAAAACATTCTCTGATCACATAGTACATCATTCTTCAGATTACAATAATGAACTAAAAACTAAAGCTAATGATTCAAAAGCTAAAGTTCATGTTTTTAAATCTAAATTCTATTGACTATTTTTACTTAACAACCGATATCTGTTCCTGTAATTTTGCACCTGTAAACTTTAATATCATTTCAATGAATATATCACACCAAATGTGCCACTTGTATCACTCACAAATGTGCCGGATATATCACTCTTAAATGTGCCACTTTTCACAGGCTGTAATTAGATTGCTAAAGTAATTATTTATATT